>Ga0315899_10000167_pt1 | contig 82517 bp, 72 predicted proteins | sample LakEriMetagenome_2_FD_203518 | JGI IMG/M metagenome (GOLD analysis project Ga0315899, IMG submission 203518) | Freshwater fungal communities from buoy surface, Lake Erie, Ohio, United States - Buoy 4 MA112 | ecosystem: Environmental > Aquatic > Freshwater > Lake | place: USA: Lake Erie, Ohio... | reverse complement strand
ACGGTCAGCAGACGGGCATTTTTGCCCCGCTTTCATCGATTGCCACTGAGTGCTCTGAAACAGGTGCTTGGGAAGGTGATGAAGGTTGCTCTGCTTAGCCCGGATACCGGCCAACAAGGCGGTCCCTTGCATGAGGGGCCTATCGTTCATGCACTGTCGGGGAAGGCGGTGAGAACACATTTGTTGGTTGCATCATGAAATTTTCTGCTTTTCGCTTCAGTGCGCTTGTCTGTTGCATAGCCATGCCTGTTTTGGCTTTGTCCCAAACATTTTTACCCGATACCGTGATCACGGCCAGCCGAGTGATGCAGCGCGCGCAAGATGCCTTGCCCGATGTCTCAGTCATCACACGTTCAGACATTGAGCGTTCACAGGCCAAAGACGTGCCCAGTTTGCTGCAGCAACTGGCGGGTATGGAAATGACCCAATCGGGCGGCATGGGTGGTGTGGCCACCTTGTTCATGCGCGGTGCCGAATCAAGGCACGCCTTGGTATTGGTCGATGGCCTGCCCATGAACAACTTGAACTTCAATTTGGCGGCACTCGAGCATTTGCCACTCAGTGGCATTGAGCGCATTGAGGTGGTTCGGGGCAATGTGTCCAGCCTTTACGGCAGCGCTGCTTTGGGGGGTGTGATTCAAATTTTCACGCGGCAAAATTCTGGCGATGGCTTGAAAGGTCCATGGTTCGAGGTTTCTGGGCAGGTGGGTTCTGAAAAATTCAGAAGCACCCAAGTCAGTGCAGGTCAAAAATGGGCGTCAGGTTTGGGTGTGAATGCTTCAACTGAGCACATGCAGACGCGTGGTTTCAACGCCCTCAATCCTTTGCAAAGACCTGACACCAATACCGACCGTGATGGCTACACACGCCAATCGGATGCGGTGAATTTATCGCAAGAATTTGAATCTGGACGCATCGGTCTAATGCTGCGAGAAACTCATGCCACAGTGCAATACGACAGCCAGTGGGGGCCTGCCAATCAAGTGGATGAATCCAAGAGCGTGTTGCGCAATGCCTTGCTCAATGCCACTTACAAAGCTTCTAAAGAATTGCAATGGGACGTATCGGTGGGACAGCAGGAAGACAAGTTGAATGCAGCCCTGACTGCTTATCCTTATTACGTCAATTCACAATCCAAAACTTCTGCCATTGGCGCAGTGTGGACACTCTGGCCCAACCATGCGCTCACCTCGGGCTACGAAAACACACGCCAAAAAATTGCCAGCGACACAGAATACAAGCCCAACGAGCGTTCCGTGAATTCATGGCGCTTGGGCTATCATGGCAAAGTAGAAAAGCAGCAGTGGCAATTGAATGTTCGGCAAGATCAGTATTCTGATTTTGGCAACGCCAACACTTGGTATGCCGGTTATGCCTATTTCCTCACACCAGAGTTGCGATTAAAGGCCAGTGCCTCGACAGGTTTCATGGCGCCCACCTTCAATGACTTGTACTACCCATGGGGCGGTAATCGGCTACTTCGCCCCGAACAAGCCCGATCACAAGAGTTGGGCATGCAATACACACAAGCCACTTGGAATGCGCGCATTACCGCTTTTGAAAATCGATACACCGACTTGATCGACAACGATGCCAACTGGACAAGAACCAACATTGCCAAGGCCAAAAATCAAGGCGTTGAAATAGCGGTAGCGGGTCAATGGGCGGTGGCTGGATGGGCGCCTCAGCAATGGCGCTTGAGTGCCACTTCCCAAGATCCACACAATGAAATCACGCACAAGCCATTGGCCCGTCGTGCCAAGACTTTGCTTCAAGCTGCCCTGACTCAAACACTGGGCAAGTGGGATGCCGGTTTTCAATTTCGCTACGCCAGTGAGCGAATGGATGCTGACAAAACTTTGCCAGCCTATAGACTAGTGGATCTCACAGCCAGCCAGGCACTCACACCTGAGTTACGTCTCAACTTACGCATTGAAAACGCAGGCAATGCCAACTACCAAAGCATCTATGGCTACAACATGCCCAAACGCGGTTTGTTTGCTGGCTTGAAGTGGGCGCCTAAGTTCTAAGAGCTTCCTAAGAATAAAGCCATGCTAAAGAGTGCTCCTAAATTTGTGCAACAGTCGTTGATGGGGTTTCCCAGTTGGGTCGGTTCTGCTGGCATGCTGCTGCTTGCAGCAAACGCATTTGCACAAAATGCAATGGCACCTTTCACCTTAACCGACGACCGCGGCCGAGTTGTGATCATTGAAAAAGCACCGCAACGTGTCATCACCTTGTTGCCTTCCTTGGGTGAAATTGTGTGTGAGCTTAAAGCCTGTGATTTGCTGGTGGGCGTTGATCGATACAGCAACTGGCCAGAGCGTGTGAAGACTTTGCCTAAGTTGGGAGGACTCGACGACACTCAGCTTGAAGCCTTGGTGAAACTCAAGCCCGATTTGGTCTTGCTGGCGCGGTCTTCGCGCGTGACGCAACGCTTGGAGTCGATGGGCATCCAGGTGGTGGCTTTAGAGCCGCAAAGCCAAGAGGATATGCATCGGGTGATTCAGCAAATTGCGGGCGCATTGCATCTGCCCAATTCTAAAGAACGCGCTGAACTTCTTTGGCAAAACATTCAGCAGAAAATAGAAGTCGCTGCAGCGCGCGTGCCCAAGTCAGCCAAAGGCGCGCGAATTTATTTTGAAGCAGGCGCCGGCTATTTTGCAGCCGGAGAAGCTTCCTACATTGGCGAAACACTCAAACGTTTGGGCTTGGTCAACGTGGTCACACCCTCGATGGGATCTTTCCCCCAGGTCAATCCCGAGTTCGTGGTCAAAGCCAATCCTCAAATTGTTTTCATGGGTGAACGTGCTGCCGCCGATCTCAAAAAAAGGCCAGGTTGGCACCGAATTGAAGCCATTGCGAAGCAAAGAATTTGCAGCTTCTCGCCAGACCAGTCAGACATCATTGTGCGTTCAGGGCCCCGTATTCCAGATGCTGCGGAATGGATGGTGGCTTGTTTGAAACGGATTTACCCAGAATGAATGCCAGCAAAGTTTCATCGGCTACAAAGCTGGCTTGGCAGCTGGGCTGTTTACTTTTGTTGCTGCTCATGGCGGGCGCACTGGTGGGCAGTGAAGGTTGGGCTTGGGCTGAAGTTCAAGCTGATGCCAGTTTGATTGTTGACATTCGATTGCCGCGCACATTGGGCGCTTGTGTAGCAGGCGCTTTGTTGGGATTGGCGGGCGCCTTGGCGCAAGGTCTTTTTAGAAACCCCTTGGCCGATCCGTATTTGTTGGGCAGCGCTTCGGGCGCCAGTTTGGGTGTGGCCATTGGGATGGTCATGCTCAGTCAAATCGATGTCTCGCCTTGGTTCGTGCGTTTAGGCATCACGGGCATGGCTTTCATGGGTGCGTGGTTGGCAGTGGCTTTGACTTTGGTGTTGTCATGGGGTGTTCAACACACGTTGCGTTTGTTATTGGCGGGCGTGGTGGTGGGGGTTGTGTTTGGTGCTATTGCCTCTTTGCTACTGGTCATGTTTCCGCAAATTCAAGGTTCGGTGCAGTCTTTCATGTTGGGCTCTACGGCTTATGTCAGTTGGCCTGCTTGCGCGCTCATGTTGGGTGTGCTGCTTGTTTCTTGGGTCGTCTCGGTGGCGGCCAGTCCTTTGTTAGATGGTTTGGCTTTGGGCGAATTCACCGCACTCAGTTTGGGTTTGCCCGTCAAGTCTTTGCGCTGGGTGTTGTTGGGCGTGTTGGCCTTGTGCACAGCAGCGGCCGTGGCGCAAACAGGGCTGATTGCTTTTGTGGGCTTGGCAGCGCCGCATTTGGTCAGAGCCCGCGTGAAGGGTGTGCATGGCAAAACACTCAGCTTGTCTTGCCTGATGGGCGCTGTGCTTTTGGGCGGTGCCGATTTGCTGGCGCGAGGTTTAATGGCACCCCTTGAATTGCCTGTGGGCGTTTTGACCGCCATTTTGGGTGGCGGTTACATGTTGTATTTGATGCGCGGCATGAATTCTAAGCCCGCGGGTGGTGGCGGAGGCGGCGCATGAATGCTCTGCACAAAGTGGCATTAACGGCCCACAACATCACGGTCATGCACGACGAATTCAAGGCGGTCAACAATGTGTCTCTCACTTTGCATGCGGGTGAATGGGTGTGTTTGGTGGGGCCCAATGGCGCTGGCAAATCAAGCTTGCTCAAAGCCTTGGCGGGATTAGCGCCTGCTGAAGGTCAAGTAAGTTTGTTAGGCGAAGCTTGGGCTGCATGGAACCGCCGCGAGCGCGCGCAAACACTGGCCTGGATGGGTCAAGCTGAAGCGGGCCAAGACGACCTGACGGTTTACGACGTGGCCATGCTGGGCCGCTTGCCTCATCAGTCTTGGCTTTCAACGCCCAGTGCCAAAGACCATGCGGTGGTGGAAGTGGCCTTGAAAACAGTGCAGGCCTGGGATTGGCGCACCCGCAGTTTGGGGCAACTTTCTGGTGGCGAGCGTCAACGTGTTTTGTTGGCTCGCGCATTGGCCGTGCAAGCCCAGGTCTACCTTATGGACGAGCCCTTAGCCGGTGTCGATGTGCCGCATCAGGCCGATTGGTTAGAGTGGGTGCGTTGCCTGACCGAAACTGGCGCTGCAGTGGTGAGTGTGTTGCACGAACTCAATTTGGCATTGCAGGCCGACCGGGTTTGGGTGATGTCAGAGGGCCGATGGGTTCACTCGGGTTTGCCCAATGACCAGGACACACACCAAGCCTTGTCAGCTGTTTTTCAATATCGATTGCAGTGGCGCGAATGGCAAGACGAAGGGGTGACGCGCTGGGTGGCGTTGCCGAAGTAGTTTCTTAGCTTGTCGTTTTAGGCTTGAAATCGCAGTAGGCCGAAACAGCACATTGATGGCACAAAGGTTTGCGGGCTTGGCACACATAGCGGCCATGCAGAATGAGCCAGTGGTGCGCGTCGACCAAGTACTTTTCTGGAATTCGTTTTAAAAGTTTCAACTCTACTTCCAGTGGGTTTTTACCAGGTCCAAGGCCTGTGCGGTTGCCTAATCTAAAGATGTGCGTGTCGACTGCCATGGTGGGTTCGCCAAACGCTACATTCAAGACCACATTAGCCGTTTTTCGACCAACACCCGGCAATGACTCGAGTGCTTCCCTAGAGCGGGGTACCACGCCTTGGTATTGGTCAATCAAAATTTGACATGTTTTCAGCAAATTGCTGGCCTTGTTTCGGTACAGCCCAATGGTCTTGAGGTATTTTTCAAGTCCTTCTTGTCCTAAAGCCAAAATGGCCGCAGGGGTATTTGCGACTGGAAAAAGTTTGCGGGTGGCTTTGTTCACACTGACATCGGTGGCCTGGGCCGAAAGGAGCACCGCCGTCACAAGCTCAAACACCGAGGTGTAGGCCAACTCGGTAGTAGGCAATGGGTTGGCTTCTTTCAGGGTGTGAAAAAAGAGTTCGATGTTGTGTGCGTTCATGAGAGAAAATGTGAGAATTGACCAACCGTATTTAAGAGAAGATACACCATGTCCTTGAAATTTGCCGATCGTTTGAACAATGTCGAAACTTCAGCCATTCGGGAGTTGTTCAAACTTCTGGGCAAGCCCGGCATCATCAGTTTTGCCGGTGGCTTCCCCGACAGCGCCATGTTTGACGTCGAAGGCATTCGCGAGGCCTCTTCTTTGGCCTTGACCCAAGAACCCGGTGCCGCACTGCAGTATGGTGCCACAGAAGGCTATGGTCCATTGCGCGAGCAGTTGGCGCACTTTATGGCTCAAAAGGGCGTCACAGAATTAAGCTCAGAGCAACTCATTGTGACCACTGGCAGCCAACAAGCCCTGGACCTCATTGGCAAAACCATGATCAGCCCCGGAGACAAAGTCATTGTGGAGGGGCCCACTTTTTTAGCCACCATCCAGTGCTTCAGACTCTATGGTGCCGAGCTCATTTCTGCGCCAGTGGATGGCCATGGCGTCAACACCGATATTCTCGAAAAACTCATAGCCGAACACCGCCCCAAATTTGTATACGTCATCCCCACCTTTGGCAACCCCACAGGTGCGCTGCTAAACTTAGAGCGCCGAAAAAAGTTGCTTGAGTTGGCTGTCAAGTATGAAACGCTGATGGTGGAAGACGATCCCTATGGTGATTTGTATTTCAATGACGCACCACCTCCCAGTTTGCTGGCCTTGAGTGCGCAAGTGCCTGGCAGTCGCGATTGGCTGGTGCACTGCGGTTCTTTGTCAAAAGTCTTGAGCCCTGGTTTGCGTGTGGGGTGGATGATTGCGCCGTCCGAACTTTTAAGCCGTGCTGTCATGTGCAAGCAATTCAGTGATGCGCACACCAGCACCTTTGCGCAAGCTACAGCTGCGCAATACCTCAAGGCAGGTCGTATGCCGGCCACCTTAGACAAAGTGCGACAGGTTTATGCATTGCGCGCACAAACCATGTGCAATGCGCTTCGCCAAAATTTAGGCGACGCCATTTCATTTGTGCAACCCCAAGGCGGTTTGTTTGTGTGGGCCAGCCTAACGGGTGCAGGGGGTAAAGTGAAAGACGGCAATGCGTTTGCCAAAATGGCCATCGACAAAGGTGTGGCCTTTGTGCCGGGTACGCCTTTCTTTTGTCAAAACCCCGATCACAGCACATTGCGCTTTAGCTTTGCCACGGTGGGTGAAGACAAAATTTTGGAAGGTGTTGACCGTTTAAAGCAAGCCCTGGATTCCTCTGTGTCTGGTTCGGCTTGATGGTACTGAAGATTCAAGGTGTTGAAATTCAAATTGAAGGCAAGGGCTCCGACACCTTGGTCATGTTACATGGCTGGCCTGACACCTTAGCCCTTTGGAACGACACCGTACAAGCACTGAGTGACACTCACCAATGCGTGCGTTTTACATTGCCAGCATTTGATGCTCATGCACCCATGCAAGCCAAATCCTTGGTTGAGATGGTCAGCTTCATCCATGAGGTGGTGATTACTGTCAGCCCGCAAAAACCCGTCACCTTGGTCTTGCACGATTGGGGCTGTGTGTTTGGTTATGAATATGCAGCGCAACACCCAGAGCGAGTGAAGCGCATAGTGGCCGTTGATGTGGGCGATCACAACTCGCATGCACTTCTTTCGTCTTGGACTACCAAAGCCAAATGGGGCGTGTTCAGCTATCAAATTTGGTTAGCTGTGGCTTGGCAAATAGCGCGCTGGTTTAAATCGCCAGGTAAGTCTGTGGCCAACCGCATGACGCGTTACATGGCACAAGCTTTAAGGTGCCCCAGTCCGCTTGCCGACATGCACAGCGGCATGAATTCTCCGTATGCCATGAAGTGGATGGGCTCTTTAGGAGGCTTTGACAATGCGGCCAATGTACTTAAGTTATTGCCTTTGGCCCGTCCCATGCTGTATGTCTATGGCCGCCGAAAACCGTTCATGTTTCATTCGCCTGAATGGCTTGAAAAAATTACAGCCCACCCTGGTTCGCTCGTAGAAGCGTTTGACACGGGTCATTGGGTGATGAGTGCCAAGCCCGAGCAGTTTACGGCTTTGCTTAAAGAATGGTTGGCAGCAACATGACACCGCCGCGCAATGAATCGCAACTGACGCCAGCGTCCAATACGCGCAGAGATATTTTGAAATGGGCGGCCTTGGCTTCGGCACCTGTGTCGTTCAGTTTGTCCATGGCGCAATCACCTTTAAGGCACAACCCTTTTACATTGGGTGTGGCCAGTGGATCACCCAATCACCACTCTGTGGTGTTGTGGACGCGATTGATGCCAGATGCAGCCAGCGATAACTCGCAATTTGCCGCAGGAGATGTGTCTGTCAAATGGGAAGTAGCGGACGATGAGAGTTTCAAAGTCAATCGCCGCGCTGGACAAGTAGTGGCTCTGGCCGCGTTGGCGCATTCAGTGCACTTAGAACTTGATCAATTGCAAAGCGACCGATGGTATTTTTATCGCTTTCAATTAGGTGATGCACAAAGTACCGTGGGCAGAACCAGAACGCTGCCGCACCCTGAAGCCATGGTGCAAAAACTCCGGGTGGCCTATGCCTCATGCCAGCGCTGGGAGCATGGCTACTTCAGTGCCTACGAGCACATGTGCCAAGAAAACTTAGACATGGTGCTGTTCTTGGGTGATTACATCTATGAGTATGCGGGTGCCGCCAATGCAGTACGCTTTCCATCGGGCGGCTGGGTGAACAGTCTGTCGGACTACCGCGACCGATACGCCCTGCACAGAAGTGAAAAAAGCTTGCAGGCCATGCATGCGCAATGCCCTTGGCTGATCACTTGGGACGATCATGAAGTGTCCAATGACTATGCTGGTTTGCAACGCGGTCAAAGTGGCAACATCAGTTTTGATTTTGCTGCGCAGCGTGCCAGGGCGTACCAGGCGTTTTATGAGCACATGCCATTGCGGGCCAGCGCATTGACCAAGTCCATTGAAGGTTTGGCCAGCGGCGCAGAACTTCGAATTTATGGTCAAGTGGCTTATGGCAAATTGGCCAATATCTATTTGCTAGACGACCGGCAATACCGTGACCGTCAAGTGTGCAACAGGAACGAAGCTTATGGCTCTGGCTGGGTTGATACGGCGCAATGCGAAGAATGGCTCAATCCCAAGCGAACATTGTTGGGTGCAGAACAATCGCAGTGGCTAGACCAATCTTTTGCCAAGGCTAAAAGCGATGCGCGCACTTGGAATGTCATTGCACAGCAAACTATTTTTGGCAGGCGTGATTACAAATTGGGTGCGGGCTACTCTTTGTGGAATGATGGCTGGGATGGTTATTCTGCTGCGCGTCAAAGCATGACGCAGTCTATGCAGAACCATGCACTCAAAAACCCTGTGCTACTTGGCGGTGATACTCACGAAAACTGGGTGGGCCACGTCATGGCCGATGCCTACAAAGACGACAGCGCCAAAATTGGGGTGGAGTTTTGTGGCGCAGGCATTACGGCGCGCTCTGCGGGCAATGCAAAGTTGGCCGCACGCTTGGCTGAAAACCCGCACTTTGTATTTGCAGACAGCGAGCGCAAAGGTTATGGCGTGGTGGAATTCACAGCCAAGCAAATTCAAACAGAGTTAAGGGTGGTTGACGATGTGCGTCAACAGCAAACCAAAATTGAGACCTTGGCCAAATTTACGGTGGAGGCAGGGGTGCCGCAGGTGCAACGGACAGCCTGAACTTGCAGCCTGGTTCAGTTGAAGACTTCCAGCAAGCGATCAAGCCCACCTTCTTCAATGGCCACCATGGCCTGCTCGCGCACCTTGGGCTTTGCGTGATAGGCCACAGACAAGCCTGCCACCCCCATCATGGGCAAATCGTTGGCGCCATCGCCCATGGCGATGGCTTGCTTTGGCTGGATGCCCATTTGAGCGCAGGTTTCCAGAAGCATCTTCCGCTTTTCTTCACCATCGCAAATGTCGCCCCATGCTTGGTCAACCATGCGGCCCGTCAGCTCATCATGGGCCACCTCCAGCACATTGGAGCGCGTCCAGTTGATGTTCAGCCTGTCGCGCACGTGGTCTGTGAAAAATGTAAAACCACCTGAGACCAAAAGCACTTTCATGCCTGCGATTTGGCAGGCCTTCACCAAATTTTCTGCGCCTGGATTAAGTTGCAGGCGATGGTTCAAAACCTCTTCCATGTGCGCCACCGTCACACCTTTTAAAAGTGCGACACGTCTGCGCAAGCTGTCTTTGTAATCTGCAATTTCGCCGCGCATGGCCGCTTCTGTAATGGCAGCCACTTCGGCTTTGCGGCCTGCAGCGTCTGCAATTTCGTCGATGCATTCAATGTTGATGAGTGTGGAGTCCATGTCGAAGGCAATGAGTTTGAAATCGCTTAATTTCAAAGGCGGCGTAAAGCCCTTGACGCTCATGCCTTGAAAAGTAGGGGGGCTTCGCTCGTTGCTCATGCTTGTTTATCCTTCCACTGTCTCAATTTTAGGCTGACCCAAAGAGCGCAAGATGTCGCGCACCAATTGCGCACGTGCTTTGGGGTCGGGCAGTTCGCGCTCTATGCGCAGTTTGTCGTTGCCGGCCAATTGAATGTGTTTGTTCTTTTGAATCAGCTCAATGATGCGCATGGGCTCAATGGGCGGGTTAGGCTTGAAGCTGATTTGAATCATGCCGGGTGCGGCATCTACCTTCACCACACCATAAGGCAAGCTCAGTACCCTTAAGCGGTGCACATCCATCAGCGTTTGGGCCTGCGGGGGCAGCTTGCCAAATCGATCCACAATTTCTTCTAACAAGCCATCAATCTGATCAGAAGTTTTGGCGGTCGCCAATTTCTTGTAAAACGACAAACGCAAATGCACATCGCCGCAGTAGTCGTTGGGCAGCAGGGCAGGGGCATGCAAATTGATGTCGGTGGCCGCTGAAAGAGGACTGAGCAAATCGGGTTCTTTGCCCAATTTCAAACAGCGCACGGCTTCGTTCAACATTTCGTTGTAAAGCTGGAAGCCCACTTCCAGCATGTTGCCGCTTTGGTTTTCTCCCAAGACTTCACCGGCACCGCGAATTTCCAAATCGTGCATGGCCAAATAAAAGCCGCTGCCTAATTCTTCCATTTGCTGAATGGCGTCTAATCGCTGCGCAGCATTTTTAGTGAGTGCGTCAATTTCTGGCACCATCAAATAAGCATAGGCTTGGTGATGGCTTCGGCCAACACGTCCGCGCAATTGGTGCAGTTGTGCCAAGCCAAATTTATCGGCGCGCGAAATCACAATGGTGTTGGCAGTGGGTACATCGATGCCAGTTTCAATGATGGTGGAGCACAGCAAAATGTTGTAGCGTTGCGCCACAAAATCACGCATCACTTTTTCTAAGTCACGCTCGGGCATTTGTCCATGGGCTACTGCAATGCGCGCTTCAGGCAATAGCTCTTCCAGCTTTTGGCGGCGGTTTTCAATGGTGTCCACTTCGTTGTGCAAGAAGTAAACCTGTCCGCCGCGCTTGAGTTCACGCAGCACCGCTTCGCGAATCACACCAATACCTTCGTTGCGCACAAAGGTTTTAATGGCCAAGCGGCGCTGTGGCGCAGTGGCAATCACGCTTAAATCGCGTATGCCTTCAAGCGCCATACCCAAGGTTCTCGGAATAGGTGTGGCGGTCAGCGTGAGCACATCCACTTCGGCGCGCATGGCTTTCATGGCTTCTTTGTGTCGCACGCCAAATCGGTGCTCTTCGTCAATGACCAACAAGCCCAAGTTTTTAAATTTGGTTGATTCACTGAGCAATTTGTGTGTCCCCACCACAATGTCCACAGTGCCATCGGCCAAACCTTTGAGGGCCTCATTCACTTCTTTGGTAGAACGAAAACGCGATACTTCAGCCACCTTCACAGGCCACTTTGAAAACCGATCTTTCAAAGTTTGAAAGTGTTGTTCTGCCAACAAGGTGGTGGGCGCTAAGATGGCTACTTGTTTGCCACCTGTAACCGCAACGAATGCGGCACGCAATGCCACTTCGGTTTTGCCGAAACCCACATCGCCACACACCAGGCGGTCCATAGGGCGTGGACTGATCATGTCTTGAATGACAGCGTGAATGGCAGCGTTTTGGTCGGCTGTTTCGCTGAAACCAAAATCGTTGGCAAAGACTTCGTAGTCTTGCGGGCTGTATCTAAAGGCGTGACCTTCGCGGGCAGCGCGCCTTGCATAAATATTCAACAACTCTGCTGCTGAATCGCGCACTTGCTCGGCCGCTTTGCGTTTGGCTTTTTCCCACTGACCACTGCCCAAACGGTGCAGTGGCGCTTCATCGGCGCTCACGCCGGTGTAGCGGCCAATCAGTTGCAGTTGGCTGACGGGTACATACAGCGTGGCTTTGTCAGCATATTCCAAATGCAAGAACTCTTGCAGAGCAGGTGTGCCATCGGCGTTTTTCTCACCTAAATCCATGTTCACCAAACCGCGGTAGCGGCCAATGCCATGTGCGTTGTGGACAACAGGGTCGCCTACGTTGAGCTCTGACAAATCTTTGATCAGCGCTTCAACATCACTCACTTGCTCTTGTTTTTTGCGCCTGCGTGTGGCGACGCCTGCTGCAAACAATTCGGTCTCGGTGACCAAGTCGATGCCAGCTTCAAACCAATGGAAGCCAGAATTTAAAGCAGCTGTGGCAATGCCAATTTTTTCATCGCTGGCTTGAAACTCTTGCAGGTTGTCAAACGCCGGTGGGTTCACGCCGCCTGCGCGCAAGAAGTCGAGCAAGCTTTCACGCCTGCCGTCACTCTCTGCCAATATCAAAACGCGGCTGGGGGTACTCCGAATGTGCGCTTGCAGCTTTGCCAATGGCTCTTCTGCGCCACGCACCACCGTGAGGTCGGGCAGGGGCTGTGCCATGGTGTTGTCGGCGTTACTGTCTTGGCTGTCACCCACAGTGTCTCTGGCACTGGGGCGCAAAGCCAATTGCGCATGCTGGTTGGTGCCCGTGTAAAACTGTTCGGCCGATAAGAACAAAGCTTCAGGTGGCAAAGCAGGCCGCTCAGGGTCGCCTTGCACCAACCGATAGCGTTCTTTGGTGTCTTGCCAAAAACGTTGGAACGCGGGCTCTAAATCGCCATGCAAAACCAGCGTGGCTGGCTTTGCACTGCCAGCACCCAGATAGTCAAACACCGTGGCGGTTTGTTCAAAGAACAGCGGCAAGTAATATTCAATACCTGCTGTGGCCACACCGTTGCCGATGTCTTTGTAAATGCGACTTTTGGTGGGGTCGCCATCTAGCAGTTCACGCCACCGACTGCGAAACTTGGCACGCGCCGCTTCGTCCATGGGAAATTCGCGGCCCGGTAACAAACGAACTTCGGGCACGGGGTACAAACTGCGCTGTGTGTCGGGGTCGAAGGTGCGAATGGAGTCAATTTCGTTGTCAAACAAATCAACGCGGTAGGGTACTTGCGAGCCCATGGGAAAGAGATCAATCAGGCCGCCGCGCACCGCATATTCACCAGGGCTGACCACTTGGCTCACATGGCTGTAGCCTGCCAAAGTGAGTTGGGCTTTGAGTTTGGCTTCGTCCAGTTTTTGCTTGGTCTTGAATTGAAACGTGTAGCCAGCCAAAAATGAGGGTGGTGCCAAACGGTACAAAGCGGTGGTGGCCGGAATGAACACCAAGTCGGCGCCTTCTGCTTTGTCTCTCTGGCTAATGCGCCACAGGGTGGCCAAGCGTTCGCTGATGAGGTCTTGGTGGGGCGAAAACGTGTCGTAAGGCAGCGTTTCCCAGTCGGGAAAAATGGCGCATCTAAGGCCCGGTGCAAAGAAAGCCACCTCGTCCATCAGGCGCTGGGTGTCGGCAGCGTCAGAGGTGACCACAGCAGTGAGGCGGCCTTGGGCTTTTTCGCGTTCTGCCAGTTGGGCCAATAGCACAGCGTCTGCCGATCCCATGGGACGGGGCAGGGTGAAGCGTTTTCCTAAGCTAAGCGCGGGTAATTGCATGAACTCCAATAGTATAGTTGGCGTATTGGCACTGAAAAACAATTCACTTTGAAACCTTCCGACCCCTCCGATCTGTCTGACCTGTTTGCATCGGCCAAGCTTCAAGACGCTGAGAGTTCTGCGCTTTTGCCGCGGTGTTTTGCCTTGGTGCCTTGTGCGGGTTCGGGTTCACGAGCTGGTACGGCCATGCCAAAACAGTACGAGTTGATTGCCGGTCAAAGCATGGTGATGCACACCTTGGCGGCATTGCAGTCAGTCGATAGGCTCGAAAAAATTGTGGTGGTGGTGTCGCCTGACGATTCGCATGTGTGGCCAGAAAACTCAGTGCCCCGAATCCAACGTGTTCATTGTGGTGGCGCCACGCGCGCCGAGTCTGTGTTCAATGGCTTGGACCAATTGCTGGCTGAAGGTGAAAAGAATTCTGAAGGCGTTCAAAAATATGACTGGATCTTGGTGCACGATGCAGCCCGTTGCCTCATTACCAGTTTAGAAATTAACCGATTGATTGATGCGTGCTTAGACGATGAAGTGGGGGCGCTGTTGGCACTCCCATTGCCAGATACTTTGAAGGTGGCTGTGAACGGTCGCATTAGTGAAACATTGCCGCGGCAAGATAAATGGTTGGCGCAAACACCGCAAATGTTCAGGGCAGGGCAATTGCACGCAGCCTTAGCATCCAAGGCCGCTGACAATTTCGAGGGCGTTACCGATGAAGCCAGTGCCATGGAGATGGCAGGGTTTGCACCCAAGTTGGTGGTGGGCAGTCCACACAATTTCAAAGTCACTTATCCGCCAGATTTTGCGTTGGCAGAAGATTTGCTAAGGAGCAGAACATGAACATTCGAGTAGGCGAAGGTTGGGACACGCATGCCTTGGTAGAAGGGCGTCCTTTGATACTGGGCGGTGTACAAATTCCTCACGACAAAGGATTGTTAGGTCACTCCGATGCCGATGTGTTGTTGCATGCCATCACCGATGCAATGCTAGGTGCTGCTGGCTTAGGCGACATTGGTCAACATTTTCCTGACACCGATGCCACTTACAAAGGCGCTGACTCCGTCATGCTCTTGAAAAAAGCTTATGAGCATGTCAAACATTTAGGCTGGCACTTGGGCAATGTCGATTGCACCATCATTGCGCAAGCGCCCAAGCTGTCACCATATCGCTCAGACATTCGGTCTTCCATTGCCAAGGCGTTGGGCGTGCCAGAATCATTTGTCAATGTCAAAGCCAAAACGGCTGAAAAAATGGGCCCTGTGGGTGAAGGCCTTAGCATGGAAGCCAGGGCTGTGGTGTTGATTCACAAGCCCTGATTTTTACTGAGCGGCCCAGCCGCCGTCCATGTTCCAAGCCACGCCGCGGATGTTGTTGCCAGCGGCAGAACAGAAGAACACAGCCAAGTCACCCAACTCTTCGGGCGTGGTGAATTGCATGGAGGGCTCTTTCTCGCCCAACAACAATTCAGTGGCCGCTTGGTTGGTGAGGCCCAATGTTGCTGCTTTGGCGTCCACTTGTTTTTGAACCAAAGGTGTGAGTACCCAGCCTGGGCAAATGGCATTGCACGTGATGCCCGACTTGGCGTTTTCCAATGCAGTCACTTTGGTCAAACCCACAATGCCATGCTTAGCCGCCACATAGGCTGACTTTTCGGCAGAGCCCACCAAACCATGAACTGATGCCACATTGATGATGCGACCCCAATTGGCCTTTTGCATGGCAGGTAGCACAGCACGTGAAGCATGGAATGCACTCGAAAGATTGATGGCAATGATGGCATCCCAGCGCTCAATCGGAAAATCTTCGACGCGTGCCACGTGCTGAATGCCAGCGTTGTTCACCAAAATATCGACGCTGCCAAATTTGTCTTGGGCAAACTTCACCATGGCCTCAATTTCGGGGGGCTTGCTCATGTCGGCACCGTGGTAGGCCACTTTGGCGCCAAATGCCGCAATTTCAGCTTCGGGCCCGGCATGGTCGCCAAAGCCATTCAAAACAATGTTGGCCCCTTGCTTGGCCAAGGCCTTGGCTATGCCTAAGCCAATGCCGCTGGTAGAGCCGGTGATGAGTGCAGTTTTGCCTTTCAGCATGGTGGTTCTCCGAATGAATTACGATGTGCAAAAGTGAATTATGGCGCGTCAATGCCACGGAGAACTGACGACCACACTCTAAATTTAGAATTGAACCTACTTATGTTCGAGCCCGTCCTTGATTTTGTTGCCTGCCCCGACCCTCAGGGCACCCACCGCATGGCCTACTGGTCTTGGGGTGAAAAATCGGCATCGCATGTGGTGTTTTGCGTGCATGGTTTAACCCGTCAAGGCCGTGATTTTGATTTGCTTGCCCAATCCCTGGTGGCATCTGCCAAAGCTGCTGGTTTGCCCGCCATTCGAGTCATTTGTCCCGATGTGGTGGGGCGTGGCAAAAGCGATTGGCTGAAAGACCCCATGGGCTACCAGTTTGCCCAATATGCGGCTGACATGGCGGTGCTGCTGCAAAGCTTGAACACCGAGCAGGCTATACATCGCCTTGATTGGGTGGGCACCAGCATGGGCGGGGTGATTGGCATGTTGATGGCAGCGCAAAAGTTGCCAGTGCCTGTGCAACATTTGGTTTTGAACGACATTGGCCCGCCCGTCTCGTGGAAGTCTATTTTGAACATGAAGACTTATGTGGGCGAAGTCGGTAAGTTTCAAACAGTGCAAGATGCAGCCAATGCCATGTGGGAAATCTCCAAATCTTTTGGGCCGCATACCTCTGAAGAGTGGTTTGCGTTGTCACAAAACATGGTGCGGCGTTTGGAAGACGGAACTTATTGCTTGCATTACGACCCGCAACTGAGAGTACCCATTCGCGCAGTCACAGAAGAACAAGCCAAAGCCGGTGAAGCCACTTTGTGGCAGGTCTACGATTTGATTCAGTGCCCCACATTGCTCATTCGCGGGGCTGAATCGGAGTTGCTAAGTGCTTCCGCTGCGGTAGAAATGACACAGCGCGGTGCCCGTGCTCAGGTAGCCACGTTACCTGGTGTGGGTCATGCGCCTACTCTCACTCACCAAGATCAAATTGACATCGTGCGGCAGTTTTTAGGTTTGCCTGCATGAGTGCTGCGCTTGAAGATGTGTTGGTTCGTGCAAGAGCGTTTGCCGAGCCCTTCTTGTCGGGTGAATATCTAGACACCGGCGAGAACATGCTCGAGCATGCTGATGCTGTGGTCGCCATTTTGGAAACCATGAACAGCGGTAACGATGTGAAAGCCACCAGTTATTTGGTCTATGCCTGTCCGTACTTAAACAGACCCCAAGAAGTGATTGCCAAAAAATTTGGCAATGAGTTTGCCTCTTTGGCTGTGGAGACTACCAAGTTGGTGGAGGTGCAGCGCATCTCGCGCACGGCTACATCGTCTGCACAACTTCAAGATGATCCGCGAGCGCAAACTGAAAATGTTCGGAAAATGCTTTTGGCATTTAGCAAAGATTTGCGCGTCATCATGTTACGTTTGGCCTCGCGTTTGCAAACACTTCGTTATTTTGCAAGTGCTAAAAAAGAAGTGCCTGCTGCGTTGGCGAAAGAATCTTTGCAGGTGTTTGCGCCTTTGGCCAATCGCTTGGGTATTTGGGAAATTAAATGGGAGTTGGAAGATTTATCTTTCCGTTTTTTAGAGCCCGATACTTACAAGCAAATTGCCAAACTGCTGTATGAAAAGCGGACTGAGCGCGAACACAATATGCATGATTTGCGGCTGCAGCTGCAAACCGAGTTGGCCACACAAAACGTGCATGCTTTGGTGCAGGGTCGGCCTAAACACATCTACAGCATTGTAAAAAAAATGCGTGGCAAGTCGCTTGATTTCTCTCAAGTTTTTGACATTCGTGCCATGCGCGTCATTGTGTCCAATGTGGCCGATTGTTATGAGGCGCTCAGTTGGATTCACTCACGCTATGTGCCTATCGCCTCTGAATTTGACGATTACATTGCCAAGCCTAAGTCCAATGGTTATCAGTCTTTGCATACTGTGGTGCGCGACGATCAGGCTAGGCCCATTGAATTTCAAATTCGCACGCAAGCTATGCACGACCACGCAGAGCATGGTGTGGCTGCGCACTGGGCTTACAAAGAAGCGGGCGCCAAAGGCTATGTGGGTGTCAGTGCCAACAGCGACTACGACGCCAAGATTGCTGTGTTGCGCCAGTTGCTGGCTTGGGAAAGAGAGATGTCGACAGAGGCTTCTGGCGTTTTAAGTCAGGCGAGCCCTGACGCTTCCAAAATTGTGGGCAAAGAAGCTGAAGCCTTGTTTGAAGATCGCATTTATGTGCTCACGCCCAATGCCGCTATTGTCGAATTACCTCAAGGTGCAACTCCCATTGATTTTGCGTATACCGTGCATACCAACCTTGGCCACAGATGTCGCGGTGCCAAAGCCGATGGTGTGATGGTTCCTTTGAACACGCCTTTGCAAAATGGCCAGACCATTGAAATTACAACCGTCAAAGAAGGCGCACCCTCACGCGATTGGATGAACCCTGAGTTGGGCTTCTTGGTCAGTCATCGTGCGCGATCCAAAGTGAAGGCTTGGTTCAATGCCCAAATTACGCACGAGAGCATTGCAAAAGGCCGAGAGGCAGTTGAAAAACTTTTGCAGCGCGAAGGTAAAACTGCTGTCAAGCTAGAAGACTTGGCCTCTGATTTGGGCTTTAAATCTTCAGATGCGCTTTTTGAAATTGTGGGCAAAGACGAATATTCGCTTCGTAACATAGAAGTTTTTTTGCGCCCGCCTGAACCTGTGATGCAGCCTGATGATTTTGTGTTGCTTAAAAAATCCCGCGTGGTACCGCCCAAATCGCAGTCAGGTGTTTTGGTGGTGGGCGTCGACTCTTTACTCACCCAATTGTCCAAGTGTTGCCGACCTGCACCGCCAGACCCTATCAGTGGGTATGTGACCCGGGGCAAGGGCGTGAGCATACACAGAGACGACTGCCGCAACTTTCAGTCTCTGATCACCAGAAATGCCGAGCGAGTGATTGAAGTGCGTTGGGGTACTCAAAAACCTGGTCAAACACTGTTTTATCCGGTCGAGGTTTCCATAGAAGCCTCCGACAGGCAGGGTTTGCTTAGAGATATTTCTGAGGTCTTTGCCAAGGAAAAAATGAACGTAGTGGGAGTTCAAACCCAGTCGGTCAAGGGCACAGCCTGGATGACCTTTACGGTGGAAGTGTCTGATGCTTCACTCTTAACGAAGGTGATTCAGACCGTTAAATCGGTATCTGGCGTAGGTAGGGTGAGGCGAAATTAAGGGGTTAGGATAGGCACAAAGGGGTCATTTTTTGATGCTACAATTCGGGCTGAATTTGTAGGCGCGTAGCTCAGCTGGTTAGAGCACCACCTTGACATGGTGGGGGTCGTTGGTTCGAGTCCAATCGCGCCTACCAACATTCATTGAATATCAAGCACTTGGCGGAAACGCTAGGTGCTTTTTTATTGGGGTCAGATCACAATTAATTCCACAGCTTCTTTGACGGCCATGTTGATTTGAATGCCTAGGGCCTTCGCTAGTAAGTTGACTCCCGTGATGATGCCATTTTCAAGGCCATCTTCCGCTTCGCCAATGCGTGCAGACATGTGAGAATAGCATGCGCAAGGAACGCCATTGTTCTGCAAAATGCCAAGTGCCACGCTGCCTGCATCGTCCTTGCCCCCACCCGCGTCGTTGAAAAAAACGCATCTAGGTTTTTCACTGACTGCAACGACAAATTCTGCTGCAGAAAGCCCGCCGTGCGAACCCGATACCAAGACCGCATTGGCATGCGCGTTGCTAATCAGGGCAATCGAGTTAAGTAAACACACTTGTGATTCGATCTTAATTTTTAGGTGCATGGTCACTTACTCCAATTCTTGTAAAAAGCGAGTGACTTCTTCCATTCGCTTCAAGGGCTCTTGCTCGCACAGCAATTTCAGCTTGAGCTCTGCACTGATGGGCAAGGCTTCTGCATATCTGTTGGCCAACCAACCGCATTGATCTAAAAGGTAGGGTGCAAAAATGGGTAACTTGTCGATCACGCCTTGTTTCTGTGCAGACGCAATCACTTTGCCAAGCCGGTCGGCATGGGCTTGGAAGGTGGTAGGCAATTCAACTTCTGGATCTTGGGGCAAATAAGAGGCACTGCCTTGCCAAACGCCATAAGGGCCGGGTTGTACATCATGCAATTCGAAGCGCAAACCGCCTTGGCACACGATGCGGTAAAAAGTGGGCTGCACTTGTTCAAATTTTCTGATGTGCGCCAGGCAACCCACTGAATGAAGAGAAGGAACTTGGCCAGGCACTTGAACCTCGCTGCCTTCTTTGATCCAGGCCACGCCAAATGGCAGTTGCTGTTGTTGGCATCGCTTGATTAGATCGAGGTAGCGCACTTCAAAAATTTGAAGCGACAGCATGCCATCGGGAAACAAGCCTTGTGAGAGCGGAAAAAGGGGAATGGTGTGGTGCACGGTTTAAAGCGAATGGTGGGGGTGCTGATGATGGCAATTACAGCATTTTTAAGTGGACAGAACAATTGTGACCCCGATTGAATGCCCCCTAATTGAAACGGCATATGCTTTACATTAGGGATTATTCTTCGTGCGATCCAATTTGCAATGTCCCAACTTTTCTCCGACACGGCTCGCCATCGACAAATCGGCATTGCCTTGGTAACAGTCACCACCCTGATGTTTGCCTTGCTAGACACCAGCGCCAAGTGGCTGGTGCAAAGCTTGCCTGTTTTGCAAGTGGTTTGGTTGCGGTTTTTATTTCACACTTTCTTGACTACCGCTATTTTCATGCCCTCAATGGGTGTAAGCTTGTTCAAGATCAACAACCCTCGCTTGCAACTTTTGCGAGGTGTGATGTTGGCTCTCATGACGGGGCTTAACTTTTTTGCATTGCAGTATTTGCAGCTGGCTGAAACGGGTGCTGTTCAGTTTTCAGTTCCAATTTTGATTGCGCTCATTTCGGCTTGGTTGCTTCATGAAAGACTTGACGCGAAGAGATGGGCTGCTATTGGCATAGGTTTTGTGGGTGTGCTGGTCATTATTCGGCCAGGCAGCAATGGTTTCCATCCTGCTATTTTTCTTAGTATCTTCAATGCTTTTTTGTATGCAGCCTTCAACTTAATGACGCGCAGCTTGGCCAGCAGCGATAACCCCATTTCAACGCAACTCGCCTCAGCGGCTGTGCCATCACTGCTATTGGCGCCTTTCGCCATTTGGTTTTGGCAAGCGCCAGACGGTTGGTTCATGTGGAGTCTGATTTTGCTCACTGGTTTGACAGGTGGCTTAGGTCACACCGCTTCGGCCCTCGCACATCGATACGCCACTGCCGCTGTCTTGGGTCCATTTTTGTACCAGCAAATCATTTACATGGCCATTGGAGGCTGGCTAGTGTTCGGTCAAATGCCTGATGCGGCTGTGGTTCTGGGAGCCGTCATTGTGGTTTGCAGCGGTTTGTATTTGCTTTGGAGAGAATTCAATTCGGTTTCTATTTGAATTCTTCAATCTCTACCATGACTTCATTGCGTCTAAACATCGGTAATGTCCATGGTGGATCGTAACGAGAAAGCTGAACGCTGCCCAAGGGTTTGAAGGTTTTGCTTTGCAGCCAAGCTAAAAGCTCATCTGACTTTGTTTGAACACGCGACACAGAGTTAAAGCCCGTATAGCTGTGAACAGCAAATAACTTGCCAGGAATTTCACGCAGTTTGACTTCTGTATTGTTGGGTAAAGGAATGTTGTTCAAGGTGTATTTTGCGGGCATGACAAAGTGCACGCGCCACTTGTTGGCAGAAGCCATGTCCGCGCCCTGTTGTGTTGCGCTTAAGGTCACTGGCGCAGTCATGGCTATTTTTTCAGATAACGGTTCCAGGGTGACCGGAGCTGTCATCGCAATCTTTGCAGAGGTGCCTGTTGGGTTGGCGCGATTGTCGCCAAAAATATAACCTGCAATTTTTCGAAAGCCTTTGTTGGAAGCCTCATCCATGTCGCCGTTTTCAAGCGTTTCAGCCACCAACATAGGTGCATATTGCCGCACTTCAAACCCTTCAGTTTTGAGAATAATTTTGAAGGCGGGTTCTTCGATGGCCATGGCATTTTGTCCAATCAGCAGAAGCATAAGTGTGTAGAAAATTCGCATGTAAAAAGTTTAATTGGTGTGAAATTGAGGGTAACTCCCCGTAGAAGTGGCTAAGAGGGTAACTTTAAAATCTATTGCAGTGCAACATATTGTTGTTCATTTAGAGAAGTGTGTAAATCATGGTCAGAAAATCCGCCGCCAAAACGACTGCTGCTGCCAGCGAGGCACATGCCAACTCGGCCTCTGAATCCAAGACGAACCAGCCGCAGAGGGTGATTAAAAAGTACCCTAATCGCAGGTTGTACGACACCACCACCTCCAGTTATGTCACTTTGACTGAAATCAAGCAACTGGTGATGCAGGGCAAAACCTTTGTTGTCAGGGATGCTAAAACGGGTGAAGACCTTACCCGTAACCTGCTGCTTCAAATTATTTTGGAAGAAGAATCTGCAGGGGCACCGATGTTTACCGAAGCCGTTTTGGCCAACATCATTCGCTTTTATGGGCATGCCATGCAGGGCCACATGGGGGCTTATTTAGAGAGCAATTTGCAATCGCTCATGCTGATGCAGTCCAAAATGGGGCACCAGTCCAACAACATCGTGAGTCAAATGCAAGAGCAAATGCAGAAACAAACCGCTCAATTCTTGAATGCTTTTGGCCTCAAACCCTGAATTTGGCAGGTTCCATGAGCAAATTGACAGCTTGGCGCTTCGTCCTCAAATTACTGGGACAATAGGGTAATGAATGAAATTGCTACCGCAGTGACTGAAAGCAGTCCTACTTCTGCCCCCAAAGTGGGTTTTGTCAGTCTTGGATGTCCCAAAGCTCTCACTGACTCCGAACTCATCCTCACGCAACTCAGCGCCGAGGGATATCAAACCTCCAAATCTTTCGAAGGTGCCGATCTTGTCATCGTCAACACCTGCGGTTTCATTGACGATGCCGTCAAGGAAAGCCTAGACACCATCGCTGAAGCCTTGAGCGTGAACGGAAAAGTGATTGTCACGGGCTGTTTGGGCGCCAAAGAAGCCGACGGGGGTGGCAACTTGGTTCATGAAATTCACCCCAGTGTATTGGCTGTGACTGGACCACACGCCACACAAGAAGTGATGGATGCAGTTCACGCGCATTTACCCAAACCGCACGATCCATTCATTGACTTGATGCCCAACTCATTTGGCGTGGCTGGACTCAAGCTCACACCTAGGCATTATGCGTATTTGAAAATCAGTGAAGGGTGTAATCACCGCTGCACTTTTTGCATCATTCCATCGATGCGCGGTGATTTGGTTTCAAGACCTATTGGCGATGTGCTCAAAGAAGCAGAGGCTTTGTTTGAAGGTGGCGTGAAAGAGTTGTTGGTCATCAGCCAAGACACTTCTGCTTATGGCGTCGACGTGAAATACCGCATGGGTTTCTGGGAAGGCCGTCCAGTGAAAACGCGAATGCTTGAGTTGGTTCAGACTTTGGGTGAGATTGCGCAGAAGTATGGTGCGTGGGTTCGTTTGCATTACGTCTACCCATATCCCGCGGTTGATGAGGTTCTGCCGCTCATGGCCACAGGTTCCATCTTGCCTTATTTGGATGTGCCATTGCAGCACAGTCATCCCGATGTGCTCAAGCGCATGAAGCGTCCCGCAAGTGGCGAAAAGAATTTAGAGCGCATTCAAAAGTGGCGCGAAGTGTGTCCTCAGTTGGTCATTCGCAGCACCTTCATTGCCGGCTTTCCAGGTGAAACCGAAGCAGAGTTTGAGCACCTGCTCAACTTTGTGCGTGAAGCACAAATTGACCGAGCGGGCTGTTTTGCATACAGCCCTGTGAAGGGTGCCGTAGCCAACGAATTGCAAGGCATGTTGCCTCAGGCGGTAAGGGAAGAGCGTCGCTCACGTTTCATGGCGGTGGCTGAGGAAGTGTCCATACTGCGTTTACAGCAGCGCATCGGCGCCACCATGCAGGTGCTGGTGGATTCAGCCACAGCCATGGGCAAAAAAGGCGGCATTGGCAGGACCTATGCCGATGCGCCTGAAATAGATGGTGTGGTGAAGTTGCTGCCACCCGAAAAAATCAGTAAGACTTACAAGGTGGGTGAGTTCACACGAGCCAGAATTGTGGGCGTTGATGGTCACGATCTTGTCGCTTTGCCTGTCTAAAATGCATTTTGCAATGCAATCAAATTTGAAAAACAGACTCGAAAAAAAAGCTGCCATGTGTGCAGCTTTGATTAAACTTGGTGCCCAGGAAGGGACTCGAACCCCCACGAAGTTACTCGCTAGTACCTGAAACTAGTGCGTCTACCAATTCCGCCACCTGGGCTCTCAGGACAAGAACAAAGGATTGTATATCAAAAAAATTAGCCAACCCTCTGGACTCCTCGATGAAATCGAGGGCAGTGTGCAAGGACATCGCGATGGTCACGGCTTCTTAATCCGTGATGATGCTGACGGTGATATTTTTCTGCCGCCCAACGAAATGCGTGCAGTGTTGCACAAAGATCGTGTGAAGGTTCGCATCGTTCGACAAGACCGAAAAGGCAGACCCGAAGGTCGTGTGGTTGAAATCATTGAGCGACCTGCGCATCCCATCATTGGCCGCTTGCTCAACGAAGGTGGCATTTGGATTGTGGCGCCAGAAGACAAGCGGTATGGCCAAGATATTCTCATTCCTAAAGTTGGCATTGGTTCAGGCAAGCCGGGTCAAGTGGTGGTGGTTGAACTGACTGAACCGCCGGCATTGTTTGGGCAGCCTGTGGGTCGCGTGAAAGAAGTATTGGGCGAAATTGACGACCCCGGTATGGAGATTGACATTGCCGTTCGCAAATACAGTGTGCCTCACGAATTTTCTGCAGCATGTTTGGAATTGGCGCGTGAGTTGCCTGACAAAGTTCGGCCGCAAGATTCCAAAGATCGCATTGACCTCACCGATATTCCCTTGGTCACCATTGATGGTGAAGATGCGCGCGACTTTGACGATGCGGTGTATTGCGAGCCGGCCAAAATTGGCAAGACCAAAGGCTGGCGTCTTTTGGTGGCCATTGCCGACGTCAGCAATTATGTAGCCACAGGCAGTGCCATTGACATCGATGCCTACGATCGCGCCACCAGTGTGTATTTTCCGCGCCGCGTCATTCCCATGCTGCCCGAAAAACTCTCCAATGGCCTGTGTTCACTGAATCCTGAGGTAGAGCGTTTGTGCATGGTTTGCGACATGCTCATTACAGCCAATGGCGATGTTCATGCCTATCAGTTTTATCCCGCGGTGATGTACAGCCACGCGCGATTCACTTACACCGAAGTTGCGGCCATCTTGGCAAACACCCGAGGCCCCGAAGCTATCAAGCGCAAAGCTCGCGTGAATGACTTACTCAATTTGCACGATGTGTACCGAGCCTTGCTGTCCTCTCGCGCTGTTCGTGGTGCAGTTGATTTTGAAACTACGGAAACGCAAATTATTTGCGATGACAACGGCCGCATTGAAAAAATTGTGCCGCGGGTCCGCACCGAAGCACACCGCCTGATTGAAGAAGCCATGTTGGCAGCTAACGTATGCAGTGCAGACTTCATTCAGAACAGTAAGCATCCTGGTTTGTTCCGCGTGCACGAAGGCCCCACGCCCGAGAAAAAAGATTTGCTGCGCAATTACTTGAAGGCCTTGGGCTTGCCCTATACCGTCAGTGATGAACCTAAGCCGAGTGAGTTTCAAAACATTGCCCAGGCTACCAAAGAAAGACCAGACGCTCAGCAAATTCACACGATGCTGCTGCGCTCCATGCAGCAAGCTATTTACACCCCCATCAACAGTGGCCACTTTGGCTTGGCCTATGAGGCCTACACGCACTTCACCAGTCCTATTCGCCGCTATCCCGACTTGCTAGTGCACCGTGTCATCAAAGCCATCTTGGCGAACAAGAAATACCAGTTACCCGTTTTGCCATTGCCAGGCGAGGCGCATGCCAAGTTGGCCAAGCGTTTGCAAAAAAATAAAGCGGGCGCTCAAATGGACGATGCACCGCGCATCAAAATGTCGCCCGCCGAACAGCAAGCATGGGAAGCAGCGGGTCTGCATTGCAGTGCCAATGAGCGCCGTGCCGATGAAGCCAGCCGTGATGTTGAAGCTTGGCTGAAGTGCAAATACATGCGCGAGCATTTGGGCGAAGAGTATTCTGGCGTGGTCACTTCGGCCACCAGCTTCGGAATTTTTGTCACCTTGGACTCTTTATATGTCGAAGGCTTGGTGCACATTACCGAGTTAGGCGGTGAGTATTTCCGATTTGATGAAGCGCGCCAAGAATTGCGTGGAGAGCGAACCGGTATTCGCTATGCCATTGGCACACGTGTTCAAATTCAAGTCAGTCGTGTTGACTTGGACGGCAGAAAAATTGATTTTCGATTGGTCAATCCAGCAGAAGAGTTCAGCCCTCGACAGTTGCGTGACAAGAGCGTGAACAAAGCTGGCTCTCGTGGCGCCACAAGAGGCACTGAATTGAGTGCTGAGGGCATCAAAGCCAAGCCCAATCAGTCGCGTCCTTTCAAAGGTCGAAAGATGGAGGGCTTAAGTTCACCCAATCGACAAGCCAAGACGTCTGCAAAAGGTGCAACATCAAAGTCAACTGGTCAAAAAAAATCCACTCAAGCACGAAAAAATCGCCGCTGAATCTTTTTGCCAAGTTCAGTAGATTTCTTTTTAGTCATTTCAATTTCATTAGGAGACGGAACCCATGACACACTCTACAAAAATTGCTATCGTGACCGGTGCAGGTTCTGGAATTGGCAAAGCCACAGCCATGGCTTTGTTGCAAGACGGCTGGAGCGTTGTATTGGCAGGCAGAAGGCAGGCCAATCTTGAAGAGGTGGTTGAAGAGGCCAAGTCTCTAAACGCCGGATCGCGTGTGTTGGCAGTTCCAACAGACGTCACGCAAGAAGATTCTGTCGCTAACTTGTTTGCTCAGTGTGTGAAAAAATTTGGACGTGTCGACTTGCTGTTCAACAACGCCGGTGTGAGTACGCCAGCAATTCCATTGCCCGAATTGAGTTTGGAAATGTGGAAGGGTGTGGTCGATACCAACTTGACGGGCATGTTCTTGTGCATTCGCGAAGCCTTTCGCGTCATGAAAGACCAAAAGCCCATGGGCGGCCGTATCATTAACAACGGCTCTATTTCAGCCACCACGCCTAGGCCCTTTTCTATTGCCTACACATCCACCAAGCATGCGGTGTCTGGCCTGACCAAAACGGCTTCGTTGGATGGCCGTCAGTACGACATAGCGGTGGGTCAAATTGATGTGGGCAACGCGGCCACACCCATGGCCATGAAAATGGCGAAGGGTGTGCCTCAAGCCAACCTTGAAATCAAAGCCGAGCCTTTGATGGATGTGGCCTTGGTCGGCAAATCGGTGGTGTACATGGCCAGCTTGCCACTCGAAGCCAACGTGATGTTCCACACAGTGATGGCTACTAAGATGCCTTTTGCGGGGCGCGGATAAGTTGTGCCAAGGCACGCGCCGTTAAGGTGGTTGTCAGGGGTGCGTTATCGGCCGCTTGGCCGTGCTCATAGACCGCCGAGCAGGCAGCCTCAAATGCGTTAAGCCCTTGTGCCATGCGCGCCCCTAAGACGCCAGCCAGAACATCGCCTGTGCCACCCGTAGCAAGGCGTGCGCTGCCTGTGGGGTTCATGACGGTGGTTTCACCGACCTGTGCAATCAAAGTGCCAGATCCCTTTAGCACGACTGTGCATCTCAATTGTTGGGCTAAATTCTGAGCAGCTTGTAGGCGATCATTTTGCACTTGGGCTGTGTTTGTCTTTAGAAGCCGGGCCGCTTCCAAGGGGTGGGGTGTGATCACGGTAGGCTTGTTTTTGGCAGCGCGTTGACGCACCAAATCTTCAAGCCAAGGGTCTTGCGCAACGGCATTGAGCGCATCTGCATCCAAAACAAGTTGAGCGCTTTCTTGCAAAACTTTGGGTAGCACTTTTCGAATTCCAATGCCACCACCACAACCACACACCACCACACCATTTTGGAGATCGAGTGCCTCCAAATTGCGCGCCATCACTTCCATGGGCCGAGTTGCTAAATAGGCGTCATTGTTTAAATAACAAGCCATGACGCGTCCAGCACCTGCATGTAGCGCTGCCAATGCTGCCAGATCAACTGCACCTGTCATCCCCATGCCGCGCACTTGAACAGACTCGCCGCCTACCACGGCTACATCGCCAAAAGTTCCTTTGTGACTGGCATGGCTTTGCTGCTGCTTGGTTTGTGTCAAGGTGTTAAGGCGTGCCGCAGCATCCAAGTCACGCTGCAATGCTTCGCTGCCTAAGGTGTCTAGCCATAAGGTGCCACAGGCATCACGGCCGCTGGCAGTGAAACAACCCGGCTTGGCATTCAGCAATTGCAGCGTGTGCGCGGCTTGAATGGACGCTCGCCGAAGCGATACGTCGTCAAAGTTGCCTGTGTTGGCATTGAGCCCTGATGGAATGTCAACGGCCAACACATCTGCATCTGATTGGTATGCGGTTTCAATCCAAGCAAGCATGCTTGGGACTTCGTCAATATTGGCATTTTCAGAGGCGGTATTTTGATTTCGCAAGCCAATGCCCAGCAGGGCATCGATGACCAAATCTGAGGATGAAATGCTGTGTGTCGAATCTAGTTGGCTGACAATGCGGATGCCAAGGCCCAACACTTTTTTCAATGCAGCCTCAGAATCAGCTGGGCGCTTTTGAGTTTGCCAAAGCACCACAACTACTTTTTGACCGCGCTGATGCAACTGCGCAGCAGCTTCCATTCCATCGCCGCCATTGTTTCCAGGCCCACAAAAAATCCAATAGCAATTGGCAAAGGGTTTGACCGCCATGGCCAACTGCGCAACGGCCAATCCAGCTTGTTCCATGAGGCTGTAAACACTCAAGTTGTGCAAATCAGCAATGGCTTCAAGCTGGCGGGTTTGTGCCACGTCGAAAAGTTTTAACGGTGTTTGCCAGTTGATTTTTTTCAAAGCCAAGGCCGAAAGTTAAGCAACGGGCAAGTCTTAAACAAATGCATGCAGGCCCTTAAGCGCTTAAAGCGGCCTCAATGACCAGTGAGACATTCAAGATGACATCGTCCTTCATGGGGCCTTGCCAAATCATCATGCTGCTCGGCAATTCGCCTGCCTCATGAATGGGCAATGACAAGGCACAACCGTCTAGCATGTTGATCACGCTGGTGTTGCGCAGCAACAAAGCATTGGCCGCAAAAAATGCGTCGTCTCTTTCTTGACCGGGTGCCACGCTTTCCAAAGTAGGACCATAGATAGGCACAGTGGGGGACAGGGCCGCATCGCAAGCATTCAATGCCGATTGCATCCGTGCAATCCAGGCCGCGCGGCCAGCTTGTAAATCCAAATATTCAAAAGCTTTCATGTTGGCACCCCGCACAATGCGCGCCAACACGCGAGGGTCGTAGCCAGCCGCATCTTTTTCTAGAAGATGGCGATGCCAGGTGTAACTTTCAGCAGCGCTAAAACCGCCTGTGGCCAGCAGTCCTGCAAGCTCTTTGATTTCAAAAAGTGGTACTTCCACTATGCGCGCTCCCGCTTGCGACAAACAAGACAGGCTGCGTTCCCAGGCCTTTTGCACGCCAGCTTCCATGCCATCGAGCATGAGGTGTGTTGGTACGGCCAATCGATAACTGGAGAGAGGCCTGCTTGCGCGTGCTACCGTTCGAGCGGCCAAAATTTCGTGTGCCAAAACGGCATCCCGCACACTGCGCGTCATGGCGCAGATGGTGTCCATGGTGGTCGACAAGGGCACTGCGCCCAAGGTGGGCACATGGCGAGCCGTGTTTTTAAATCCCACCACGCCATTGAGGGCAGCTGGAATGCGAATGGAGCCGCCGGTGTCGGAGCCCATGCCAATGAAAGCCGCACCTGTGGCCACAGAAACTGCCGCGCCAGAAGACGAGCCACCGGGTACATGGCCTTTGCCATGGCTCAACACCGCTTGGTCTGTTTTGGCATCCCAAGCCCCCGGAGTTCCGTAGTGTGGGTTGTTGCCAATGCCAGAAAACGCAAACTCCACCATGTTGGTTCGGCCTAAATTGCTGCCGCCGGCCGCTTTGAGTCTGGCTACGGCAGGGCAGTCTGCATGGGCGACAGGAACGCCTTTCAGCACTTTGGAGCCTGCCAAAGTGGCTTGCCCAGCCACATCAAACAAGTCTTTGACGGAGAAGGCCAAGCCCTTGAGGGCTGAGTTCACCAAGCTTTTTTCGTGCAAAACAGAGGGTCCAGCTGCAGGGGACAAGTCCATAAAGACCTTGTCGCAGGCTGCACTGCGGGCAATTTCATGGCTTTTTTCCCATTCAGCTTGCGGGCTGGTTTGTTGCTGGGCTATGGCTTGCAGGGTGGCAATCAGGTCAGGGCGCATGGTGATGGTTTTCTAGGGGTGGGAGGGCTTGAAAAGGGCTGTAAATCGGACATTTTGGATGCTATACTCGACTGGCTTAGCAGGAATTTCCCTGCAAGTAAATCGCAAACCAGCTCCTTCAAGGTGTTGGCTGTCAAGATTAAACCCGAAAGGGCTTATTCAAACAGCCGATGTGTGAGCCGGATTTTAGACCTAACCTTTGGAGAAAATCTATGTCAGTTACCATGCGCGAAATGCTGGAAGCCGGTGTCCACTTTGGTCACCAAACACGCTTCTGGAACCCCAAGATGTCCCCTTTCATCTTCGGCCACCGCAACAAAATCCACATTATCAACTTGGAAAAATCTTTACCGATGTTCCAAGACGCACTGAAGTTCGTCAAACAACTCTCTGCAAACCGCGGCAACATCCTCATGGTAGGCACCAAGCGACAAGCCCGTGACACCGTGGCCGCTGAAGCTCAGCGTGCCGGCGTACCTTACGTTGACCAGCGCTGGTTGGGTGGCATGCTGACCAACTTCAAAACCGTCAAGACTTCCATCAAGCGCTTGAAGGACATGAAAGCGCAACAAGAAGTCGGCCTCGACACCTTGAGCAAAAAAGAACAACTCATGTTCAAGCGCGAAATCGAAAAGCTTGAAAAAGACATCGGCGGCATCCAAGACATGGCCACATTGCCAGATGCCATCTTTGTGATCGACGTGGGTTATCACAAGATTGCCATTTTGGAAGCCAAAAAATTGGGCATTCCTCTGATCGGCGTGGTGGACTCTAACCACTCACCCGAAGGCATCGACTACATCATTCCAGGTAACGACGACTCTTCAAAAGCCGTTACTTTATACGCTCGCGGTATTGCCGACGCCATCATTGAAGGCCGTGCCAACGCCGTTCAAGACGTGGTCAACGCAGTGGCCGCTGAAGGCGCTGACGAATTCGTTGAAGTGCAAGAAGCTGCCGCTTAATGTCCTCTCAACCAGAGAAAAGGGGCTTCTTGCCCCTTTTTTTTAACCTGAGACTCACTGAGTTTTTATCAATTTTTAATTAGTTCGAACCTTAATTCGAAGACGAAACGGAGAAATCAAATGGCTATTACCGCAAGCATGGTCGCTGAACTGCGCGCTAAAACCGACGCCCCCATGATGGAATGTAAAAAAGCTTTGACGGAAGCCGATGGCGACATGGCCAAAGCAGAAGAATTGTTACGCGTTAAATTGGGTACCAAAGCTGGTAAAGCAGCTTCCCGCGTCACAGCCGAAGGCGTCATCGTGGCCTACACAGAAGGCAACACAGGCGCCATGCTCGAAGTCAATTGCGAAACAGACTTTGTTACCAAAAATGACAGCTTCTTGGCCTTGGCCAACGCTGCTGCTAAGTTGGCTGCTCTGCACAATCCTGCCAACGTGGCTGCTTTGGGCGAATTGCCCTACAGCCAAGACGGCTTCGGTCCTACTTTGGAAGAGGTTCGCAAAGGCCTGATTGGCAAGATCGGTGAGAACATGAGCTTTCGCCGCTTCAAGCGTGTTGCCGGTGGCGTTCAAATCGCTACCTACTTGCACGGCACCCGCATTGGCGTGTTGGTTGAGTATGAAGGCAAGGAGACAGCTGCCAAAGACGTTGCCATGCACGTGGCCGCCATGAAGCCTGTAGCTTTGACCAGCAATGAAGTGCCTGCCGACCTGATTGAAAAGGAGCGTTCAGTGGCTACAGCCAAGGCAGCTGAATCTGGCAAGCCCGCCGACATCGCTGCCAAAATGATCGAAGGTTCAGTGCAGAAGTACCTCAAAGAAGTGTCTTTGAACAACCAAACTTTCGTGAAAAACGACAAGCAAACCGTTGAGCAAATGCTCAAAGCCGAAGGCACCCAAGTAAAAGCTTTTACTTTGTTCGTGGTGGGTGAGGGCATTGAGAAGAAGGTTGACGATTTTGCGGCCGAGGTGGCTGCCCAGGTGGCTGCCGCTCAAAACGCTGGCTAATGTGCCGCCATCAGGGATAAAACCCGGGTCGAAAGGGTCGCCCGAAGGGCGATTCAAAGCTAAACTTAAATCTGTCTTTATGAGGAGCCCGTCATGATCATTGCCAAACCAGCTCACAAGCGTATTTTGCTCAAGCTGTCAGGCGAGGCCTTGATGGGTGACGATCAATTTGGTATCAACCGAGCCACCATCGTTCGAATGGTCAACGAGATTGCTGAAGTCACCCGTTTGGGTGTTCAGGTGGCCGTGGTCATTGGCGGCGGCAACATCTTTAGAGGTGTAGCTGGCGGCGCAGTAGGCATGGACCGCGCCACAGCCGACTACATGGGCATGTTGGCCACCGTCATGAACTCTTTGGCTCTGGCCGATACCATGGAAAAAGCCGGGCTCACAGCCCGCGTCATGTCAGCCATTGCCATCGAACAGGTGGTCGAGCCTTATGTCCGTCCCAAAGCCCTGCAGTACCTTGAGGAGGGGAAAGTGGTCATTTTCGCGGCTGGTACGGGTAACCCCTTCTTCACAACTGACACCGCTGCGGCCTTGCGCGGCGCTGAAATTGGTGCTGAGTTGGTGCTGAAAGCCACCAAGGTCGATGGCGTTTACTCTGCCGATCCCAAAATCGATCCCTCTGCAACCCGCTACAGCAAACTCTCTTTTGACGAAGCTATTTCTAAAAATTTGGGCATCATGGACGCCACCGCCTTTGCGCTGTGTCGCGACCAGAAGTTGCCTGTTAAAGTGTTCTCAATTTTCAAGCATGGTGCCTTCAAGCGAGTGGTCATGGGCGAAGACGAGGGCACTTTGGTTTACGCTTAATTCCAGCCTTGCTTGAACTGGCCAAATCTGGTCTCGGAGTATTTCATGAGCTTAGAAGACATCAAGAAAACATCGCAAACCAAAATGGATCAGTCCATTGCGGCTTTCAAAAATAACCTCACCAAGATTCGCACAGGCCGTGCCAATCCTGCCATTTTGGACACCATTCAGGTAGATTACTACGGTTCTATGGTGCCCTTGTCGCAGGTGGCCAACGTGTCGCTGATCGATTCACGCACCATCAGTGTTCAGCCCTGGGAAAAAGGCATGGGTGCCAAAATTGAAAAAGCGATTCGCGAAAGCGATTTAGGTTTGAACCCCGCCTCGATGGGTGACCTCATACGCGTGCCTATGCCACCGATGAGCGAAGAGCGCCGCAAAGAAATGACCAAGCTGGTTCGCACCGAAGGTGAAAACGCCAAAATCGCAGTTCGCAATTTGCGCCGCGATGCCAATGAGTCGGTCAAAAAGTTGGTGAAAGACAAATTGGCTTCTGAGGATGAACAAAAACGCACAGAGGCAGAAGTTCAAAAAGCGACCGACAAACACATTGCAGAAATTGACCAGCTGGTGGCTGGCAAAGAGCAAGAGATCATGGCTGTTTAATGGTCATTGATTTGATGCTCAAGCAACGCATCATCACTGCGCTGGCGTTGTTGGCCGTTTTATTACCAGCTCTTTTTGCAGAATCCCCTCAAGCATTTCTCATTCTTTCTACGCTTCTCATCGCTGCTGGCGCTTGGGAGTGGGCCCGTATGAACGGCATGCACAGTGTGCAGTCTCTTTTTTCAGGCTTGATCTGTGCAGGCATGTGCGCTTTTGCATGGTGGGCAGGTTGGACCTCTCGAACCGAAACATGGCTATGGTGGTTGTCTGGCGCAGCTTGGGTGGGTTTAACGGCATGGATGCTGTTGCGCGGCGTTCAGGGTTGGGTCTTATGGCGTCCAAATGTTCGCTGGGCTTTGGGTGTGCTGATGTTGTGGTTGGCTTGGTTGGCCATGGCCCAAGCGCGAACGACCAGCGTGCAATTGTTACTCTCCATTTTTTGTGTGGTGTGGGCAGCCGATGTCTTTGCCTACTTTTTTGGCAGGGCCTTGGGTGGCAAAATCATCCATCAAAAATTAGCCCCAAGCGTCAGTCCTGGAAAAAGTTGGGAGGGAGCCTTAGGTGGTTTGTTAGGTGTCTTTCTGGTGGCCTTTGTTTGGATGCACCTTGAGCAAACTTACCAGTGGGCGGGGGCCAGTTTTTTCATGGAAATGACGCAACGCGGGTTTTTTCTGTGGGCATTGAGTTTGATTTTTTTAACCACCATGAGTGTGGTGGGGGACTTGGTCGAATCCTTGGTCAAACGAAGTGCGGGTGTCAAAGACAGTTCTAATTTATTGCCCGGACATGGCGGCGTGCTGGACCGTTTGGATGCCTTGCTGCCAGCCTTGCCCATCGCCATGATGCTGCTGCATTGGCCCAAAGTTTAAACAACTGGCGTTCCTTATGAAACAAAACATTACCATTCTGGGTTCTACCGGTTCCATCGGCACCAGTACATTGGACGTACTGTCAAATCACTTGGACCGGTTTCAGGTGTTCGCATTGACGGCGTCGAAGCAGGTCGATGTGATCTTGGCGCAATGCGCAAAGTTCAAACCCAAGTTTGCAGTCATGGCGCAAGAAGATGCTGGCCGTTTGTTGACTGAGCGCATCAAAGCTGAAGGCCTACCCGTCGAGGTTCGTTGGGGGTCTGAGGCGCTGGACTTTGTGTCTGCCCACGAAGAGGTTCACGCTGTGATGGCCGCCATTGTGGGCGCCGCGGGCTTGTCTCCTTGCTTGGCTGCGGCCCATGCAGGCAAGCGCTTGTTGTTGGCCAACAAAGAGGCCTTGGTGGTTGGCGGTGAAGTCTTTCTAAGTGCGGTCAAAAAGGGCGGCGCTGTGCTGCTGCCGATTGACAGTGAGCACTCTGCAGTGTTTCAGTCCTTGCCTGAAAACCCTGCCACTTGGGCTGACCGCATTGATCAAATTATTTTGACTGCATCGGGTGGCCCCTTTAGAACGCGCGATGTGGCCAGCTTGAAAAACGTCACACCAGAAGAAGCCTGTGCACATCCAAATTGGGTCATGGGTCGAAAAATTTCAGTCGACTCTGCCACCATGATGAACAAAGCCTTGGAAGTCATAGAGGCGCGCTATTTGTTTGGTGTATCGCCCCAGCAAATCTCCGTGGTGATTCATCCTCAAAGCATCATTCACTCCATGGTGAAGTACAAGGACACCTCCATCGTAGCGCAGTTGGGCACACCCGATATGCGTGTGCCAATTGCCTATGGTCTAAGTTGGCCGGAGCGAATTAGTTCGGGTGCTCAAACCCTTGACTTCCACAATCTGAAACCCATGACCTTTGAGGCCATTGACGACCATGGCCATTCCGAAAGATTTCCTGGTTTGAAGTTGGCTTGGCAATCCTTGACTGCTGCTTCTGGTACGTGTGCAGTTCTAAATGCAGCCAATGAAATTGCGGTGGAAGCCTTCTTGAACAAGCAAATCAGATTTGACCAAATTCACCGAGTGAACACCGAAACTTTGAATAAAGTGCAGCCACAGTCACCCCAATGTTTACCTGACTTGCTGGCGCTTGATGCACTCAGCAGAGCAACAGCTTCTGGATTGGTGCGCGCTTGTCGCACTTAATGCTTCGCCGTGCTAACCCTGCTTGCTTTCCTCTTTGCGCTCACCCTCTTAATTGCGGTGCATGAATATGGTCACTACCGAATGGCGGTGGCCTGTAAGGTGCCTGTTTTGGTCTTTTCAATTGGTTTCGGCAAAGCACTTTACCGTTGGCGTTCCAAGCATCCAAGAGAAGGACAAAACACTGAATTTGTGATCAGCGCATTGCCATTGGGCGGCTATGTTCAGATGCTAGACAGCCGAGAAACTGCCGTGGCCATCGATCAACTCCCGCTGGCCTTTGATCAACGCAGTTTAAAAGTTCGCGCGGCCATTGTTGCGGCTGGCCCTATGGCCAATTTGTTGTTGGCGGTCGTCTTGTTCAGTGCTGTTTCTTGGTGGGGTCATCCCAAAATTTTGCCTATCATTGGCCGCGTAGAGGCCGGTGCAGCTGCCGATCTTGCGGGTCTGCAAACAGGCGATCGCGTTTTGAAAGTAGGGATTCAAGAGGTAAGGGACGCGCAGCACTTAAGGGCACTGATTCGCGGAGAAGTATTTCCTGAAGACACTGCAGAAGAAGATGACAAACCGGCAGTTTGGGAAATTGACCGAAAAGGCCAACGTCTTTCGCTGGCGGTCAAACCCTTGCTCACTGCATTGCCTGGTCAGCCCGAGTCCAGTGCCATCAGACGGATTGGGGCTGTGGTGGGTGAGCCCTCCAACACCGAATGGGTGAGTGCCGGTTTTTGGGAGGGCTTGGCCCGAGGTTACGGCCAAGTCGAGCAAATTACGCTGCTCACGGGCCAACTCATTGGTCAAATGTTAACGGGCGAGGCTTCGTCCAAGCACCTGAGCGGCCCTTTGACCATTGCGGAACAGGCTGGGCAGTCTGCCCAAAGGGGATTGCCCGCCTATTTGACTTTTTTGGGCTTGATCAGTGTCAGTTTGGGGCTTCTTAATCTCCTCCCCCTGCCCATGTTGGATGGGGGGCACCTGATGTATTATCTTTGGGAGTCTCTGACCGGCAAACCGGTTTCCGTTGCTTGGCAGCGGGTTTTGCAAAAAGTCGGTTTGGCCATGTTGATTTTCATCATGGCTTTGGCGTTTTTCAATGATCTGACCCGACTCTTTACTTAATTCAAACGCATGAACTTTCTTTCCAATCGATTTCGCTTGCAACACTTGTGCGTACTGGTTGCAGCTGCCATCAGCAGCATGTCTGCATGGGCCATTGAGCCTTTCAAATTGAAAGACATTCGTGTTGAGGGTCTTCAGCGCATTGAGTCTGGCACCGTGTTTGCGTCGCTTCCTTTTCGAGTGGGCGACATGTACAACGACGAATCGGGCGCAGCAGCTATTCGCGCTTTGTTTGCCCTGGGTTTGTTCAAAGATGTGCGCCTAGATGCCCAAGGTGATGTGTTGGTGGTCATTGTTGAAGAGCGTCCTTCTATTTCAGAAGTTGAATGGGTGGGTTTGAAAGAGTTTGACAAAGATGTTTTGCTCAAGGCTTTGAAAGATGTGGGTATTTCAGAGGGCCGCCCATTTGACAAAGCCTTGGCAGACAAAGCCGAGCAAGAATTAAAGCGTCAATACATCACCCGCAGCTTGTACGGTGCAGAGGTGGTGACAACGGTCACCCCAGTAGACCGTAACCGTGTGAAATTGACCTTCACTGTCACGGAAGGTGGTCCCACGAAAATTAAAGAAATTCGAATCACAGGCAACCAAAATTTTTCTGAAAGTACGCTCAAGGACCAGTTCAATTTGGATGTAGGCGGCTGGCTAAGTTGGTATACCAAATCAGACCGTTATTCACGTACCAAGCTCAATGCTGACCTGGAAGCGCTTCGGTCTTACTATTTGAGCCGTGGATTCTTAGAGTTCCGAGTTGACTCCACTCAAGTGGCTATCTCTCCTGACAAGCAAGACATTTCGATTGCTATCAACATCACTGAAGGGGAGCGTTTCATCGTCTCTGGTGTCAAACTTGAGGGTAATTATTTGGACAAAGAAGACGAATTCAAAGCCCTTGTGAAAATTCGCATAGGGCAAGCATACAACGCTGAAACCGTAGCTGAAACCAACAAGGCTTTCACCGATTATTTTGGCAATTTTGGATTTGCCTTCGCTCGTGTCGATGCCCGCCCTGAAATTGATCGGCTGACCAATCGTGTGAACTTCATAATTGTGGCAGAACCTTCACGTCGTGCCTATGTTCGTCGGATCAATGTAGCTGGTAACAATCGAACACGTGACGAAGTGATTAGGCGTGAATTCCGGCAACTGGAATCTTCATGGTACGACGGTGACAAAATCAAGTTATCTCGTGATCGTGTTGACCGTTTGGGATTTTTTACCGATGTCAGCATTGATACCCAAGAAGTACCTGCCACCACTGACCAAGTTGACCTCAGCATCAATGTGATCGAAAAACCCACGGGTAGCGTTTCCTTGGGTGCAGGATTTTCATCCGCTGAAAAAGTGGCTTTTAGCTTTGGTATTCGCCAAGAAAATGCCTTTGGATCGGGTAATTACTTGGCCACTGAAATCAACACCAGCAAATACAACAAAACCATTGTCATCAGCACCACTGACCCGTACTTCACACCAGAAGGAATTTCGCGAACCATCGATGTGTTCCACCGAACAACACGGCCCTATTTAGGCGACTTGAATGCCTACAGTTTGGTCGGTTCGGGTGCGGGTATGCGTTTTGGTGTGCCTTTCAGTGAAATTGACACGGTTTATTTTGGTGTCAACTTTGAAAAGACGGCTATCCGACCAGGCAATAACTTGCCCAATGCCTACGTCGAATACATGCAGCAGTTTGGTTACTCCAGCACCTCTTTGCCTTTCACCATTGGCTGGGCGAGGGATGGGCGCGACAGTGCTTTGGTGCCAACGCGAGGCATTTTGCAGCGCTTCAACTCAGATTTAAGCGTCACTGGGGATGCACGGTATGTTCGAACCAACTATCAAATTCAGCAATACACGCCTTTAACTAAAAAGTACACATTGGCTTTGAATGCAGATTTGGGCTGGGGACAAGGCTTGTCTAATCGGCCCTATCCACTTTTTAAAAACTATTTTGTAGGTGGTCTTGGCAGCGTTCGAGGATTCCAGCAATCAACTCTTGGTCCTTCAGACAGCACAAACACCCTCTATTTGGGTGGGCCCAAGAAAATTGTGATGAATGCCGAGTTGATGGGGCCATTTCCAGGCGCTGGCAACGATCGCACCTTGCGACTTTTTGCCTTTACCGACGTCGGTCGTGCGTTTGGCGAGAACGAAAAACTCAATCTCAGCGAACTTCGCTCCTCTTTTGGCGTGGGTTTAAGCTGGATTTCGCCATTGGGCCCTTTGCGCTTTTCATATGCATTGCCTATTAAGCGTCAGGTTACGGATAAAATACAAAGATTGCAATTCCAAATCGGAACATCCTTTTAATGAAAACACTTCGTCATTTCTCACAAGTTTGTCTGTTGGCATTCGGTGCTCTGGGTGCAAGCGTTGTCAGCGCTCAGGAATTCAAAATTGGTTTTGTCAATACAGATCGCATTTTTCGCGAGGCCAGTACTGCTAAGTCTGCGCAAGCTAAGTTGGAGCAAGAGTTTTCAAAGCGTGAAAAAGATTTGGTTGACTTGGGTAACACCATCAAAACTGCATCCGATAAATTTGAACGTGAAGCGCCCACCTTGTCTGAAACGCAGCGCAACACCCGTCAAAAGCAAATCATGGATCAAGATCGCGAGTTTCAGCGCAAGCGCCGTGAATTTCAAGAAGACCTGAACACGCGCAAAAATGAAGAACAACAAGTTATGATTGAGCGCGCAAACCGTGCAGTGAAGTTGGTGGCTGAAGCTGAAAAATACGACGTTATTTTCCAAGAGGCCGCCTACATCAACCCCAAGCACGACATCACAGACAAAGTCATCAAGTCTCTCAATTCAACCGCTGGCAAATAAGCGCCCGCCCAGAGAGAATTGGACTCATGCTGTGGTGCTGCTTGGCGATATCGTTAAAGCTTTAGGCGGTAGCCTTCAAGGCAGTCCGCAAACCTCCATCCAAAATTTGGCACCACTTGAAACGGCGGGCCCAAGTGACTTGAGTTTTCTAAGTCATCCCAAATACCAAACACACCTCACAAAATCTCGTGCTGCCTGCGTGGTTGTGACTGCCCAATTTCAAGAATTAGCGCTCACGCGGGGTGCTTGCATCGTCACTGAAGACCCGTACCTCTATTTCGCCAGGCTTACCCAATTTTGGAAAAAGCAAACCACACCTGCAGTGGAAGCCCGAATCCATCCCAGCGCCGTGGTTGACCCTGAGGCTGACATTGCAGACACGGCCATCATTGGTCCTTTGTGTGTGGTGGAGCGGGGCGCCAAGGTCGGTGCCCATACACAACTCAAATCCAGAGTGACTGTGGGCGAGGCTTGTGAAATTGGGCAGCGCTGTATCGTTCACTCGGGCGTGGTCATCGGTGCCGATGGCTTTGGCTTTGCAATGTACCAAGGCGAGTGGGAAAAAATTGAGCAACTCGGTGCCGTCAAAATTGGCAACGATGTTGAAATCGGCGCTAACACCTGCATCGATCGGGGTGCCCTGGAAGACACCGTCATTGAAGATGGTGTGAAGCTCGACAACCTTATTCAAATTGGCCATAACGTGCACATCGGAAAACACACTGCCATGGCGGGCTGTGTGGGCGTTGCTGGCAGTGCACGAATTGGTGCGCATTGCACTGTGGGCGGCGGGGCCATTGTGCTGGGGCACCTCACACTGGCCGATGGCGTGCATGTATCTGCTGCTACCGTTGTCACACGCTCTATTACTCAGCCGGGCCATTACACGGGGCTTTTTCCCATTGATGACAATGCCACGTGGGAAAAAAATGCAGCCAGCTTGAAGCAATTGCACAAGCTGCGCGACCGAATCAAATTGCTGGAGACCCAGTATCTTCAGCCACATTTTCAGGAAAATAAATCATGATGGACATCTATCAAATCCTCAAGCAACTGCCGCACCGCTTTCCCATTTTGTTGGTGGATCGTGTTTTGGAAATTGAAAAAGGCGTTCGCATCAAAGCCCTAAAAAACGTGTCGATTAATGAACCTTATTTCACGGGCCACTTTCCATCGCGCCCTGTCATGCCAGGCGTTTTAATGCTAGAGGCATTGGCACAAGCCGCAGCCCTTTTGGCATTTGATACTTTGGGTGAAACACCCGATGAAAAAACTGTGTATTACTTTGCTGGCATTGACGGTGCACGCTTTAAGCGACCCGTTGAACCAGGCGACCAGCTCATTTTAGAAGTTGAACTGGATCGAATGAAATCAGGTATTTTCAAATTCAAAGCTCGCGCCAAAGTGGGTGATGAGATTGCGGTGGAAGCCGAACTCATGTGCACCATGCGCAAAGTGTCTTAATCGATCAAGCCTATGACGACGCAGACTCGTATTCATCCCACAGCCATCGTAGATGCTGCTGCGCAGCTTGACGGTAGTGTCATGGTGGGGCCTTACACGGTTATTGGCCCGCATGTTCGCATCGACGCTGGCACCACAGTTGGCAGCCATTGCGTCATCGAAGGCCACACCACCATTGGCAAAGACAACAAGATCTTTCAATTCAACTCTTTAGGCGCTGTGCCGCAAGACAAAAAATATGCGGGTGAGCCCTGTGAGTTGGTCATTGGCGACCGCAACACCATTCGCGAGTTTTGCACTTTCAACATTGGCTCGCCTGGCGATACGGGTGTCACCCAGTTGGGTAACGACAACTGGATCATGGCCTATGTTCATTTGGCGCACGACTGCAAGGTGGGCAATCACACCATCTTTGCCAACAGTTCTCAGTTGGCTGGCCATGTGCATGTAGACGACTGGGTGATTTTGGGTGGCTTCACGGTGGTACATCAGTTTTGTCGCTTAGGTGCGCACAGTTTCACGGCCATGCACTCTTTGCTGTTCGCCGATTTGCCGCCCTTTGTCATGGCGCAAGGTCAGCCGGCTCAAGCCAGATCGATGAACTTTGAAGGTCTCCGAAGACGTGGCTTCTCGCCTGAAAGAATTTCAGCAGTGAAGGCCATGCACAAAACTTTGTACCGACAGCAACTCACTCTCGCACAGGCCCAAAGCCAAATTGAGTTGCTTAAGCAAAAGTACCCTGAAGCCAAGGAGGATGTCCATATGATGGTCAGCTTCTTACAAGGTACTTCGCCAGACCGTGGCATTGTGAGATAAATGGTGCAAACGCCTGGCATGTCTCAGCCTCTAAAAGCCCCTGATGGGGCTTTTTTTAAAGCCAGTGAAAGGGCTTTTTCCATGGCCATGGTGGCTGGAGAAACCTCAGGCGACTTGTTGGCAGGCCTGATGATGCAGGGCATTCGTGCGCAATGGCCCAAAGCCAACTTGTATGGCATTGGAGGGCCTCGCATGGAAGCCCAAGGCTTTAAGGCTTTGTGGCCATCAGATAAATTGGCCGTGCGAGGCTATGTTGAGGTCTTGAGGCACTACCGAGAAATTGTGGACATTCGCAATCAACTCAAAGCTCAATTACTGGCCACGCCACCACAGGTTTTTGTGGGCGTTGATGCGCCCGATTTCAACCTCGACTTGGAACGTGATTTAAAACAAGCCGGCATTCCCACTGTGCATTTCGTGTGTCCTTCTATTTGGGCGTGGCGCGCAGAGCGCATTGAAAAAATCAAACAGAGTGTGGATCATGTGCTTTGCATTTTTCCGTTTGAAACAGACTTGCTGCATGCGCATGGTATTGAGGCAACTTATGTGGGGCATCCCTTGGCGCAAGCCATTCCCATGAAGGTGGACACTCTCAAAGCACGGCTTGACTTGAAACTAGACCCCAATCGGCCTGTGTTGGCTCTGTTGCCTGGCAGTCGTGAAACCGAAATTACGTATTTGGCCGATCGCTTCTTCAAAGCGGCTATGTTGCTCAGTCAGCAACAACCCAACTTGCAATTTGTGTTACCCGCCATGCCTTTTATACATGCACGCATTGAACGCATTCGAGACAAATTGGGTGCTACACAAGTTCAAGTGTTGCAGGGTCAGTCCCACGCGGCATTGGCTGCGTGCGATGTCACGCTTATTGCCAGTGGCACTGCCACACTTGAAGCAGCGTTGTTTAAAAAGCCCATGGTCATTGCCTACAACATGCATTGGATCAGCTGGCAAATGATGAAGCGCAAGAAGCTTCAGCCATGGGTGGGCCTGCCCAACATCTTGGCGCAAGAGTTTTGTGTGCCTGAGTTGTTGCAAGATCAAGCCACACCCGAAAATATGGCAAATGCTGTTTTGGATTGGCTGCGTTCCCCTGAAAAGGCGCAAGCCTTGGCCAGTCGATTTGAAACCATCCATCAGTCTTTGCTGCGTGACACGCCCACACTTGCCGCCCATGCGATCCAAAAAATTGTCAAAGCCTGAACAAGTCAGCCTGGCTTGGGACACGCCCGGTTTGTTGGCCGGTGTTGACGAGGCTGGGCGCGGACCTTTGGCTGGACCTGTGGTGGCCGCTGCAGTCATTCTGGATGAGCTCAAGCCCATCAAAGGCTTGGCCGATTCCAAAAAACTAACAGCCAAAACCCGCGAACGTTTGTTTGATGAAATTCGAGCCAAGGCTTTGTGCTTTGCCATCGCCGAAGCCAGCGTTGAAGAGATTGACCGATTGAATATTTTGCAAGCCACGATGTTGGCCATGCAAAGGGCGGTGGAAGCTTTGCGCTTGAAGCCAACTTTGGTCTATGTGGATGGCAACCGTTTGCCCATCTTGGATGTGCGCGCAGAGGCCATTGTGAAGGGTGACGAAAAAGTGCAGGAAATTTCGGCTGCTTCTATTTTGGCCAAGGTGCATCGCGATCGCATGTGCGACGACATGCACCTTCAGTTTCCCGACTATGGTTTTGATGCCCACAAAGGCTATGGCACAGCCGTCCACCTTAAGGCGCTTCAAACTTGGGGCGCCACGCCTTTTCACCGCAAAACTTTTGCCCCTGTCACGCAGGCTATTTTGGCGGCTTCTCAAAAATGAACCTGATCACCTCCAAAGACAACCCGCGGCTTAAAACCATTCGCCGATTGGCGCAAGACCCGCAGGCCTATCGCAAGTTGGGCTTGGTTTGGCTGGAGGGTGATCACCTGTGCCGTGCTGCTATGGCGCAGGGTGTCAAACCCGAATTGGCAATTTTTTCAAAGTCTATTTGGCAGGCCTCTGAATTTGAGTGGTCGCAATGTGCCAACGAGGTTTGGACGGTGCCCGATGATTTGTTTGAAGGCTTGAGCGCGCTTGAGTCGCCCGCCAAAATGGGTTTCCTGTTTCCACTTCCCGATTCGCCAGCACTAGACCCCAGAGCTGCCACCGTCGTGTTAGATCGGCTCCAAGACGCTGGCAATGTAGGTGCTATTTTGCGCAGTGCTTCTGCATTTGGCTTCAAACAAGTGGTGGCTATCAAAGGCACAGCGGGTTTGTGGTCACCTAAGGTCTTGCGTGCCGCAATGGGGGCCCATTTTGCTTTGAGCCTGATCGAGTCGGCCAGTTTGGACCTGCTGCAGGCGCTTCAGGTGCCTTTGCTAGGAACCGATGTGCATGAAGGTCCCTATTTGCATGAATTGGTTCAACAGGGTAAATTGGCTCGACACTGCGCTTGGGTGCTTGGGCATGAAGGGCAGGGCGTGTCGCCTGAATTGATGGCGAGGGTGAATCAAAAAGTTCGAATTGCTCAGCCCGGTGGCGAGGAGTCATTGAACGTGGCCACGGCCGCGGCCATTTGCCTGCACGCCAGCGCCACTTCAAAGTAAGTGGTCATGCAGCTCTGTTGCCATCGAATGCCCTTTCGCTCTTTTCATTGAAAAATCAGGGGCTCGAAGGTCGGGCAGGGGAAGAGTCACGGCTATAATGGGAGGCTTTCCCGCATCAACCTGTACGCACCCGCTCACAACAAGCCATTTCCCTTCAAAAGCAGCCAAAAAGAGAGCCATCTAGGGTGAATCTTGCGCGTGCTGGGGCGTACCCGAACCATACCGGAGAACCCAGTGCTTTTGTCTCTTCAGGGAACCTTCCCCTTAGCCATCTTGGCGCTTGCAGACGGCACGGTCTTTGTCGGCAACTCGATCGGAGCCTCTGGCTCTACTGTAGGTGAGGTGGTCTTCAATACCTCCCTCACAGGCTATCAAGAAATCCTCACTGACCCTAGCTACTGCCAGCAGATCGTCACCCTCACATACCCGCACATCGGCAACTATGGCGTCAACCCCGAGGATGTCGAATCTGACAAAGTCCATGCCGCTGGCTTGATCATCAAAGATCTACCCATGGTTGCAAGCAATTTCCGTTCAACCGAAACGCTTTCAGCTTACTTGTCACGCAGTAGCACAGTGGCCATTGCCAACATTGACACCCGCCAACTCACTCGTCTTTTGAGAAGCAAGGGCGCTCAAAACGGTGCCATTGTTGCTTTGGCTGTAGGCCAACAAGTAACACCCGAACTCAAAGCGCAAGCTGTTCAATCTGCCAAATCAGCTCCAGCCATGGCAGGTTTGGACTTGGCCCAAAAAGTATCAGTGCCTGCTTCTTACCCTTGGACCGAATCCGAGTGGCAACTGGGAGTTGGCTACGGCCAACAAACATCAGCTCGCTTCCATGTTGTGGCATACGACTTTGGCGTGAAGAAAAATATCTTGCGCATGCTCGCTGAGCGCGGTTGCAAAGTCACGGTGGTGCCAGCCAAAACACCCGCTGCCGATGTGCTCAAGCACAAGCCCAACGGCATCTTCTTGTCCAATGGCCCTGGCGACCCAGAGCCTTGCGACTACGCCATTGCAGCGGCCAAAGAACTGATTGAAACTGGTATACCCACTTTCGGTATTTGTTTAGGTCACCAAATCATGGCCTTGGCCAGCGGCGCCAAAACTTTCAAAATGAAGTTTGGTCATCATGGTGCCAACCATCCGGTTAAAGATCTCGACTCTGGTCGTGTGTCCATCACCAGCCAAAACCACGGTTTTGCAGTGGACGAAAAATCTTTACCCGACAATTTACGCGCCACGCACGTGTCTTTGTTTGATGGTACCTTGCAAGGCTTGGCCCGCACCGACAAACCTGCGTTCTGTTTCCAAGGTCACCCCGAGGCCTCACCCGGCCCTCATGACATTGCCTATCTCTTCGATCGCTTCATCAACCTGATGGAGACCAAATAACATGCCAAAGCGCTCCGACCTCAAAAGCATCCTCATCATTGGCGCTGGCCCCATCATCATTGGCCAGGCCTGTGAGTTCGATTACTCTGGCGTGCAAGCCTGCAAGGCTTTGCGCGAAGAGGGTTACAAAGTCATCTTGATTAACAGTAACCCTGCCACGATCATGACCGACCCTGCCACAGCAGACGTCACCTACATCGAACCCATCACTTGGCAAACGGTTGAGAAGATCATTGCCAAAGAGCGTCCTGATGCCATCCTGCCCACCATGGGTGGTCAAACAGCGCTCAACTGTGCGCTCGATTTGTGGCACAACGGCGTGCTGGACAAATACAAAGTCGAACTCATTGGCGCTACGCCAGAGGCTATCGACAAAGCCGAAGACCGCTTGAAGTTCAAAGACGCCATGACCAAGATTGGTCTGGGTTCTGCGCGCTCTGGCATTGCCCACAGCATGGACGAAGCTTGGGACGTACAGCGCACCGTTGGCTTTCCTACTGTCATTCGCCCCAGCTTCACCTTGGGCGGCACAGGCGGCGGGATTGCCTACAACCCCGAAGAATTCGAGACTATTTGCAAACGCGGTTTAGAAGCTTCTCCTACCAACGAATTGCTCATTGAAGAGTCCTTGCTCGGTTGGAAAGAGTACGAGATGGAAGTGGTGCGCGACAAGGCCGACAACTGCATCATTATTTGCTCCATCGAAAACTTAGACCCGATGGGCGTGCACACCGGCGACTCCATCACGGTAGCGCCTGCGCAAACCCTCACCGACAAAGAATATCAAATCATGCGAAACGCCAGCTTGGCCGTTTTGCGTGAAATTGGTGTGGACACCGGTGGCTCCAATGTGCAGTTTTCGATCAATCCCAAAGATGGACGAATGATCGTGATTGAGATGAACCCGCGTGTGTCTCGGTCTTCTGCTTTGGCTTCCAAAGCCACTGGGTTCCCCATTGCCAAAGTGGCCGCCAAATTGGCGGTGGGTTACACACTCGACGAGTTACGCAACGAAATCACGGGCGGTGCTACACCTGCCAGTTTCGAGCCCAGCATCGATTACGTGGTCACCAAGATTCCCCGTTTCGCCTTCGAAAAATTTCCAACAGCCGACAGCCGCCTGACGACTCAAATGAAGTCGGTGGGCGAAGTCATGGCCATGGGCCGCACTTTCCAAGAGTCCTTTCAAAAAGCCTTGCGCGGTTTGGAAGTCGGTGTCGATGGATTGAATGAAAAAACGCAAGACCGTGAAGTTCTTGAAAAAGAATTGGGTGAGCCAGGACCAGACCGCATATGGTACGTAGGCGATGCCTTCGCCATGGGTCTCAGCGTAGATGAGGTGTTCAATCTCACCAAGATTGATCCTTGGTTTTTGGTACAAATTGAAAACATCGTGAAGATTGAACTTGAGCTGGAAACAACTCAACTTAAAGCCATCGCAGCGGATGAATTGCGTGCTTTGAAGAAAAAAGGCTTCTCAGATCGCCGCTTGGCCAAGCTGCTCAAAACAACGGAGCATGACGTACGTGCTCAGCGGCACGCCTTGAATATTCGCCCGGTTTACAAACGGGTGGACACCTGCGCTGCTGAATTTTCGACTGACACGGCCTACATGTATTCCACTTACGAAGACGAGTGCGAAGCCGAACCCACTAGCAATAAAAAGATCATGGTCTTGGGCGGCGGGCCAAACCGAATTGGCCAGGGTATTGAATTTGACTACTGCTGCGTGCATGCCGCTTTGGCCATGCGCGAGGATGGCTACGAAACCATCATGGTCAACTGCAATCCTGAAACCGTTTCAACCGACTACGACACCTCTGACCGTTTGTATTTCGAGCCGCTCACCTTGGAAGATGTGCTTGAAATTGTGGATAAAGAGAAGCCCACAGGCGTCATTGTTCAGTATGGTGGTCAAACGCCTTTGAAATTGGCGCTTGGATTAGAAGCGGCTGGCGTGCCCATCATTGGCACCAGTCCTGACATGATCGACGCGGCTGAAGACCGCGAGCGCTTTCAAAAATTATTGCAAACATTAGCGTTGCGTCAACCGCCCAATGCCACTGCGCGAACAGAGCCAGAAGCTTTGGAAAAAGCAGCTGCCTTAGGTTACCCCTTGGTGGTTCGCCCCAGCTACGTGCTGGGTGGTCGTGCTATGGAAATTGTCCACGAGCAACGCGACCTCGAGCGTTACATGCGTGAAGCAGTGAAGGTCAGCAACGACTCGCCCGTGTTGCTGGATCGTTTCTTGAACGATGCCATTGAGTGCGATGTTGACTGTATTCGCGACCCTGAAGGCAAAACCTTCATTGGTGGTGTCATGGAGCACATTGAGCAAGCCGGCGTTCACAGCGGTGACTCAGCATGCTCCTTGCCGCCTTACAGCTTAAGCTCTGCCACAGTGGACGAGCTCAAGCGGCAAACTGCCGCCATGGCGGGTGCTTTGAGTGTGGTGGGCTTAATGAATGTGCAGTTTGCCATTCAACACGTTGACGGCAAAGACGTCATTTACGTTTTGGAGGTCAATCCCCGCGCATCCCGCACAGTGCCTTATGTTTCCAAGGCCACTGGTATTCAATTGGCCAAGGTCGCAGCGCGCTGCATGGCAGGTCAGAGCTTGGCTTCACAAGGGATCACCAAAGAAGTCACGCCCCCTTATTTCAGCGTGAAGGAAGCGGTCTTCCCATTTGTGAAGTTTCCTGGGGTGGACACCATCTTGGGCCCAGAAATGAAATCTACTGGCGAAGTCATGGGTGTAGGCAAAACATTTGGCGAAGCTTTTGTGAAGAGCCAAATGGGTGCCGGCACCAAGCTGCCTCGTGAAGGCAAAGTATTCCTCACAGTTAAAAACAGCGATAAGCCTCGTGCTGTGAATGTTGCACGCGATTTGGTAGCGCAGGGTTTTGTCATTTTTGCAACCAAAGGCACTGCGGCTGCCATCGCGGCAGAAGGCGTTGCGGTTCAGGCTGTCAACAAAGTCACAGAAGGACGCCCTCACATTGTGGACATGATCAAGAACAACGAAATTGCGTTGGTCATTAACACCGTCGAAGAGCGACGTAATGCCATTGCAGATTCTAGGGCCATCCGAACTTCAGCGCTCTTGGCACGGGTCACCACCTTCACTACAATTGCCGGCGCTGAAGCTGCAGTTGAAGGCATGAAGTACATCGACAATCTTGATGTCATTTCTGTTCAAGAAATGCACGCCATGTTGATTGGCTAAAAGAAATACGGAGACATCTAAGTGGCGACCATTCCCATTACCCTTCGCGGTGCAGAAAAGCTCAAAGCCGAACTGCACCAATTGAAAACTGTTGAGCGTCCTTGGGTGATCAACGCCATTGCTGAAGCTAGGGCTCAAGGCGACCTGAGTGAAAACGCTGAGTACGACGCTGCCAAAGACCGTCAAGGTTTTGTGGAAGGTCGTATTCAAGAGGTAGAAGGCAAACTTTCTGCGGCTCAAATCATTGACCCCTCTTCTCTGGACGCAGGCGGTCGTGTGGTCTTTGGTGCCACCGTCGAGTTAGAAGAAGAGAGCACGGGTGAAGTGGTCAAGTACCAAATCGTGGGTGAAGACGAAGCCGATCTCAAGTTTGGCTTGATCAACATCAGCAGCCCCATTGCGCGCGCACTCATTGGCAAAGAAGAGGGTGATGTGGCTGTGGTGCAGGCGCCTGGTGGTGAGAAGCGTTATGAAATTGTGGCGGTGTCTTACATCTAAGAGGGCGCTGTTGTTCTGGTTAAAAAGGCGTTCATTTGAACGTCTTTTTTTTCGCCCTCTATTCTTTCCAATACTCAGCCACCCAAAGTGCAGGCTTGATGAATCTGAATTTTCGATTGCGCTTGCCGGCCAAGGCGTCGGGCGGATTGCACTCGCCATGAAAAATCACAATGCGTGCATCTTTTGGAATCTGAGGAGCTGTCCAATAGTTGGCGGGCCAGCTTGGAATGCTGTGGTACTTGAAACTGGGACACCATTCAGAGGGCCAGTAAACCAACTTTCCTTGACGGTGCATGAAGTCTGAAAGATAGGCCTGTTCGTTTCTGAATTGTTGGCGAATGCTTTCGAAATGTTTTCGAAAATATTCGAGAACTTCAGGGTGTGCGCCTATCTCGTACCTGTAGACCGAGGAGTTACCTGTAATGCGCCAAGGTCGCTTGTAATCATGAATGATCATGAACTCACCAGGTACTTCAAAGAACCCATCGAGGCTACCTGTAATGACTACATCGACATCTAGAAACAAAGCGGTGCCGCTCAGGCCATGCAGGTCTTTGGTGAAAGAGGCCAGCTTGGTCCAGCCTCGTTCGGGAATGCCAGGCGGTAAATCCAATGCAGGGATGGGCAAACACTGAACTTCGCTGCGAATGCCCTTGCCATCGTCAGTGAGGCAGACCATGTTGAAGTCGCCAGTGAGGTGCCTTCGCACCATGGCGTACAAGCGGTTGACATACTCGGGTCCATACTTGGTACCCCACTTCATGCAAATGATGTGACGTTGGGAGGTCTGCATGGGCACTGTCTTGGCTTAGGCTTGATTGCGTTTTTTGATTGACTTTTGTTTCACTTTGGCGCGCTTGACTTGGCCACCCGATGTCAGGCGTTGGTTGCCCAAAACACGCAATGTTTTAACCTCAGGCCTTTGGCCACCGCGGCTGCTGTACTTCAAGACCTTAAAATCACGGGGTCCGGCCATGCGATCTTCGGAAACGGTTTTTTCCTTTTCAGGCAAGGGGCGCCAAAGCACCAACAATTTACCGATGTGTTGAATGGGTGCTGCACTCAAGTCATCGGCCAGTTGGTTGTACATGGCTTCGCGGGCAGCACGGTCGTCACCCAGCACCCGAATTTTGATCAGTCCATGGGCTTTGAGGGCTGCGTCAGTTTCTTTGACAACAGCAGGCGTGAGGCCGTCGTTGCCAACCATGACAACAGGGTCGAGGTGGTGCGCTTCGGCTCGGTGAACCTTGCGTTGGGCGGGAGTCAATTGAATTTGGGGCATAGCGCTATTATCCCTGCTTGAACGGAAGATCATGAAAGTAAAAACCAAAAGTAAAAAAGTCAATAAGTCGTGGTTGAACGATCACGTCAATGACCCCTATGTCAAGTTGGCCAAAAAGGAGGGCTATCGGGCGAGGGCTGCGTACAAATTGAAAGAAATTGACGAAACTTTCGGTCTTATCAAACCCGGCAATCTGGTGGTTGACCTGGGCTCAGCGCCCGGGGCTTGGAGTCAATATGTTCGGCGCAGGCTTTCGCCTCAAGGCGCGGCGGCCGGTGACTTGAACGGCACCATCTTGGCTGTGGACATGTTGCCCATGGAGCCTGTTGAGGGTGTTCACTTCATTCAGGGTGATTTCACGCAAGCCGATGTGTTGGCCCAGCTTCAAGCCATTGTGGGCGATCGCCCTGTCGATGTGGTGGTGTCAGACATGGCGCCCAACCTGTCGGGGATTGATTCTGTGGATGCAGCACGTATTACGTACCTCATTGAATTAGCGGTTGAATTCGCCCAAATGCACTTGAAGCCCCAGGGGGCCTTGGTGGTGAAGGTCTTTCATGGGAGTGGCTACAGCCAACTGGTGAAGTTGTTCAAGGACTCATTCAAAATCGTCAAACCGATCAAACCTAAGGCTTCACGAGACAAATCTTCAGAACAATTTTTGGTCGGAATTGAGCCTAAAAACAGGCAAAGTGCGGCGTAATCGCCTTAATTGCAACGCTAATTTTCAAATTTCCCTCTACTTTTAAGGCCAAGTCAAGATAAATTGGCCCTGCGGCACTTTCTAAAGCCTAGAATGTTCATTCATTAGACGTTTAAATGGGAGCTCTTCTTGAACAACCCTTGGTTTTCAAAGATTGCCGTATGGCTTGTGATTGGCATGGTGCTTTTCACTGTATTCAAACAGTTCGACAATCGAACGGGTGTCGGTTCCGGTTACTTGGGCTATTCAGACTTCCTTGAGGAAGTTAGAAGCAACCGAATCAAAACGGCCACAATTCAAGAAGGTCAGGGCGGCACCGAAATTTCTGCCGTGACCACCGACGACCGCCGCATTAAAACCACAGCCACCTACCTTGACCGCGGCTTGGTCGGCGACCTCATCGCCAATGGCGTGAAGTTCGATGTGAAGCCTCGCGAAGAAGGTTCCCTCCTCATGAGTTTGCTGGTGAGTTGGGGCCCCATGTTGTTGCTGATTGGTGTGTGGATTTATTTCATGCGCCAAATGCAAGGCGGCGGCAAAGGCGGTGCTTTCAGCTTTGGTAAAAGTAAAGCCCGCATGCTCGACGAAAACGCCAACCAAGTCACCTTTGCCGATGTCGCAGGTTGCGACGAAGCCAAAGAAGAAGTCAAAGAGGTTGTCGACTTTTTGAAGGACCCTGCCAGGTTCCAAAAACTCGGCGGCCGAATTCCGCGTGGCTTGCTTTTGGTAGGCCCTCCCGGAACCGGTAAAACTTTGCTGGCCAAGAGCATTGCTGGCGAGGCCAAAGTGCCTTTCTTTAGCATCTCAGGTTCAGACTTCGTTGAAATGTTTGTGGGTGTGGGCGCGGCCCGTGTTCGCGACATGTTTGAGAATGCCAAGAAAAATGCACCTTGTATTATTTTTGTCGACGAAATTGATGCCGTGGGTCGTCAGCGAGGTGCTGGCCTTGGCGGCGGCAACGACGAACGAGAACAAACGCTCAATCAAATGTTGGTCGAAATGGACGGCTTTGAAACCAACTTGGGTGTGATCGTGGTGGCTGCTACCAACCGTCCCGACATTTTGGATGCAGCCTTATTGCGCCCAGGTCGTTTTGACCGTCAGGTGTATGTCACCTTGCCCGATATTCGCGGCCGTGAGCAAATTTTGGCTGTGCACATGCGCAAAATTCCTATCGGTCAAGACATGAACCCCGGCGTGATCGCTCGCGGCACGCCTGGCATGAGCGGCGCCGACTTGGCCAACCTGTGCAATGAAGCGGCACTTATGGCTGCTCGCCGCAATGCCCGCGTTGTGGAAATGCAAGACTTCGAGAAAGCCAAAGATAAAATCCTCATGGGCCCTGAGCGCAAGAGCATGGTCATGCCTGAAGAAGAGCGTCGCAACACGGCTTATCACGAGTCAGGTCATGCCCTCATTGGCAAACTCTTGCCCAAGTGCGATCCAGTTCACAAGGTCACGATCATTCCTCGCGGACGCGCATTGGGTGTCACCATGAGCTTGCCTGAAAAAGACCGATACAGCTACGACAGCGAATACATGTTGAACCAAATCAGCATGTTGTTTGGTGGCCGCATTGCCGAAGAAGTGTTCATGAAACAAATGACCACGGGTGCCAGCAACGACTTTGAGCGTGCTACTCAAATTGCACGTGACATGGTCATGCGCTATGGCATGACAACGGCATTGGGCCCCATGGTTTATGCTGAAAATGAAGGCGAAGTGTTTTTGGGTCGCTCTGTCACCAAGACCACCAACATGTCAGAGTCCACCATGCAAAAGGTTGACGCTGAAGTGCGCCGCATCATTGATGAGCAGTATAAATTGGCGCGCAGCTTAATTGAAGAGCACAGCGACAAGATGCACGCCATGGCCAAGGCCTTGTTAGAGTGGGAAACCATTGACGTCACTCAGCTTGATGACATCATGGCCGGTCGTGAACCCAAGGCCCCCAAAGACTGGACGCCCCGCATTCCACCTTCTGGCAGCGACGATGCAGCTGGCGGCACGCCTGCTGTCAAAGTCGATCCAGAGCCCAACGCGGCCTGATCCTCTCCATTATCAATACGGGGCTTCGGCCCCGTTATTGTTTCTAAGCTGCTGAACTGAAATCCCAAATCCGTTGCAATTCATGACCCAACCCATTTGGCAGACCTCTAGGTACGCAATTGACCTTACGCAGCCCAAAGTCATGGGCATTGTGAACCTCACGCCCGATTCTTTTTCAGATGGAGGTCGCAACAGTAGCTTGTCCATTGCACTCGAAAATGCTCAAACCCTGCTGGCTCAGGGCGCCGACATTTTGGACATTGGCGGAGAGTCTTCTAGACCCGGCGCAGAGCCCGTCAGCGTCGATGAAGAGTTGAAGCGCGTATTGCCATTTTTGCAAGAAGCACTCACTTGGAACGTGCCTATTTCGGTCGATACCTACAAGCCAGAAGTGATGCAAGCTGCCTTGGACATGGGGGCTGATATTGTTAACGACATTTGGGCTTTGCGGCAACCCGGTGCCCTACAGGTGGTGGCGCGTCATCCTCAATGCGGCATCTGCCTGATGCACATGCACCTTGAGCCTCAAACCATGTTGGCCCAACCCATGACAGGAGACGCATTGCCTTTGGTGAAAGAGTTTTTGTCCACACAAGTTTTGGAATTAAGAGACTGCGGGGTTCAAACCAACCGCATTGTTTTAGATCCAGGCATTGGTTTTGGTAAAACGGTTGAACAAAATTTAAGTTTGTTACAACGCCAATCAGAACTTTTAGCACTTGGATATCCGTTGATGGCAGGCTGGTCTCGCAAGGGCACGTTGGGTAAGGTGGCCGTCATTCAGGGGCAGACCCCTGAGCCAAAGGACAGAGTTGGCGCCAGTGTGGCTGCGGCACTGATTGCCGTTCAAAATGGCGCTTCAGTGGTTCGAGTGCACGATGTGAAAGAAACAGTACAAGCTTTGCGCGTTTGGCGAGCTCTGAAGATTTAAAATCCTCCCATTCACAATCGATCCAAAAAAACAACAACCATGACCAGAAAATACTTTGGAACCGATGGCATTCGGGGCACCGTTGGTCAAGCGCCCATCACGCCTGATTTCGTGATGCGCTTGGCGCACGCTGTCGGACGCGTTCTGCGACAAACCGAGGCGCACCCGGTCGTTTTGATTGGCAAAGACACTCGAATCTCTGGATACATGCTTGAAAGTGCCCTAGAGTCTGGTTTCAATTCGGCGGGTGTTGATGTGGTTTTGTTGGGTCCTGTGCCCACGCCTGCTGTCGCCTACCTGACGCGGGCAAGGCGCGCCTCCTTGGGGGTGGTCATCAGTGCCAGCCACAATGCCTTTGAAGACAATGGCATCAAGTTTTTCAGCGCCAAAGGCACCAAGCTCAGTGATGCTTGGGAAACCTCTGTCGAGGTGCTGGTAGATGAGCCACCCGTTTGGGTTTCGTCGGCAGAACTTGGCAAGGCCAAGCGCTTAGACGATGCGGCCGGCCGTTACATTGAGTTTTGCAAAAGCACGTTCAGCAACGACTTCACATTGAAGGGCATGAAGATTGTGGTAGACGCTGCCCATGGCGCAGCCTATCAAATTGCACCCAAGGTATTTCATGAACTGGGTGCAGATGTGATTCCCATTGGGTGCTCGCCAGATGGTCTGAACATCAACAAGGGTGTTGGCGCTACCCATCCTGAAGCCGTGGTTGAGGCCGTCAAGACCCATCAAGCCGATTACGGTATTGCTTTAGACGGCGATGCCGATCGCTTGCAGTTGGTCGATAAATCGGGTCGTTTGTACAACGGTGACGAGTTGCTCTACCTGATGGTCTGTGATCGATTGGCTCGCGATGAGGTGGTGTCTGGGGTGGTTGGCACTCTCATGACCAACATGGCCATTGAAGTGGCGTTGAAAAACAAAAACATCCCCTTCATACGAAGCAAAGTAGGTGACCGTTATGTGTTGGAGGCCTTGCAAGAAAATGCCTGGCTTCTGGGAGGAGAGGGCTCAGGCCACATATTGGCTTTAGACAAGCACACCACCGGCGATGGTTTGATCAGCGCTTTACAGGTCTTACAGGCGTGTGTGGCCACTGGCAAAACCATGGCTGAGTTGTTGGCCGATGTGGTGCTCTTTCCTCAGGTTCTCCTCAACGTTAGGCTGACCAAAGACACAAACTGGCAAGATAGTCCTCAACTGGCTAAGGCCTTGAAGGAAGTCGAAGCAGAATTGGCAGACACGGGCCGCGTCCTCATTCGGCCTAGTGGTACCGAGCCTCTGGTTCGTGTCATGGTGGAAGCGCGAGAATTGTCAGTGGCACAACGCTGCGCAGAAAAATTGGCCAGCACCTTGCGCTAAATCAGCGTTGTCTCAGTAGATCAAGCGCTCTGGTTTGATTTCTTGGAGGATGGTGGTGGCAATTTCTTCAATTGATTTGGTGGTGGTAGAAAGCCACCGAATACCCGATCGGCGCATCATGGATTCAGCATCAGCCACTTCTTGACGGCAATTCTCAATGCTGGCGTATTTTGAATTGGGGCGTCGCTCTGTTCGAATTTCTGAAAGTCGATCTGGGTGAATAGTGAGCCCAAAGATTTTTTTGCGATGTGGCACCAAAGCTGGGGGTAGTTGCTTGCGCTCAAAGTCCTCTGGAATGAGTGGGTAGTTGGCCGCTTTCAATCCGTGTTGCATGGCCAGGTACAGGCTGGTGGGGGTTTTGCCACTGCGGCTTACACCCACCAAGATCACCTCTGCGGACTCCAAATCTCGGTTGGACTGTCCATCGTCGTGTGCCAGTGAAAAGTTAATAGCCTCTATGCGGTCGTGATAGTCCTTGCTCTTGCTGACATCGGAAAAGCGGCCCACTCGGTGGTGGGATTTGATGCCCAACTCTTCTTCTAGCGGGTTGACGAAGGTGCCAAACATATCTAACAACATGCCTTTGCAACCCTCCCGTATGACTTGGAGAACTTCCATGTTCACCAAAGTGGTGAAAACGATGGGCTTGATGTTCTCGACCTCTGCGGTGTGATTGATTTGGCGGACGGCTTGGTGTGCCTTGTCTACACTGTCAATAAATGGCAGTCGGATATACCGAGTTTTCATCTCAAATTGGGCCAAGATGGCCTTGCCAAAGGTTTCGGCTGTAATTCCCGTGCCGTCGGAGACGAAAAAAACGGTTCTGGTTGGCATTGTTGAAATTTTAATGAGGTGAGGAGTGAGTTGAGATCTAAAATCGCTCTCATTATCTACTGCCTGCTGGCACCCAAGAATCAAGTCTAAAAACAATCAAGATTCAGGGAGTTGGTTCGGGCTCAAAGTACCGTTTTTTAACATTGGAGTTTTTATGTCTAACCTCTTTGCAAAGGACGCGTTGGCCGTTCCCTTTGAATTACTTCGAATGACGGACGTTGAGTCGGTTGGCGGTAAAAATGCCAGCTTAGGCGAGATGATTTCGCAACTCCCTCAGGGTGTCCGCGTCCCTACAGGCTTTGCAACCACAGCGCATGCATTTCGGGAGTTTTTAAAGCACGGCGGTTTGGTTGATCGCATCAACCAAAAATTAGACGCCTTGGATGTGGAAGATGTTCGATCCTTGGCCCTGGTGGGCGCTGAGATTCGTGGTTTGGTGGAGGCGCAGCCTTTTCCTGCAAATTTGGAAAAGGCTATTCGTGAGCAATTTGAAGTTCTGAGCGCTGGCAATGCGCAGACTTCTTTTGCTGTGCGTTCCTCGGCCACTGCCGAAGATTTGCCAGATGCCTCTTTTGCTGGTCAGCAAGAAACTTTTTTAAATGTGCTTGGCATCGATGACGTCCTGCACAAGATGAAGGAAGTGTTTGCTTCTTTGTACAACGACCGCGCGATCAGTTACCGCGTTCATAAAGGTTTTGCTCACGCAGAAGTGGCATTGTCAGCAGGTGTACAGCGCATGGTTCGCTCTGACTTGGGTGCTGCGGGTGTGATGTTCACGATTGACACTGAAACGGGTTTTGAAGATGTGGTGTTCATCACATCCAGTTATGGCCTGGGCGAAACAGTGGTGCAGGGCGCTGTGAATCCCGATGAATTTTATGTACACAAGCCCATGCTGGCAGCTGGTAAAAAAGCTGTCATTCGACGCAATTTGGGCTCCAAGCTTCTTCAAATGATTTTCTCTACACCCGAAGAAAAAGCCAGCTCAGGCAAACTGGTGAAAACTGTAGACGTGGACATGGCGTTGCGAAACCGCTACTCCCTGTCTGATGCAGACGTTACCCAACTGGCGCAATACGCCATGGTGATTGAAAAACATTACGGTCGCCCCATGGACATCGAATGGGGCAAAGATGGCGCCGACGGCTTGATCTATATTTTGCAAGCTCGACCTGAAACTGTGAAGAGCCAATCCAAAGGCGCTGCAGAACTTCGTTACAAACTCAAAGGCAAAGGTGCGGTGCTGGCTGAGGGTCGCGCTATCGGCCAAAAAATTGGCACTGGGCCTGTTCGTTTGGTGCACAGTATTTCAGAAATGGACCAAGTTCAAGCTGGTGATGTCTTGGTGACTGATATGACAGATCCCAATTGGGAGCCTGTGATGAAGCGTGCCAGCGCTATCGTGACCAACCGGGGAGGGCGCACTTGCCATGCTGCCATCATTGCCCGAGAGTTGGGTATTCCTGCGGTGGTGGGTTGTGGCAATGCCACGGCCCAATTGACTGAAGGCACCCTTGTCACCGTGAGTTGTGCCGAAGGCGATACAGGCCGAATTTACGACGGCTTGCTGGAAACGGAAGTGACTGAGGTGATCAGAGGCGCCATGCCCGAAATTGCCACCAAAATCATGATGAACGTTGGCAATCCACAGTTGGCATTTGACTTTGCTCAATTGCCCAACCAGGGTGTTGGCTTGGCGCGATTGGAGTTCATCATCAACAACAACATTGGTGTTCATCCTAAAGCTATTTTGGATTACCCCAATATCGATGCCGACTTGAAAAAAGCGGTCGAGTCTGTGGCGCGAGGCCATGCTTCACCCAAGGCGTTTTACATCGACAAAGTCACAGAAGGTGTGGCCAGCATTGCCGCTGCCTTTTGGCCAAAGCCTGTCATTGTTCGCTTGTCAGATTTCAAGAGCAATGAGTACCGGAAACTCATTGGCGGTAGCCGTTATGAACCTGAAGAAGAAAATCCCATGTTAGGTTTTCGCGGTGCAGCACGCTATATCAGCGAAGATTTTGGCGAGGCCTTTGCCATGGAGTGTGAAGCCCTTAAGCGCGTTCGAGGCGAGATGGGACTGACCAATGTGCAAGTCATGGTTCCGTTTGTTCGCACCTTGGGCCAAGCTGATCGAGTCACTCAATTGTTGGGCAAGCACGGACTGAAGCGCGGCCAAGATGAATTGAAACTCATCATGATGTGTGAAGTACCCAGCAACGCCATCTTGGCAGAGCAGTTTTTGGAATACTTTGATGGCTTTTCAATTGGCTCTAACGACCTGACGCAACTCACATTGGGTTTAGACCGCGACTCTGGCTTGGCGTTGTTGGCTGTCGATTTTGACGAGCGAGATTTAGCAGTTCAAACCCTGATATCACAAGCCATTCAGGCGTGCCTACGGCAGGGTAAATATGTTGGCATTTGTGGTCAAGGCCCTAGCGATCATCCAGACTTTGCACGCTGGCTCATGGCGCAGGGCATCAGTTCTATCTCATTGAATCCAGACACGGTGGTGGAAACCTGGACGCAACTTGGAAAAGCAGATTGAAACCCTCCGCATCGTTCCAACAACAATATGACGCCTACAAGTGGCGACTACATCGCAACGTTTTGACTTACGTTATTTTGTTGATTTGCTTGATGGGTGTGATGGGCTGGGCGGAACATGAGGGTCTTTCAAGAAATTTGATTGGCCCTATTTTTTTGTTTTCAACGGTTATGATTTACGCCTTCATTGGTGTCGCAGGTCGAACTTCCAATGCAGAAGAATATTACGTAGCTGGCCGGCGCATTCCAGCTTTTTATAATGGCATGGCAACAGCCGCAGACTGGATGAGCGCTGCTTCATTCATCAGTCTGGCCGGAGCACTTTACTTGCAAGGATTCTCTGGCAGTGGCGATCAAGCCGGCGGCTTGGCTTATGTCATGGGATGGACCGGCGGATTTTGCTTGGTGGCATTTCTCATCGCGCCCCATTTGCGGTCTATGAACCTGTACACCTTGCCAGATTTTTTCAGCCAACGCTTTGGCGGCCGTTGGCCAAGGTTGTTGGCAGCATGGTCGGCCATTTTGTGTTCATTCACCTATGTGGTTGCGCAGATCTATGGCGTTGGCCTGATTGCATCACGCCTCACTGGCGTGCAGTTTGAAATTGGTATTTTGCTGGGCTTGGGGGGCATCTTGTTGTGTTCCTTTTTAGGCGGCATGCGAGCCATTACTTGGACACAAGTTGCACAGTACATCATTTTGATGATGGCATTTTTAATTCCTGTTTCATGGCTGGCCTTCAAACAAATGGGGACACCCATGGCGCCGTTGGCTTACGGCGCACAGCTTACGAAGATTGCAGATTTAGAGCAAAAGCTCATTTCAGACCCGTCTGAGTTGACCGTCAGGCAAGAGTATTTGCGCCGCGCTGATGCGCTCCGTACAAAGCTGGAAAATATCGAGGCATCTTTGCAAAATGAGCGTTACATGCTTGAGCAGCACGTGAGAGATTTAAAACTTCAAAACGCTGAATTTTCGGTGATCACAAAAGCTCGGCGCGATTTGCAAGCATTGCCCAAAAGTACCTCTGAGGCGCAGGAGGTTTGGCACAAGGCAATGCTCGAAAACTATGAGCGTTCAAAGCCTTTGGGAGGCATGCCTCTGCATGGAAAGCCTTTTCAGGGAGAGCCGGATGGCACACTGCAAGAGCAAGAACTTTTCAATCACTCGCGCATCAATTTTGTTGCACTTATTTTTTGCCTCATGGCCGGCACTGCTGGCTTGCCGCATTTGTTAACTCGCTTCTACACAGTTCCCAACGAAGCTGAGGCGAGGCTGTCGGTCGCGTGGTCTTTGTTTTTCATTGTCATTTTGTATCTCAGTGCACCCGCATTGGCCGTTCTTGTGAAATTTGAGGTCATGAACAACTTGGTGGGTAGTTCCTTCTCTGAATTACCCCACTGGCTTGCTCAGTGGTCGCGGGTTGACAGCGCTTTGGTCGAAGTAGCAGATGTGAATTTGGATGGCATCTTGCAATTTGGTGAGCTTCGGTTGGGTGCAGATCTGATCATGTTGGCCAGCCCTGAATTGGCTGGGCTGCCTTATGTCATATCAGGCTTGGTGGCAGCCGGTGGTTTCGCAGCAGCTTTGTCTACGGCAGACGGCTTGCTTTTGACCATCAGCAACGCTTTTGTGCACGATATGCGCTTGGGCATGAAAAATGGCGTCGAATCTCAAGAAGGGCGTGTGATTTTGTCCAAGTTTGCTTTGTTGGCCGTCGCCATGTGCGCCGCCATGGTGGCCGCCTGGAAGCCTGCTCAAATTTTGGCTTTGGTCTCAGCTTCATTTTCTTTGGCGGCTTCCGCTTTCTTTCCTGGCATGGTCCTGGGCATTTTCTGGAAGGGCGCCAGTCGCAAGGGTGTGGTTTTAGGCATGATTTTGGGCCTGTTCACCACGCTGCTTTACATGACGCTCAATGCGCCATCGGTTCGAGCGGCGTTTCGTTGGCCATTAGAAGCCGGTTTGTTACTAGGTATTCAACCTATTTCTGCTGGTGTTTTGGGGGTGCCAGTTGGATTCTTGGCCATTTTGTTGGGAAGTTGGGTCTGGCCAGACCGACCCATGACGCCCCCTGAACCTCAAGCACCCTCCCAAAACCCCTATCCAGGACTCTAATTCCTAAGCTATAATCGCGGGCTTACCTTGCTGCACCCCATCCGACGCTGGGGGTAGCTTTTTATCAGAACCCATCGGGTTCAAAACCAAAAGGAGTCTCAATGCGTCATTATGAAATCATTTTGCTGATTCACCCGGATCAGAGCGAACAAGTTCCAGCCATGTTGGAGCGTTACAAAGGCATGATCGTTGCCGGTGGTGGCAAGATTCACCGTGTCGAGGACTGGGGTCGTCGTCAGATGGCCTACCAAATTAACAAGTTGGGTAAAGCTCATTACTTGTGCGTGAACATTGAAGCTGATCAGGCTGTGATGGCCGAACTCGAACATGCCTTCAAGTTCAACGATGCTGTTTTGCGTCATCTGACTGTTCTAAAGAAGAAAGCCGACAGTGGCCCATCTTCCATGATGAAACAAGTCGAACGCGAAGAAGCTCGCAAAGCCCAACAAGCCGAATTTGCAGGCTGATCACATTTGTTGACGGAGTGACGGAACAAAATCACCTTGAATTGACCGCTGGTATCGCAGAGCAAAAAGCAATTCGATATACGCCGGCTGGCTTGCCAGTCATTGACTTGGTCCTAGAGCATGCCTCTAGCATTCAAGAAGCGGGGACTCTCAGACAGGTCAAAGCCACAGTGAAAGCTGTCGCTATAGGCGCTGTAGCAGAGAGAATTCAAACTCAGCCAATTGGCAGTGTTTGGAAATTCAGCGGTTTTTTGGCCACTCCTAAAAACGGAAAAAATGTGATTCTGCATATTCAAGAATTTAAGACACTTTAATTTCAGGAGGCCCCATGGCCACTTTCAAAAAATTTAACAAAGACAAGCGCCCTAAGCGCAACACCCAATCATTGCTGTTCAAGCGCAAGCGTTTCTGCCGCTTCACAGTCACAGGCGTGGAAGAAATTGATTACAAAGACGTTGACACATTGCGCGACTTCATCGCCGAAAACGGCAAAATTATTCCCGCACGTTTGACAGGCACACGCGCTATTTACCAGCGCCAGTTAAATACGGCCATCAAGCGCGCTCGCTTCTTGGCCATGTTGCCTTACAGCGACCAGCACAAAGTTTAAGGAGAACAACCATGCAAATTATTCTGCTCGATAAGGTTGTGAACCTTGGCAATTTGGGTGAAATCGTCAAAGTCAAAGACGGTTACGCTCGCAACTTCCTCATTCCCAGCGGTCGTGCGCGTCGCGCCACTGAAGCCAACAAAGCTGAATTCGAAGCGCGCCGCGTCGAACTCGAAAAGGCAGCTGCCGCCAAATTGGCTGCAGCTCAAGCACAAGGCGAAAAACTTGCTGGTGCCGTGGTCAAAATCACACAAAAGGCTGGCGTTGACGGTCGTTTGTTTGGTTCGGTCACTAACCACGACATTGCTGAAGAGTTGAACAAAGCCGGTTATGGCTTGGCCAAAGCCCAAATTCGCATGCCCAATGGTCCCATTAAAACTGTGAGCGAGTCCACTGTTGCTGTGGCTTTGCACACAGATGTGGTGGTCGATGTCACTGTTTCTGTTTACGGCGAAACAGCATAATCTTTAAGCACTTACAAAAGCCGCCTGTCGAAAGACCGGCGGCTTTTTTTATGGCCGTCTGTTAATTCAGTTTATTCACAAGACTTTCTGTACTTACCAACGACTTATCCACAGGCTTGTCCCATGACCAAAGACCGATCAGTGCGTAAGATCGAGGATTCAAATTAGAACGTCCATGTCCGCACTTTTTTCTCCTCAGTCCCACTCTGAATCCGAACTCGGTTTCGGCGCAGTCACCCAAGATCAGCAAATTGCACAGCTGCGTGTGCCCCCTCACTCCATCGAGGCTGAGTCTAGTGTGCTGGGTGGTTTGTTGTTAGACAACACAGCTTGGGATCGAATGGGTGACTTGCTGACTGACAACGACTTCTATCGACATGAGCACAAGTTAATTTTTGCGGCCATCTCCACTTTGATCAACGGCACCAAGCCTGCCGATGTCATCACGGTTTACGAGCAGTTACAAAACCAAGGTAAAGCTGAAGGCATGGGTGGCTTAGGCTATCTCAATTCCTTGGCGCAATATGTGCCGAGTGCCAGCAATATCAGGCGCTATGCTGAAATCGTTCGCGAGCGTTCCATCCTGCGCAAATTGGTGACGGCCAGCGATGAAATTGCCACCAATGCCTTTAACCCCCAAGGCCGTCCTATAGAGAGAATCCTAGACGAAGCCGAGCAAAAGATTTTCAACATCGGTGAAGAAGGCTCTCGCATGAAGCAGGGCTTCCAATCTATGGACACCCTGGTAGTGAACCTTATGGACCGCGTCCAAGAGATGGCCGATAACCCGAACGACATCACGGGGGTGCCCACTGGTTTTTACGATCTAGACCGCATGACCTCAGGTTTGCAGGCAGGCGATTTGGTGGTGTTGGCTGCACGCCCATCCATGGGTAAAACCGCATTTGCCATCAACATAGCCGAGCACGTTGCCTTGAATGAAGGCTTGCCGGTGGCGGTTTTTTCGATGGAGATGGGTGCTGCTCAACTGGCGGTGCGTGTGGTGGGTTCCATTGGTCGAATCGATCAAGGGCACTTGCGCACGGGCAAACTAACCGATGAGGAATGGCCACGACTTACAGATGCCATCGAGCGACTTAGAACAGTTTCCCTGCACATTGATGAAACAGCTGGGCTCACAAGCAGCGAGCTGCGTGCCAATGCGCGTCGCTTAGCGCGCAGATGTGGCAAGTTGGGCTTGATTGTGGTTGATTATTTGCAGCTCATGTCCGGCTCATCCGGAGGCGATGGTGAAAACCGTGCCACTGAATTGGGTGAAATTTCCAGGGGCCTTAAGATGCTGGCCAAAGAGCTTCAGTGTCCTGTGATTGCTTTGTCGCAGCTCAACCGCGGAGTAGAGCAAAGAACCGACAAGCGGCCCATGATGAGTGACCTGCGAGAGTCGGGCGCCATTGAGCAAGACGCCGACATCATCATGTTTATTTACCGAGATGATTATTACAACAAAGACTCTAAAGACCCAGGTGTGGCAGAGATCATCATTGGGAAGCAACGAAACGGCCCCACTGGCGCCGTTCGCTTAACTTTCTTGAAGCCGTTAACTCGTTTTGAAAGCTTGGCCTCAGGCGGCGGCAGTGGTGATTACTAAACCACCGGGTCGCAAGTGTTAAAGAACTTCGCTGGCAAAGTCGGCCAACCTTGAACGTTCACCACGTGCCAGCGTGATGTGGCCACCATGTGCCCAGCCTTTGAAACGATCAACGGCGTAGGTTAAGCCTGACGAACCTTCTGTGAGGTAGGGCGTGTCAATTTGAGCCAAGTTACCCATGCAAATGATTTTGGTGCCAGGACCTGCCCTTGTGATCAAGGTTTTCATCTGCTTGGGCGTCAAGTTTTGCGCCTCGTCGATGATCACATACTTGTTCATGAAGGTTCGGCCTCGCATGAAGTTCATGCTTTTGATTTTGATGCGGCTTCGAATCAGTTCTGTGGTGGCTGCACGGCCCCATTCACCGGCATTGCCGCCATCGCCTTTGGCCAAAAACTCCAAGTTGTCGTCTAAGGCACCCATCCATGGGCCCATCTTTTCTTCTTCGGTTCCGGGCAAGAAGCCAATGTCCTCTCCCACACTCACGGTAGCGCGGGTCATGATGATTTCTGTATAGCGTCGGTCGTCTAACACTTGAGTCAGGCCCGCAGCCAAAGCCATGAGTGTTTTGCCAGTGCCTGCCGTTCCAGCCAAAGTGACAAAGTCAATTTCTGGGTCGGTGAGCATGTTCATGGCAAAGTTTTGTTCACGGTTGCGGGTGATCACGCCCCACACTGCATTTTTGGCATGGCCAAAATCTTTGAGGGTTTTCAAGACTGCGGTTTTGCCACGAATTTCGGTCACGCGGGCATACAAGCTGGGTTCTCCAGGCGCTTCCAAGTAAACAAATTGGTTGATCAGCAAGCTTGGGACGAGGGGGCCACTGACGCGGTAAAAAGTGTGGCTTCCATGTTGCCAGCTTTCAATGGCCTTGCCATGCCGGTTCCAAAAATCGGCGGGCAATGCCAAGGCGCCTGAATACATCAGGTCGCCATCTTCCAAGACCTTGTCGTTTTGATAGTCCTCTGCCGCCAGTCCCAAGGCTCTGGCTTTGACGCGCATATTGATGTCTTTTGACACCAGCACCACTTCTCTGGGGGCGTGCAAATTCACCAGAGCTTGGACCACACCCAAAATTTGGTTGTCTGCTTTGCCTTGAGGCAAACTCATGGGCAATGTCACGTCCATGATTTGGGTCTGAAAGAAAAGCTTGCCTTGGGCTTCGACATGACCGGTGCCGCCTAAAGGGAGTCCTTGTTTCATGTCAGAGCCAGGTGTAGCGGCCAATGCATCAAGGGATCGGCTGGTTTGTCTGGCGTTTCGGGCTACTTCGGTCATGCCTTTCTTATGGCTGTCCAGTTCTTCCAGAACAATCATGGGCAGGTAGACATCGTGCTCTTCAAATAAGAACAGGCACATGGGATCGTGCATGAGCACATTGGTGTCCAGCACAAACAATTTGGTGGGGCCACTGTTCTTTTTGGCGACCTTTGGTTTTTTGGAAGCCACAGGCATTGGTGCGCGTTGGCCGTGCTCTGGACTTGCAGGAACAAGCGCGGAGTAGGAAGTTGGGGCCAGGTTCAAAGGGCGGTCTTCCGCCGGCTTTTTGACTGAAGGTTTTTTGGCAGATGCCAGTTCACTGCTCAGAGGAAGGGGGGGTGCTGATACCTTCTCAAATTTAACAATATTTTTTGTAGCGAGCAAGGAAGCGCGCTGTGTCGGTGCGGGTGGCAGTGGCATAAATCAAGGCCTCAGTAGAAATGTAGAAAGTGTTGACGCAAAGAAAAAGCCGCCTTGAGGCCGAGGCGGCTTTGCTAGGGTAATGACAAATGGGGCTGTTTTTCAGCGGCATGATGATGCCATTATGCGGCTTTTTTGAGTGCTTTGACGGCTTTCAAAACGTCTTCAACGTGTCCGGGTACCTTGAGGCCGCGCCATTCTTCTTTGACCAGTCCATCTGGACCGATCAGGAAAGTGCTTCGCTCAATGCCTTTGACTTTTTTTCCGTACATGATTTTGTTTTTAACGACACCAAACATGTGACACATTTTTTCTTCGGTGTCTGCAATCAATTCAAAGGGGAGTTCAAGTTTTGTTTTAAAGTCGTCGTGTGACTTCATATTGTCACGAGAGACACCAAAAACTGTAGCACCAGCCTTGGCAAAGTCTTTGAATTTATCGCGGAATTGCATGGCCTCAGTGGTGCAACCAGGCGTATTGTCCTTCGGGTAGAAGTACAAAATCATGATTTTGCCATTGTGAGATGTGTTTGAAACCTTGAGTCCGCCCGTTGCGTTTGCTTCAAATTCAGGGAGGGGTTTGTTAACAACGATCGCCATAGAACTAATCTCGCGTGACAGAAATGAACCGCATGACCAATGTGCCCTTGAAGGGGCATCACTGCGGCGGCAATCTGGTATTTTAAACCGAAACCCTGTAAGTTTTTTGAATGACCTGAAAACAGTTCATTTAGCGTGAAATTGCGGGAATCAAAGCCAGAACCACATGCCTGCCCTCGCCTGCCAAGACATTGAAAGTGCGGCAAGCAGCGCCGTTGTCCATGGTCTCCACCCCTATTCTTTGCTGGATGAGCCCCTGCAGCAGCTTGGGCGCGGGAAATAGAATGCGCTTCCCACTGCCAAATAAGACCAACTCAGGGTTGAAAGGTAGAAGTTCGTCGAAGGCGGCCTGGGTTAGAGATTCAAAGCTTTCGACAGACCACTTTTGAGGTCCTTGGACCGAACACAAAAGCAAGGGCCCGATCTGGCATTTCCCGTTCACAACCACGCCTTCTTCGCTGTAGCTTTGGATTGAGAAGCCGTTACTGGCATCAGGATGAAGTTTCATGCTTGGAAGTTTCTTAAAAAAGGCCAGTTCTGTGGTCAAATTATAGGTTTTCCCAAGCGACAACACCCCTCGGAGGGATTTTGAAAACTATCCATAAATCAGCCAAGCTTGCCAACGTTTGTTATGACATTCGCGGACCCATCATGGACCGCGCCAGACAGATGGAGGAGGAGGGGCACAAAATCATCAAGTTGAACATTGGCAATTTGGCCGTGTTTGGTTTTGATGCGCCAGAGGAAATTCAACAGGACATGATTCGCAACCTGCCCAATTCTGCAGGTTATTCGGACAGCAAAGGTATTTTTGGTGCTCGCAAGGCCGTCATGCACGAGACACAAAAGCAGGGCATCAAGGGTGTTGGCTTGGATGACATTTACTTGGGCAATGGTGCTAGCGAATTGATCGTGATGGCCACCAATGCCTTGTTAGACAACGGTGACGAACTGTTGTTGCCAGCGCCCGACTATCCCTTGTGGACGGCGGCTGCCAGTTTGTCAGGTGGTACACCTGTTCATTATGTGTGCGATGAAGACAAAGGATGGACGCCTAATTTAGAGGACATTCGCGCCAAAATCACGCCAAAGACCAAGGGCATTGTGGTCATCAATCCGAATAATCCCACGGGGGCCTTGTATTCAGATGAGATTCTCAAGGGCATTGTTGAAATCGCCAGAGCACATGGTTTGGTGATTTTTGCCGATGAGGTCTACGACAAAGTTTTGTACGATGGCTTGAAGCACACACCCATTGCCAGCTTGAGTCAAGATGTACTGACACTCACTTTCAATTCATTGTCCAAGAGTTATCGGTCATGTGGTTATCGCGCGGGCTGGATGATTGTCACGGGCGACAAACGACCTGCACAAGATTACATTGAAGGCTTGAACATGCTGTCCAACATGCGCCTTTGTGCCAACGTACCAGGTCAGTGGGCCATTCAAACCGCTTTAGGTGGCCATCAAAGCATCAATGAGTTGGTCAATGAAGGTGGCCGTTTGCGCAAGCAGCGCGATTTGGCATACGAACTCATTAACGCCATTCCCGGCGTGTCTTGTGTGAAACCTCAAGCTGCGCTTTACATGTTTCCAAAGTTGGATCCCAAAATTTACCCCATCAAGGACGATCAGCAGTTCTTCCTTGAAGTCTTACAAGAAACCAAGGTCATGTTGGTTCAGGGTACAGGCTTTAATTGGTCAGCACCAGATCATTTCCGAATTGTGTTTTTGCCCCATTTGGACGATTTGCGCGAGGCGATTTATCGCATGGCCAAGTTTTTAGAAAAAGCGCGTCAGCGTTTTGGTACAGCGGCATAAGTGAGAAAATAATGAAACCGATTCAAGTTGGCCTGTTGGGCATGGGCACAGTAGGAAGCGGCACTTTCAATGTGTTGCAACGCAATCAAGAGGAAATCAAACGCCGTGCAGGCCGTGCCATTGAAATTAGCATGGTGGCCGATTTAGATGTTGCCAAAGCCCAAGCTTTGTGTGGCTCCCATGTCAAAGTGGTCAGTGATGCGCGTCAAATCATTGCCAATCCCGACATCGATATTGTGGTGGAACTCATTGGCGGCTACGGCATCGCCAAAGCACTGGTGCTAGAAGCCATTGCGGCTGGCAAGCATGTGGTCACTGCCAACAAGGCTTTGTTGGCCGTGCATGGCACCGAAATTTTTGCGGCTGCCCACGCTAAAGGTGTGATGGTGGCATTTGAAGCCGCGGTTGCGGGCGGCATTCCCATCATCAAAGCTTTGCGCGAAGGCTTAACGGCCAACAGAATTCAATGGGTGGCAGGCATCATTAATGGCACCACCAATTTCATTTTGTCCGAAATGCGTGAAAAGGGCTTGGATTTTGATGTGGTCCTCAAAGAGGCTCAGCGATTGGGTTATGCCGAGACCGATCCCACCTTTGACATTGAAGGTGTGGATGCTGCACACAAAGCCACCCTCATGAGTGCTTTGGCCTTTGGTATTCCTGTTCAGTTTGACAAGGCTTACATCGAAGGCATTACCAAGCTAGGGGCTGCCGATATCAGGTATGCAGAGCAGTTGGGCTACCGCATTAAATTGCTGGGCATTACCAAGCGAACTGATGCTGGCATCGAGCTGCGAGTGCACCCGAGCTTGGTGCCTACGCAGCGACTCATTGCCAATGTAGAAGGGGCTATGAATGCAGTGATGGTGCAGGGCGATGCGGTCGGCACCACGCTTTATTATGGCAAAGGTGCAGGATCTGAACCTACAGCCAGTGCAGTCATTGCCGACTTGGTGGACATCACGCGCTTGCACACTGCCGATCCCTTGAGCCGTGTTCCGCATTTGGCCTTCCAACCCAACGCCATGAGCAACTTGAAAATCTTGCCTATGTCCGATGTGATCACCAGTTACTACCTGCGCTTGCGTGTGGCCGACGAAGCGGGGGTGCTTGCCAAGCTGACGGGTCTGTTGGCTGAAGCCAATATCAGCATCGATGCCGTGCTACAGCGTGAGGCAGACCAAGTGAGCCAAGCCGGTGAAAACCAAACCGATGTCATTATTCTCACGCACGACACCGTTGAAGGGAAGATGAACGAAGTATTGGCGCAAATGCAAGCATTGCCAACTGTCATGGCGCCCATTACAAAAATTCGCAAGGAAGAATTGAACTGATGCGTTATTTGTCAACCCGCGGTCATGCAGATCGAAAAAGGTTTTGTGAAATTTTGCTGGAAGGCTTGGCCCCTGATGGCGGTTTGTACCTGCCTGAGGCCTACCCGCAAATATCGGCAGCCGAGTTGACTCGTTTGCGTCAGATTCACAATACACAGGGGTATGCCGCACTGGCCTTTGAAGTATTGTCTTTGTACATTGATGACATTCCTGCCAACGATTTGCGCGCCTTGTGCGACAAAACTTACACCGAGGCCATTTTTGGAACCCGTGAAATCGTGCCCTTAAAGCTGCTTCAAACCAAAGGGGTACCAGGCGCACGCATTTACTTGGAAGCCCTTTCCAATGGGCCTACATTGGCCTTCAAAGACATGGCCATGCAGTTGCTTGGCAACTTGTTTGAGTACGAACTTACACGGCGCAATGCTGAACTCAATATTTTTGGCGCTACATCGGGAGACACGGGAAGTGCCGCCGAGTACGCCATGCGCGGCAAAAAAGGGGTGCGTGTCTTCATGACCAGCCCTGAGGGGCGTATGAGTCCTTTTCAGCAAGCGCAGATGTTCAGCTTGCTTGATGCCAACATTCACAACATTGCCATACAAGGTGTGTTCGATGATTGCCAGGACATTGTCAAGGCCGTGAGCAACGATTTGGCATTCAAACACAAGTACAAGATTGGGACAGTCAATTCCATCAACTGGGCACGATTGTTGGCACAGGTTGTCTATTACTTTGCGGGCTATTTTCAAGCCACGCAAAGTGACACTCAAAAGGTTAGCTTCAGTGTGCCAAGTGGCAACTTTGGCAATGTGTGTGCAGGCCATGTGGCCCGCATGATGGGTTTACCCATTGAGCATCTCATTGTGGCCACTAACGAAAACGATGTGCTCGATGAGTTCTTTAGAACAGGTGTTTACCGGGTGCGTGGCTCTGCTGATACCCATGAGACATCCAGCCCATCCATGGACATCTCCAAGGCCAGCAACTTTGAACGCTTTGTGTTTGATTTGCTAAACCGCGATTCAGCTCGTGTCAAACACCTTTTCCACGATCAATTGAACCAAACAGGCCAATTCGATTTAGGGCATGACCCGCTGTTTGCGCAAGCCAAGACCAAGTTTGGTTTCCTCAGCGGCAAAAGCACCCATGCTGACCGACTTCATACCATTCAAACTATTTATGCGGACAATCACATCATGGTTGACACGCACACAGCAGACGGCTTGAAAGTGGCTGTACCTCTGGCAAAGCCCAATGTTCCCATGTTGGTTTTAGAAACAGCGTTGCCCATCAAGTTTGCCGCCACCTTGGTCGAGGCTTTAGGCTGTGAGCCCGATCGGCCCGCGAAATTTGAAGGCATTGAAGCCTTGCCAAAGCGCGTACTGGTTATGCCCAAATCGGTCGATGCCGTTAAAGCCTACATCGCCCAGCATTGCGACTGAACCTATGACTGACGAGAAGGCCGCCAAGCGTTCCCCTTTAATGTCTTTGGACGAAGCCTTGAGCTTGGTCTTGAAAGATGTTTCCGTCTTGACCCAAACCGATTGGGTCAAAACATTCGAAGCAGACGGCCGTGTTTTGTCACACGATTTAGTGTCTGGGTTGCAAGTGCCACCGCAAGACAACTCTTCGATGGATGGCTACGCAGTGCGTGTTGAAGATGTCACGCATGGGGGCGCGAGCTTAAAGGTCACGCAACGAATTCCTGCGGGCCAGCATGGCCATGCTTTGAACTCAGGTGAAGCTGCGCGCATTTTCACCGGTGCGCCCATTCCACCCGGTGCCAATGCGGTGGTCATGCAAGAGGATACGCAAGTTGCCTCAACTGAAAATGCGCAAGCAGATGTGCCAGTCATTGTGGTTAACTCAGCACCTGCGTTAGGGCAATGGATTCGCCGAAGTGGTGAAGATGTGACCCTAGGTTCCGTGGTGATGCAAAAAGGTACGCGACTCGATCCTGCAGGTTTGGGTTTGGCCGCTAGCATTGGTTTAGCCCAACTTGAAGTGACTCGAAAACCGCGAGTGGCTTTGTTTTCTACTGGCGATGAATTGGTCATGCCTGGAGCGGTGGCGCCCGAGAACATGCGGCCCGGTGCAATTTACAATTCCAACCGATTTTTCTTGCGCGCCTTGCTTGTTCGGCTGGGTTGCGAAGTGACAGACTTGGGCATCGTGCCAGACAAGTTTGAGTCAACTTTGGCTGTCCTGCGCGATGCAGCTTCGCACCACGATTTGGTATTGACCAGCGGCGGCGTTTCAGTGGGGGAAGAAGATCATGTCAAACCGGCGGTGGAAGTCTTGGGTGGCTTGAATTTGTGGCAAATTTCAATGAAGCCTGGAAAACCATTTGCATTTGGGTTCCTCAAATCTCAGGCCTCTGACCACTCGGCTCATTTCATGGGATTGCCTGGTAACCCTGTTTCAAGCTTTGTCACGTTTCAACTCTTGGTTAGACCGTTTCTTTTGGCCCTTCAGGGTGTTCGCAAAGTTCAAGCAGAGCCCCTGCAGTTGAAGGCCAACTTTGATTTGCCCAAGCCAGACAAACGCAGAGAATTTTTGCGAGTCAAAAGAAATGCACAGGGTGGCTTAGACCTTTTCCCTAACCAAAGCTCTGGCGTCTTGACCTCCGTCGTGTGGGGTGATGGGGTGGTTGACAATCCAGGTTCCAATGTCATTCATTCTGGCGACTTGGTTTGGTTTTATCCTTTCTCTGAGTGGCTTAAATGAAGATCACTTTGCGTTACTTTGCTTCATTGCGCGAGTCCATTGGTCAGTCGCAAGAGGAACTTCACACCACGGCACTCAATGCGGGGCAGGTGCGCGATGAATTGCTAAGCCGAGGGGATGCCTACGCTTGTTTGGGCCGTGAGCGTGCTGTTCGCTTGGCCTTGAACCAGGTCATGGTCGATGAAGATGCCGTACTTCAAGAAAACGCCGAACTGGCCTTTTTCCCACCTGTCACCGGAGGATGAAACTTGAACGCACGCGTGGTCATTCAAACCGAAGACTTCAATGTGTCCCAAGTCTTAGAACAGCTTCGCGCAAGTGATTTAAGGGTGGGTGCCATCTGCAGTTTTCTAGGCACTGTGCGCGATACCCGCCTGCTATCGGGCAATTCGGCAGACCAAATTATCTCGATGGCGCTAGAGCATTATCCTGGCATGACCGAATCGGCCATTGAAGCGATGATAGACGAGGCTCATCAGCGTTTTGATTTCTACCAAGCCCATGTCATTCACCGCGTGGGCGAGTTAAAACCTGCTGATCAAATTGTGTTGGTGGCGGTCTCTTCTGCGCATCGCGGCGAGAGCTTCAAGGCCTGTGAATTTCTCATGGATTACCTGAAAACGCAGGCGCCATTCTGGAAAAAAGAAGCCACACCAGAAGGTGCGAAGTGGGTGGATGCCAGAGTGAGTGACGACGCTGCATTAGCCCGTTGGGGTATTCAATCGCGCAACGTGGGTTGAGTTTTGACTGTGTGTCAGTGCCTGTAGTTGGGGCGCTCAGAATGAGGTGACTCAACGTGTTCTGAGCGTTGAGAGAAGTCGGGCTGCTGCCACAGTGCCTTTTTAAGGGACTGCTCAATCAGATGAAGCAAGCCATGCAACAGGGCTGCCTGCAAATTGAATTCACACGATGCACCGCTGGCACTGTCACCGCTTTTATCTTGAAACAGCAAGTTCAGGCCGCCGCTGTTGTGCAGGTTGAGTTGCACATCGGTGACCAACATAGGCGTTTCGCCAAGGGGCAAGTTGAGGTTTTCTGAAACGAATGGGGTAGAAAAGTCGGCTTGCGCGAGAAAATTTTCACGCTTCAATTCAGCCAGCATTTGCTGGGCGGTAGTGTCTGTGGCCATGACTTGGGGGTCGCGGGCTTCTAGTTGAACCACCGAGGCTTGAAGATGCGGTAACAAACGCAGTGTCATTGCGCGAGTGAGCCAAAGCCTGAATTCTTGGTTGTCTTGGTTGCTGACCCTGAGCGCCAAGCGGTCTTGACGTTCGTCATATTGGACTGACATCTGGTGAATGTTCATGATGCTATTTTAGGGCCAGAGATGGCTTGTAAAGCTGAAAAACTGCTTGCTCTTGAAAAATAGACTGATCGGCCCAAGATGAAAGGCAATAGGAGTTTCACATGCGAATGGACAAACTGACCACGAAGTTTCAAGAAGCCCTGGGCGATGCCCAGAGCTTGGCCTTGGCCAAAGACCACGCTTACATCGACCCTGCACACGTTTTGTTGGCCATGTTGCATCAGCAAGATGGCCCCAAGGCCTTGCTTCAGCGGGCTGGTGTCAATATGACAGCTCTCATGTCAGCCGCCAGTGCTGCTGTTGAGCGCTTGCCCCAGGTCACAGGGCAAGATCAAGTCCAGGTTGGCCCCGAATTGGTCAAGTTGCTGCAAGCTGCCGAAAAAGAATCCATCAAACGGGGTGATTCGTTTATCGCCAGTGAACTATTTCTGTTGGCCCTGGCCGATGGTAAGTCTGAATTGACCCGCACAGTCAAGGCGGCGGGTTTGAGTCGTCAAAGTTTAGAAGCAGCCGTTGACGCTGTAAGAGGAGGGCAAAACGTGAACAGTGCAGACGCGGAGGGCCAGCGTGAGTCTCTCAAAAAATACTGCTTAGATTTAACAGAGCGCGCCCGCATGGGAAAGCTCGATCCTGTGATTGGCCGGGACGATGAGATTCGCCGAGCCATTCAGGTGTTGCAACGTCGAACCAAAAACAATCCTGTGCTCATCGGCGAGCCAGGTGTCGGTAAGACCGCCATTGTGGAAGGGTTGGCTCAGCGCATTGTCTCAGGCGAGGTTCCCGATTCACTGAAAGGCAAAAGGGTCTTGTCCTTGGACATGGCATCTTTGCTAGCGGGTGCTAAATTTCGAGGTGAATTTGAAGAGCGTCTTAAGTCGGTGCTCAATGAATTGGCCAAAGATGAAGGCCAGACCATTGTGTTCATTGATGAATTGCACACCATGGTGGGTGCTGGCAAGGCTGAAGGCGCAATGGACGCTGGCAACATGCTCAAACCCGCTTTGGCGCGCGGTGAGTTGCATTGCGTGGGTGCCACCACCCTTGATGAGTATCGCAAGTACATTGAAAAAGATGCCGCATTAGAGCGTCGCTTTCAAAAGATTTTGGTCGGTGAACCCAGTGTGGAAGCCACCATTGCCATCTTGCGAGGTCTGCAAGAAAAATACGAAATTCACCATGGCGTTGACATCACTGATCCCGCCATTGTGGCTGCTGCTGAGCTCAGTCATCGTTACATCACAGATCGGTTTTTACCCGACAAAGCCATCGACTTGATTGACGAGGCTGCCTCCAAAATCAAAATTGAAATTGATTCAAAACCCGAAGTGATTGACAAGCTGGACAGGCGATTGATTCAACTTCAAATTGAGCGCGAAGCCGTTAAGAAAGAAACCGATGAAGCCTCGCAAAAACGTTTGAGCTTGATTGAAGAAGAAATCGTCAGCTTGAAAAAAGAAGCCGCTGATTTGGAAGAAATTTGGAAGACGGAAAAGGCTCAGGCCCAAGGTAGTCAAAACGTTCGTGAGAAAATTGACCAACTGCGTCAGCAAATTGAAGAGCTCACTCGCAAAGGCGATTTCAACAAAGTGGCTGAGCTGCAATACGGCAAGTTGCCAGAGCTCGAAAAGCTACTGAAAGAAACGCAAGCCAATGAACTCAATCCTGCTGCAGGTTCTGCACCAAGATTACTTCGCACTCAAGTTGGTGCAGAAGAAATTGCCGAAGTGGTGAGTCGAGCTACCGGTATTCCAGTGTCCAAAATGATGCAGGGTGAGCGCGAGAAACTTTTGCAAATGGAAGTGAAGTTGCACGAACGCGTAGTGGGGCAAGATGAAGCCATCGCGGCTGTGTCGCATGCCATTCGCCGTTCGCGTTCTGGCTTGTCAGATCCCCAAAGACCCACGGGCTCTTTTTTATTCCTAGGCCCCACAGGCGTTGGCAAAACGGAGTTGTGCAAAGCACTGGCAGGGTTTTTGTTTGACAGCGAAGATCATCTGATTCGAATCGACATGAGTGAGTTCATGGAGAAACACTCTGTGGCGCGACTCATTGGTGCGCCTCCTGGTTATGTTGGCTACGAAGAGGGAGGCTACTTAACCGAGGCGGTTCGTCGCAAGCCTTATTCTGTGCTTTTGTTGGATGAGGTTGAGAAGGCCCACCCTGATGTTTTCAATGTGCTGTTGCAGGTGCTAGACGATGGTCGCCTGACAGATGGCCAAGGTCGCACGGTTGACTTTAAAAACACCGTCATAGTGATGACTTCAAACATCGGCTCGCACCTGATTCAGGCCATGGTAGGCGAGACTCGGGAAGACATCAAAGACGCAGTATGGGGTGAACTCAAAAACCATTTCCGGCCTGAGTTTTTAAACCGAATTGACGAAACTGTGGTCTTTCACAGCTTGGATGCCAAACACATTGAGTCGATTGCCAAAATTCAACTGCAAATACTGGAAGCCCGATTGGCCAAAATGGATTTGCATTTAGAAGTTTCGACGGCTGCGGTGGCTGAATTGGCCAAAGTGGGGTTTGATCCTGTATTTGGTGCCCGCCCCTTGAAACGCGCTGTTCAGCAACGGATTGAAAACCCCTTGTCCAAATTGCTGTTGGAAGGCAAGTTTCTGCCCAAGTCGGTCATTCCAGTCGATGTTGACCCTGTCAATGAGCCAGGTGTCTTTAAATTCGATCGGGATTTGAAGTAAAGAAGTAGCCAGGGACGGATGTCATTGGCGCTTTGAAAGTATCATGCGGCCATCACTACAAGAGGCCCTATGAGCGATCAAAAAGTCAAACTGCAAGAAGCTGCATCCCAATCTCAATTGGGGGGCCATCTTTTGGTTGAATGCCTCATTGCACAAGGTGTGTCCCATGCCTTTGGAGTTCCCGGTGAGAGTTACCTGGCCGTCCTTGATGGTTTTCACAAGTACCAAGACCAAATTCAGTTTGTCACCTGCCGGCAAGAGGGTGGGGCCGCCTTCATGGCAGATGCACAAGGCCGTTTAACGGGTCGTCCAGGCGTTTGTTTTGTAACCCGAGGGCCTGGGGCCACCAATGCCTCGATTGGCGTTCATACGGCGTTTCAGGATTCCACCCCCATGGTCTTGTTTGTGGGGGATGTCGCCACTGACACACGCGACCGTGAAGCTTTTCAAGAAGTCGATTTTTGCTCCTTCTTTGGTCCCAGCACCAAAGGCATGGCCAAGCGGGTTGAGCGAATCGATGATGCCAAAAGAATTCCGGAGTACGTGTCGCGCGCCTTTGCCACTGCCATGAATGGCCGTCCTGGCCCGGTCGTGCTTGTATTGCCGGAAGACATGCTGACCCATAAGGTGTCTTCGAGACCGCTGCCTCAAATTGAGCCCGTGCAGGCTTGGAGTGATCCTGGCAGTTTGCGCCAATTGCGTGAAATGCTGTTGCAGGCACAAAGACCTTTTGTGATTGCGGGCGGAGGAGGGTGGACGCCTCAGTCAGCGCAAGCCCTTCAGCGTTTTGCAGAAAATTGGCAATTGCCCGTTGGCAATGCATTTCGTTTTCAAGATACGTTTGACAATTTTCACCCCTTGTATGCGGGGGATGTCGGCATTGGCATCAATCCCAAATTGGCTCAGCGCATCAAGGACAGCGATTTGATCATTGCCATCGGCCCGCGCTTAGGCGAAATGACCACCAGCGGTTACACCTTGTTGGATGTTCCAAAGCCCAAACAAAAGTTGGTCCACATTCATGCCAGTGCTGAAGAATTGAATCGCGTTTACCACGCAGATTTGGCTGTTTGCGCCAGCATGAATGCTGCAGCCCGCAGTTTGGAGGTTCTCACGGCCCCGTCAAGTCTGCCGTGGACTGATTGGGCGGCACAAGCCAATGCAGACTACCTTGGTAACACACTTCCGCAAGCCTTAGTTGGTTTGCCCGCTGACTCTGCGCAAGGTCTTGTTAACATGCCCGAAGTGATTTCAGTTCTGCAGCGTCACTTGCCTGCAGATGCCGTGCTGACCAACGGCGCAGGTAATTTTGCAAGTTGGGTGCACCGGTATTACAAGCATCACGGTCTCAGCAAGGGATTTAAAACTCAGTTGGCCCCCACTGTAGGTGCGATGGGTTATGGCGTGCCTGCCGGTATTGCGGCCGCGGTGCTCACTGGCCGTGTTGTCTTCACCATTGCAGGGGATGGCGATTTCCTTATGAATGGCCAAGAACTGGCCACGGCCACCCAGCATGGCGCCAAATCAATTGTGGTTCTATTGAACAATGGCATGTACGGCACCATCAGGATGCATCAAGAAAGAGATTTTCCAACCCACAACATGGGCTCACACCTGAACAACCCCAACTTCGCTCATTTAGCCAAGGCATACGGCTATGAGGGTGTGCGCATTTCGAAAACAGAAGAGTTTGAGCCAGAACTGATGGCGGCATTGGCGAGAAACCAAGGTACTCTGATTGAAATCATGCTCGACCCCGAAGCCATCACAACTCGTGTCACATTGTCTGCCATCACGCAAAATGCATTGAAGACGAAGTGAGTTGCTATCAGGCGAAAAAAAAGCCGGGGTGACCCGGCTTTTTTTATTCGAGCAACACTGAATTACTTCAAGTGTTTGCCGATCAAGCCAGCCAATTCAAACATGGTGACTTGCGCTTTGCCGAAGATGGCTTTCAATTTGTCATCAGCGTTGATGTTGCGCTTGTTGACTTTGTCTTGCAGTCCGTGCTTCTTGATGTAAACCCACAACTTGCTAACGACTTCGGTGCGTGGCAGAGGAGCTGCACCCACCACAGCAGCCAATGCGGCGCTAGGTGTTAAAGCCTTCATGAAAGCGGCATTGGGCGTGCGCTTTTTTGCAGGGGCTTTTTTGGCTGCTGGCTTTTTAGCTGGAGCAGCTTTCTTGGCTGGCGCAGCTTTTTTAGCTGGAGCAGCCTTTTTTGCAGGAGCAGCTTTTTTCGCTACGGGTTTTTTGGCGGGTGCTGCCTTTTTTGCAGGAGCAGCTTTTTTCGCCGGAGATTTTTTTGCAGTTGCCATTTTGAAATTCCTTAGGACGGAAGTTGGTTCGCAGCCGGAAACTTATTTATCCGGCTGAGCGCATGCTACTGGAGAAACACGCTCTTTCCAAGGGGAAGTGAAGATTTTTTCCCCTTGTTGTTGTAGATAGCCCTCTCTCAGTGCATTCGAATTTGACAGGCGTGCGCTGTTGATGTTTTGAATTCCTGTTAAAGGCACGAGTAAGCTTCGAAATTTTGTTTTGCATTGTGAAATATTTAGTTGCTGCACCGCATCAATTTTTCTCAATATGAGAAATTAAATTCCATAATGAGAAATATTATTTGTAAGCAATTGTTTTTAAATAAAAAAATAAATGTCTTATATAAGATATTCAATAATTTAAAAGTCTTATATAAGACTTAAAATTTCTTCGGTGCCAAAGATTTTGAAAGTGATTTTTGGCCTGAATATCAACCACCTCGAAGGAAATTCTCATGCCACAAAATATCGTTGAACAACTCAGCCGTGAGCAACAAATTGCCGCTTTAGAAAAAGATTGGGCTACCAACCCCCGTTGGAAGGGCATCAAACGCGGTTATTCCGCAGCAGATGTGGTGCGTTTGCGCGGTTCATTCCCCATCGAGCACACCTTGGCGCGACGCGGTGCAGAAAAGCTCTGGGACTTGCTTCACTCTGAAGACTACGTGAATTGCTTGGGCGCACTCACAGGCGGTCAAGCCATGCAACAAGTGAAGGCTGGCATCAAGGCTATCTACTTGTCTGGCTGGCAAGTGGCTGCCGACAACAACTCCTACGCTTCGATGTACCCCGACCAATCACTTTACCCAGTGGACTCCGTGCCAAAGGTGGTTGAGCGCATCAACAACAGCTTCCGCCGAGCTGACGAAATTCAATGGTCCAAAGGCACCAATCCCGGCGAGAAAGATTACACAGACTATTTCGCGCCGATCGTGGCTGATGCAGAAGCGGGTTTCGGTGGTGTCTTGAATGCTTTCGAATTGATGAAGGCCATGATTACTGCTGGCGCAGGCGGCGTTCACTTCGAAGACCAATTGGCTTCCGTGAAAAAGTGTGGACACATGGGCGGCAAAGTGCTGGTGCCTACCATCGAGGCATGCCAGAAATTGATCGCAGCCCGCATGGCTGCTGACGTTTGCGGCGTTCCTACTTTGGTCATTGCACGCACAGATGCAGAAGCGGCTGACTTGATCACCAGCGACTACGACGAAAACGACAAGCCTTTCCTCACTGGTGAGCGCACTGCAGAAGGCTTCTACAAAACCAAGAAGGGCATGGCGCAAGCCATCAGCCGAGCAGTCGCTTATGCCGAATACGCCGACTTGGTCTGGTGTGAAACAGGGACTCCAGATTTGGAATTTGCACGCAAGTTTGCAGAGGCTGTGCACAAGAAACATCCTGGCAAATTGTTGGCCTACAACTGCTCGCCTTCTTTCAACTGGAAGAAAAACTTGGACGATGCCACCATCGCCAAATTCCAAAAAGAACTCGGCGCCATGGGTTACAAGTACCAATTCATCACATTGGCCGGCATTCACTCCATGTGGTACAACATGTTTGACTTAGCCCAGGCCTATGTTCAGCGCGGTATGTCAGCCTATGTTGAGAAGGTGCAAGAGCCCGAATTTGCAGCGCGCGACCGCGGTTACTCATTCGTGTCGCATCAGCAAGAAGTGGGTACCGGTTACTTTGACGAAGTGACCACCGTCATTCAAGGCGGCCGTTCCAGCGTCACAGCTTTGACCGGTTCTACGGAAGAAGAACAGTTCCACTGATCGAAAACACCTCAGGCACAGCGTAAAATCTTGCTTGAGCGTTAAAAACGCGGCAAATGCCGCGTTTTTCATTTCTGGCGCCTTCAAGGCGCCTTCTTTTTTTAGTTCGAACATGGTTCAGATCACACTTCCAGACGGTTCATTGCGTGAATTTCCCGGTCCCGTCACCGTGGCAGAGGTTGCCGCCTCCATTGGTGCGGGCTTGGCCAAAGCGGCTTTGGCTGGCAAGGTTGATGGCAAAGTAGTAGACACGAGTTTCAGTATTGCAGGCAATGCTCAACTGGCCATCATCACCGCCAAAGATGCCGATGGCCTTGAGGTGGTGCGCCACTCTACGGCCCACTTGTTGGCTTATGCCGTCAAAGATTTATACCCTGATGCCCAGGTCACCATTGGACCTGTGATTGAAAACGGTTTTTATTACGACTTTGCCTACAGTCGCCCTTTCACGCTAGAAGATTTGGCGGCCATTGAAAAGCGCATGACCGAATTGGCCAACAAAGATGAGCCAGTTCTTCGTCGCGTGTTGCCGCGTGATGAAGCTGTCGCTTATTTTAAAGCTCTGGGCGAACACTACAAAGCAGAAATCATTGGCAGCATTCCTTCTAACGAAGACGTGAGCTTGTACAAAGAAGGTGCGTTTGAAGATTTGTGCCGCGGCCCGCACGTGCCCAGCACCGGTAAACTCAAACATTTCAAACTTATGAAGCTTGCTGGCGCCTATTGGCGCGGCGACAGCAAAAACGAAATGCTTCAACGCATTTACGGCACTGCATGGACCAGCAAAGACGATTTGCAAAACTACCTCACCCAGTTGGAAGAGGCAGAAAAGCGCGATCACCGAAAATTAGGCCGTGAGCTTGATCTGTTCCACATTGATGAACATGCCCCTGGCTTGGTGTTCTGGCATCCGAAGGGGTGGTCTGTTTGGCAAAAAGTAGAGCAGTACATGCGTGCTGTGTACCAAGACAACGGCTATCTAGAAGTGAAAGGTCCGCAAATTATTGACAAGTCCTTGTGGGAAAAAACAGGTCACTGGGACAAGTACCGCGAAAACATGTTCACTACGGAGTCTGAAAAGCGTGACTACGCTTTGAAGCCCATGAATTGCCCAGGTCACATTTTGATTTTCAAGCAGGGCATGAAGAGCTACCGCGACTTGCCTTTGCGTTATGGTGAGTTTGGCCAGTGCCATCGCAATGAGCCCACTGGCGGCTTGCACGGCATCATGCGCGTGCGCGGCTTTACGCAAGACGATGGTCATATCTTCTGTACTGAAGATCAAATTTTGGATGAATGCGTTAACTACACCACGCTCTTGCAAAAAGTCTACAAGGACTTTGGCTTTACCGACATCATTTACAAAGTGGCCACCCGTCCCGCACAGCGCATCGGCTCCGATGAGATTTGGGACAAGGCCGAGCACGCGTTGATGGAAAGCTTGCGTGCGTCCAACTGTGATGTCGAAATTGCCCCGGGCGATGGTGCTTTTTACGGCCCAAAAATTGAATACACCCTGAAAGACGCCATTGGCCGTCAGTGGCAATGCGGCACCATGCAGGTCGATTTTTCAATGGCCGAGCGCTTGGATGCCGAGTACGTTGGGGAGGATGGCGCTCGCCATCGCCCCGTTATGTTGCACCGCGCCATCGTGGGCAGTATGGAGCGATTTATCGGAATTTTGATCGAGCAACATGCCGGCGCCTTGCCCGTTTGGCTGGCCCCCGTTCAGGTGGTTGTGTGCAATATTACCGATTCTCAAGCCGATTACTGTCGCGAAATTGCCCAAAAAATGCAAAAACTAGCGGGAAATCAAGGCCTTAGGGTCGATTTAGACCTCCGAAACGAGAAAATCACGTATAAAATACGCGAGCATTCATTGCAAAAGCCGCCTTATATCCTTGTCGCTGGCGACAAAGAAAAGGCTGCAGGTACTGTCGCTGTACGCGCCCGAGGTAACAAAGACCTTGGTGTCATGTCAGTTGATGCGTTCATTG
>Ga0315899_10000166_pt1 | contig 82934 bp, 64 predicted proteins | sample LakEriMetagenome_2_FD_203518 | JGI IMG/M metagenome (GOLD analysis project Ga0315899, IMG submission 203518) | Freshwater fungal communities from buoy surface, Lake Erie, Ohio, United States - Buoy 4 MA112 | ecosystem: Environmental > Aquatic > Freshwater > Lake | place: USA: Lake Erie, Ohio... | reverse complement strand
ACTCTTCGCCTGCCACCCCTCCAATCGGTGGCGTTATGCCGGTTTTCATCCATGATGCTATTACCTTCGCCGATCGCCCCTCGGACTTCCAGTCTAACTCCTTGCGTATCGCCTCTTTCGTCTCCCATTGCTCTGTCTCCCAGTGCTCCATCTCCCATTGCTCTTCAGGTACCAACTCCTGAGATCCCGACAATGGCTTCTCGGTGCTCCCGCTCTTGCCTGCATCGTTGTCATCGTGCGTATCTTTGCCCTCGTGTGTATCGTTGATCTCGTTTGTATCTATGCTTCTGCCAGACTCATTGCGGTCGTTTGGCTGGCTGCTTCCTTCGGGATCATCATTCTTCTCCTCTGGTCTCCGGCCATCGGACGATTCACCAATCGACTTCTTAGAATCAACTGCTTGCTGTGAGGTGTTTTCGCGCTGCGCGGGATTGATTTGCTGCGGGGGATTGGTTTGCTGAGCAGTGTTGTCCCGCAGTGCAGTGTTGTCCCGCAGTGCAGTGTTGTCCCGCAGTGCAGTGTTGTCCCGCAGTGCAGTGTTGTCCCGCAGTGCAGTGTTGTCCCGCAGCGCGGTGTTGGGAGCATTAGGCGATGGTTCTAGCGATGTTGGATTACTGGATGTTGAGTTGGTGGAGGTAGGGGCAACGGAAGTTGAGTTACTGGAAGTAGGCTTATCGGGAGGGGGGCTACTGAACGCAGGGGATCCAGATGTAGGATTGCTGACGGTTTGGTTTTCTTGGGGGCGGTACGGTCGCAATTCGGTTCTCGCGACAATGCGTGTCGGCTGCCCAGCTAACACGTCCGCCCACTCTCCCGTGAAACTTGTGATCGGTTTGACGGGCCCGATCCGCTTGCGAGCGTAAAACCAAGGCGTTACCAACAAATCACGCGCCTCGTCACGTTTCTGGTCGAGTTGCAAGGTCGCTTCTGCCGCCGACCGTACCGCACGGATCCGCTGCTCGTCATCAACTCGCAACCGAGGATGCTTGGCAACCTCGCTCCAGTATTGCGATTGGGGGGAAGCGTCTCTGCCAATGTACACAAGGGTCTTTCCACCTGTGTCGAGCCATTGCTGTAGGGCTGTAAACACTTCAGGCCGATGCAATGGGAATTTGTCGGGTATCCATACGATGGTTTGAACCGCCTCATTCATGCTCGGGGAGATCGATGCGAGGATTTGTGTTTTGTGCCCTTTAATTTCTGCCATCTCTCGAAACACCGTCAGGCCACTTGGGCTGCATTCCCCGACATAACTGTCGGACTCCCCATACACAGCATTGACCCTTTGCCTACAACCAGCCGAACTGCTTGCGAAGAGGCTTGCGAGCCCCAGAACCAGCATCGCAACGCCGTTTGCACCTGCCTGTGCACTTGCCCTTGCACTTGCCCGCTGTTCGCTCGACTCGTCCGTATCAGGCTTGCTGGCATTGGCTCTACTGCCGCTTGAATCGTTGCCGGAATCGTTTTTTGAGCTGCTGTTAGGTTTGCTGTTAGGTTCGCTGCCAGCTTTGGTGCCAGGAATGTTGCCCAGTCGATTGCTTAATGGGTTGCTTGCGCTGTTTGATGTGTCGTTCGAGTTTCTGTTTGCATTGTTGTTTGAATCGCCATTTGTATTGCCATTTGATTTTTGGATGGATTTTGAGATAGCTCTTTCGATGGATGGCAGTTCGTTCCAGATAGCTTCGAATCGCCCTTGGGATATCTCTTTGCGTCCAAAGAACGCTTCTTCGAAGAGTTCGACGACCCTCTTGAATGGCTGTTGGACTTCGGGGTAGCTTTTTAATTCTCGTACGTAGCGATGGTTGGTTTTTCCGCGAGCAAGACGAATGCAACCTGCGGTATCGCATTCGACCAGAAGGTAGCTAAACAAGTAGATCACTGCGTTGCGGTAATCTTGGCTGTTGCGGTAGTAGTCGGCTTGGGCTTTAAGACCAGCGATGGGCTGTTCTAGTTCGAAGGGCAGATCGCTGAGTTTCGCTTTCTGCGCTACGATGTTTTCGGAAATCTCGTTTACAGGTCGCTTCCGACGTCTTACAGCGGCAGGAGAAGCGAGCAGCATGTAGATCAGTGCGCCCAGGAAGGCCAATCCAAGGAGAATCAGCACCAAGCGAAAGAGAAACAATAAAAATTCGCCGTCGGAATTCGTTCCCGATGTCCCGACCGTCCCACTTGATGTTTCCCATTGATAAAGGGAATTGTTCTCGTTTTTAATGTCGATGTGTCGGTCGGAGACATCGGTATCTTTGGGGAGTGGGCGGCCGAAGGTAACGTCTTCTTCTAAGGCATCGGCCCATACGGGGTTGCTGCCTCGTCGAAGTGCTTCGTCGAGCTGGCTGGATTGTTGAGGAGTTTCAGCGGCGGGGGAAGCGTCGTTGGTTGCCAAGGCAATGCTTTGCATTGGGCACATAAGCAGCACGATGAGCGCGAGTCGGCACAGGGAGTGCAACGGGCGAGCAGGAGTCAATCCGTTAGAGGATCTCAAGAGATCGGCCATGGTTGGATCATCCACGGTTAGGTGCTCCTTGGAATTCGCTCAAGCGTTGTGCTTCGGCCCGGAGTTTCAGCTCCAGATCCCAGCCTTCGGCACGGATGCGGGTATTGACGTAGACTAGGAACCGCAGGACCGTAGTCCAAAGAGCGGTCATCCAGAGTGAAGTTGGGTAGATAATTAGATCCATCCACCAGCCCCATTTCCAAGTCCCTATTAGGACACCGAGTAGAAACGCGGCGCAGAGGCAGAGCATCAGTGTTGCGGCAGCGGAGAGCAGGATCGTCGTTACTCCGATCCCGTTCGCATCCGCTTGGGCTTTTCGTAGCCACTGCGTGCGTTTGCTGTAAGTCATCGCATTTGGTCGATTTGGATCTGAGCTTAGCTTTGTTTGTTCCAACGCGAGGATTTCCGGGGCGAAGGGGTTAATGCCGCGAAAAAGAAGGAGAATGATTCCAGCGATGGTTAGCCAGACGATCACCATGAAGCTACGGTGTAGTTCGGGAGTCAGGGCCATGTAGGCCGTGACTAGGAGAGCGGGGATTGCGCCTCGAAGGATTCCGAGAATCCAAAGAATTGCGCCACGTTGGATCCAGATTGGATTCAACCAGTTTCTGCGGCTATAGTCCGAGAGAAAAACCGTGTTGCCCAGTGCGAGGGTCAGGCCCAGCATTGCCAGTGGGGCTTCGAGCATCACCAAGAGGGCCATCCACCAAAGGTATTGGAATCGGAACCACTGGTTCGACGTGGTGCTTGCGGAGAGCAACGAGAGTTGATCGTAGTGTCGAAGGGGTTCGAGAAGGATAGCGTTTAAGATTGCGAAGGGGATAACACCGACGAGAGCGAAGAGCAGGAGGCGGCCAGCGAATTCACGAATGACCACCAAGCTCAGGTCGAGCAGCTCTGGGGGAGTTCGCAAAGCGATAACGATAGCAGTACGATCGAGTTGCATCAGGCGGCTCCGAAACCGTTGGTGGATCGCAAGCTTGAAACGCTCGTCAGATTAACCTTTGAAGTAACTAGTTTGGCTGATGTCATTGCAGTCGTCGTTTACTTTGCGGTCGAAAGTGATGGGGTAGGGCGGGGGAATCCGAGGATGCAAAAGTAGAACATCAGGGTTGCGGCGCTAGCGATTGCGATGGCGGCTTTGAGGGCATATGGTAGCGATGAAGGTGATACGAAGCCTTCGATGAAGGCTGCAAGTACAAATAGTACGACGGCCACGAGTGCGATCGGGAGGGATTGTTCGGCGCTTTTTCGGAAGGAGTCTTTGCGAGTCAGACCGTTGGTGATCAGCCAACCGAGTCCGAGTCGCAGTCCTGCGGCGGCAGAGAGTGCGATGGCGGTGAGTTCGAAAACGCCGTGAGCGGTGACGAATTCGAAGAACGAGTCCCCGGCGCGGATATCTGGGCGGGCCATGTAACCGAATCGGGCTCCGAGGGTCACCGCGTTGTACGAGAGTTTTACAAGGGAAGGGATGATCAAGGGGCCCAGGGCGAAGCATTCGAGTCCGATGCTGGTGTTGTGACGAATGTACTTTGCTGCTGCGAGTGAATAGTACGTGTTGTTTGTGGCGAGAGAGTTTCCGTACATCTGTTCAAGGTTCTTGATTTCGTCTTTGCCGACGACTTGTTCGGCGAAGCGCGGGAAGGCTTGCTCGGCCCAGCCCATCAGGGCGGCTAGGGAGAAGAGGCCGAAGAACAGAGCGCAAGTGAGTTTAACGCAGGCATCTGTAAAGATCGCTTGGGGGGCGATGACCGTCATATAATTCCACCATCGGGCAACGGGGAATCGCGAAGAGCTGTAGAGTTTGCCGTGGGCTCGAGCTACAAGTTTGTGAAGGTAATCGATGGTGGCAGGGGGAAGGTTCAGTTGGTCCGCCATGGCCAGGTCGGTGCATGCTGCGCGGTAGAGGGAAGCGAAGCGCGAGAGATCTTCGGCCGACATCGCATCGCGGAAGCTGCGGTTTTGGAAGCGTTCGCAGTAGGCTTCTAGTTCAGACCAGAAGAGTCTTCGTCGTTCGAGGAGTTCTGCGGTTTTCATTGGGGGGGCGGATCGATGAGAGGGCGAGAAGAAGAGAGTTGCGGTTCGATTACTTCATGTTTTACCGGATAACAGACGGAGAGGGTGTGGGTTGTGGAGGGGTACGGGGAGGGGAAGAAGCTTTTTTGGTGGATGGGAGGTCTGGAGTTTGTCGCATTTCGAATTCACGGATGTATAGCGCGCAGAGAAAATGGTCAGGGTTCGTCGAGGGTGGCAGTCCCGTTTGTTCGAGCAGAGCGGGAGCGATGAGGGAAGCTAGATCTGTGCGGCGGTTTTTCGCCAGGTTGCGGCGTCGGGTAACGTAGGAGGCGATAGTACGCAGGAGGTTTCGCGAGAGGCGAAAGTTTGGAGGGATCTCGTTGACGAGTTGGACGATCGCTTGTTCGTCCCATTTAATTTTTGGGTTTGTTCGAGCGAGGTCATCGACGACAACCATAGTGCCGGCGGCGAGGTCTCCGAGGCGCTGGAATCGTTTGGATAAGAACATGCAAGCGAGCGCAACGGCACCGGTGGGGATCACGTACGCGGGAGGGGCTTCGGAGAACATCAGTTCCAGAGAGACGAAGGGAGCCAGGTCACCGAAACGAAGAAAATTCCGGATGGTCGCTTGGTAGGCGCTGATAGGACGACCGTTGGTGGAGATCACGCGGAGTCCGCTGACGGCTTTGCCGGGCGTTTTACCGTTCCAAAGAGTTTCGAAGATCAGTCCGTAGAACCAATCGAAAAAGAAATACAGCAGTGTCATGAGTATTTCTGGAGCGATATTCATGGCGGGGAAGATTTGAGCGACGCCTGAGCACATGAGGAGCAAGAACAGGGCGAAGAGGGTCGCTGCGCGCATGAACAGGTCGAAAAAAAACGCATTGAGTCGGCGGAATGGGCCGGCGAGTCGGTAATCGAATTCGATATTCTCCGGCGTAGTGACTTTTACCGTCAGATCGATTGCCGGAGGATTCCAAGACGCAGACGGGTTCATAGGGTGCGGGGTTAGTTTAATAAGGGAGCGGAGCGATTTAGCGTTAGTGGGTTACTTGGGAGATTTCAAGGGAGCTAGGCTTGCGCGTCGGCTAGGTGATGTACCCAAGGATTGGCTGGGATTCGTCTTCGGGATAAGTTTCTGGTAAGATTAAGGAGTGAAAGATAGTCGGCGAGGGGACTTCCGATGGAACGGTTGGGGGTTTTGAGCCGAAATCCAATTCTAGAGTAAACATCGGTCCTGGGGCAAATTTTGCGATTGGGCTGTTGTCGATTCCGAGTAAGCACTCACCCATCATAGCGAGGCAAAACAGATGCGTCCTTCGAATGCCAACAAACAACGAACTGAAATTGGTAGCAATCCGTCGATTCTCAATGGGGGAATTAGTTCGAAGCGAAGAGAATTCTTGACTGCTGCGGGTGCTTTGGCGACCGGTAGTCTTTTGGCTGGATCGCGGGTTTTTGCTCAGGAAGGGGCTAGGAGCGTTGCGGCACCGGAGAGTTTGGTGAAGACCTTGTATGAGAGTTTGACACCTGAGCAGCGTCAGAGTGTGTGTTTTGATTGGGAGCATACATCGAAGGATCGTGGGTTGTTGCGAACGCGGGTGGAGAACAACTGGAAGATCACCAATCCGACCATTCTCAGCGATTTCTACACGGCGGATCAAAAGGACTTGGTCCAATCGATTTTTGAGGGGATCATTGATCCGAGTTGGCATGCGCGGTTTTACAAGCAGCTCAAGGACGACATGGGTGGATGGGGTAAGGGTCAGAGTTTTGCGATATTCGGTACGCCGGGCTCTGAGCGATTTGAGTTTGTGTTGACCGGTCGACATACCACGTTGCGATGTGATGGGAACAGTCAGCCGCATGTGGCTTTTGGGGGCCCGATTTTCTACGGGCATGCGGCTGGATCGGATGATGAGGGTGCGAATCATCCTGGGAATGTATTCTGGGAGCAAGCGATTGCGGCCAACAGCGTATATCAGATGCTTGATGGTAAGCAGCGTAAGTTAGCCGAAGTGTCTCAAACCCCGAGCGAGGATGCGGTGGGATTCCGCAAGGATGGACCATTCACCGGGATCGCTTGCAGCGAACTTTCGCGTGACCAGCGGGAGGGGCTTCAAAAGGTGTTGGATAAGTTGCTTGAGCCGTTCCGATTGGTTGATCGGCAAGAGGCGACGGCTTGTCTAAACGCGCAGGGTGGGCTTGATAAGTTGCATTTGGCTTTTTACACCGACGAGGATGCGGGTGAGGATCGGGTGTGGGACAACTGGCGGCTTGAGGGCCCGAGTTTCGTGTGGCATTTCCGTGGTTATCCGCATGTGCACGTTTGGGTGAACGTGGCGGACGACGCGTCGGTGTTGCTGAATACGTAGGGGAGGCTTTAGGCTTTAGGCTTTAGGCTAGAGGCGAGAGGCGAGAGGGGGACGGTGGGGTGGTTTGAACGTGGGGTAGTCCTCCTGGGCCGCGCTCACGAGCGCAGCGAGGCGTCTTTGCGCAGACGATTGCGTGGTCTGATTTTCGAACCAATTTCCCACGCAAAGTAGCAAAGACGCAAAGGGGACAGGGTAGGGGAGTGTGGTAATTGGATCCCTTTCTGTTGGTCCTCTTTTTGGTTCGTCTCTTTGCGTCTTGGCGTCTTGAGCGGTAGCGGGCGTGCGAATGGGTTCGGATGTCTCACGCAAAGAAGCAAAGACGCAAAGGGGACAGGGTAGGGGAGGAAAGGTTTTTAGTTTGAACGTGGGGCGGTCCTCCTGGGCCGCGCTCGCGAGCGCAGCGAGGCGTCTCTGCGCGGACGATTGCGCGGTCTGATTTTCGAACCAATGTCTCACGCAAAGAAGCTAAGACGCAAAGGGGACAGGGTAGGGGTGTGTTGTAATTGGATCCCTTTTTGTTGATCTCTTTTTTTGGATCTTCTCTTTGCGTCTTGGCGTCTTGAGCGGTAGCGGGCGTGCGAATGGGTTCGGATGTCTCACGCAAAGAAGCAAAGACGCAAAGGGGACAGGGTAGGGGAGGAAAGGTTTTTAGTTTGAACGTGGGGTGGTTTGAACGTGGGGCGGTCCTCCTGGGCCGCGCTCACGAGCGCAGCGAGGCGTCTTTGCGCGGACGATTGCGCGGTGTGATTTTCGAACCATTGTCTCACGCAAAGAAGCAAAGACGCAAAGGGGACAGGGAGGGGGTGTTGTAATTGGATCCCTTTTTGTTGGTCTCTTTTCTGGTCCTTTTCTTTGCGTCTTGGCGTCTTGAGCGGTAGCGGGCGTGCGAATGGGTTTGGATGTCTCACGCAAAGAAGCAAAGACGCAAAGGAGACAGGGTGGGGGTGTGTTGTAATTGGATCCCTTTTTGTTGATCTCTTTTTTTGGTTCTTCTCTTTGCGTCTTGGCGTCTTGAGCGGTAGCGGGCGTGCGAATGGGTTTGGATTTCTCACGCAAAGAAGTGAAGATGCAAAGGGGACAGGGCAGGGGAGTGTGGTTTGAAAATGTGCGCGCGAGGAGAAGGCTTTGCGCGGACGATTGCGCGGTCTACGGGCCAGGAGACCCGCACCACGATAGGACCCGCACCACGATAGGACCCACACCACGATAGGACCCACACCACGATAGGACCCACACCACGATAGGACCCGCACCACGATAGGACCCGCAATACTGCCTGATAGGGCATGGTAGGACTAGGTTGTTAACCCGATGGGGTTGATTGACGCGGTACAATTTTTTGTTCCCTTTTGGGTGGGGGGCGAGGCTACTACTACTCGTCCCGGAAGCGAATTGGTGCGATAATGCACGCTCCGGGATAGGCACCGGTTGCTGCACACTTTCACGATGGGTTTTTTAAGATATGACCAAGAATCAACCAGCCGTTATCAATTTCTCTTCAGCGCCGATGTCCGTGGAAATACGGGAGATTGCGATTCCCGAGATTGGACCTGATGACACTTTGATGCAAGTTGCAGCCGTCGGGGTATGTGGGAGTGATTTGCATCAGTGGGCGGGTGTGCATAGTTGGCCGGTGAATTACCCAGTGACGCTTGGGCATGAATTCGCGGGTGTGCTTGTCAAGACAGGGGCGAATGTAACGGGGTTCAAGGAAGGGGATCGGGTTTGTAGTGAGACGGCAGCGATCATCGATGCGAATTCGCCGATGACGCGTATTGGCAAGTACAATCTTGATCCGAACCGCAAAGGTTTTGGGTATGGGACGCATGGGGCGATGACCCATTACGTCAAAGTACCTGCGAGGTGTTTGCATCGTGTCCCAGATACGCTTCCGCTGCGACTCGCGGCTTTAACCGAACCTTGCTGTGTCGCTTTTAGTGCGGTGGTCTCGAACGTCAACATTTTGCCTGGGGATCGGGTGGCGGTATTGGGCCCTGGTCCGATCGGATTGTTGTGTGGAGCGATTGCAAGGTTGCGAGGGGCGGAGGTTGCTGTGGTCGGTTTGCCACAGGACAAAGTGCGATTGGATTTAGCGAAGGAGTTAGGTTGTACCGCGTTGTTCAACGAGCAGCTCAAGGACTGGTCGTTATCTCGAGATGGATTGGGATGTGACGGGGTAGTCGATGCGGCGGGAGTATCTGCAACGTTGCGAACGGCGATCGACATCGTGCGACCAGCTGGATGGATCAGCAAGGTGGGCTGGGGGCGTGATCCGCTAGGATTTTCCATCGATCCGTTGGTCCAGAAGAACGTCACGCTTCAGGGAAGTTTCTCCCATACTTGGGCTATTTGGGAGCGCGTATTGCATTTGTTGGACACCAAGGCGATTGATGTCAGCAAGATAGTCGGAGGAAGTTGGTCGTTAGAGCATTGGCATGATGCTTTTGAGACCATGCATTCGGGCAAGATAGCCAAGGCCGTGTTGGAAGTGCAACCGGAGCTTGCGGCTTAGGTAATCACTTGAGTTCAGGTTGGCATGCGATTGCAAATTGGATATCCCGGAAATGTTCCCGGTAGCTTATAACGGGATGAGCCATAATAAAAACTGGGCTGTTCCGAAGGGATAGAGACCAGTGCAGATTAGCATAACTTAAAACTGTTGACGACGACCAGAAACAAATTGGGTGCAGAATGAGTAAGAAGCGAATCTTGTTGCAGTTCGATACCGATTCCCATGCAAGCGTATTCGATGCGATTGTTGCGATGGATGCGGGGATCGATCGATTGTTGCAGTATTCGAATGTCAAGCCTGAGCAGGTGCGGGACTTGGTGCATGGCGCCATGTACACGCGGGGTCCGCAAGATTTAAATCGGACGGCGATATTCATTGGTGGGAGCAATGTCGTGCATGGTGAGCAGTTGTATCGCAATGCCATCGACACGATGTTTGATCCGTTTAGAGTATCCGTCATGATCGATTGCAATGGTTCGAACAGTACGGCGGCGGCGGCGGTATTGAGTGCGGCGCGGCATGTGAATTTGGAGGGGAGTTGTGCTTTGGTGTTGGCAGCGACGGGGCCGGTGGGTCAGCGGGTCGCGAAGATATTGGCCAATGAGAAATGTAAAGTGTATTTGTCGAGTCGATCGGTGGAACGATCGCAGGAGTGTGTCGACGCACTGGTGGCTCAGGGGGTAGCATCGAGTCGGTTGGCAGCGATATCGAGCAATGACGAAGTATGGAGCAGCAAGGCGTTAGAGGAATCACAAATGGTGTTTGCGTGTGGTGCAGCGGGGGTAAAGTTGCTGACGGCAGAAGGGTTAGCACAGGGGAAGGGATTGAAGGTCGCCATTGATTTAAATGCCGTACCACCGTTGGGGATTGAGGGGGTTGGGTTGATGGATAAAGGTGTCGAGCGTGAGGGTCGTTTCGATTATGGGGCTTTGGGTGTGGGTGGATTGAAGATGAAGATCCATAAGGCGTCGGTGGCTGCGTTGTTCGAAACCAATGGGAAAACCATCGATTGTCAGGAAATGATGGGGATCGGACGCGACATAATCGCAAGGGAAACTCCGGTCCTCTAAGGGTTTGTAGATTTGACACCCTGAGCCATTCCAATAAAATGAAGGGACTGGGGCTGATGGCAACGTCGGCTCTCCTTCCCCTTTTTACTAACCCACCCCGGGTAACTTCTATGTTTGGAATTGGAACAACAGAACTCCTTATTTTCTTGGTGATTGTCACCTTGCTCTTCGGCAGCGCTCGACTTCCGTCGCTGATGCGGAACTTGGGACGCAGTGCCGTCGAGTTCAAGAAGGGGATGCGTGACGACGACAACGAGCCGACACCGGACTCGACAAAATCCACATAATTTCGTCCACTTAAGCTCATCGGGCGAGATAGGGGTAAGAAATGTTTGGTGGAATTGGAACTTTTGAGATGATTGCTTTCGGGGTGCTTGCCCTGATGCTATTTGGATCGAAGCTACCGGAGGTTGCGCGTAACTTGGGTGGGACTTATCGAAGTTTGAAGAAGAACGTCGACGAGTTCAAGCGTGAGTTCAATGCGGTAGATGCTTATGAGCCACCGAAGCTTTCTTCGGTACGTCATTTGGATGAACCGGAGGTGGTCGAGTCGACGGCTCCTAAGTTCGAGATTCCCAAAGACGACGCTTGAGTTGATTCTTTGAAGGGTTTTCTTTCTGAAGATGCCCGAATCGGGAATTATACTTGGATTCGTTGTTTCTGCCCTAGTTCCGGCAGGTGTTTGGAATAGCGCAGCGAATGCATTGATGGCTAAGTGGCTATTCCGTTCTTTTTTCGACGTGGATTTATCGATTCCACGCGAACGGTTTCGGATGTGCGGCTTGGCATTTGAAGGCTGTTATCGAGTTTCTTGGGGGGCAGTCATCTATTGAGTGTTGTTCAAGTATTTTACTTGGTTGCGAGCGGAGTTGAGAAATCCTGGGAACACCACTTGGACCTCAATGGATTCAGGTGCTTCGAGTACGCGCAGGAGTACGAGTACCGCGTAGCTGAGTACGAGAAAACTAGATTTTCCTCCCAAGAAATTACCTGAAGAACCATTTGGTCTTCCCGTTGTGTGTTAGCTGAGTGCACAGAATGCAAATTGCGATGTGGAAGCGATTAAGATCGCTGCGAAGGAAATTGAGGAATTTGCTAAGGCGTGGAGAGAGTTCCGTTGCTCGGAGAATCGCCATGACGGCGGGATGTCGCGATAGCGATACGATACCGAAGGTCGCTCAAGCTGGTAGGATTCGGCGTGGTCCGGATGGGGCCATGGTGCAGGTGATGCATGAAGGGACTCTGGTGCTTGCTGGTGGCTACCATGGCGACTGGATGTCCGAAATTATTCGTCGATTGCGAGGGCATCACGAGCCGCAGGAAGAGTTGCTATTTCATCATTTACTTAAGGCTTGCACGCCTGGCACGTTGATGATTGAAGTGGGAGCTTTTTGGGCATATTACACCGCTTGGTGGCTTGGAGCTGTACCGGATTCGCGAGCAGTTTGTGTTGAGCCGGACGAAAACAACAGGAAGATCGGAGAGAGGAATCTGTTGCTCAATGGACGCAGTGCGACGTGGATTTCCGCGTTGGTGGGGTCGACTTATCAAGAATCTTTGTCGTTTTGTCGAGAGTCTGATGGCGCGACAGTGCAGCTTCCGTCGCACACGCTAGAGAGTTTGCTGGAGAAGCTTGGTCGACCGAAGGTCGAGATGTTGCACATCGATTGCCAGGGAGCGGAGGTTGATTTTCTGAGGTCTATACCACGTGCGGTTTCGGAGGGGTTGTTACGGTTTGTGGTTGTGTCAACGCATCATGAGTCGATCAGTGGATCCGCGACTACGCATGGAGATTGTATGCGGTTGTTAATGGATGCCGGGGGAGTGATTCTTGCGGAGCATTCGGTAGATGAATCGTACAGTGGAGATGGGTTGATCGTTGCTAGTTTTCGCGCGAGCGATCGGGAGATACGGTTGCCGGAGTTGAGTCGCAATCGAAGGCTAGAGTCCTTGTTTGGTTTTGACAATCCGCAGAAGGAGCAGTTGTTGCTTGCGCCGACCGATAATGGGTTGATGTTAGTTGCGGCGGATGACGAGTGCATCGGTGTTTCGCTTCGCAATAACGGAGCTTTTGAAGAGGCTTTGTTGCTTGAGGTTGTCCGATATCTAAGCCGCGAGCGAGGATTTCGCCCGACGTTATTTGTCGATATTGGTGCGAACATTGGCACGCATCTACTGCGTGCACTGGCAGGAGGTTTATTTGGCAGAGGGATTGCCATCGAGATGGATGCTTTCAATTACAACTTGCTTGTCAGCAACGTGGCTTTGAATGGATACACTGAGCGAACGACGTTATATAAGGTGGCTTTGAGCGACGCAGAGTGCGAGCTAACGATGGAGATGTCCGGTGGAAATCGCGGGGATCATCGGTTGCGTTGGGAGGGTTCCGAGAGTAACGGGGGGCCGGAAGAGTACGGTGAATCGCAGCGAAAGACATGCAGGGTGCGAGCGACGACGTTGGACAAGATTGCCAAGGAATCGATGGAGAGTTTCGGTTCGGGGACTTTAGTGTGGATGGATGTGCAGGGGTTTGAAGGGCATGTGCTTGATGGTGCAAGGGAGTTGCTCAGCGAGCGGGAGGGGCCCGTATTTGTTGTTGAGTTGTGGCCATATGGGCTTCGTCGCACCGGGGGGCTAGAGCGACTGAAACAGTTTTTAGTCAATTGCCGTGCGGTGCATGACATCCGTGCGGAGGGGTGGGAGCGTCGATCGCTTGACGTGACTGGAATTGAGGCTCTGATTGAGAGACTGAGCCAATCTGAGGATAGTGGCGCGCATACGGATTTACTTTGTATACCTTGAGAGGTTAAAGCAGCATGACTACACGTAAATTCGTTTCGTATGCCCAGAACATGGAAGATATACGATTGTGGCGGGCATTGCGTGATCAGACGCCGGGTCGTTATATCGATATTGGGGCTTGGGAGCCGCGTTTGGACTCGGTGAGTCGTGGTTTCTATGAATTAGGATGGCGTGGATGTCATTTTGAGCCGCATCCGGTGCTTGCGAAACGACTGCGAGAGGATCGACCGGATGAGACGGTTTATGAGATAGCTTTATCCGATCATGAAGGGGTGATGCAGTTCTATTTGGTAGGGGAGGGGGGGACGAGTAGTGGCATCAATGAGTTGGCGGTATCTGCATCTTGTCCGGATGGAAAACCGCAGAAGATCGAGGTGCCGGTAACGACGGTTGCTCGGCATTTTGCTTCGAGTAAGGGCGAGACGGTTCACTGGATGAAGATCGATGTCGAGGGGATGGAAGCGGATGTATTGCGAGGATGGGATTCGTCGATTCTGCGACCTTGGATCATAGTTGTTGAAGCTACGCGACCGATGAGTCGGATTCCAACGCACGAGACGTTTGAGCACATATTGCTTGCTGGAGAATACTTACCTGCGGGGTTTGATGGGTTGAATCGATACTATGTGTCGAAGGAGCATCAGGAGTTGGTCGAATTGGTGTCAGAGCCTGTGAGCATTTTTGATTTTGTGGAGGGGTGTCAATTGAGTGACAAAAACCCGCTCACACGGGGTCATATGGAAAGGTTGGCGAGGATTGAGTCGAGTTGGACATGGAGAATTGCTAAGCATTTTCTATCGCTTGAGCGAAAGATATTTGGTGGTCCGCGGGGGAGGTGAGTAGGGTGTGGGGAGGATCGCGCTTGGGATTTCGAACCGATGTCTCATGCAGAATAGATGTCTCACGCAAAGAAGCAAAGACGCAAAGAAGACATGGGACGGGAGGAAGGGGTTGCAGTTTGAACGTGGGGTGGTTGAACGTGGGGCGGTCCTCCTGGGCCGCGCTCACGAGCGCAGCGAGGCGTCTATGCGATAGTTATGGTGCTTGGAAACTTGCGCGGTCTACGGACCAGGAGACCCGCACCACGGGAGGGCCGCGCTCACGAGCGCAGCGAGGCGTCTATGCGATAGTTATGGTGCTTGGAAACTTGCGCGGACTGCGGGCCGGGAGACCCACACCACGGAGGGCCGCGCTCACGAGCGCAGCGAGGCGTCTATGCGATAGGTATGGTGCTTGGAAACGTGCGCGGACTGCGGGCCGGGAGACCCACACCACGTTAGGACCCACACCACGGAGGGCCGCATCAGGTGGGAGGAAGTGGGAGGTTGATGTGGTGTTGTTATTTTCGGGATTGGCATCGATCGATGGCAGCGAGTCGGTCAGCAACTCGTTTGCCAATGGCAGACGGTGATAGTGATGTTTGAATTGTGTGTTTTGCAAGATTGCCTATTCGTTGTGCGAGAGCGGGGTCTTGTGCAACGCGTACGAGAGACCATGCGGCGTGTTCGACGTCCGCTTCGGCCCAGCAAGGGCCTTGGATGTAGGGTGGAAGATGTTCGAGTAGGGGTTTGAGTTCGTATTGGACGGGCATGGAGTTTTCGGTGTCCATGAAATCCATGTTTGCGGACCATCCGGTAGCGATCACCGGTTTTCCTAGGAGCATCATTTCAGCGGGCCCAAGTCCGAATCCTTCTGCTCGGTGGAGGGACAGTAGCATATCGCAACAAGATTCCAGATCCCAGGTTTGTTGACGAGAGAATGAATCATCGATGAGGATCGCGTTTGGAATATCGCGTAACAATTCTTTTAGTTCCGCGAATTCCGAGGGCATTTTGGAACCGTTTTGGGTTTTTACGACGAGTCCGAGCGACGGGATTTGTTCGGCAGCGGAGCGGAAGGCAGCGATGGCTGCATGCGGGTTCTTGCGTTGGTAGCACGAGTAGAAATTGAACATCACGAGGACGAGTTGTTTGTCGCGGGGCAAGCCAAATCGTTCTCGAGTTGCATTTTCGCTGGGAGTGAAGCTGACCGTGTGAGGGACTTTGTAAATTGGTCGTGGAGATAGTTCTGCTACGGCGTCGTGAACGAAGGTAGATGGGACCCAGATTTCGTCTAGATGTTTGAAATAATCAAGGTAGCTATCAGGGAGTTTTGGTTGTTCCCAATGCCAGAAGCCGATCCGATACCGAGGTTCACGGTGGTCTGCTAATTTCAGAAGATTCAAGGTTGAGGCTGTCGCATCACCGTTGACGTAGAGCAATTGCGTTGATGGGGAGTTTTGAAGGTTTGGAAATTCAATCGATTCATCTTCTGGGTTACACAGGGTCGGATCACTAATATCGACTCCCGATATGGGGATGCCGGAGTCGATACAAGCGATTGCTAGTGAGCGGGCGGCTTCGCCGAGACCGAAAGTGCCGGATAGGTATCCGACGAGGGTCAATCCTGGGGTGAATGGTGTTGTTTCGTTCACAAGTGATTTCGTCGAGTACGTAGAAGCGATGGGTGTTGGATGGGGATCTTTGGTGTTCGAGGAGGTGGTTGTGTTGAATGGTTGGCCGGAGATTCCTGGCACGAGGTGGTCGAGTACCTCGAGAGCGAGGACTACGGGGCGGCAGAGTAGCGAGCGGATAATTTTTGGTCCTGCAGAGGATCCTTCGGCGCAGCGAACGAGACGTCCGAACCATCCGCGATTTCCTCGCGCCTCTTTGGAGCAACCGACCACCAGCATTTGCTTGAGCATACCAACGCGCGAGGTAAGAGCTTTCTTTCCCTGTATTGATTCTTCTACGGTGGGTTGGCGTCCGAGGAGTTTTTCGTAAAGGACGGTGAAGCGAGCGTATCCCAGGATGAGGGGGCGCAAATCGCTTGATGCTTTTTCAGGTATTGGTGAAGGTTCGGACTTTGGGGGTTGGTTCATGGATGGCGAACGGTTGTCGTATTGGCTAGAGATTATTTCTTATCGATCAATGGGGAGATAAGTCTCTGAGCGGCGGTTCTCAATCGTTTTTTCATGGAGGCGATGAGGGAAGGATTTTCAAAAGAGGGTTTCCAGCGTTCGGCGCGAATGATTTCGGGGGTCGGCCGAGCCGATTGGTTGTTGGCAAGTGGATAGTTATCCGTTTTCCGGAGGGCTAAATGGATCGAGCCGAAGGTATGACCTTGTAGTTCAAGGAGGATGTGCGGGTAGACCGACCAGGTTAGATCGCAGACAAGTGGGCGATCACCTTGGGTTCGAACCGTTGCTTCGAGTTCCTTGCAACAATCCACCAGAGATCGTACGGGGTGTTTTGTACGCTCGGAGATAGTCAAGGAGAGTTCGTCGACTGGCTCTAAGCCGCTAGCTTCGACGATGTATTTTCGGATTTCTTGTGGAGAGAATAGGCTAAGTCCGGGGGTATGTAGACTTGGGGAAGGTCCGTCAAAACAAACTTCGGTAGAGAGGGTGAGGATACCTCCTGGTTTGAGCACGCGGCCCATTTCATAAGCGCAGTAGGCGGCATCTTGGGTGCCGCCGAAATGTTCGATCGATCCTGAGGAGAAGATTCCATCGAAGAAGTTATCTGGGTAGTTGAGAAATCTACCGTCCATATTTTGGACGACGAGTCGTCGATGGTCATACTCGAAGGGAGAGAAGGCTTCGGGTTCCCAGAGCATGCGAGCCGGCGCGAAGGGGCTCCAGTCGTTATTCTGAAGATATAGGTCGGTTGCGAATACTAGTTTTGCAAACCGGGTCAGATAGAAAAGAGTTGATTCCGTTCCGGCGCCGACCCCGAGAAGCATACTATCGGAGTGTAGGGCGCCGAAATGTTTCAGGGTGTTGACCGCCATTGCGATTTCCCATTCTTTCCGGTACTCGACACCGATTGGAAAATTCAGGATGTGTCGTCGATCGTTGGGATTGAAAATCTCGCGGATGGTTTCTGCGAGCTCTTCGTTCGCGAAGTCTTCCACTTCGCATACTTTATTATGAAGCAAGTGATTCATATGTAAAATTTTACTAAGTAGATCTTTAGGAAGCGAACTCGGGTTAGACAGGTAGGTGTGTCGCAGGTCGCTTGTGGAGGAATGGTAGTTTCCTTGAAACGGGCTAATACGAACAGGGAATTTGTAGAAAACTACCGAAAATGTCTCGATTCCTTGAGTGGAAGGGGGCAGAGGCTAGGGTGTATCGCTAGGGTTGGGGGGATTCGTCTTGGTTTTTGCGGCGGGGCAATAGCGAGTCGGGTATTGGTAGATCTCCTGAGAGAATCAATAATCCGCCGTAAGCAATGACGCAAAGGGGAAGCATAAGGAAAGCAGATAAGCCAAGTTTTAGAGAGAAGATGCCCAAGAAGGCTAGGAGGGATGCGAGCCCAAGCACTCGTAACGAGGCGACCCAGGGGAAGGGTTGTTTGCTACTTCGAAGTCCTAGGTTGACCGCGAAGAGGGCTTGGGCAAGATTGCTTGCGATTGAAACTACAGCGCAACAAATCGCTTGGAAGATCCCGAGCTCTTCAGACGCGTCGTCCGGTGGTCCGCCGAGGTTCGCGGCGATACCGAAACCGAGGGATTGAAGGATGAGAGCTAGAAACAGTAAGAACCTCATTTGGGTCAGATCGCCGGAAGCGACATTAAAGATTCGTCCCGTGGCGAATATCAATTGGAATGAAGAGGCAGCGATGATTAGAGCAAAGACTGCGTGCGTGTTAGATATGTCTTTGCCGAGCAGCATATTGATGACGATAGGCAGAAAGGGGAGTCCGAGGATGGCTAGACCGATGATGCGCATGTTTTCCAGAATCATCGACTGAGCTAAGGAGTCGAATTTCGACAGCTGTCCAGCGCTGCGATAGTAAACGAGCATCTGCAATTGCACAGGATAAAGGGCTCTTGCGATGGTCTGAAACGCTTGGCTGAGGCTTAAGCCTGTTGCATAGTATCCGACGGCTAGTGGATTTGCGTGAAAGAGTTTCATCGCAACAAGATCGCATGAATAAAGCATGCGCTCGAGAATCATGCTTACGCTGTAGATTTTACATTTATCCCAAAGTTCTTTCCAGGATACGCGAGAGGACAAAAGAGTGTGGCAGCGATCCGCGGCGGCACAGAGCGAGAATTGAAGAATGGATGCTATGGGAATAGCTGTCAGTGCGCCGAGAGTTCCGAAACCCAGTTCTACCAGCGTTACTGAAATCAGCACGCGTGCGATCCAGTATGAGGAGAAGATCAGCGAGTAGGCGAGGAAGTGGTTCCGACCTATCAAGACACCCATGTATCCGCTTGCCACAGTACCAAAGAAGATTTCGCAACAAGCTGCAAACCACAAGTTAGGGGATTCGAGACGAAGGAACTCTGGAGCGACGATACCGATTAGGAGTGAGATCGCACCGAGTACCAACCCGGAGATTGCAAGTGCGCGCAAGATAGCCGATCCCAAGAATTCCGGTTGTTTCTCGGCAGCCATGAAAGGCAGGGCTGCGTGAAAAAATGATTCGGCCGGAAAACGGATCATCATGGCAATCGCAATCAAGCTTGCGTATTCCCCGTAGGCCGCGACACCGAGTTTATGAGTTAGGTAAATGATCGACCCGATGCCACTTCCGAGCATCGCGACGCGTGAAGCGATAGAGGCTACCTTCTGAATTAAGAATTTTCGATCATCCATAAACGATCGGTAGCTCAGAAACGGTTTGCGGATCGAATGACAGATGTTCTAGCAAGGAAATGCACCAGGGTTAGAAATTGCATCATTTGGGATTCATGTGCGGTGGAGCGGACTGTGTACGGGTCAATTCCGCCGCATTTCTACATTTCCGGAGGAACTCACGGGCGCTTGAATTCCAATCGACAAGTTGGTCACTGCTCCAAGGTTTGACCTTTGGGAAAACACCCGTTTTTTCTTCATCGATGATCATGCGAGCCAAGTCTTCTGGATTCGCAAGATCGACATAAGAACAGTAAGGCCCGCCAGTTTCGCGATGCACGGGTATATCGCTTGCGAAGACCGGGAGATGATACCGGAGACCTTCGATCAGTGGCAATCCGAAACCTTCAGCATGGGAGGTAAAAACCAATGCTTTTGCATGTTCGTAACAGAATTTCAGATCGTAATCCTCTGCGTTTGAGAACCAGATTAACTGTTTCCCCAAGCGTGGGTGTCGTCTGATGCGTTGGATCACATCTTCGTTGAGCCAACCCGGTCGCCCGACGATACAAAGGCGAGTGTTTGGGCAATGACTCCAAGCGAGCTCGAACGCATCGAGCAAGTACTTGTGATTTTTTCGTGGTTCTACGGTGCCAACGGTAAGATAGGGTGGGGGTTGTCCCGCTTGTGTGAAGAAGGCTTGAACATCTGCACTTACGGTTTGTTTTTCTGATACCAAGTCCAAGTCTGAACCAAGTCGAAAGGGTTCGATGTGTAGAGCTTTTACGGTTTCCTCTCCAAAGCGTTCTAGTACATAACTGCGGAGGTCAAGTGCTACTGTTTCCGAGATCGTCAGCATGAATTGAGAAGTTTGGATGTAATGATCGAGAAATGTTTGGAATTGGTGGTCGAAGGCAGGATTGAAAAATTCAGGATGACGAATTGGGAGAAGGTCGTAGACGATGATGCCGGTAGTAGCACCTTGTCGGATGGCTTCCTGTTGAAGCTTTAAATGGTCATCGAACCACCAAACATCGGTTAAGACGAGTACATCACCAGAGATTAGGTTAAGCCGGGGGCTTTTGAGGGTTCGAAGTTCACGGGTTGCCACCCGTCGAAAATTCGCTGGATTCAACAACGAGAAGAGGCGTTGAAAAGTGCTTTTGGGTTTTGGGGAAGCCTCTAAGTTGGAATGCTTCTTTGGCTTCACTTGCGACTTTATTGCCGCGTCGCTTTCCATTTGTGAGAGCCAGTTGTTTGCCATTCGCAATCGGCCGTGCATGATAAGGACAGGTTCGCAGATTAAACCGAGGTCTTCAGCAACGATAATTCCTTCCCTTGCAAGGTTCCGTGCAACGCGTTGGATCCCTGTATTTGCGCCGGAGATAAGCGTATTGCCGCACTCCAGCAGGATTCGCTGTGGCTTTCCGTCTTTTAATGTATTGGAGCCAAGCGTTGGTTTCACCAACAGTCCCTTTGTGTAATTAACGCAGTCTGTCGCGACGCGGGAATCATTTTAGATCGCATCGGTGAAAACGCTGGACTCTAGGGGGGCGGGGATGATTAAGCTTCTTCGACGTTTTCTCGGATTGATTGAAGGATCAATCCGCGATGATTGCTTGCCAGCACACTGGGGTCTAGTCTCAACCCCAAACTGATAGCCGCTTGTACGGCGATATCGATTGCACGTACCCCGTGATATTGATTGAGCTTTCGTCCTTCTTGTTCGATGGTGCATGAAGGGTCCTCGAAGTTGCTTTCGTAAGTTTCACGAAATGCATTGATCCAATCGATCGGGACGCGAGAATTCGTGCAATCATCGATCGACCAAATGTCGTCGGCCTTGCATAACGAAATTAATCGAAGAGCGTGGATGCGGGCGATTGGGGACAAGCGACTGGGCATGGTCGAGTTTACGATCGTTTGGTCGAAGGGAAAATCGCAGGGCGTTTTTCAACAAAAGCGCGTATACCTTCCTTTGCATCGTCAAGTTGTAGGCAGCGAATATAAGCGTCGGTATCTGCGCGGTAAGCAACTTTCGGCTGTGAGCCTTCGTCTAAATGGACTAATCGTTTCGTGGCACGCAAGGCGTCGACAGGCATACGAAGGAGACGTTCTGCAAGTTGCATTCCGCGCGCTTGTAATTGGCTTCTCGGAGCCAGCTCGTGGACCAATCCCCATTCGAGAGCTTTCTGCGCGGGGATCGGTTCGCCGAGCAAGCACAATTCCAGCGCGCGAGCTTTTCCGACCAAGGCGGTCAATTGAGCGATTCCGTATCCAGGTGGCCAACCGAGTTTGATTTCTGGCATGGCAAATCGGGCGTCATGAGAAGCGATTCGGAAATCGGTGGAGTATGCTGCTACGCAACCGCCACCCATCGCGTCCCCGTGCACCAATGCGATCACGATTTGCGGTAGCTGTTCCCAAGCAAGGTACATCTCGGCTTGGCGATGGCTCAGTTCGCGAGCGAACTCAGGGTTGAAGCCAGGAAGCTCCTTGACATCATCTCCTGCGCAGAAAGCTTCGCCGTTGCCACGAAGCAAAACGATTCGAACCAGGTCGGGATGTCCTAATAACCAAGCGACAAGTTTTTCAAGGTCGGAGGTCATCTCTGCGTTGACTGCATTGAGGGACTTGGGACGATTGAGGCTGACGGTTGCGATGGGACCTTTGAGTTCGACTTCTAGCGTTTGAAACCTTGGTAAATCACCTGTAAACGGAGCGATACGCATGATGGATGGACCCGCAATAGAGTTCGGAGGTGATGTAGAAGTGTTTGGCTCTCGGGTTAACTTATCTAGATTTTCGATGAGTCGGTCGAGTTTCACCAGTGCACGCGTGTGTGTTCCGAATCCGAGTTGACGTTCTGCGCACCAAGCGGAAATATCGAAGTGGATTCGTTTCCCATCGATTTCACGCACGCGGGCTTCGCCACGTACGCCGGCCCCAATTCCTGCACCTGATACGTGTTGGATATTCACATCGGTACCGACGGATTCTTCGCCGGGTTCAAGAAACGGGCGGAGGGCTTCCCTTGCTGCTCGCTCCATGAGCATGATCATATTCGGGGTGGAGAATACCGTTGCTCTTGGATCACCGCCGAGGGTGATGACCATGGTGGGGTCAACGGTCCAAAACAATTCGCCGATACTACCGATTTGCAATCCAGGCTTCATTTAGTGTGCTGTTCGGCGGGGGGAAACAGAAGGGGAAACAGAAGGGGAAACACAGAGGCACAGAGGCACAGAGAAGAAGGAAGAAGGGATAGGGGATAGGGGATAGGGGATAGGGGGGGCTGGGTGTGTTACTGGCCCGAGCGGGTGCAAGGGCCAGTATGATTTCGGAATAACGCGAAACTTTAGTCACTAAAATTCCGAGGAATGTAACTTAGTGATTCCGGGGAAAGCAACGAAGTAGTTCCGAGGAAAGCAACGAAGTAATTCTGGGAGAAGCGACTTAGTGATTTCGGGGAACCGACTTAGTGATCGCCGTGGTCATGTCCTTGGAAGGCTGGATGATTCTTATCACCCTTTGCCATCACGTAGGCGAGTAGATCGAGGATCTCTTCTTTGGTCAATTTGTTCAATAGACCTTGAGGCATGGTGGAAACGGCGGACACCTTTTGACCGACGATCTCGTCTTTCTCGAGGATAGTAGGTTCCCCCTTTGCGAGAGGGTCTACCATTACCTTGACGACATCGTCGGTTTCTTCGATGAGCATTCCGGTGATGATTGCATCGGAATCCATTTGGAAGATTCTTGCGCGATACTTATCTTCGATATCATCAGAAGGATGAAGGATTGACTTCAGCACGTATTGGGCATTCATCTTTTTATCGTCGAGTTTGCTCAGGTCGGGTCCGAATTCTTTACCTTCGCCTCCGATTTTGTGGCATCCGATGCAGCTTGCGGCTGCAAAAAGGCTTTTTCCAACTTCGTAAGAGCGACCGTGTTTGAGTCCATCGAGTTCGGCGGTTAGATCGTCCATTTTCCATTCAGTATTTCTACCGACGGTGTTGAGGAGTTCGTCGCGGATTTGGAGTGGATTTGCTGCTAGATAGGCAGTGGGATCGCTGTTGTATTGTTCGATATTGGCAACGACCACCAACACACCGAACATCCGTCTCCAGTGACCTGGATAGGTACAAACGTATGGATACATGCCTGGTTCTTTGGGCACATCGAAGCTGATCGCTTGGGATTCACCGGGGCCAAGCAATTTGCTTGCTGCGAGAATCTTGTCGGACTTTGGAACGAAGTTTCGTTCGCGTGCATCAGCGTCTTGAGCGCTAGCTTCGGCTTTGAGGCCGACATCTTCAAGAGCACCTGGTTGAACGATAACGAAGTTATGGGGCATGTTATCGGTGTTTGAGAAACGGAATTCAACTGGCTTGCCCGCTTCGAGAACGATGCGTTCTTTATCGTAGATCATACGTTCGACTACTGTACCTACAGCGATGGTTCGCACGTCGAGATTTTGTAATCGTTCGCCTACGGCTTTCGCGAGATCGGCGGGTAGTTTCGCTGCGAGAGCTTTCACCAATTCCGTGGCTTCTACTGCTGATCCGCTGGTACGGAGTTTTGCAGGGATGCTGCTTAGGTACCCCACTAAGTTATCAACGAGGCTTGGAAGTTCCTTGGAATCCCAGCTTGAATCAGGTAGAGATCTCAGGGCCGAGATAGCGGTGGATCTTTGTCGATCGGATTTGATCAGTTTGGTCAGATCGACAAATTTCTCGTTGTTGAAACCGGGGATTGAGTTAACGGCGCGGACGGCAAGGTCGTGCAAAGTATCTCCTGCTCCACCGACGCTGAGGTTTTCGGTTGCGATAGGTTGTTTTTGCAAATCGGGGCCGCTCCACGCGACGCTTAGTCCGTCTCCACCACCGTTATCGAAGTAGCAGACCATCAGTTTATGGGGACCGGCGGTCAGATCGGCGGAAGCCGATTGTTCGGTCATACCTTGTAGTCGATCGTTGTTGACGAGGAGTTTGTCATCGAGGTAGATACGTGATCCGTCGTCGGATGCGACGTAGAACGTGTACTTGCCTGGTTTCGGAATGAGAACATTACCGGTGAACCGCAGGGCGAAGTTATCCGCTTGTTTTCGTTGTGGGACGTTCATTACGATTTGAGGAACGATTCCACTTTCGGCTGGTTTCATTTCAGCGAGTGTTTCAGCAGCGACGTTACCTCGAGCTGGATAGAAATAGTCGACTAGGATCCCAGGTTGTTGAAGGTTTGCTGCGTTGGGTTCTTGTCCTAAGGCGTTTGGAAGTTCAAACATCAGGGAGCGAGCCGACGGGAATAGGTTTTGTTTCAGTTCGGGACTGCTGATGCCTGGGATAGCGTTGAGCAGATCTCGGAGAGATTCTTTGGCAGCGGAAGCTGTCGCGAAAGCGGCATCACCGTTTCCTTCGGCGGTGATCCAAGCTGCGTAACCGAGTTGACGCGATTCAGGTTGCTTGGCTTTGGTTGCAAGATTTTGCAGTGCACCACGAAGTTTGCGAAGTTCGCCGTTTGGTTGTTCGAGGAGCAGTTCCTTTAGCCCTTGGAGAGCATCGGTTTGACCGGCGTTATCTCGGTCATTGACGAGTTTGAGGATTGTTGGAACGGAGCTTTCTTTGCGAAGTTCGGAGAGGCCTTTAAGGGCTTCGCGGAGGGATTGCGTCGATGCTTTGGAGCGATCGAGGATCGCTTGGAAGACTCGTTCGGATTTTGGTAATTTCAAGAGGGATTCAGGAGCTGCGTTTTTCAGTGCGTACTCCATCGCGGCGTCGGAGATCGACTTATTATCCGCGATTGCGTTTTGGAGTCCTTGATCGATTTTCGCCCGTTGTTTTGCGTAGCGGATCACGTTGTCGAGTTCAGGGTCGGTAGGACGTAGGGCGACTTCGAAGATCGCTTCGATGGCGGCATAGCCGTCGAATTCCACGGCGGTTTTGACAGCTTCGGCGCGCACTAGCGGGGATTCGTCTTTGGCTGCGGCGAGTAGGATAGGTTCCCAGTTGTCGGATCGTCCGGCCCAATGGCCGAGAGATCGGATCGCGGCAGCGCGAACGCGGGGTTCGGCGGCTTTGAAGGTTTTCGCGATCCAGTTCAGGTCGGGTTTTCGGTGTTCTTCGAGAACCCAGAGGCCTTCGAGGAGGGCTTGGGCGTGCGAGGGGTTAGATGGATCGAGCGATTTGGTCCAAGTGTTCAGAGCGTCGACAACGTCTTGAGCTTTTCGGCTAGAGAGTTCAAGTCTGGCGCGGTAGCGGGTGCCGTTGTCTTTTGCTAGGAAAGCAGCGAGTACATCAGCGATGGGTTTACCGCGAAGTTTGGCAGGCGTTACCGGATCTTTTCCTTCGGGCATGACACGATAGATACGACCGTGTTGACCATCTCGATTTGGGTCTCGCATGTTGTGTTGCATGTGTCCGATGATGGCATTTTGCCAGTCGGCAACATACAGGGCTCCATCGCCACCGACTTCAACGTCGCTTGGGCGGAAGTTTGGATCACTTGAAACGAGGATTGGTTCGACTTCTTCGCAGGTGATATCAGCGCCGTTGTATTTGACTTCGTGTTGCAGGACACCGAGGAACCCGATGCAGTTACAGATCAAGAAGTTACCTTGGTTCTTTTCAGGGAAGATGCTGCTTGAGAGGATACCGGTCGCGGCGACGGGTCGGACTCGCATTTTGAACCACTGTTTATTTCCGATACCTTTACCGATGTTTACATAGGATCCGGTACCGCCGGTACCATCGTTTGCGAATTGGTACCCCCATTGGTCGAAGACATCACCGTGCGGGTTTGGACCGATAGGGAAGTGGAATTCCATTTCGAAGGTTCGGGGGTTGAAACGGTGTACACCGCTTTCGCCGGATCGAACGGTTTTCGTTGGGGTTTCCATGGCAGCGATGTTGAAGATACCTCGCGACCAGTAGAGCCAGCCATCGGGGCCGATGAGCATGGCATTTGCGGAGTGGTGGGAGTCAGCGCTGCAGACCCCTTGGAGCATGCGAATTTTCAGGTCGGCTTTATCATCTCCGTCGGTATCTTTCAGGAACCAGATTTCCGGTAGGGCGGCAACGAGCATTCCGCCGTTCCAGAATTCGAATCCGGTGACGCTATTGAGTTCATCAGCGAAGGTCACGCAGCGGTCGGCGACACCATCGCCGTTATCATCGGGCAAGCAGATGATTCGGTCTTTACGGGGTTGGGTTGGGTTCCAGTGCGGATAGGATGGCCAGACGGAGGCAAAGAGACGTCCGTCGGGATCGACAGCCATTTGAACTGGGTTGATCAATTCAGGGAACATTTCTTCGCTGGCGAAGAGGTTGACTTTCATGCCCTGAGCGACTTTCATCTTCGAGATGGCTTCTTCGCCTCCGAGGTAGTTATGTTTCCCGTCGGGAAGGGCGCCAGGGATATTCGTTTTGACTTCGAGTTCGGGTGGTAGGTTATCGTCTTTGACCACGAGATCGGAGCCTTTTGCTATGGCCCAGACTTGTTTGTCGCGGTTAGCGGTTTTGACGTCGAAGATTTCCATTTCGCGCATCATCACGTCAGCGTTGCTTTGACCGAACCAAGCGAGTTTTGATCGTCCGCCGAAAACGTTATAGCCATCGACGACGCGGTATCGACTGTACCAGTGGTAGTTGCGTTCGGCCACTGCGCGTTGAAGTTTATCGAGAAGGGCAGCGTCGGCTTTTGGTTTTTCGTTCGGGAACAGAGACTTGAGGATGACTTCCGAGATGGCTTTCTCGCCGTCTTCGAGCAAGTGGATCCCGTTCATTGTCAGAGGTTTTGAGGACTTCGCGTAAAGATTTTTTGATGGTTCGAAGAGATCGACGAAGGAGACTTTTTTCGACTCGCACACTTCGCGCATGGCTTGGGTATAGATCGCGAGGTTTTTGTTATTGGTTTCGCCGTTTGGAAGGTTGGGATCTTGAAGATCTTCGTGAGCGATGGGGGAGAAGAAGACGAGCCGGGGAGGGGATTGGCCGTCGTATTTTTGAGCCAGCATCGAGTCGATGGTTTCGGCTAGGTCCTTTTTAAATGTGTCTAGAGCAGCGGGTCCTTTGAGAGCTTCGTTGTAGCCGAAGAAGCACAGGACAACGTTTGCTCGGACCTTGGTGAGCCATTCGTCGGGGCTCCCGAAGTTTTCTTCACGGTTGCGGATTTTCAGTTCGTCACCTGGGTAGCCGAGGTTTCGGCAAACGAGGTCGTAGTCAGGGAACGTAGCGTGCAGGTAGGTGTCGAGCCAGCCGGCGTGTTGCAATCGGTCGGCCATGGTGTTGCCGATGATTGCGATTTGGTCACCTTTGCGAAGTTGCAAAGGTTCCACTGCGCGTGCGGCATTTGCAATAGAAACAATTGCAATTGCTATAAGGATGCGAAGAATGTGGTTTAGTGACGTGTAGGTCGCGGGATTGCAATGATGGGATTTCATGGGGGGGGGGGGGGCTGGAGTTGAGAGAATTGATAATTACGAAAGATTCGAACGAGACAGGCAGGAAAGGTGCAGGATGATAAAAAAATTTTTCGGTCGGGGTCAAACCATCCCTAGGCGGGCGCAATTCATGGGAATCGAAGTGATTCCTAGTGAGTAGGAATCGGTTACGAACGGAATTGATAGATGGGAACGCAAAGGAGCTATTTTACTGAAAAACCGCCGTTCGTGTGGTGACTTCCTAGTGAATTCTGTTTGCTGGCGACGTCAAAAATGTGAGTTTCCTTGTGCGTTGTCGGCAACAAGTAGCGAGTTCGAAACGTTCTCGGAAGCATGAAATTGGGCAAGTTGCAAAACTCCATGGCCGTTTTGTGGATACAATCGGTTACGATTTTTGCTCGTAGAAAGTGGTTTACTTACCGCTACAATCAGACGACCTGTTGGAGGTCAATTTGGATGTTTGTTCGGAGCGTTTGTTCTTAGGAGCGACGAAGGTGACTATCTCTCCACCCGGATCCGTGACGAAAAATTACTTTGCGCTAATAAGTGGTGATCGCGAAGCTTTGCATTGGCTTTGGAATCGGTATTATAACCAGTTAGTTAAGATGGCTTCGTGTCAGCTTTCTGGGGTTGTTGACCGAGTTTCCGATGCTGAGGATCTGGCGTCTACCACGATGTATGAGCTTCATAGTGGCGTGGACCGAGGACGTTTTGAAACGGTCCGGAATCGCAATGAGCTTTGGCGTTTGTTGGTGAGTATCTCTCGCAATCATGCACGCACAGCTGCGAAGCGATCGATGACGCAGAAGCGTAATCCTGGTAGGATGTTCGACTGGATCGGAGATCCTTCGGGAGGTGATCAGGCGATAGGGAGGGAACCGGGGCCGGAAGAGGTTGCATTGGTATCGGAGCAGTGTCGGGTTTTGCTCGATGTGCTTGATGGTTCGGACGCGTCTGGGACGCTTCGGCGCGTAGCGACGTTGCGTTTGGAGGGGTTTTCGAACAGTGAGATTGCAAAAGAGCTCGGTTGTGCACGGAAGACCGTTGCGGTTAGATTGGCGTTGATCCAGAATTTATGGAAGCCCTACTTGAGTCATGAGTACCGAGTTATTAGCTAGGATAGCAGAGAAGTGTACAGAATTTGAAGGTTTGCTCAGCCGAGGCGTAGCTGTTGATCTTGATGCCTTCGTTCAGGACGTTGACGAATGCAATAGGGAGCGTGTTCGGATTGAATTAGAAGAATTAGCAGCTGAGCTTGGTTATTCCTCCGAGAAGTACCAGGGAGTTGGCGGCGGGCTTGGAACAGAAGTAGAGCGTTACGAGCTGAAAGAGAATCTTCAATGTGGCGGGATGGGGCAAGTTTGGATTGCTGTCGACACGCAGTTCGGTCGTCGCGTGGCGTTGAAGGAGCCTTTGGTTGGTGTTAAAGAGACGGTAGAGAAACGCAATAGATTTCTTCATGAAGCAGAGATTACAGCTCGGTTAAATCATCCGGGAATAGTCCCCATTTACAGTAAGGGGCATCATCGGGACGGAACCCCTTATTACACGATGCGACTGATTTCCGGCGAGGATTCCGGGACTCTTCTTGATTTGATCAACGAGCATCACGGCAAGAGTTTCGCATCGTCCTGGGAAGCCCAGCACTCGATGGATCAGTTGATAGAGAGGTTGATCAAGGTCTGCAGCACGATTGCTTACGCGCACAACCAGGGTGTTGCGCATCGAGATATAAAACCAGCGAACGTTCTGACGGGACAGTTCGGAGAAACGTTGGTTGTTGACTGGGGGTTAGCGCATACGATTCAGGACAGTGATGGAGGTCATGTTCAACGTGAGTTCAGTAGGCCCAAGGGGGATGCAACAGCGGCTACCCTTGGGACTCTTGGGTATTCTGCCCCGGAGCAACTTTGTGCGGGGGGGGGGGCAACCGCGGCTTGTGATATCTATTCGTTAGGAGCGGTTTTGTATCATATTCTTACTGGCAGGCCGGCTTATTCTAGAGATCGATTCTCATCCTTAGATGATTTAGTCAAAGCGGTATCTACGGGAGATTTCCCTGCGCCTCGAGCGGTACGGCGGTCGATTCCGGGTGGACTTGAGGCGATTTGTTTGAAAGCGATGGCGGTCGATCCCGAAGATCGCTATTCCACAGCATCCGATTTTGCGACAGATCTTCAATTCTTCATCGAGGATCTGCCGATCACTGCGAGTCCCGATACGTCGATATCGTCAGTTACTCGTTGGTTTCGTCATCATCGTACCGCGTTTTATTCGCTGCTTGCAACGATTTTTGTCGCCTTAACTGCTCTGTTGATCATCGGTGGTAGGCAATCGATGCACAATATTGCTTTAGAAGCCAAGCAGCTGGAGCTTGAAGATGAGATCGATTTAAAGCAACGGGCGATCACGGAATCTGAGCGTTTGAATCGTCGATCGATTGCGAGGGAGTCTTTAGCGATTGACGCATTAGCCGCTTTTCCCGAGGTGCTGCTTGACGACGATGCATTGAAGTATGCAGAGACTCCCGAAGCTCAGCAGTTTCGTAAGTTGTTTTTGTCGAAGGCGTTGGAATTTTACCAGCGAACACTTTATGACATCGATACCGAGACAGAGCTTGCTGATGTCAATCGCGATAAGCTTGTCGGTATGAATCAAGCAATTGGGCACTTGTGTCGTGAGCTTGGAGATTACGCTCAAAGTATTGAATGTCTACAAGAGGTCTCGTCATTGCTAAGGCCGATGATGCCTCCTCTTGCACCTCGAGACGGAAAAAAGGAGTGGTGGATTACCGACAAACAAGCGATCAATGCGGCGAGGTTTGTCGGGAATACGAATGCATTGATGACAACGTTACAAGCCGCCGGAGATTATACGAATGCCTTGAAGGAGTATCAGGAAGCCAAGCCGTGGGTACCCCTTCTTGAAACGCTTTCGAAGGAAAACGAAAAGGTCAAACTTACCTTGATGGAGTTGCAACGCAATCATGCGATTTTGTTGGCACTGTCCAAGCAAAACGACCAAGCAAGAGAAGCTTTCACCAAAGCGATTGAATATTCGGAAGAGCAAATCGAGGAGGGGGAGGAGTGTGAAAGTATCAACCGGAACCTGAGTCGTATCAAATTGGATTATTCTGTCTTTTTGCTAGGGATAGGGCTTACTAGCGAGGGGGTGTCAATTATCGACGAGACGATCCGTAAGATTGAGGGGCAGGCCGATGGAATCGAGTCGATGGATTCGTATCAGCTTTCGATTTTGGGAAACGCCTATAACAACCGAGCTAATTCCGTCAATGGTGATCTATGGATTAATGATTTTGCGGAATGGAGTAATAAGGCTCTGCTGGTTTATCGGGAGATGGTTAAACGCGACCCGAAGAATCGAATGATATTATCTTCTTTGAGGTACAGTTTGTGTTCCACAGCGGATGCAGAGATGAGGCGAGGGAACTCGCTAAAGGCTTGGGAATTGGTTTCCGAAGCATCGGAGTTGGTAAGTAAGCTTCACTCGCAAAACTCCGAAGACGAAAAGATTGCTCGGGATTTCGCAAGCACATTGCATCAAAAAGGTTTGATTGCAATGAATATGAACAAGCGGGATGAGGCGGTAAGTGCTTTTGAGCGCGCGTATCCATTACTTGTGAAACGCTTTGAAAGCATGCAAGAGGAGATGTTCGGTGCTGGCGGTGACCAAGCAGTGGACGCTGAAAAACAACGAGAGAATGAATCTTGGACTCGAAGGATGATGGAAGCGTCTGTGCTTGTGGGTGAGCAAGCAATTTTGAAGGCTAACCTTCCGTTTGCTGACCAAGTATATTCGCGTTGCCAAGATGTGATTTCGAGAATTCAGCCGGACTTCAAGAGTACCACTCCGGTAAAAGAGTGGATTGCGCCTTTTGTTAAACCTGTCACGTCTGGTTACACTTTAGTTCTTGATGCGTTTGGGCGGTCTTCGCAGTCCGATTTCTGGGTAGGACGATTTAGAACAAAGAAGATGGAGATGGCGGTCGGGGAGCTTGAAAGGCGCTCTAAAGAGTGTGAAACGATACCCATCAACGAGTTGGTTTCCTTGGGGATGGAATCTGACAGTCTGCATTGTCACGGGTTGTCCTATACATTTTTTCAAGAAGCGTTTCGCCGAACTGATTTACCGGCAGATGCGATGTTGCCACCGGTTGTGGCGACGGCCGTTCAACAAGCGTTGCGAGCGTCTTTACGCGATAAGGACAACGCAGAGAAGCATCGGAAAGTTGCTTTTGATTGGTTACATGCTCACGTTTTGCGTTGGCCAATTCGCCCCGAGGATCCGGATACGTTGTACCGGGATGTCCTTGAGTATTGGGGTAGGGAGCCTTTGTTGGCTTGGACCCGAATGGAGAATGGGCCTTTGAAACTCAATGCTGCAGAGTTCGAAGCTTGGGCAGCATTCTGGCGAGGATTACGTCGCCGATACAGTGTTCAATAGTTTGCGGCTGCTTATTAGAAACAGATCTACTCGCTGACTAGAATCTTCACGATAGGACAGCGTATACATTGGCGGATTGGTCATCCATCTTCTGGCCGTTTTCAACCATGCCGAATTGACCAGTAATGGAGCAATATGCTCTGGAGTGGATTGTTTCACCGTATGCGATACGAACATGTGGCGAATTTCGGGTATACTGCCGTTGAGAAAACAGCTCTAAAGCCCTTCGGTTCAGCCTACCCTACCCTCCGTTGTCGAAGCAATGACAGAACTTGTACCAATGCAGCTTGCACGGATCGTCATGAACGATCTGATGAATCAGTATGTGATTTTCCTGAAAGAGACCGATGGGGAGCGACAATTTCCGATTGTGATTGGATTTTTTGAGGCGACGAATATCAATTTGCGAGTCACGTCGATGGAGCGGCCTGATAGGCCGTTGACCCATGATTTGATCCTTGGGGTTACTCAATCGCTAGGCGCGAGTGTGGATTCAGTTGTGATTACTGAGTTTCACGACGAAGTGTTTCTGGCGGTATTGCGGCTAAAGCGCGATGGCGAGACCATCGATGTCGATGCTCGGCCGTCGGATGCCATCGCCGTCGCCGCTTCATTCCAACCGATGTTACCGATCTGGGTGGCAAAGCCTGTGTTTGAGGAACTTGCTAAGTAAAGCCATTACTTTTATCGAAGGAAAGATACCCCATGTGGATCTTCGACGCGCACCTTGATCTTGCATTGAACGGCGTTGACTGGAATCGCGATTTGCGTCAGTGCGTCGATGATATTCGTGCCCAAGAACAAGCGGCAGGGATGTTGGAGAAGGGCAGGCAGACCAATACTTTGTCTTTTCCCGAATTACGAATTGCGGAAGTCCCGGTCTGCTTGACCACGTTGCTTGCGCGTCAAGAGATGGCGATCGATCATACGTTTGGATGGACTTCACCGCAGACATGTTATGCGATGGCGCACGCTCATTTAGCGTATTATCGCGCCATGGAGCGAAGTGGGTTGCTCAGAATGATTCGCACCCGAAAGGAACTTACGGCGCATTGGAAATCGTATACCGAGCAAAACGGGGGGGCTTGCGGCGGAGAGGATGCGAAGCTTGTTGGGTCGACGAGCAACGCAGAGCCATTGGGATTTATTTTGACCATGGAAGGGGCAGATCCGATTCTTACGCCTGAGACGATCTATGAATTTCATGAAGCCGGACTGCGAGCGTTGGGGCTGACCCATTACGGAACGAATCGTTACGGAGGTGGGACGCGAAGCGAGGTTGGATTATCGCTAGATGCGATCGAATTGCTCAAGCACTGTGAGAAGCTGGGGATGACCATCGATGTGACCCATCTTTCCGACGTCGCGTTTTGGCAAGTGATCAAGCATTTTCAGGGGCCGATTCATGCAAGTCATCAGAATGCGAGAGCCATATGCAATTGGCAAAGGCAGTTCAGCGACGATCAGATCAAGGTTGTTATTGAGCGGGGTGGTGTATTAGGTGTCGCGCTAGACATCATCATGTTGCAAGATGGTTATGTTCGAGGGGTGTCGAAGAATGAGGTGACCTTAGAGCGTGCAGTCGATCAAATTGAGCATGTGCGCGAGTTGGCTAATGGATCGATTGCGAACGTTGGGATTGGAACGGATCTCGACGGTGGGTATGGTTGCGAGCAGACACCTGCGGACCTGAATCGCTATCGCGACGTTCAGAAACTTGTACCGTTGATGCTGTCGAGAGGATTTTCTGAAGAGGATATCCAGTCCGTGTTTTATGGGAACTGGATGAAGTTTTTTAGCAAAGCGCTTCCTGAATAACCCCTACTGAGTTTGATTCGAATCGAGCGGCCCGTTTGCTGTGTTTGCGATGTTTATTGAGTCGGCTTAACAATATCGAGTTGATTTCGAATCTGGGAGATACCAGGTTCGAAACTCAGCATGGTTGCCGCCAGTTCTGCTTCGCGTGGTGAGGCAACCCTTCCCCGTAAGACCGCCACACCTGCGTCCATTTGTACTTCGACATTTGGATAACCAGCACGCTGCAGACGTTCTTGTACTTCGGTTCGGAACTCAGGGTTGCGGATTACTTCTGCGGCATCGGCATCGCTGTCGTCCAGTACGAGTTTCGGATAGTACATACTTTTCTTTGGCAACGGCGGGAGTGGCCTGTTGACGCGTTGCGAACTGGTTTCCAGGCGAAGATTGCTCGTCGACGAGTTAACATTTCCAGTACCGATCGCTTGCGTTGCACCTACGAAGCCTTTTAAGTCGGTTCGGTTTGAGCCGACGAAATCCCCTCGCTGGCGATTCCCGCGAACGAATCGTCCATTGGATTGGATACCGCCCCCGGGGTTATTGCCTACGCTCAAACCATTCGGCCCGATCGGACCGGAATTCGCGGATGCATTCGTGAAGGAGCCGGAGCCAGCCCGTGCCGATGGAGAGGTTTGCTGGATGTTTCCTGGTGCGTTTCCGACGGTTCGATTTCCGATCAACTGTGCGTTGGATTGCTGCGAACTGGCAGAGGTGCCACCCAGGAACGCAGTGACGAGTACCAGTGAGGTTCGAAGTCGGTTCGTTGTAAATCTCATCAGGAAAGCCTTGTTTCTGAGTCGGGGGTGGTTTCACTCAAGCCTGTGTGCTCGGGTAGTGCGAGGTGGTTTATTGGATACCTGTCGGTTCGGTATTCGATGGTACCGAAGAGGTGTTTGCCGACGCGGGTTCGACGACTTCACCGATTGATTCCCCTAGCTTGATCCAATGTTCTGAGTCATTGAAACGAATCAGTACACGATCCGATTCAATGGTCGCGACGAAGATTTCATGCAGCGGGCTTGGAATTAATTTACCGGCTTCTACTTTTTCAATCTTGCCCCTGGCGCTTGTGCTAAACCAAGCTTGGGTAGCACCTTGTCGATTGACAGTAATCGCTTTGAGTTCCATATCGCGTAGAGCTTTTGCGAACCCTTTTGCGAATGGGTTTCGTTGTACGAGCACATCTCCTTGGGCGAGTTGTTCGGCTGCATCCTCGGTGATTGTCCAATCGCTCAAGGCAGTCTCGGAAGCCGCGTCATCCAAGCAGAGGACTTGGATACTTAGATTCACATCGAGGCGGCCATCATTTCCAAGTGGATTGAGGCTTACGGAGCGAATTTTTTGAAGGTGGCTAGCTCGGCGAAACGCATCGAGAAAGGCGGTTAGTTTCGTTAGTGTTGTTTGTCCTCGAACGGAGTAATCGATGCGATGGCCGATGCGAACGCGTTTTCCGCGTTTAGTGCGAGATTTGATTTCGATTGGGGTTGGTTGAGACGCATCGACGCTTGCAGAGGCCAATTCATATCGATCGACCATGTCCAGCAACCATTGCTGGTAGAGCGATTTCGCGATGGCGGGATCTGCGGGAAGCGCTCGATGCTGGTACTCATCGAGTCGTTTAGCGGCTTTTTGTGCAGCGAAACGTGTTTGATTGTCTTTTTGGATATCGTCCGATAGTTTATCGATGTTTGCTGTAAGTTCTTGTCGCGGTTGTTCGATCCAGCCACGGTAGAGTTGGTCAGCTCCGTAGAGTCCGAAGACAGATCCGCCAGCAATCAACAGCCATTTCATGGTAGGGGTCATGACTTCACCTCCGTGGGTACAGCGGTTGATTCGGCAGGTGATTCAACAGGCGATTGAGCTGGCGAAGCGTTAGGAGGATCGCTCTGCGGCGGTGTTGTTGGAGGTGGTTCGGTTGGAGGTGGTGTGGCTGGAGGCTGCTCCGCCGTAGTTTTATCGGGGACTTGAGTCTTTTCAGGTTCCGCGGATGTAGAGGAGGGTTCTACGGGATTTGGTTTTTTGGGAGTTTCAACAGCTTGGAATCGTCGAAGTGCTGGAGCAGTTAAAGGGAATTCGATGTGGGATTCGAATTGCCAAGGGTACTCTTGGGAATCGGGGTTTTGTGTGATCTGTTTGCTGATGATCGTGTATTTTGCACCTCTGATACGGTTTTCGAGATCTGAGATGATTTCTTGGGATCGGACTTGCATGGCGAGGTCGATTGCGCCGCTTCCTTTCGCATTGACTGATCCGCTTAGTCGCCTCACGGTTGCTTCTTGACCGTCAGGCAATCGGGCTGCGAGATCCGAGAGTTCAGCGACCCAATCAACCTGGTCGGATAACCAAGCTTCTACGGTTGTTACTTGATCTGCTTTCTCTTGATACTTAGAAGTTACTTTTACTTCGTTACGAAGGTTTGAGTCCAAGGACTTCGCTTCGGATTGCATATCCCAGATATCGGCGAGCAAAAAGTATCCGGCGACGGTGGCAGAGGCGACGCCGAGTCCACCGATTGCTCCCCAACGGATCCAAGGATTCGGTGGTTTAGGTGGGCGTTTAGGGGCTAGCAGATTAACAGGCAGCGATTGGCTAAGGATGTCCAGTGCCGCTCCAGCGTTGGCAGCGGATTTTGCACTGAGCTCGATTGGATTGCCTGTAACGTTCCATCCGTAGTATGGGTCGACCCATTGTACGTAGACTTGGTCTTGTTGCTCGACGGCTTCACCGACGCTGCGAGCGAATTCGCTATTAACGAAAATGCACCAGGAGACCGGTTGATCGGTTACCGATGAGGGTAAGAGGGTCAAGCAGCGTTTTGCTTCGGTGTCGATCTGTTCAGCAACGCGTTCCGCGTCGTCGGAGCTATAACGGATGGTTCGCAGCAGTACAGGGACTTTGCCGTAACAAATAGCGATCTCTGCTTCACCGGCGAGTAGGTGTACGGCTACGACCATGGAGTCCGCATCGACGGAGACTTCTTTGAGAATCCGTAGGGGTGCTAATTGTCTAGAGCCGATTCCCAAAAGCTTTAAACCAGCTTCATTGCTCTGTTCTTGGATGGAAGCCAATTGGTTTTGGCTCAAGGCAAAAGCGAAGACTTGTTGTCCGGTGGTAGTGTTGGTGGCATCGCTGGGGATCTCGGGGACGAGGTAAAAATCGACGATAGGTGGAACTTGGGATTCACCTTGCTGTTGTTCGACTTCGGCGGCAACGAGGACTGGTAGTTCATCCGCGGATGCGGGAGGTAGATTCAGCGGCAGGAGATCTAACTCGGGTCGCGAAAGTAGGACGACGATTCCTTTGATGGAGATTTTTTGCGTCTTAAAGTGATCCGCTACGACGGACAGTGGTTTTAGTCGCTTTATTTCGTCGCCGGTCGAATCGGTATTTTCGGTAGACTCAACCGCGAGGCTCAACGTACCGACTTCAGAGCTTTTAATACTTCGGGAGTTTGGGGTCAGGACGAAGAAGGAAATCGAGTCACGATCCCAGTGAACAATGGCAATACGGCCGCTGAAGGTTTGCGACGAGGATTGCCGGGGAAGAAAGGAGAGTTTCTCGAAAGGGTTCATTGAACGCCGGGTTGTAAGGATTCTGCTGAAAAACCGCGATCCCAGGGGTGCCAAACTTGCACGTCGCGAACTTGTGCTGGAATTTGCCTCGCATCGATCACAACGGTACATCGAAATACCGGACTCTTTTCATCCCGGAAACCTACTGATTGTAATGAGAAAACGTCGCTTCTGGTCGTTAAAAACGGTTCGAGCTCTACGAGTTTGCGAGCGTCGACCAGTCCTTTCTCCAGAAGCCAAGCAATCGAATCAATCGATTCGTCTGGGCCTCGCAGAGTAGCTTCCTGGCGCGTTTGAGTGATTTTTTGGGCTAGGGCAGGGGTGATCCCTGGAACTGCCGCAAGAACGATTGTTGGGGCCGTTGTGATATCGACCCGGCCTTCGATGATTGGTTGGGGCTGAAGTGTTGTCTCGTCGAGCAGCTTCCTGATGTTTGAGCGAAACTCCGGAGTTCCGCTTGCCCAAGGACTCGATACGGAATTTCCTTGCGATTCGTTGGGCGATCGTGTCGCACCACCGATGGGGCTAGTATCCAAATTAACATCGATCACTTCTAGAACAGAGGTTAATTGGTATCTAGGAGGATCTTGCCAGTTTGGAGTCCATTGATCGGCGGCAATCGAGGCCTTCGATGAATTCGTTCGAGATGCAGGATTTTGTGCCGATTGCGAACGAGGTCTGCCGGAACCGTCGATCGGGAGGCGTGACCTTGGCGCGAGTGGACTGCGGTTGGTACTCGCTGCACTGGAGTTCGGTGAGGCCGGTCCCGTGGTGGTGCGATTTCCAATTCCCGGACCGTATTGCCGCATTGCAACGATAAAGTTCGCTTGTCCTACCGGCATTGCTTGGCTCAATTCTTGGTGAAGCTTGCGCAGATCTGGTTGATTGAGGGAGATTTTAGGTCGACCGTCTGGTTTTTCGTTTCGTTCTCCTTGGACCCAGCTGAGGTAACCTTTCCAAGCGTTGCCGTTTTGCTCGGAAGTTGAATCGGTCAAGGTCTCCCCGGTGGGATCTGAATTGTTTGTCGCAGTTGAGTTGAGTTTGGAGAGTTCCCTGAGCATTGGGTTTGCATTTTGCGATGATCCTGTAGGGTCATCGAGAAGTTTACCTAGCAAGGCATCTTCCCATGGATCGATTCGGTAGTTTTGATCCAGGTCACCACCGAACCATCGGAGTCGTAATCTATCTGTTGCTACTGTGCGCTGTTTGCGCTGCATTGGGGACTGTAAACCACTCGAGCTTGCTTGAGCCAAGGTATCTTGAGCGACAGCAGAAACATTTCGCACACCGAATTGTGCAAGCCACGCATCGACAGATTCTTCGTCGGCATCTGGAAGTTGCAGCAAAATGGTTCTTGCAATGCCGGGTCGAAGTTGATTCCATTTCAACAAAGTGGGGATGTGCAGTTTTCCACCCTCACTCTCGAAGCCCCATTTCCAATTCTTGTTGGAGTCTTGCGATAGATCGTTGGGATTCTCGACTGAGGACGATGCAGTACCGTCCGATCCATAGGATTGGTTGCGTCCAAGGATAGCAAACCGCCATTGTGATTCTTCGTCAGTTTGCGAACTTGACCGCGCTGCATCTTCTTCAAGAGCGCGCGAGAAAATCCTATCTGGATTGGTTCCATTTAAAAGAGAGTTTCTAAGCGCAAGGGGTTGTTCGAAAAAGGAGGCGGCGAACTCCACACCGCTCAGGGCAGCTAATCGCGCCTGGACTTGTTCTTCTTGAAGGCGTGTTAGACGATACTCGTTCTCCATTTCGAAGGAATACCGGTAGGCAGCGAGAGATATAAGCATCACGAGGACGACAACCACGAGTAACGCCATCCCTCTGCGTTCGACTCGCTTAAAAGTTTTCGGTTGCCGGAGCTCGGATGCTTTGGTCATTAGCGATTCCCTCCAAGGCTTGGCGAGGAAGGGTTCGCGATGGGCATTCGGTCTCGCCGTCCCGTTTCAACGATAATGACGTACGTGCTCTCCGAGATATCCATTAATCGTTCATTTCCCGATTTGGGTTCGAGCAATTCACTGGTTGCGTTGGCCTCGGGGTCGAAGAGTGGGTTTTCCATCTCATCGGAATCGGTTTCTGATGATTCACTCTCCGAGTCTTTGGGAGGTGGGATAGGTTTTTTGAACTCCGATGTAGGGGGGAAATCAAATGTGATTGCCACAGCCCGAGGCAAGCCCCCTTGGGTTGTGGAGCTCCATTCCGACAGCCAGGTAATTCCGTCTGAGAAGTGAAACTTGGGTTTCACCACACCGTAAAGTCGCGTTTCGCTCAGAGGTGGGATCCATTGTGACTCATCATCGATCAATGATTCAAGGTTCGAACCGCGCGGTGGGGTCGAGCTATTCGTTGAGGAGTCCCCAGATCCACGGCGTGAGAGTCGGGGCGTTTGGATGCCGTTGGCTGGTTGATTAGCTGCAAGGTAATTGTCGAAATAGGATTGTGGAATCCATTCGCGTCGCACGAGTTCATATTGGATCGAATCAGGATCTTGGACCTCGGCTACTGGTTGTGAATCTGAATCGGACTCAACAGGTTCCAATCGGTATTCAACATCGATTACCCCTGACCCCCAGATGGAGCTTTTCCATTGTTCCATCGCTGCTTCTTCCGCCGTGCTAGTCATCGACTCAAGCGACAGGTCTTGAAGGGAGTTATTGGTGGAGTTCAGATCGCCGGATTCGCTTAGTCGTTGTAGAAAGGGGATCGGATCCAGGGAGGGAATCACGGAGGCGATAAACCCGGAGATATCTCCATCAAAACTCACTGATCCAGCAAGTGGGTCGTTAGCTAAGCTGCCTTGGGCGGTCCCTTTGGCAAGGTGGTCGAGATCGTTACTTAGCCAGTTGCGTGTTAAGCGCAGAACGCGAACACGCTGGGTCAGTTTCCAACTACGCTCTTGGGATCGCTGCAAAGACTCCATCATCCCCCACCCAAGCAGCATCAACACAGAGAGCAGTGCGAGGGCGATCATCAACTCAAGAATCGTGTAGGCTCGTCTAGCACGTAGCGAAGAGGAGCCTAGCCGAGTAACCACTTTCGGATTCAATTGCGACGAAGCGAAGGTGCACGGCAGATCGGATTGTGCATCGCTTGGTCGATTCGTAATCAGGCGCAGAGATCGTGTCATTGTTGCCTACGGTTTGTCGGTAAGCTGGTCCGTGGCTGATTGCTTGGACTGACGCCTTGAGCAGTATCCGATCTCGGGGATCGCCGCACCAAGCGTTTCAATTGCACGAGAGGTTTCGCCTCTGGGCCGCTTGAAACGGTTGTGTTTGCAGAATCAAAAAGTTCGACTGTAATAGATACCAGTTCGCTTGCCTGCGGAGGATTTGTAGCGTTATCTGCACTCGAGATTGTGGTACCAGATGGCGGCGTGAACGGCGTGCTCAGCGGCATTGATTTCAACGGCGTGGTTGGGGTTGAGGACTGACCTGCGAGCGATGGTGTGGTGGAGGATGAGATCTCCGTGGGGTCTGCGAGTGGAATCGGTTCGATAACAACACGATAGCTTCGCGGTTGCCCCCCGGGGAGGATGGCGGAATACGATTCCTGATCGCTGCCGGCTTGAATTGATAGGATTGACTCATCCATGATGGATTGAGCTTGGATCAACGCACCGATTCGCGTTTCGGCTTTACTGCCGAAGCGAGTCCCTAGCGAGATAAGGGAGAGCAGAACCATGGCGCTTGCAGCGAGAATGGCCGTCGCGATCATAACTTCCAAGAGGGAAAATGCGTTACGCGACCTAGCCAATCCGGTCATCGAATAACCTCAAGTTCGCCCGTTGCAGCGGTGAAAGAAACAGTGATAGTCTGGCGAGCCTTGGTGTCGAAAAGGGTGATTTCAGCATCGCGACCACGACCTTCGGCGCTCATCGGAAGGCACCAACTCATTGACGACCCGGATTCGGTTTCTCCGAAAGCGTCGCTCCCAGTCGAGTTGCCATCGGCTCCCGCAGAGCGCGAGTCGAAGCCAAATGAGGAAGCGTTGTTTGCGGTTGCTTGTTCGTTTGCCGAACTCGAATTTGTTTCATCGAAAGATTCATCGAGCGATTCAGAGGCGATATCATCGAGCCAAGCCACTGAGAAGACAACGATATTCGCGGGAAGCCTCCAAGTGCGTGTCGTAACTCCAGCGTTTACGGAACTCGTATCTTTATCTGCAAGACCTCGGCTAAGGGACTTGTTCGATGCGAGGTTGGAGGTTCCGCGAGGATTGGAATTCGTTCCAAGGTTCGCATTATCGGATATCGCGGTGTTGGAGGATGAGTTTTGCGTTTCGGAACCGAGTTCAGAGTGGTCGGAAGACAATTCACCAGCGATCAGACTGTCTATGCCGCCAGACCGCATTTCGCTTTCTCCTTGTTGGATATGGAGAAACACAGGTGCACCTGACATCATGGCTTGGTAACGTCCATCCTCAATAGCTTCTCGCAGTTTCTGTGTTGCTTCGCTCAGTTCAGCCTTACGTAACGGCCGAGCGATGCTTGGCCACGCGATAGCAAGAATACCTGCGAGCAGTACGACGACGATCATCATTTCGAGGAGCGAGAAACCGCGACGAGATGGCGACATCTCAAGTCGGCGGTAGGTCGCTGAGACGAAGGAGTTCGTGGTAGTGCCGGGGCGGATACGATGGATTGTCATTTTGCTGCTAACTGCCATGATTGACTGGCTTGCCTGTGTTTTTACTTCGATCCTGAATCGGATTCGTCGGAGGCTGCTTGATTGCTGACATCATCGGCAGTACCTGGCTGACGATCTGGTCCACTGGAGAAAATTCTTGGGAAAGCATCGGTACCTTTGCTGTCCTCCGAATCGCCGGTTTCGAATTCGTATTGGAATTCACCCCCCCAAGGATCGCGTGGCAGTTTGCCACCTTCGATGTATGGGCCATCCCAGTTCTTTGCAATCGCTTCGTCTTCCGGAGCCGCGACAAGGGCTTGCAACCCTTCTTCGGTCAATGGGAACGATTTCATGTCGACTACGTACATCTTAAGAGCGGAGGCAAGGTTTCCGATTTGAGCTTGGGTGGTTCGGATGTCGGCTTTCTTTTGAGTTCCGAGCAAACGTGGGCCGACAAGAGCGATGAGTCCGACGAGGATGATCAGTACGATCATCAATTCGAGCAGGGTGAGGCCTTTGCGATTCTGTCGTTTCATAATGGATAGTTTCCTTTCGTATTTTGGCTGTTTTAGGTTAAGAGTATTCGTTTTTGTGAATTGCATTGCGATCAACCGACCGAGGAGTTCAGATCGAAGACAGGGAGTAAAACTCCCACGATGACAAACATCACCATCCCGCCGATAAAAATCAGCATCATCGGTTCGATCATACGGACGAGTACATCGAGTTTGCGTTCGATTCGTCCGTCGATACGATCTGCGATTTTGACGAGGACTTCGTCGAGGGTATTGGATTCTTCCGCGATGCGAATCATCGCCATGACTTGTGGAGGGATAAGGCCGCTAGCGGCTAGTGGTTTCGATAACGAGTCACCTGCGGTGACATTATCGACCGATTTGAGCATCGCTTCGGCCAACAGGATATTTCCTGTCGACTCGCTACTGATGCGTAGGGCCCGGAGCAGAGGCACGCCGTTTTTGAGCATTGTTCCTAGAACTCGGCAAGCGCGAGAGACTGCTGCGTCGTGGAAAATATCACCAGCAACAGGGGTCTTGAGTTTCACCTGATCGATGATGCGGCGGCCTTGATTGGTTTTCATCCATTTCAGAAAGGCCACGCCCATTGCGAAGATAGCGAGAATGACAAACAGGCCGTAGTTCTTTAGCACGTTGCTTGCGGTGAGCAAAACTACCGTGATGATTGGTAAACCAGTACCTTTTTGTTCGAGTCGGTCGAAGAAGGGCTGGAATTTTGGAACCAGGAAAACCACCATCGCAGATACGATGATCGTGCCGACAACTCCGAGGATTATTGGATAGGTCAGCGCTCCGATGATCTTGCTTCGCATTTCGTCTTGTTTGCGCAAGAAGTGTGCGGTGCGTTGCAGGGATTCTTCGAGGAAGGCTCCCTCTTGGCCTGCGCGAACCATACTCAGTGTAAGTTCGGAGAAAATCGTTGGGTGTTTTCCTAGCGCTACGTCGAGTGTATCCCCTTGAGAAACTCCGTCATGGATAGCCATGCAAGTTTCTTGAAGCTTTGGGTTTTCCGTTGCTTCCGAGAGGATTTTCAGGGACTCGAGCATCGGCACGCCATTGGTGAGCAAATCAGCGAGTTGTGCGCAGAAGTCCGCGACTTGTTCTTTCTTCACTCGTTTCGGAAGCGAAATCGTAATCGCCTTGGACTTCGGAGCTGCATCTTCCAAACGCATCGGATACATGGCTTGAGCGCGAAGCTTCTGCATGGCTTCGGCGCGAGTCGATGCCGCAACGATTCCGGAGAGTTTCTCTCCAGTACTCGATTTCGCGGTGTATGCAAACTCAGCCATGTTGGGAATTGGTTCGTTTTGTTCTTGGGATTTGGAAAGTAAAAAGGGTTTCGACTAGGTGCAACCTTGAAAGGTAGTGTTCGTTAATCCGCTTTCGTGACGCGCATCACTTCGTCAATGGTTGTGATGCCTGCGAGGACTTTATTCCACCCGTCGACTCGCAAGGTTTCCATTCCGGCGCGAATGGCAGCTTGTTTGATCACATCCGTTGTCCCTGCTTGGGTTAACAGATGACGAATCTCGTCATTGGTGACTAGTAACTCGTAGATTCCAAGTCGACCACGGTATCCATTACGACGGCAACGCTCACATCCAACAGGACGGTAGAGTTGTAGCTTGGGATCCAAGCGTTGTTCCACTGGGAAGTCATCTGGTAATTCATCCGGGTCGGGATGATAGGGTTCTTTGCACTCAGAACAAAGAACACGTACGAGTCGTTGTGCGAGAACACCTTCAACGGTACTAGCAACAAGGAACGGTTCGACCCCCATGTCCCCAAGTCGCATGAACGCCCCAGCGGAATCGTTGGTGTGCAAGGTACTGAATACCATGTGACCTGTCAGAGAAGCTTGCGTTGCATTCTCGGCAGTTTCCAAGTCGCGGATTTCACCGACGAGAATCACATCCGGGTCGTGCCGCAAAATCGCTCGCAAGCAGGCGGCGAACGTGAGTCCAACTTTGGAGTGAACTTGGATTTGGTTAATCCCTTCGAGTTGATACTCGATAGGATCTTCCGTGGTGACAATTTTGATGTCTTCGGATTTGATTTCGCTCAGAGCGCTGTAAAGGGTTGTGGTTTTACCAGAACCGGTCGGGCCGGTGACTAAAACGATGCCGTGTGGTAATCGAATCAGCTTTTGAAATTGATCGTATACCTTATCAGGCATCCCGATCCCTTTCAGGGAGAATTTTAAATTCGACTTGTCCAAGACCCGCATGACGACACTTTCGCCGTGGAGCATTGGGATGACAGAGACACGGACATCGATTTCACGTCCTGAGACACGCAGTTTGATCCGGCCGTCTTGAGGAACTCGTTTCTCGGCAATGTTTAGTTTCGCCATGATCTTCAGACGACTGATGATCGCAGCGCGAAACTGATTCATTTCAGGCGGAGTGGGTTGTTTTTGCAGCACGCCGTCGATGCGATGCCGGATCTTTAGCCCCGCTTCCTGCGATTCGATATGAATATCACTCGCCCGGGCTTCAATGGCTTCGGTCAAAATCTCATTGACGAGCCGCACCACGGATGCCTGTTGGGCCTCTTCAGCATCTTCCAAGCTATCCGGGTCGATCCCTTCGAGCATTTCAACATCGCCACCTTGCAAGCGTTGCAGGGCGATCAAGCCGTCGATGGTTTCCGAGCCGATACCGAGGAATTTCTTCGTCAGTCGCTGAATCGTTTCAGAGGTCGCCATCACCGGTCGGACTTCGACCTGAAGTTCGGAGGCCACGGAATCAATTGCGGCGAAATCAAACGGGTTGCTTACTGCAAGCCGCAACCAGCCATCCCCTTTCTCCAATGGAAAGACCGAATGGCGGTGAATCAGTTTTGCAGGAAAACCTTCCAAAGCATCCCCGGCAACTTCCGATTCGTCGCTTCCGAGCCATTCGATTTGCATCGAACGAGCACCGGTTTCGAGAAGTTCATTCGAGCTTGGAAAACTCCAACGTTCCACCAAAGCTTCCAACGGAGTCCCCGCGTTCAAGCAGTCCGCAAGTTCGCGCAGCTTGACCGAATCGAGCACAGGCAATACGCCATTAGCATTCGAAATCATGCGTCAATCCTATGGAACAAGAACGTTCGCTCCGCGAACTTGTTATGGTGGGAGGGTGGGCAGGTAATCCTTAGGATACGGGCACCGACGAGGAGGATCGAAGGTGATGGCAGATCAAGATCAGCCGACGTTTCGTTTTGGATTGTGGTGGTGGGACGCTCGGGTTTCCCCAAGCTCTCTAAAGTATCTTTCGGCATCTGGATAAGGTCAAGGTTGATCGGATCCCCGAGAATGTCCGCAATCCGTACAACTTGCCGATTTTTGACACATTGACGCTCTAGGTTGCTGCCTGCAACAAAGCTTTCTGACAAGAAAATTCCTTGCAAAGTGCTAGGAACCCCACCGCAAACCCCTCTAATGGCGTAGAAAACCCCGTTTGACGTCCTTGGCGATTTTCCCTTTGCAGACAATGATCGGCTTGGGTATTCGTATTTATGAACAAGCGGCTGAGGGGATTAGGCGGGCTTATTCTTTAATTTTGGAAATAATTCCCCGAGTTGGGTAGGGTTCGTTCAAATACTTGGCGTCAGTTCAGTCGTTTGGGTGAATTGGGGACTTCGACTCGGTGTTGTGCACCGTGTGTTTTTCCGAGTTTTTCTGCGGCCCCATCACGGAAGTCGCGAGCGGTTCGGTAGGTAGTCACTAGTCGGATACCGCATTCGAGGAAGAGCCAATCTTTTGCGCAACGTTGAACTAGTAGAGATCGATGTTGGACTAGTTCGCGATTATTCGATTGCGTTTGGGAATGGGTTACGTCGGAGTTTTCGCCGCGTTGTGGTGAGTTGGTTGGTGGGTTGGTAGCAGTGGAAGTTGACTCGCGAGGCAGTGAGGATACGTAGCCTTCGGCGTACGATGCACCGCTTCCCCGAGCGTAGCCCCCGTAGATGAGTTTGGCTGCGGTAGCGATGGTGATCATCAGTTCTCTGAAGAGTTGAATTGCATTCTCGACATCGTTTCGTGGTCCGTAGAAGAAAAAGAGTGTGCGGTGTCCTTTGCGTGAGGAGAACCACTGGGTCATTGGGAAGATGTGTTGGGTGAGGTAGGAAGCGAGATCCTTCTCCCAGGAGAGAGCTTTAGAACCGTTGACCGGACAAGCTTGTCGGGTGTAGAGGATCGATTCGATTCCTTCTTCTGTTGCTAGGTCAGCACGACTGAGATTATGTCGCAGCATGAGAGCTTGCATCATTCTCAACGCGTTCTCGCGTTCGGCCTCTGTGGAAGCTTGGTTCTTTGCCGTGTTGTCGATAGCTTTCAATCGCTGGATGATTTTCTCAAACTCAGCTTGGGTGAGATCACCTGTTTGTTTTTTCTCAACTCCGCCTGTGGCGTCGAGAGTACAACGAGCTTCGGGGCCTGGTCGCCAAATTGATGTAACTTGATAAACGCCATCATCACGCGCATCCCATGTGTCGTGTAGTACATGATCGATGACAGTACACAGGTGAGCATGCGGTCTGCCTGCACGCTGGCACTGGATTACCGTTGGGCCTTCAGGTAGGAGCATCTCGTCGATGGTTGTAGGTAGGGATGGCAATGGAACTGATTGCCAACCCAATTCAAGTAGATAGGGGCTATAGATGCTTCTAGGCACGCCGTTGCGTGGGGAGGTGCCGTATCGTTCTTTGAGAGTTTCGTAAATATCGCGATAAGCCAAGCCGGTGGCGATAGCGATAGCGCGACTGACGCAATCTCCGGTTAACCCAACGAATCCTCCAACGGATCTTCCCCCGTCGTTCCAAGAAAATTTTCTGATCGGTTGCATCCTAAGTCCCTGTCATCTCCTTCTGTATACCCAACCATACACGTAAGTAACTAAACTTTGTGCTGCCGTTGTTTTCCATGCTCATTTTGTTGCGGCGTTTGGAAAGTTAAGAGCCCCATCGTGTTTTCCCTGTGAAGACTTCATCATCAAACAACAGTTGTCGGGATCGGGAATTCTTAAAACACAAACTCGCTTTCGATCGGCGAAGTCAATTTACCCTTGGTGCAGGATCTCGTGTATGACTTTTGCCGGATCGACGCCGGTGAGCTTTGCGTCAAGCCCTTGGAATTTCGCAGTAAAGCGTTCGTGATCGATTCCAAGGGTATGTAAAAGCGTGGCGTGGAAGTCTCGCACGTGAACAGGTTTGTCAACGATGTTGTACCCGAACGGGCAAGTCTCACCGTAGAGTGTCCCTCCTTTGATACCTCCTCCAGCCATCCACATTGAGAAGCATCGTGGGTGGTGGTCGCGTCCATAGCTGTCCGCAGTCAGTTTACCTTGGGAGTAATTTGTTCGACCGAATTCACCACCCCAAATAACCAGGGTATCATCGAGCATGCCACGATCTTGTAGGTCTTGCAAGAGAGCACCGGTTGGTTGATCTGTCTCGGAGCATTGCGTGCGCATTCCGCCTGGTACGCCGCCATGGTGATCCCAACCTTGGTGGTATAGCTGAATGAACTTTACACCTTGTTCGGCGAGTCGTCGGGCGAGCAAGCAGTTGGCAGCGAAAGTACCGGGCGTGCGAACTTGTGCCCCGTAGCGTTCGAGCGTCGATTCGCTTTCACCTGACAGATCGGTTACTTCCGGAACGCTTGATTGCATCCTGTAAGCCATCTCATACTGTGCGATTCGGGCGGTGAGTTCTGGATCGGCGGTCCGTTCGGCTTGGACTCTATGCAGTTGTTCGAGACGATCGAGCATCTTTCGACGACTCGATGCGTCGAGTCCTGGCGGGTTTGTCAGATACAACACCGGTTCTTTCCCGGAGCGAAACTGGACTCCTTGGTAGCGAGCTGGAAGAAAGCCAGCTCCCCAAAGCCGCGAATACAGTGGCTGATCGACTTTGCCTTTCGTGATCAGTACGACAAAGCAGGGTAAGTTTTCGTTATCGCTACCGAGTCCGTAGTGCATCCAAGCCCCGATGCTTGGACGCCCGGAAATCTGGTTCCCGGTTTGAAGAAAGGTGATAGCTGGATCGTGATTGATTGCTTCTGTGTACATCGATCGGACGATTGCCATTTGATCGACATACTTCGCGGTGTTTGGGAGCAGTTCGCTGACCCAAGCTCCGCACTGACCGTGCTGAGAGAACTTGAATGCTGAGCCCGCCAAAGGCAAGGTAGCTTGGTTGCCTGACATACCTGTCAGACGTTGCCCAGCGCGCACTGAATCAGGAAGGGGCTCACCTTGTTTCTCATTGAGCAACGGTTTGTAGTCGAAGGTTTCAAGCTGTGATGGGCCACCAGCCATGAACAGATAGATAACCCGTTTAGCCGATGGTTTATGATGCGTTGGGTTCAGCACACCATTCGATGGAATCCCTTGCGGTGAGACGTCTGGATAGGAATTGGCTAGAGCAGTACTGCGGTCGCGCGCGATCAGTTCGCCGAGAGCGACTGAGCCGAGTCCGAACCCTGCACGAAGTAACCAATCTCGACGTGCTTCAAGAGATTCCATTTGAGGATCCGTTGGGCTTGAGGAAAGGCAGAAGATGATTTCACTGTAAACAAAGGCGAAGCGATCGAAGCTGGATGCGGTGTGCATGCCCAGCCGGGCGCGTTGCGAAAGAGTATACCCGGTGGTGAAAAAACCCACTACCAACACTTTTGTAGGATTTTATAACCCCGCACTAAACTATTGTAATTTATTGGTTTTTTCGCAGGCGTTGGTTTTATCGCAAGAGTTCAGTGACTACGTGTGAAGGTCGGTTTGCGGTAAGCAATTGCTGGACGTTGTTGTAAGGGTAAGTGACACGTTGGTAGTCGAGCCCAAACAGATGCATGATGGTCGCTTGGAAGTCGTTTGGTGTAACGACATTCTCGACAGCTTTATGTCCGAATTCATCCGTCTTACCATAAGCGATTCCACCTTTGACTCCGCCGCCGGCGAGCCAGATGCTGAAGCCTTGGCCGTTATGATCTCTGCCAGAGCGTTCTGGAGCACCGTGGTCTTGAGTGACGGGCAAGCGTCCGATTTCACCACCCCAGTGCACTAAGGTCGAATCGAGAAGTCCACGTTGTTTCAGATCCGCCACGAGTCCTGCAACTGGCTTGTCGGTTTTTTTGCAAATAGAAGCCAACCCGGTTTTTATGTTATCGTGATTATCCCAAGGTTGCCCGGCGTGAAAGAGTTGAACGAACCGCACCCCGCGTTCGACCAGTCGGCGAGCGAGCAAGCATCGTGTACCGTATTCGCGTGTATCAGGTTCGTCGATACCGTACATCGCCAGTGTCGCAGCGGTTTCCTTGGAGATATCCAGTGCATCGGTTGCAGCAAGCTGCATTCGTGCCGCTAGTTCGTAGCTTGCAATGCGAGCTTCTAACTCGGGCTCACCGGGATGATCTGCAAGGTGCATGCGGTTGATTTCTTGAAGCAGGTCAAGGTTTTGCCGTTGTACATCTCCTGCTAGATGGACTGGAGGTTGCAGGTTGAATATACGGGGTTCTTTCGGTCGCAATACCGTTCCTTGAAACATCGCAGGCATAAATCCATTCGACCAGTTCGTCACTCCGTCAACCGGATGTCCACCTGGATCACTTAGCACCATGAATGCTGGAAGGTTTTGCGATTCGCAGCCGAGAGCATAGGTCAACCATGAGCCCAATGTGGGGCGACCAAGAATCCCAGGTATTCCCCCGTGAAAGTACCTGATGGAAACTTCGTGCCCGTTGGCTCCGGTATGCATGCTGCGGATCAAGCAGATATCATCGACGATCCCTGAAGTATGGGGCAGTAATTCGGAGAATTCGATTCCCGACTCTCCTCGCGGAGCAAAGGCAAAGGGACTTCCCAGGAGTTTCTTACTCGCTTGATTGACGAATGAGAAGTGAATGTCTCCTTGATAATCGGTCCCATGGAATTTCGTCAGTTCTGGTTTCGGGTCGCACAAATCCATGTGGGATGGGCCTCCGTGTTGGAACAAGGAGATCATCGCCTTTGCTTTCGGCTCAAAGTGCGTTGGTCGCGGCAACAAATCGCGATGAGGCTTTTCTTTAAGAACAGGGGGAGCGGCTTGAGTTCCCGTTTGCTTAAGTAGCCAGTCGAGGGCGATAGCGCCGATCCCCATCCCGGAATGTCGAAGCCATGTTCTGCGGTCACCGAACGATTGACTCATGATCTTGGTTGTATTTCTTGTAGATCTGGTGGATCGAAAAATTAAGCTTGAGACGAACGGGGATCCTTTGATGGATCAACCGCACGTTGGTACTAAATCGGTTTTGGGACAGTCGATGTGTTAGACGAAGTATCGGTGGATGTTTCAGTCGATGTAGAGGAACTCATTTGAGTTGATAAGCATTTGGCAAACATTGACGAGGACTTGCTGGGTTGGCGAGGAACCGGGTGGGACCCGTTGGGGATCGCGGTAAAGGTTTTCGAGTTGCTTACTTAAAAATGATTTGAGTGCGTGGATCTCGTCTTGGGTTGGATCGCGTCGTAGGATCAGATTCCAAGCGGTGTGGATTTGCTGGGCGAGTCGGTCGGTTCTTTCCGAAGGTCCTCGAAATGATGTTGCGCTCTCGACAGTTAAGTTTCCATCTGCGTGGTTTAGCACCAAGGTGATCGGCCATGTGAAGGAGTCGGAAGTTTCATGCTCTCCGCACTGAACGACGAAGTCGACGGCTTCGCCTTGCATCACCTCGATAGCAGCGACGGGAGTATCGACAGTTGTAGCTTTTGCCGACCAAGAACCAGCGGAGCCTTGTTTAGTGAGAACGCTTGCGAGGACACCATCCCCATTTTCGGAGCCATGACCAAGTTTTCCTCGGACTTCGAGCTTGCCCGATTTAGGTGCGATCCATCTGCGAATTGCTGGATAACTTTTATTCCCAGGGTGGCCACCTTGGGCGTGTAGTAGAACCCATCCGATCGAAGGGTCAGGGAGGGCAGGGCCACCCTGCCATTGCCCAGCTTGAAACGTCGCGAGAGGAGAGAAGGACTCAACGAGCGTGGAATCTGCGGAAAGTTTCCCTGTTGCGTAAACCCATTGATCCGGTGGTGGGGGTGGTAAATCCCAAGAGAGAGCATCTGGTGTTGCGATGGAAGTCAGAGAGGAATCCGCAGAATTGTTCGCTTGCGTGTCTATGCATATTTTCGCAAGTTTGGAAGCTTGTTCGAGGGCGAATTCACCGTTCATAAGCATCAGTGATTGAGTCGCGACGGTTGAATTCGTTCGCGTATCGCAAAGAACTCCCATGACAGGTGCGTCAAAGGATTGAAGCATGGAAACGGGTTGAGAGCGTCTCCATTTCGCATAGATACTTCTGCGGGATTGAGTGGGATCGATTCGGACTTGTCCTGCATCGTCTTCTTGTAGTGTCATCGGTGGACCGTATAAGTCCGTTGACAGTGATCCGGAGAGGGCAAGCAGCGAGTCGCGAAGAACTTCAGCATCGACACGAGCGATGTCTTTACGGGAGTAGAAGCGGTTGTCGGGGTCGATCGATTCTCGCGATGGAGATCTGACGGACGATTGGCGATAAGCGACAGAGGTGAGAATGACGCGGTGGAGATGTTTTAGACTCCAGTCGTGTTCGATTAATTCCCAGCCGAGCCAATCGAGTAGTTTTGGATGAGAAGGGGGACTTCCGAGTTTTCCGAAGTCGCTTGGAGTATTGACAATCCCTTTACCGAAATGGTGCATCCAAATACGGTTTACGAGAGATCTTACGAAGAGTGGGTTCGGTGTTTTGGCGTCGGTCAGCCATTTTGCGAAAGCGAGTCTTCGACCGCTTGTAGGGATAACGGGATCATCGGGTGGAAAGGAGCGATTGGCAGTTTCGGGAACCAGGACCGAGAGTTTTGCTGGCGCGATTTCGCGGGTTGGTTGATTGTGATCACCGCGATGAAAGAGTTTGGTTGTGGGTAGATGTCCAGCGGGTTCGGTAAGAGCGTGCAAGAAGGACTCGGCGGGCTTTTTCGCACGAGTCTCGGCGATGCGTGTATCGAACTTCTTGAGCTCATCGGCAGCAGCAGGAAGGTATTGATAGAGGACCCCCGGCGAGATGTTCACACTTGGATGCTTATCGAGTAAGGCTTTCTGTTCTGTAGATCTTTTGTCGGCTTGTGTTTCATAAGCTGATCTCAAGTCGCTGCGAAGCGGTTCTTCGAACTTCATCAACTCCTGATCGAGTGCTTGTTTGATGTACTCGGTTTCTTTGGCGGATTTTTCCGTCGCGATCAATTGAGCTTCTTTTTCGATTTGAGCGGAAGCATCTCGTTCGGCTTGAGTGGTAAGAGAAACCAGTCGTTCGTTCGGTGTTTTCCATTGTTGCCAATCGAATGCCGGATCGAATACGGCACGGATAGCGAAATAATCTTCGTGGGAGATCGGATCATAGCGATGATCATGGCATTGAGCGCATTGCAGGCTTGAACCGAGCAGAGTATTTCCGATGACTTGAAGAGTGTCTGCGATCGTTTTGTTTCTCGCTTCGGGGGAGTTATCGCCACTTCCGGTACCATCGGCGGTCATTCGAAGAAAACCTGTCGCGGTGATGGTTTGGATTTGCTCTGGGGTCCAATCCCCATTCGCTGGCCCGGCGAGTTCATCTCCGGCGAGTTGTTCGATGATAAAGCGATCGAACGGTTTATCGTTGTTGAACGATTCGATGACATAGTCTCTGAATTTCCAAGCCCATGTGCGTTCGGCGTCCGCAAGGGTTGCACCGTCGCTGTCGGCATATCCGACTGCATCGAGCCAATGCCTAGCCCATCGTTCACCGTATTGTTTACTTTGTAGAAGCTGCTCGACCATTTGCTCGTACCAGTCCGCATCCGGTAATTCCATCCAATGCTTAAACTGGGTTTGCGTGGGTGGGATTCCGATCAGATCAAGGTAGACACGACGGATCAAGGTGGACTTTGGAGCGATTGGGGAAAACGTCAAGCCCGTGGGCATGGCTTGTTGAAGCAATACATCGATCCCATTGGCAGAATTAATTGCTCCGGGGGCGGCAGGAGGAATGTGCGCAGAGGGGTCCGAAGAGAGGGTCACCGAGGGGGCGTTGATAGGAAATGAAAGTAGAGGCTTCTCGAGGGGTTGATAGGCCCAATAGTTCCGTTCCGACTCCGTCAATGGGATGCCTGCGCCGATCGATTCCGGCTCGGGGCGTTTGGTGGGAGCACCGGCGGCAATCCAGCGACGCAGCAAGGCCTTTTTCTCCGCTGAGACTTTGATTTCTCCCGGGGGCATATCGTTGCTTTCGACCCTTTGCATCAGTAGGGAAGCATCTGGATTTTGCTCGGTGAGGGCTGGACCTGAATCTCCTCCATGGTTCATGAATCGAACAAGCCGCAGATCGAGTGAGCCTTGAAGATCTTCTGTGGCACCGTGGCAATCGAGGCAATATTCACGAAGGATCGGGCGGATGTCGTCTTCGAAAAATATCGCATCCGGCGTTTGAGCTTTTGTCGTATCTTGGTTTGGTGCAGTATCGTCAGCGCGGATAGGTATGGATTGGAGTGTAAAAACGAGCATCAGCATTAGGGATGCGAGGCCGCGTTGGTGCGATCGGCGCAGCAAGTGCCAATGGCGAAGCGAGTGCCAATGGCGAGTGAAAAAGAGTCCATCGAGCTCAGTAGAGTCGTTCGTAGGGATGCGATAAATTGTTGAAAGATTGACCACGGCGAGTAGCACGGAAGTGACCTTTGGGGTCGCGAGTGAGGTTGGGTAACTTGTAGGAGGGCGGAGAGAAGTAGCTTGGCTTAAATCAAGCGGGGGAGGGTAGGGGAGTTGGGGTGGGAATTGAGGGGGAGCATCGTCCCGGCGGCGTATTTCGCGTTATGCATTGTACTTGATTTGATTCCATGGAGGCAACGGCGTGGGCAAAGCAACGCAGGCTTGGAAATTCGCACCCCGGCAGTCGCGGAAATGCTTGCAAAAGCAAAACAGATAGGGAGCAGTTGGCATATTCGAGAAAAGGGATTTGTGTTGTAATAATTGCTTGTGCAGGATCAGATAAAGATTGCGAAGGTCAAAAGAAGCGATGAAATACGTCATCATAATTCCGGATGGTTGCGCGGATTACCCAGTGGAGAGCTTGGGGGGCAAGACGCCGTTAGAAGCCGCACAGACACCGAACATGGATGCGATTGCGAAGCGTGGCGTGGTTGGGCAGTCGGACAATGTTCCGAGGCATTTGCCTGCGGGAAGCGAAGTCGCGAACATGACGCTATTCGGCTACGACCCGAATCGATATTTCACAGGACGAGCACCGATTGAGGCGGCGGCGCAAGGGATCGTATTAGGACCATTGGATTGGGCGATCCGATGCAACACGGTGACGATTGTCGATCAGGTCATGAAGGATTTCACGGCGGATCATACAAGCAATGACGAAGCCCGCGAAGTTCTCAAGAGTGTGCAAGAGGCGATCGGGAATCCGTCGCTGGAATTTACTCCTGGGGTAAGCTATCGGAATTTGTTGATTTATCGGGGGAAGGAATCGGAGGCGATTCCTTTTTCTGGTGATTCGAAGACAAGTGCTCCGCACGATTTAACCGATGGGCCAGTCATCGATGGATTCCCACGCGGACCGGGCTGTGATCTGCTGAGCGATTGGATGCAGCGCAGCGCAGAGGTTCTTGAGGATCATCCTGTGAATAAGAAGCGTATTGCCGAGGGGCGACTGCCGATCAGCCACTTGTGGCTTTGGGGATTGGGAAAGACACCTACCTTAGAATCCTTTGCAAGTCGATTCCAGAAGACGGGAGCGATGATCACTGCAGTGGACTTATTGCGAGGACTTGCAGCTCTAGTCGGTTGGGATCGCATCGAAGCTCCGGGAGCGACTGGCTATCTCGATACCGATTACGCGTCGAAGGGACGTACTGCCGTCGAAGCGTTGAGCAAGTACGACTTGGTGTGTGTGCATATTGAAGCTCCCGATGAGGCCAGTCATGAGGGAAGAGTCGAGGAAAAGGTCAGGGCGTTGGAAGCGATCGATCGCGACATCGTCGGTCCCATCCTCAAGGCCCTTGAGCAGTATCCAGACCATCGCATTTTGATTACTCCGGACCATCCGACGCCAGTAAGCACTAAGAAGCATTCCCATGGTTGGGTTCCATTTACGGTTGCCGGAAGCGGAGTTCAACCGGATGCTTCTTTGAGTTACAACGAAGTTTCCGCCTCGCATTCGGGTTTACAGATTCCTAACGGCTGGGAATTGATGCCGAGGTTTATGCGGAAAGAGTGGTAGAAGGCTTGACGCATCTTTTTGGTGCTTGTGCCTGTTCGTAGGGTCTGTGGTATTCTGAGGGAGCGTTACGGATTGGGGGCAAGGATTTAAAAGGAGTTTCAGGGTGAAGAATCAAGTTTTCGATCAGGGACTTGGGGCGGACCGGGCAACTCTACGCCTATCAAGATTGGTCGCCATTGCGGCGAGGATTTCTGTCCTATCGCAAGCCATCATCATTCTTTGGCCGATAGCCATTTGGTCCGGTGATGTGCACGCGCAGGACGCGGAGGCGGAGCACAATCACGGATATGCATTGCTTAGCGGTCCGGGCGCTCGTTTTTCCGGTTTAGGGGTTGGAGAGATTCAAGTTGCGGCGGGTCAAATCGCTTCTGATGCAACCGTGCGGCTTGTGTTGACCGAAGCGAATGAGCGGATCCTCTACCCGGCGATAGAAATCGTATCGATTGAACCAACTCCTTTGGCGAAGCCGGAGTTGGGGGTTGGAAACAGGGAGGGAGGGAACGCAGGTGGCAGACGAGTGGGCGAGGGAGCGTTGCTCAATCGATTGCGTGGAGCGATTCAGCGGGTTCGCGAGCATATCGACCCGGTTGAGCATGTAAGAATTCGGTTTTTGTTTACCGGTTCTGAGCCGTTGCAATTGAAGTTGCAGGGAGATGTTACCCGGAATATCGAGTTGCGACCGAGACGAGTCGATCAAGAGACTGTAAACGATGCGTCGAGAAATCGTCGCGAAGATGACTTGCGAGCAACTGACAAAGAGTGGAATATTTTACTGCTCAATTGGTGGGAAGGTTACGTTGATCAGGCGAAGCGTCAGGTTGAGCGCAGTGACTACCCGAACTTGATCGAACGCTATCTTGCCTATAGTCTTGCGAATCGCTTTGGATTTCCGATTCCTAAGATCGAGGATTTGAAGCTTTCTTTGCTAACGAATGAGCCTGTAGTCAGAAGGCAATCGCCGTTGGAGAAGCCAAACGAGCCGACCCCAGCAATCGCTTTGATCACGGGTTTGGAGGAGATGCACGATGCGATTCGGTTGGAGCAGTTAACGCAAAGTGTGGCGGACAAGCCACAGCGAGTAGCGGTTCCAGGTCCACCGCGTTGGAGAAAACATAAAGTTCCAGAGCTTCCAGATGGAACGGCATTAGATGAAGTTCCTGTTGAAGCGATTTCCAAAGTTATCCCACCGGAGTGCTTGTATATCCGGTTCGATTCGTTTCAGAATTATTTATGGTTCCAGCAGTTAGGTGCTTCGCGTGGGGGTGATATCGCTCAGCTAGTAAAGCTTCGAGGATTCAATTACGAGACGGCTGAACGTGCTGAGCGATTGCTCAACACCAAGATGACCACCTTGAGCAAACTTTTTGGCGATGCCGTGATTTCTGACATGGCAATCATCGGCCACGATCTATATTTACAAGACGGCCCTACGATGGGTGTGGTATTTGAAGCCCGAAACTATGGTTTACTCAAAACGTCATTTGAGCAAGAGCGGCAAGCGACGTTGAAACGACTCGATTCGCAGGGCGCGAAACTTCGAACCGAGTTGATTGAAGGAACCGAGGTGTCGTTTTTAAGTATGCCCGATCATTCCGTGCGCTCATTCATGGTGGAAGCGGAACCGTACTTGTTTGTGACCAGTAGCAGGGAGCTTGCGAAACGATTTTTGCAGGTACAAGAGACAAAGGAATCTCTTGGCACACAACCAGAGTTTCTCTTTACAAGATTTCTCATGCCGTTGGATCACGAGTACGATGTTTTCGCATACTTCTCTTCAGAGTTCTTTCAGAATCTGCTTTCACCTCAGGTTCAGATTGAGCTTAAAAGGCGGATGCGTGCGATTGCATCGATTGAACATGCGGAGCTTGCAAGCATGGTTTCTTCGATGGAGAAGAAGCGAGGCTTGCCGGTATTGCGAGATGAGAATACGAGAATCGATACGGCGGGACTTGCCAATATTCCACCTGGCTGGGCACCTGGAGATCGCATCGAAACCTTGATTCGCCAAGGCTTTTTACCTGAATGGTTTCAGCGCCGTGTTGACGGATCAGAGACAGTCCGATTCAACGAGGAATGGCATGACTCCGTACGTGGACGTCGTGGAAGTTTTCTGCCAATTGCAGATGTTCCGATTGTTGATTGCACGCCAGAAGAATCAGCACAGTATCGCGTGTTAGCGGAACACTACACGCGAGACTGGCAACAGACCGATCCACTGATGTTCGGATTGCGTCGCTATGAGCATCCTGAGATACCCAAGGGGGAACGCCTTGCCATCGAAGCGTCGATTGCTCCGTTAGGGAGTGATAAGTACGGATGGGTTGGATTGCTGCTCGCTCCACCGGCGGATCGACAAATCCAACTGCCGAAGGATGATGTCGTGAGCCTACAATTGCATTTGCGAGGAAACGACATTACGGGAGATTCAGTACCCAACCATTTCCTATTTGCGGGTTTGAAAGATATCGAATTACCGTTTCCTGAAGAGACGAAAGGCCTGATCGCAACGTTGCGGTTGTTGAGATCTTTACCAGTTTATTTGGGGGCTTGGCCGAAACCTGCGATGTTGGATCGCTTGCCGTTAGGACTTGGTGGTGGGCCTCCGGATGTGATCGGTTACTCGCGTGCTCTCATCGGGCTTTGGCGATGGCAGATGGGAGGATTTAGCATCCTGTCTTTCCATCGTGATATTTTAGAAGCTTGTGCATCGGTTGTCCGAGTTGTGCCGTCGGAGGATGTCGCACAAGGGAGGATGTCGGTTCGAGATATTTCAGCCAGTAAAGTAGCGGGATGGTTTCACACCCTTGGGTTTCGGCAAGCTGCACAGGCGACCCGAGGGAACTTGTTTCTGCTCGATGCGATCGAGAGTCAACTTGGAGTTTCCCCGAAAGACTCGCTCGACGTTGCCCAGCGACTACTTGATGCAAAGCTTCAATGCACACTTGGGGGATCCTATGAACTGCGCGACGGTTTATGGCAGTCGACAGCTTGGCCCGAAAACCTTTCTCTTGCGCCAGGTGCACATCCGTCGAGTATCGGCTTCGATACGCTTCATACAGTGCCACCGTCAGAGTACCGCGCGAGTTGGTTGGAATGGTTTCGAGGAGCGAACCTACACTTAACGCAGTTACCTGAACGCTTGGTCGTAGTAGGGAGCCTTGATATGGATTCCGTCGCGATTAAAAAAGGGGGGGAGGCACCGAAGGAAGAGAAATCGGAAGCATTACCGAAGCTCGATTTCGACATCTACGATTTACCCTTCAAGATGTTCAACTCGGATAAACCGAAGAAGAGTAAACCGAGCGAGAAGACAGAATCGCAGAGCGAAAGCGAAGCGACAAAGAGGCGGAAGTTCTAATGCGATTAGTGCTCGGAGTAGATGAAGCCGGATATGGGCCTAATCTAGGACCATTTGTAATCGCATTAAGCCAATGGAGCGTCGGTTCGGGATTCGACATCCTTGAAGGACTTGCCCCATTAAATCCTGAGTTTCGCGACCGAGCGATTTCATCGCTTGCAGCGAATTCAGAATTCATTCCTTTGGGAGATTCCAAGAAGATATACCAACCCGGTATTGGGCTGGGTGGATTGGATCTAGCTCTTCGTTTTCTAGGCCAGGAATCAAGTCAAGGCGTGTCGATGGCGGTTTGGGGGGACGCTGATCTGAAGAGAGTGGAATCGAGGCGGTGGTATCACCCCACATTAGCGCAGCGATGGGAGGATAAATCCGATCTTGCTAGAGGCCAACCGGTTGATGATTCATCAGGGGAATCAGTGTTGTTTCAACGAGGCAGAGACAAGTTTCGCGAGCTTGGGATTTCCTTTGAAGGATTTCGTATGCGAATCATCGACGAGCAGTTTTTTAATGAAGAATGCCATCGATGCGGAAACAAATCCAATGTGCTCGGCGAAATGAGCTTAGGTTTGGTTTTCAGTAACCTCAAAAGGTTGATCGAAGCCGGAGATACACCTTGGGAGAGTGTCGAGATTTATTGTGACCGGCAGGGGGGCAAGAAGCGGTACGCAAGTTTGCTTTCGTACGCGATTGGAGAGAGTTTTCCTGAGGAGTCGAATCCATGGATCGATGTATTGGAGGAAACCCCTCATGTGAGTTGTTATCGGATAACTGTGAAGGGAGTGCCGGTCACAGTACGGTTTCAAGTTGACGGTGATTCGTTGTTTCCATCGGCGGCATCGTCCATGGCAGCGAAATGGGTGCGGGAGGTGTTGATGGGTAGGCTCAATCGATATTGGCACGATGTAACAGGAGGGCAGGTTCGGGCGACGGCGGGCTATTCCGTCGATGCCCATCGATTTGAAAACGAAATCACCCCATGGCTAAAAGACCTTGGGGTGAAACGTGAGCATTGGTGGCGACTAAAGTAAGCAGTAATCTACTTCTTGTTCGAACCGTTGTCTGCGGTATCTGCTGTTTTGGCAGTTTCAGGTTTTCCACCCTTCACACGGAAGATTACCCCTAGTTCTACGGAAGGTTGTTCCTTGATGTCCGTAAGCAATCGGATGGAATCCCGATATTCCGCGTCTGTGTATTGACCATCCTTCAGTTTGAGAACCAAGGGGAGAGCGTGTAGCGACTTGGAATCTGAATTGAGTTTGGTTGCGTCGAGTTCGAACAATGTACTTTCCATTCCTAGGATTTTGAATGGAGATTTTGATCTCAAAACAACGACCTGTTTTGGCAATGTTTCGGTAGGGATTTCGCCGAGCGAGAGCATGTTCGGGGAGATCGACAGTTGGGCTTCCACATCGGCGGTAACACGCAAGGAAACAGTTTTTACGTTTCGGTCATTGGTATGCAGAAGGACTTCGGTTTGCAATGGACCAGCGGGAGCCGATTCATCGAGGGTGGCTACGAGGTTATAGTTGATTCGTCCGGATTGGCGAGAAGTTTCTTGCACAGCGACTTGGAGGTAGGGTTCGTTGCATTGAGCATGCGTGATTTGCCAGTCAGGTTTGCCGGCGTATTCAAGAAGGATTTCTTGAGTACGTGCCTTGCCTTGGGGAACCTTGCCAAACATTGCTTCGCCGGGTTTGAAGACCACATCGGTTCGGATGTAGCCTTTCACGTGCAATTGCACTTCAGTGAAAGCAGGTTTGTCAAAGGTAACGGTGACGGTCGCAGCGCGAGCGCCCGCATGGGTTTTGGTATTGAAGACAGCGAGAATGCACCCGGTTTCGCCTGGTTCGACGTTTTCCGTAACGATACTTGGTGTGGTACATCCGCAGGAGGTACGAACGCTCTTAACGTGGATCGGTGTGGGGAACGGGTTCGTAAAATAGAATCGATGTTCCGTCGTAGCGGCTTTTGCTACGGTACCGAAATCATGATCGGCATCTTCGAACATCTTCGATACTTGTTGAGCATTGGTGGGTGAGACCATCGCGATCAAACAAAAGGTTGCAAAGGCGAATGAATTCACCAAGGGTTTAATCAGAGGCTTTATCGGGAATTTTATCTGGGATTTCATCGGGGGGGCTCCGGAGATGAATTCGTTTACTGAAGTGAGTCGAAAGGGTAACGCCGTCGGACAAGTATTCCACATCATTAAGCTTGATCCTGAAATTGCTAAAAAAAACAGTCGCAGACTTTGATCTTCTCCTGCACAAACGACATAGCGAGTAGATTCGCACCCCGTGCGCAAGTTCTGTGTCCGAGATATTCTACGCAATCGCCACAGAACGAATTTTGAAAGTTTTTTTCGATCGAATTAGAGTCTCCGCCGACCCGTGACCCAACCGATTTCGGCGAGTGTGTCAAACTCTGGATAGAACTTGAGGAAATCTATCCATGGCAAAGAAAAAGAAATCAGAGCGATCGTTACGAGCGGACCATGCTGGGCGTCCACCATTGATTGGTATCGTCTGTTTGGTTACGGGTGTCGTCGGTGGATGGTATTGGTATGAGTCGCTTGGCAGCACTGAATCGAAGTCTGGATGGAATGAGGTAACGCAGCGTTGGGATACCCCGAATGCGGCAACTGTCCTTATTGAGCCGAATACCAATGAACAAGCCGCGCAGGGGAACGGCGATGTTATTGCCGGTAATCAATCACCTGTTTATTCGGCTTTGCCCGATGATTTAGTGGGAGCAAAGGACGTAGAGTTAAGGCCTTACACCCCACCGATTTTAGGGACGTTGGAGGATCGCGTTGCACGTGAACCTCTGCCTGTATTGCCCATCAACCGTCCAGCTGGAACGACCTTTGGAACAGGTGTTCGAGATAAAGGCTCGCAAATTGCGATATCAAGACCGCCTGTTTGGACGACCGAAAGCAGCGTTGGGGATGTGGGGACTCAGGGGGATACGAAACACATAGCGTCTTCGCCTTTAGCACCGACGCAAGATTGGGACAGCACGAATCCGTTCTTGGGAACAGATAGCAAGCTGAACGCGAAGAGTCTTTCGGGTGCTCAAGGAACTGGCTTAGGAGATGATGCTTCGCGGTTGACGATGAAGTCATCGGCTCAGTGGCCCGATGAAAAAAGCAGTTTGACAACGGCGAAGAATCTCCATCCGGTACCGTTGCGGCAGGAGGCTGGACTGGCGAGTTCTGCGAAGATTCAGCCAACAGAGGAGCCAACAAAACGCAACGATTCTCGGCTTGTGTCTGACGGACCCAAGATTGAATCCCTGCCAGCCGGTTGGAATACAGCTGGAGGAAAATCAAATTTTGGTTCGGAATCAATCGAGACAAAGAAGAGTCGAGCGGTGATTCGCCAACCTCGCTCAGGGTTTTGATTCTTTTTCGGCCCGTTCGATGAAGGCTTTGGCTTTTGCAAGTTTTCGTGGAGGGAGTCGAGGTTCGCTGGCCGCGACAGCCGCTTGGAAATCCTCGAGTGCGAGGATTGGGTTTTTCTGCGCAAGCCGCAGTAGTCCGCGATTGAAATAGACCCAAGCATTTCTGGGCTGAAGGTCCAAGGACTCTTTCAGAACGGAATCGGCTTCCTCGAGTTGATCATTACCAATTAGGGCTCGAGCAAGGTTATTTAAGCAGTAGGGCAGGACGTGTGTGTCTGACTTACGAGCTTCATCGACCGCTAGATTAAGGTCTTTGATTGCAACGTCATATTCACCGAGTTCAGCGGCGCATCCTCCACGACCGTTTCGTGCGGAGATTGAATCCGCGTTTAAGGTTTCCAGGATGTAGTTGTAATCTTCCCAGCCTTCTGAGAATTGGTCGGAGTACCAGTAGGCTCCGCCGCGTCGCAAGTAACCTTGTTCGTTGGTAGGATTTAGCTCGATGGCCAGCGTAGCAGCTTCGATCGCTTCTTCGAATCGATTTTGTGCTAATGCGATTTGTGAGGCGATCAAGGCTCGTTGTTGTTCCGTTTCATCGGCCGACTCGGGTTCGAGTTCCACTGCGGCATCGAAATCTTCTTGAGATTTCTCTTCGTTTCCTTGGATTTCGTGAATAGCACTTCGACCGATTAACGCCGGAGCGAAATCGGGGTTTTCCTTGAGTATGGTATCGAGGTCGTTGAGGGCTTGGTCCATCCGCCCAAGTTGAATGTGAAGTTGAGCGCGTGTGAAGAGTGCGGGCAAAAGGTGAGGACTTGATGCGATGACTTGATCAAGATCTTTTTCAGCAGCCTTTAAGTTGTAATCAGACATCGCCAAGCGAGATCGATCCAATAAGCATTCTTCGTTTTCTGGATCGATCGCTAGGGCTTTATCGAGGTATTGTATGGCTTCTTTGTGATCTCCGCGGAGTTCAGCGACGAGCGCCATGCCGCGAATTGCTTGGACTTCTCTCGGGGAGAGCTCTAGTGCATCTTGGAAGTCCTGTTCTGCTTTATCGCGTGAGGTTTGCATCAGGTGCTGATAGCCGCGAACCACCAAGGGAATGGATTGCTTGCCATCGATTGCCAGTAGGGCCGTGAGTTGTTCGATCGATTCGTCGATGCGGCCCGCATTGGTGTAGACTTGAGAAAGTCGATAGCGAGCGCCGATGTGCCTGGGGTCAAGCTGCACGGCGCGTTGAAGCCACTCGAGGGCTTGATCGGATTGATTGTCGAGGTGATAGGCAAAACCTAGGGTAGCATAGAGCGTTGCATCATCCCCGCCGGCATCCACGATTGATTTAGCATCAGCGATAGCTCCAGCCGGATCGTCGGTGTCGATTCGAAGCTCGGCGCGTTGCAACCTAGCGGGGTGAAAGTCTGGATACTGTTCCAAGATCCAGTTGCAATCGTCGAGAGCCAATTCGTGTTTACCCGATTCGCGATACGCTTCGGCACGAAGTCCGTTTAAGAGCGGATGATTTCCATGTTCGTTGATACGGTCGGTCAAGAATTCGATAGCGGCTTGGTAACCTTTGGACTTAGCCAGGGCGGAAGCCTTGATTTGATAGCCGCGATACGATGGGCCTTCGATCTCTAAAAATCGTTCGATATCCGCAATAGCCTTGTCGTAGTTGCGTTCGGCCATACCAAGGTTCGCTCGTAACAAGTACGCGTTTGTATAGGTCGCATCTACGCCGATCGCTTTGCCGAGAAACTCCATGCATTCGTCGGGTTGATTTAAAGCTTGTGCGATTCGAGCGGAAGAAAAATAGTAGTCTGCCGATCGATAACCCGCGGGGGCGTTTTGAAGGGTTTTCGATGCTTCGGCGGGAAACCCAAGGGCGAGTTGCAAGTGGGCCAGGTAGGCGAAATCATCAGGCGTGGCATCTGGGCGTTTGGTGATTGTTTGACAAATACTGGCGGCTTTTTCAAGCCGTTCGCAGCGTTCAAGGAAGTTGGCAAATAACCCTAGAATGTTCCGATCCGGCGGTTCCTTTGCAATATCTTTTTCCCACACTTCGATCGCTGCATCGATCTCCCCCTTGCTTAAGAGAAAATCGGCAAATCCTCGCGTAAGGTCATTTACGTTCGGGTGGACTTCAGACCAGCGAATGAAGTCGTCGGCGGTGATGGTGTTTTCGGGTCGAACTCGCTGTGCGGCAACATACTGCGCGTCAGAAAACTGTGCGTCAGAAAAGCCGTCGGAAGCGACCGTTGCTTTTTCATCGGTTACGGAATCTTCTTGCGAAAGCCCTCGTACGTAGCGTTGGAATTCGACCGCTGGATCTGGGATCGCAAGCTCATTGGCTAGCTCCATTCCTTGGAAGTTGCAAGTTCGATACAGGACAACCACTGGCAACTGCACGGGGAAATCGGGCATCGATTCAATCTTGTTACGTATCTTTTCGCGAATTGCACGGTTGCTGGAGGGTGATATTTTAACCTGAACCTCTCTTTTCCTGCCTGGCAGAAAAGTGATCAAGGCTTGAGCGGCCACGGGATCGTTTTGAGCGGATCGGAAGTTCTCTCGAAATGTATCCGAAAGGTATCGGAAGACTTCGGTGCAAAGGGTCATCGAGCCGTCGGCAATATCAAGCGAATGCAGATCCGCCATAACAAAGCCGCGTTCGTAAGGAGTGAAACTTTGTTGGAAGCATTCCCTTTCGAAGTCTTTGGTCCAAGGGTACTTCGGAGTATCCTCGTTTGGCGACACATCTTGCCAGAGTAACTTCGCGTTCGGAAAGGCTTTGAGCATCTTGCCGAAATGAGGCGAATTATGAATCAGCTCTATGGTTTGCGAGTCTCGGAGTTTGGGATCGATAGGAACGGTTTCGAAAAACTCCATAATGGTGAATGTGACGAGGATGAATATTCCAATCGCGGCAAAACCGAAGAGCGTAGCGAAGGTTGGTAGAGCGACGGATAGAACAAGCAGTACCAGCCAAGATGCAACGCTTAGCCCTATTTTCATCCATGCCTTGCGGAAATTCCTGAATTCCACGAAGGGGTATACCGGCGGCATATCAGTACACTTGCGGCACAGTGATATCGGAAGAGACATAGAGAAATGCTCGTCCTTTAATAGGACTGGCACTCCAAAGGCAAGGGAGGACGAGCCACATTTCAGGCAGTTCTTTGTGTGACCGCCAGCATTCTCTAAGGATTCAAGTGTGTCGGAGAAAACAATGTTAGCCCGGAGCAACTCATTGCTGACTGCGCGCAGCGGTGGAAACCCTTTTGCTACTTCTTTCGGTGGACTTGGAATGAGTTGCATGAAGAATTCTTTGGGCGGAAAAAATCATCAGCCAACCGAGAACTTGGAGGCGTTTCAACTATGAAACGATGCGTTTGGCCTCGTTAACCATATACATTGTTCCGCAACCGGAACAGAAAAGAAACCATTCGTAGTAATAGGTTTGATTGGGTTTTAGAGCTTTTTGCTTTGTCGGTCTCTTTTGTAGAACCGCCCCGCATTTCCGGCATGGCCCGCCTTCGATCGGCTGTGCGGTTGTGGAGAAGTTGGGGTGGACTGCATGCGGCTTCTCCGGGGCCGCACCTGTCGGGGGGGGGGCTGTACCAGTTGCTGAAAGGAAATGGGGTTTCGCGCTGCCTTCGTCTTTGATGGAATCTAAATAGCCTTGATCTGCCGTTAGGGTTCCGCTTTGAGCAGCGGCGACAGCAAGTACATCACAGCGTTCGTTTTCCTTTACTCCAGCATGCCCTTTTACCCAGTGGAATTTGATGCGATGACGATTTGAGGCTTCGAGATAGCGTTTCCATAAATCGACGTTCTTGACCGGTTGTCCCGGAGAGCGGTGCCAATTGGCTTTCGCCCAGCGGGTCAAGGATCCTCGTTGAACGCTATCGACGACGTATTTCGAATCGCTGTAGATTTGGACATTGCAAGGGCGAGTGAGTTCTTCGAGGGCGGCGATTACCCCCATGAGTTCCATCCGATTATTAGTGGTCCGTCGAAAGCCACCGGAGAGTTCTTTTCGATGTTTACCGAAGATTAAAACAGCGCCGTACCCGCCTGGGCCAGGGTTGGGTTCTGCTGCGCCATCGGTGTAGATGATGACGCTTGGCGTGGCTAACGTGGGTGAATCGTCGTTGTTCATAACTTCAAAGTTTAACGAACTTGGGACGATTCGTGTACGGTACACGGCGAAACAAAAAACAGGGCGAAACAAAAAAGGCTGTGCGATGAAGCACAGCCTTTTCGTTAGTTTTGTTGCAACTATCGATTGTCATTGAATCCTAGCGATTCAAAATCGACAGGGCAGATGTTTACGAATGCCGAAACTATGCCTTTGGCGCATCTGCGGCTGGGGCTGCAGGAGCGGCGGGTGCAGTTGGAACGGCAGGAGCTTCTGGAACAGCTGGAGCCGCTGGTGCTGCTGCTGGAGCTGCTGAAGGTGCTGGTGCTGCTGCTGCTGCTGGTGCTGCTGCTGCTGCTGCTGCTGGTGCTGCTGCTGCTGCTGGTGCTGGTGCTGCTGCTGGTGCTGCTGCTGGAGCAGGCGGCACGGAGGAAGAAGTGGTCACGGCACCGGTATCAACGGTCGATGCACAGTTTACACATGGTGCAGCCGCCGGGGAGCTGTAGACAGCTCCGGATTCGTAAACAACGCCTTCGCTGGCAACCGAGGAAGCACATGCGCTGCAATCGCTTGCGACTGGTGCTGGTGCACAAGCTGGAGCTGGGGCAGGAGCGCTGCAGCTAGCAGCACCCGAGCACTTCGCACCGCGCTTCGCATTCAACTTGCTTAGCAATCCACCGCCGCAGCTTTTGGCCGAAACGCCGCTGCAAGCGTCCTTACGAGCGTGCAACTTGCTCAGCAAGCCGCTTCGACCGCCGCAGCTCGAACCACCGACATCACCGCCGCAACCTGCCATTGCAACGGAACCGAAACCTGCTGCTAGGAACGCAACAGCAGCCAAAACGACTTTACGCAACTGACTCATTGAAAAATCCTCCCGAAGGAACGAAAAAGAGGGATCCACGCAAAACACCGATGATGCACAACCCAAACAACATGGATCTCGATTCGCCGCAAACCGCCAAATCTAGATGGCTTCGTGGTTCCCTGCGGATCAAACCGAAAGAAACCTGACTTACAGGAGATCGCCGAATGCGTGTCCTATTGTCCCGAAGCTTCGCAGACTTGGCAAAGTGTGCCGGTTAGGCGCTTTGCACAAAATATTAAGAGTGTAAGGGTAGCAAAGGCCCCACGAGTGTCAACAACCTTGGGATTTGGGTGCGACACGATGTCATGCATCGAGCGGGTCGTACACGCTAAACGCAGACGGGGGCCGCATAAATGCGGTTGGGGATAGGGGGAAACTGAAGGAATGGCGAAGAAATTCTCAAAGAACCCAGGGGTGTACCGTAGGTTGCACTCAACAAATTCCTGAAATTCCAGTATAGTCTTGCACTTCGGCCCGGACGTTGTGCCGATCGCAGACTTGAATTTGGTTGTTTTCCCGCCGACGAAAAGGTGTCTTCCCAGCGATCTGTATCGCTCGAATTCGGAAGGCTTCATGAACTCGGAGTTCGTTTGGAGAAGTAGAACTGTGTTGTTCCCACTCGGTGTTTTGTCTCAGTACATCTTTGGTTCACTTTTGTTTTTGCTATCCTTTTTCATCGTCGCCATCATTTTGTTGCAACGAGGACGGGGTGGAGGATTGACCGGCGCACTCGGTGGGCTCGGCGGTCAGAGTGCTTTTGGCGTTAAAGCAGGTGACCTTTTCACCAGGATTACCGCGGTATTGGTCCTGCTTTGGATCTTTACTTGTGCTGCCGCCGCTCGGTTTTACAAAGAAAAAGGATTGGACATCCAAGCGGACACGTCGGCTAGTTCGATGGGTGGAAGCGATGCTGCTGGGGGATTAGGAACACCAGAAGGGCTTGGCGGAGCAGTTCCCGGGCTCGATGCGTTGAACTTGCCCACCTCCCCTACATCAAACGCCCCAGCTTCAACGATCCCATCGACTCCCGTTGTGATTCCTCCAGCTTCTGGCGATACGCCACCTGCTGCTGAACCGGCAGTTCCACCTGCTGCTGAACCGGCAGTCCCACCTGCTGCTGAACCGGCAGTCCCACCTGCTGCTGAACCAAAAGTCCCGGAATAAACACTTCTTCCGTTTCGTAGTTTCGTCAGATCTTCAATACCGCGTTCGTTTTGTTGGGCTTTAGGTAATCGCTCATGATTTACAGCATGACAGGCCAAGGCCGGGCAAAGTTAGCGGTTGACGGGATGGAGATTGAAGCGGAGGTAAGGTCGGTCAACAACCGCTTCCTTAAGGTAACTTTCAAGCTTACCGATCCGTTGAGCCCCTTCGAACTCGCGATGGAGAACTTGGTGCGAGAGCACCTGAAGCGTGGTTCGGTGCATGTGTTTGTTCGCTATTCGGGAACAGGCCAATCGCAAAGCGCTTCGATCAACACGGACTTGCTGGAGCATTACCTAAGGCAAACTATACAAGCCGTCAAGAAGACGGGGTATCCGCTGACATTGGAACTTGGCTCAGTGCTGAATTTGCCTGGGGTGTTGGCACCGGGCAATGTAGCGGACGAGAGTGCCCTATCCGAATTGACTCTCAAAACGCTTTCTGCTGCGCTTCTTGATCTGAACAAGATGCGGCAGACGGAAGGTGACGCTATGGGGCGACAGTTACTTGAGTTAATCCGGTTAGTGCGCGAATTGCGAGGGCAGATTGAAGTGCGTGCGCCCGAGGTGATTGTCGAGTATCGCAAGCGATTGGAGTCCCGCGTTCGAATGGCATTGAACGACCTTGGACATTCCGCTGATGAACTGGATATCCTTCGAGAAGTCCTACAATTTTCCGATCGATGCGATGTGCGTGAAGAATTGGTTAGGCTCAGCAGCCACCTCGATCGCTTTGAGGAAGCGCTTGAGGGAGCGGAGTCGCAAGGTCGGCGATTGGACTTCTTGATACAAGAGATTTTTCGCGAGACCAACACGATTGGAGCGAAAGCGAATGATGCGACCATTGCCCATTATGTGGTGAGCATTAAAACGTCCGTCGAGCAGATGAGAGAGTTGGTGCAGAATGTCGAATAAGTCCAACCTCGGAACCACTGATCTAACAGGCGAAGCGGCTGAAGATCAGCCTGGCAAGCTCATTGTTGTCTCAGGGCCTTCAGGCTCTGGGAAAACCACCGTTTTAGCTCAATTGCTCAGCACTTGCCCTTTACCTTTGACGTTGAGTGTTTCGGCCACGACTCGGCCCCCGCGTCCGGGAGAAGTGCATGGCCGGGAATACTGGTTTTTGACCGATGAAGAGTTCCGGAGCAAGAGATCTCGCGGGGAATTTCTTGAGAGCAAAGAGGTTTTCGGGCGGGGATATTGGTATGGGACGCTGCGACAGAGCGTTTCGACTGGTCTTCGGGAGGGAAAATGGGTAATCTTAGAAATCGATGTCCAAGGGGCGTTGAGCGTGCTCGACTACGATCCCGAAGCGATTACGATTTTTATAGACGCGGGTTCTATGGAAACCCTCGAACAACGGCTTCGCTCACGCGGAACGGAAACCGAAGAAGTAATTCAAAGGCGATTGGAAGTTGCCCGCGAGGAAATGGGTTTGATGCACAAATACCGTCACCGAGTCATCAACCACAGCGTAGATGCTTCGGTCACGGAAATTTGTCGATTATTGTGCCGGTATGACACGCGGATTGCGAGCTGAAGCCAGTTTGCTGTTCGTTTTGGAAAACTTTAGGTTGGAACAAGAGAGGTTCGCATGCTCGAAGAGCTCAAAGAAGAAGCGATTGTCAACAAGGTTGGTGGACGATTCAAGCTTTCGACATTGATTCAAAAGCGATTGGTGCAACTCAATCGTGGTGGCAGGCCTTTGGTCGACATGAACTCCGAAGACAAAATGGAGATCGTGATTCAAGAGATTCTGCAAGACAAGATCTACTTGACGACAAACGGCGAGCTGAAGATGAACGGTGAATTAGCCGAGCAAGGTGATTTGCTGGATCTTGATGCTGGTGATCTGTAACGAAGTTTGAGCCGCGAGCCCAAGTGATTAACAAGTTGATTACGTGATTAACGACTTGATTACTTTGGGCTAACTGCGGCCGGAATCGGGACGAACGATGGCAGGCAGCAATACCAATCCTCCAAAGTGCAGCAAGAAGCTTGTTGTAGGGATCGCTGGTGGTATTGCTGCTTACAAGTCCGCGATGCTTGTTAGCAAGCTTGTACAAGACGGACATAACGTCAGTGTAGTTCTCTCACAAGGAGCTACGAAATTTGTTGGGCCGGCGACTTTCGCTGCTCTTACGGGCAAGGCACCTGTAATCGATCCTTTCGATCCCCGTTTCCCGCTCGGGCCCCACATCGAATTAGCCGTCGACTGTGATTTGTTCATTCTAGCTCCTGCAACCGCGCGAGTCATCGCAGGTTGTGCTTTAGGGCTTGCAAATGATCTGCTTACGACATTGTATCTGAATCTTGAGTGCCCCGTGGTGATGGCTCCAGCGATGAGTGGTCCGATGTGGGAGAAGCCCGCTGTAGTTCGCAATGTCGAACAACTTCGCGCCGACGGTGTACATATCGTTGGTCCTGAAAACGGCTGGTTATCATGTCGGCGCATTGGCCCTGGGCGAATGTCCGAACCGCTATCTATCATTGAAGCGTGCAAGCCTTTTTTGGAGTGAACCAACGTTGGCCCATATCGTCATCACTTCGGGCCCCACCCGACAATACCTTGATCCGGTTCGTTACTTGACCAATGCTTCGAGCGGCAAAATGGGGGCAGCTTTGGCGCAAGCGGCTTTAGATTTGGGGCATCGCGTCACGATCGTGACCGGGCCGGTTTCCGTTGAGTATCCCCAAGGTGCAAAGATTGTCCATGTCACGACAACCGAAGAGATGCTTGAGGCGACGCGGCTTGAATTCACCCAAGCTGATGGGCTTATTGGTGCCGCGGCACCTTGTGATTACATGCCAAAGCAGGTTGAAACCAGCAAGCTTCAAAAGACAGGGAATGGTTTAACTTTAAACCTGTTAGAGACTCCAGATATTGTTGCTTTTATGGCCGCTAACAAGCTACCCAAGCAATGGGTTGTTGCTTTTGCATTAGAGACAGAAGATGTTCGATTTCGTGCGATCGTGAAACTAAGTCGCAAGTCGTGTGACATGATCGTCTCGAATCGTGCAGACGCGATGAACTCTGACGAGAACAACGTCGAGGTCATCTCCAGAGGTGGCAAGGTGCTTGATCAGTTTCATGGCCCGAAGCCACTGGTTGCTCAAGGAATCCTTCGGCTGATCGATAAACATCTTATTGCGACTCAAGTTTAAATCCTTATGGCGGCTTCGCTTTTTCATTCATATCCGGATCTACCGCCCTGCGACGCTCCGCTTGATGCTTTGGTGGTGGCTCCTCATCCCGATGATGCCGAGTTGGGAATGGGAGGAACAATTGCGGCGATGGTTCAGAAGAACAATCGAGTTGGAATCTTAGATTTAACGAGTGGAGAGCCAACACCATTTGGGAGTGTTGAAAAGCGGAGAGCGGAAACAGCCAAAGCTTCGGAGATTCTCAAGATCACATGGCGATACAACCTCGGGTTACCAAACCGCTTCTTGGAAGCCACCCTTGAGAACCGCGCAAAGATTGCAGGAATTTTTCGGCTGACACGTCCGCGTTGGATCTTTGCCCCTTACTGGGTCGATGCGCATCCCGATCATACGGCGGCCACTGAGCTCATCGAAGCCGCTCGATTTTGGAGCAAGCTCACCAAATGCGATTTGCCAGGAGAGCCATTCCATCCACAACGCATTTTTTACTACTACTGCATCCACTTAAAACTAATTCCACAGCCCGCTTGGATTCAGGATATTACCCCCTTTTGGCAAACCAAAGCGGATTCTGTCGCAGCGTACCATAGCCAATTTGTTGAGGGGAAAGAGCAGTTGGATCCTTCCTGGGTTGAAGTACTTCGCGAACAAGCAGCCACATGGGGGCGAGCCATCGGCGTGAGGTACGGGGAGCCATTCGCATCGAAAGAGCCTATAGGCTTATCCGATTGGAATTCTTTGTTGTGATCAATATTCAATCCCACGTTGAAACCAACCCAGGGCTAAGTAAACAGTCGAAGGCCAGCACCGCTATGGAGATCTCCGGGTCACAGGTACCTCGATCGACAACTCGGCGTATGTTTCTAGCGACTCTTCCGGGCTTCGTGTCAATTTCGATCATGGTTTGCCATAGTGGCTGCGACCGCGAGCTACGCAGCGAAGGGGCAGGGGACCGGAGACAATTCAAAGTGGTGGCAACCACAGGTATGATTGGCGATATGCTACGCGAACTCTGTGGGGAGAGCGTCGAGATCGTCCAACTTATTCAAGCTGGAGTGGATCCCCATTTGTATAAACCGATTCGAGACGATATTGTTGCGATCGTCCAATCCGACGCGGTATTTCATAATGGGCTGCATTTAGAGGGACGGATGGGGGATGTTCTCACCCGCTCACGCGGACGGCGGGATGCATCGAGTCCAAAAACCAGCTTCGCGATGTCCGACGCACTGACCGAAAATGATCTGCTTGGTGAACCGGGCACAGATGCACATGATCCCCATATCTGGATGGATGTTTCGCTCTGGGCGCGATGCGTCGAGTCCGTATCGGGGGCATTGATGAGACTCTTGCCGGACGCAGCAGGGCAGATCGCGATGAGATTTGAAGAACTTCGGGAGCGATTAACGAAGCTCGACCAACGAGCCATCGAAGCGGTAAAAACGATACCAGAATCGCAGCGCGTACTTATCTCCTCCCATGATGCTTTCCAGTACTTCGGGCGCCGTTACGGATTGAGGGTGGAGGGAGTTCAAGGAATATCTACCGCTTCGGAAGCTGGCTTGCAACGTATTCCAGAATTGATAGAGACCGTGGTCTCTCGTCGAATTCCGGCGGTCTTTAAGGAATCGAGTGTCGGAGGGAAACTGATCGACGCGTTGATTGCCGGTGCGCGGGCACGAGGCGTGGAACTGTTAATTGGCAATGAGCTTTACTCCGATGCTTTAGGCCCGGTTGGCTCCGGTGCGGAAAATTACTTGGGGATGATGACCCATAATTTCAATTCTGTAATCACGGCATTGGGTGGAAAATGGGAGTAAATTGAGGCAAATCTGCCAAGCAGTGCAGAATATTCAGGCTGGGCACCCCTAACCGTGGGGGATGGGGTTGGGATTCCCTTAACAAGTTCCCAATAAAGCGTGTCGAATGACAAGGATTTAGGTATAATAGAGGCGATTCAACACGCCCGCCCCGGGCTTGACAAGTATCGGGCGGTAGCTTTCTTCATTATTTTTATGGAGCCTTTTTATGGCAAGCGTTACAAAAGCTAAGAAACCAACGAAGAAGGCTGACACGGAAGTAGCCAACGAAGAGGCAGTAGCAGAAGTCGTAAAGCCGAAGCGGACTCGTAAGCCAGCAGCCGAACCCCGAGTAAAGCTTTATTGGGGAGTGTTCAATCAGCACCTGAAGCGAGTAGCTGTATTCGAGTACACCGACGTGAAAAAAGCTGAAAAGCATGCGAAGGAAATGAGCAAAGACGGCAACGAGCACTTCCTCCAAAAAATTAAGGAAGTTGTTTCCTAGGTTCCGATAGCTTGAACCACACCTCCACACCTCAAGAAACGCCACTGGTTCTCAGTGGCGTTTCTTGTTTTAACGCTTGGCAGCATTATATTCGGGGCATAAATAAGTTTGGGTCAGTATTGTGGGTTTTGATGCAACACCCAAAGACGATCCGATGTTTGATCCATGGAATGTCCGATCATTCCGTCCCTTTTCACTACAACTTTTGCGGGATGCTACATGAGAGAAATTCACTTCACCAAAATGCACGGTGCGGGAAACGACTACGTTTACATCGACGGGTTTACCCAGAAGCTACCGAGTAACTTCGAGCAGCTTGCTGTGGAGCTTTCCCACCGCCGATTTGGTATTGGTGGCGATGGAGTGATTTTCATTTTGCCGTCCGAGGTTGGTGATGCACGAATGCGCATGTTCAATGCGGACGGTAGCGAGTCCGAGATGTGTGGCAACGGTATCCGATGTGTGGCCAAGTACGTTTACGATTCTGGGATTGCTCAAAAGCCGTCTTTGAAAATTGAAACAGGAGCCGGGGTGCTTGACTTGGATCTTACGGTTAGAGATTCCAAGGTTGACTCGGTGACCGTGGATATGGGCGAACCGAGGTTACTTGCAAAACAAATTCCAACGACACTTGTGACGCCTGAGGAGAATGTTGTCAATCACAAGCTCGAGTATCGGGGCCACACTCTTTTCGCAACCTGTGTATCGATGGGAAATCCTCATTGTGTCATTTTCGTTCCCGAAGCGACGGATGAGTTGGTATTAGGAATTGGTCCATTGATCGAGAACGACGAAAGGTTCCCGAAAAGGACCAACGTGGAGTTTGTTGAGATTCTCGGATCTGGAGAAGTTCGTCAGAGGACTTGGGAGCGTGGATCGGGAGAGACGTGGGCGTGTGGGACTGGTGCGAGTGCGGTCTGTGTTGCGGGAGTTTTGACCGAGCGAACAGATCGGACGATCTTGAACCACCTGACCGGTGGTGATTTGACTCTTCGATGGGATGAAACCACGAATCACGTCTTCATGACGGGACCGGCCGTCGAGGTGTTCAAGGGACGGGTCTGCGTTGCTTATGACAAATAATTGTAGTCCGAAGGATTTAGGGATACGGACAGGGTTAGACGGAAAGAAGTATACGGCGCGAAGCTGATAGGGAGCGATGGAAGCGATGGGGGAATTTGCGCGGGACATGAAGAAACAAATTTCCACATATGGCATGCGTACCGCAGCTTACTTGTTAGGACGTGGCTTGAAGGTATGGATGGAAACCATGGATTCGCGCTTCTCGGGGTATGATTTTAGCGCCGACGTGTCATCGAAAACCTACAGCGAGCCGGTGCTATACGTTCACTGGCATGAATACTTACTGCTTCCTGCTGCAATGCGGCGGGGATCTGGAATGACGCTGCTGGTGAGCGAGCACCGAGATGCGAATTGGTTAGGCTGGGTCGCAGAGGACTTTGGATTTCGAACCGTACGTGGTTCGTCAACCAAAGGTGGCATCAAAGCAATCCTTCGATTCCGCAAAGAGTATCGGGACTCAAGTTTTGTTGTTACTCCGGATGGACCAAAGGGGCCACGAAGAGTCATGAGCCAAGGTTGCGTTCAGCTCAGTTCGATGCTTCGCATGCCCATCGTTCCAGTCGGGATGGGTTTCCATCGTCCATTCAGGGCGAAATCGTGGGATCGTCTGGCTATTCCTCGCCTTAGTTCGCGGGTTCGCTTGGTTCTTGGCCCGAAAATCAACATTCCTCGCGGTCTGGATGATCGCGGGATCGAATCCTATCGGTCTTGTATTGAAAACACGCTTCATGTATTAACAGCCGATGCGGAATCGTGGGCCGAGGATGGTTCGAGACGGATCAACGAGCGGGCGCTTTTCCCGGCCGCTGCAGTATCACTGGAATAAGCAGTCTTTGAAGATATCCAGTTGTCGTTTTCTGAAGCAGCAAAGTTTCCGCGCCCTGGGATTGCTCCGTTCTGAGCCTTTGATTCCAATACCATTGATTTTGTTGATTCACTCCGTAGTTACACAAAGGTGCTTTTTATGAATCGCTTCAAGCGACCAATCGTCACTGTTGCACTTGCTTTGCTAACGTGCATCTGCCCATCGATTCTTCTCGGACAAGACCTTCAGTGGAAGCTTCAAAAGGGACAGCGATTCTCCATAGTGACTGATCAGAAAATGGTCACGAAAATGAATATACCCGGCGCGGGCTTGCAAGAAATGCCTATGAATCAATCTGCCGAGGTGGAGTGGAAAGTTACCGATTCCGATGACAAATCTTTCGTGGTGCAGCAGACGATCAAGAGGATGAAAATCTCAATGAAGTCCGCGTTCGTTAACGTCGATTACGATTCCGATGGCGAACCTAGCACCGATCCGGTAACTAAACAGATCGCGAAAGGAATGGAACAACTCATCGGCGTGCCCATTTCGTCGAAGATGAGCCGCCAAGGTAAAGTGCTTGAAGTGATACTTCCAGAGGAACTGGCCAACAAACCTGCTGATCCAGCCTCTCCACTTTCAGGTGACATGTTAAAACAAATGTTCGAGCAAGCAACGATCGATTTCCCAAGCGATATCACATCCATTGGAAAGACTTGGAAGCAATCAGCGGAAATCAATTTGAACGGTATGAAAATGAAAACGGATGTGACCTACCGCTACGATGGTCAAACCGAAGTTGAAGGTCGAATGCTAGAAAAGTTTCATTTGGAATCCTTCGTAACCCTGTCCGAGCCCCCACCAGGCATCGATATGACCGTCGAAGATAATGGGAGTGGAGGCGAAATTCTTTTCGATGCGAAAACCGGTTGTATCGTATCCACCAAGCTGACGCAAAACATGAAGATGAAAATCAAGGTTGCTGGCCAGACGATCGACCAAGATCTCAACGGTGTGACAACCACAACAGTCACACCTGTAAGCGAATAGCGACTCGATAGTGGATATTGACGCCGATTGTTTGCATCGGCTACCGCAGGACTAGTTGCGACTGAAAGCAACTAGTTCCTAGGTTCGGAGGAGCCGTCAACGCTCGCAGGTAAGAATTTGGAGGCCACGAAGGTATCCAAGTATTCTTGGACGGCGGCTGCTAAAACATCCGCCGTTTTCGGTCGGTTCGATTTGTCGCGATAGTCCGCTCCGAACTCGAGTTGAATAGCATCGATTCCCTCTGGACGATGACTCCCATGAGTCTGAACAATGTACCCGCCGGTAAAGCCGCTTTGCTCTTTTCCATCCGCTGGGTACGGGTGAACTTCCCATCCAAGGCGATGCAAAATCCCGAACAGACTATCCTCCCCGGAATGAGCGGATTCTCCAAAACGCTCTCGTAAACGTGTCACTGTCTTGCCATTTCCGGTTCCTCGATAGAGAGTGGTTTGACTTGACCCTTGTCCGTGGATGTCCAACAACAATCCGGTTCGGTGTTTCTCAAGTATCTCCGCACAATACCGTTGCAGCGATCCGTGATATCTTTGGTACACCGGCGCAGCATCAGAATCTTCGTAAGCGATGGAAGCTGGTCGGTTCGGATCGAGATACTTGCGATGTACTTTACTGAGCACTAGATAAGGGCGTTTGCCTGTTCTACGCTGGATTGCATCAGCAATCGCAACCGCAAGTTCCGTTGTTCCACCATCTCGTCCGATAAAGAAACCAGCTGGGCCGGTTTTCATTCCAGCTCCACTGCGGGGTTCAACACCTTCGATCTGCATCGTCCCTCCGTGCGGAGCCGAAAGAATCACCGGTAACTCACCTTGTTGTACCTCAACAAGTACTTCGATATCCGAGCTGATTTTCGCAATCTTCAGCGCAGCAGGGGCATCATTAGGCGTGGGCGAGAGAATCGCCTCTTGCCCGACTGTTTGCGTCGCGACCGCAAGGCTGAGCGATAACGACAACGCCCCGCAAACGAGGAGATTCGGTCGTATGCCAGTCATTGCAACTACCCTTTTAACAAAACAAATCAATCGTCCATTTTTTCTATGGGACGAGGGGCCGGTGCCGGGTATTTCAAAGCATTCTTCTTGATCTTTAGGGCGAGAGCTTGCGCGAGATCGATTTTCAAGACGCTTGCCATACGAAGCAAATAGGAGAGGACGTCGGCTAATTCTTCGGCGACAGGGGAGTCGACGGCGGTGTTTACAGTGGGCTCCTTGCCGTCGCGCCACTGATAGAGTTCCATGATTTCAGCAGCTTCGATAGCGATCGACATCGCGAGATTTTTAGGGGTGTGAAACTGCTCCCAATCGCGTTCATCAGAAAAGCAGTCAACCCAGGATTGCAACTCCGCAATGGTCAGGTCGGTTGCTAACTTTTCACCATTCGCTGATTGAACTGAATGAGCTGAATGAACGCCATCCCGAAATGAACTCATGCTGTGCTCTTTGATCCACCGTATACGAAATCAGGCCAATCGAGATCGTTGTTCTCGGGTCTACCTTCGACGTAATACCAATTATGGATTGGTTCTAAGACGGCTTTCACACCTTCGATCAAAGACATGTCGATCGGTTCGGCTAGCCAGTCGATCCACTGGGTGACTTCGGCGGGAATGGCGCTACCGATCAAGCAACTGGCAAAACCAGGATGATTCACCGAGTATTGCAGTGCAAGCTTCTCGATCCGAGTTCCGTTATCTTTGCACCATTTCGATGCCTTTGCCGCGACCTCACGCACGTCCTTGGGAGCTTTATGCCAAGGTGGAAGCGGTAGGTCGGTAAGTAATCGAGCAGAGAAGGGGGCTGCATTGATTACCCCGACCCCATATTGGTCGGCGAGCGGTAGCCATTGCAAAGCCATATCGTTTTGAAGGGTGTAGTGATTGTAGGTGATCACACAATCGAGCATACCGGTGGGTATGGTTCGTGTGAAATTTTTCATAGGGTATCCGCTGATACCCACGGCCCTGACTTTCCCCTTCTCAACCTGCTTCTTCAAAGCGGGAAGAGTCTCATCGATGACTTGTTGCACGTCACCGTATTCGATGTCGTGCACGAAAACCATGTCGAGATACTCTAGCCGCATTCGTTCGAGCGAAACGTCGATGCTTTCGCTGACCCGTTTCGCGGAAAAATCGAAATGCTTGGGGGCGTACCTACCGAGTTTCGTGCTGATTACCAGGGAATCGCGTTGATAGGAAGGAAGGATTTGCCCGAGTAAGACTTCGCTCATCCCGCGGCCATAGTAGGCTGCGGTGTCGATAAATCGGATTCCTGCATCGATCGCGGTTCGGACTGACCGCAGCGATTGTTCGATATCGAACTGCCCGAATTCAGCTCCGATCGAGGACGCTCCGAAACCGAGTTTTGAGAGTTCGATTCCGGTACGTCCGAGGGGTCGGGTTTCCATAACGCATTCCTTCGTTCGGATTATTCAGCCAATTTGCGCAAAACCGTTGGCAAAATACCACCGTTTCGGTAGTAGTCGATTTCCACAGGGGTATCGATTCGCACCAATGCCTTGAAGCTGGTTTTCGATCCGTTCGGTTTCGTAGCAACCACTTCGATTTCGCTTCGAGGTGTTAGAGAATCGCTAAGGCCGGGGAAATCGAAGGTTTCTTCACCCGTGAGTCCGAGGCTGGCAGCGGTATCACCGGCGGAGAATTGCAATGGCAAGACTCCCATTCCGACAAGGTTGCTTCGGTGGATCCGTTCGTAGGAAACGGCGATCACGGCTTTGACTCCTAGAAGCAAGGTACCCTTTGCTGCCCAATCGCGGGACGAACCAGTGCCGTATTCCGCTCCGGCGAGAACGACAAGCGGTGTGTTGCTCGCTTGGTATTTCATCGATGCGTCGTAGATACTCATCGTCTCGCCAGTCGGTAGGTATTTCGTTACCCCACCTTCTACGCCGGGAACCATGGCGTTGCGAATACGAATGTTGGCAAACGTTCCGCGGACCATCACACGGTCGTTTCCTCGGCGAGCTCCATAGCTGTTGAAATCAGCGGGCTGGACGCCGTTATCGATGAGGAACTTACCGGCAGGTCCCGACTTGGCAATCGAACCAGCAGGAGAGATATGGTCTGTCGTCACCGAATCACCGAGTACCGCAAGGGCCTTTGCGCCATGAATCGGTTTGATGGTTCCAACGGTCTTGGTGATCCCTTCTAGGAAAGGAGGACGTTGGATGTAGGTGCTTTTCTCGTTCCATGCGTATTGATCACCCGGGGTAATCGGAATGGCATTCCAAGCTTCGTTATCGGTGAAAGCTCCCGCATATTGTTTCAAGAACATTTCTGGAAGTACGGATGCTTCGACCGCTTGGTGCACTTCTTCTGAAGTTGGCCAAATCTCTCGGAAGAATACGGGTTTACCCGCTTTGTCGGTCCCGATTGGGGTTTTGTCGAAGTCGATATCGACCGTTCCAGCGAGGGCATAGGCTACCACGAGCGGTGGACTTGCAAGGTAATTCGCACGGGTGTGCGGATTGACGCGACCTTCGAAGTTTCGATTCCCGCTCAGCACAGCAGCGGCTACCAAGTTTCCTTCAACAACTGCATTTGCAACTGGTTCGGGTAATGGTCCGCTGTTACCGATACAGGTTGTGCAACCATAGCCAACCACGTTGAAACCAAGTTTCTCGAGATCATCAAGAACACCGGCTTTGGTCAAGTAATCGGTAACAACACGAGAACCGGGCGCCAAGCTTGTTTTCACATAGGGATGAACGCGAAGACCTCGCGCAACGGCTTTCTTTGCGAGCAAGCCGGCACCAATCATCACAGATGGATTGCTGGTGTTGGTGCAGGAGGTGATGGCTGCAATTACAACTGCTCCGTGCCCGATAGTGCTTGGATGATCTGCATCTTTAACAGCCGCAGTGGACTTTAATGTGTCGGTAGCAAGTCCGAATCCTCGCTCGGCGATGGGAGCGGTGAGCGCCTTGTTAAACGATGATTGGACATTGGTCAAAGCGACTCGGTCTTGAGGCCTTTTCGGTCCCGCAACTGCTGGTTCAACGGACGCTAGGTCAAGGTGTAGAACTTTGGTGTACTGCAAATCGGGCCCATTATCGAGTCGGAACAAACCTTGTTCTTTGCAGTAGCGTTCGACGAGTTCGATTTCATCTTTCGTTCGTCCGGTGCGGCGAAGATAGTTGAGCGTTTCCCCATCGACGGGGAAGAAGCCCATAGTCGCTCCGTACTCGGGTGCCATGTTAGCGATCGTAGCGCGATCGGCCAACGACATCTTCGAGACACCTTCGCCGAAGAATTCCACGAACTTGTTAACGACCCCTTCTTTCCGAAGAATTTCGGTGACGCGCAGAACCAAGTCGGTAGCGGTGGCTCCGGGAGCGAGTTTCCCGGTAAGTTTCATTCCTACGACTTCAGGCATGAGCATGTAAAGAGGTTGTCCAAGCATGTTTGCTTCGGCTTCGATGCCTCCGACGCCCCAGCCTAAAACACCCAGACCGTTGATCATGGTCGTGTGCGAGTCTGTACCTACGAGGGTATCGGGAAACGCTACGACGCCCGCATGGTCTTTCCCGTGGAAGACGACCTTTGCGAGGAACTCAAGGTTAACTTGGTGAACGATTCCGGTGTTGGGTGGTACGACGCGGAAGTTAGCGAGAGCTTGCTGGCCCCATCGCAGAAATTCGTAACGTTCGTTGTTTCGTTCGAATTCAATTGCGACGTTTTTGGTAAGTGAGTCGCTTGCTCCAAAGTAATCGACTTGCACTGAGTGGTCGATGACAAGATCTACGGGGATCAGCGGATTGATTTTTTGGGGATCTCCGCCGAGAGCCTTCATGCCATCGCGCATAGCGGCAAGATCGACGACGCAAGGAACGCCGGTGAAGTCTTGAAGAACGACGCGTGCAGGTTTAAAGGGAACTTCGAGTTCCGCTGGTTTAGCGGCGTTCCATTTCGCAAGATTCACGACGTCGTCTTGGGTTACTTGATAGCCGTCGCAGTTTCGCAAAACGGCTTCTAGGAGGACGCGAATCGAGAAGGGAAGTGTTGAGATATTCGCGATACCGGCTTTTTCAAGTCGATCGAGGCGATAGATTCCTAGATTTCCTTGGGGAGCTTTGAAATGGTCACGAGCGCCGAAGGGGTCCACCACTTTAGAAGGAGCAGCCATGTTACCTGGAGTTGCGTCAGAAGGGATTGATGGGAAGTGGAGTGGCTCGTTTGCCACTCTTGAACGGGCCCATTGTAACGCAGTCGATGGAATCGTGAATGGCGCAAAGAAAAACGGCCTGCGGAAATCCGCAGGCCGTTTTGCATCGTTCGTTTACCGTGAGGACCTCAAGTGAGTGAAATCACGGGGTTGTTCCGAATGGAATTACTTGCAACCGCAAGGAGCAGCAGCAGCTGGAGCGGCAGCAGCCGACCCGCAACCGCCACAACCCGAACCGGAGGAAGCAGCTGCAGCACCGCCGCAACCAGCTCCAACAGCCGAGCCAGCACCCATGCCAACAGCAGCACCGCTTCCGACGCCAACTGCAACACCGTTGCTCCAAACTGGAACGCTGACCGTTTGTGGAACCATCTTGCAAACGGTTACGTCGATTTCTTCGGTAACAGTCGATGGAACTTGAACGGTGTACTTCTCAACTTTTTCTTCGGTTACGTTGTCGTAAACCGTTACATTGGTGGTACGTTCCTTGGTTTCTGGAACCATGACCGTGGTGGTAACGTCCTTCGAGCGGGTTTCGGTAACCATCTCGGTAACGTTCTTCATACGGGACTTGGTTTCGGTGTCATAGACAACCTTGGAAACCGAGCGAGTTGCTTGCTCTTCAACAACGCGAGCAACCTTGCTGGTTACTTGTCGTTCTTCGGTGGTCATGACCGTCTTGGAAACAGGACGGGTCTTGGTTTCGGTGTTGTAAACGGTCTTGGTTACAGGACGTGTACGAGTTTCGGT
>Ga0315899_10000165_pt1 | contig 82948 bp, 128 predicted proteins | sample LakEriMetagenome_2_FD_203518 | JGI IMG/M metagenome (GOLD analysis project Ga0315899, IMG submission 203518) | Freshwater fungal communities from buoy surface, Lake Erie, Ohio, United States - Buoy 4 MA112 | ecosystem: Environmental > Aquatic > Freshwater > Lake | place: USA: Lake Erie, Ohio... | reverse complement strand
ATCCATGTGACTGGCCAAATGCAAGAATGCTTGCACCACTGCCTGCATCATCACCACCAGCAACACGAATATATCCAGTAGCGGAAGTATTAAAAACCTCGCCAGTTGAAACTTTGACATTCCCACTCGCATCAACAAACAACCGCCCAGTGCCACCTGTGCTAATGGCCACTTGATCTGCGCCGGGGGAGTAGATGCCTGTGTTGGGGTCAGAAACAAAACTAATCGATGGATTTGCTGCAGTACCCGCCGCAAATACACCCGATGTAATGGTATGAGTACCACCACTGATATTAGTGAAGTTACCGCTAGTAAAGTTTGCAGTGGTACCAGTAACAGTAACACCTGAAATTTGAGTACTAAAAACACCGGATACAAAATTAGCGGTTGTGCCAGATGTCGTTGTTCCTGTTAATGAGGTAAAACTACCGGTCGTATAAGTTGCTGTTGTTCCCTGAAGAGTAGTACCCGTTAACGAAACAAACGTTCCGCTGGTAAACTGCGCGGTTGTTCCAGTAACGGTAACACCTGAAATTGTTTGGCCTCGTACGGTATTACCAGAGATAGTTCCGGTTACTGTTACGTTTCCTGTAAAAGTAGGATTCTGAACTAACCCAGAAATTGTAACGCTCTTATCAACACCAGCATCGGTGAAAGTAATTGTATCAACTTTAATAGTGCCGTACGCCATTTTGTTGTCTCTTTTTGTTTATTTTAGCCGAGAAAATTACGGAAGAATAATTAGTGGGCCTTGGATTACAAACCCACTTGCGCTACCGGAAACAACGCCAGAACATACGATGGCTGGGGTTGCTCCAGAAGGTGTGGTTACTCTTAACGTCGATCCTGTAATTGACGTAAAAGTACCCGTTGTGCTGCTAACAGTTACTGCATTAACTGATGTGCCGGTAACCGTAGCGCTTGAAATACTGGTTGCAAAGTTAGCAGTGTTACCTGTAACAGTCGTACCAGAGAGATAAGTAAATATTCCACTAGGTGAAACAACATTACTTCCACTGATTGTTCCCGAAGAAACAATGCCCCCTGTGGAAAAAATGCCTGTACCTAATACCGATAAGTTACCGGAAACAACGGTGTTAACAAAAACAATGTTTGTAAAAACACCAGATACGGCCGAAATTAATCCGGCTTGCATAGTGTCGCCGGTAATAACAGCTCCACTTACAGTCTGGAATCTTCCTGACGTACTTAAAACAGTATTGCCAGTGATTGTGGCACCGGACACACTAGTGGTAAATGTACCGACTTGACCCGTTAAGTTTGTTGCAAGTACTGTGTTACCGGTAACGGTGGCACCTGAAACACTAGTAGTACCAATGACTGTAACGCCTGTGACATTTGTAAATTGACCTGCGTTACCAGTGACCGTTGCGCCAGAAACACTGGTAGTGCCAATGACGGTGGCGCCTGTGACCGTCGTAAATTGTCCGGCATTACCTGTTACTGTCGTACCCGACACTCTGCCAAAGTTACCGGTAACCGAAGTGACAGTCCCTGCGTTAACAACGGTACCTGTAACAGTTGCCCCTGATAAGTTTGTAAACGAACCAGAAACTCCCGTTATTGTTCCAAAGTTACCAGCATCTCCTGTAATTGTTTGACCGGAAATAACCTGGGTAAATACACCAGAAATTCCACTGACATTACCAAAAGCACCCGTATTGCCGGTTACTGTTGCTCCCGAAACACGTGTAGTGAATGTTCCGGAAACACCAGTAGCGTTAGATACTAAAAGTGTATTGCCCGTAATTGTGGCACCTGATACCTGATTAGTAAAAACCCCTGAAACACCAGAGACTGTTGAGAATTGTGCAGTAATTCCAGTGACTGTTGTTCCTGATAAGGTCCCAGTGACACGTACGCTGCTTGCAAATTGTGCAATACCCGTGACGGTTAGTCCACTTGCAACAGATAAGTTTCCGCTGACGTCAAGAATGGGTGTTCCTAAAACTTGGAACGTACCGGTGGTTGCGGCAACGGTTGTTCCTGTGAATGTAGTACCTGTTACGTTGGTAAACGTGCCGTTTGTAAAGAAAGCACTAACACCACTTGTTGTGGTACCAGTAAGACTTGTAAAGTTTCCCGTTGAGAAAGACGCAGTAGCTCCTGTCGCCAAAGTTGTGAAGGTACCTGTTACTGCATTGACTTGAGTACCTTGAATAAAGGTGCCTGTTACGGTGTTGCCACTGATCGTACCGCTGACAGTGGCATTGTTTTGAACAACAATTCCACTAAACGTACTAAGGCCAGACGCAGTTACCGTATTAAAACTGGAGTTGCCACTTACTGTTAAGTTGCCAGTGATAGTGACGTTACCGCTAATTAAAGCGCCACTGCCAGGGGCGTAATATAAATCGAGATAATCCCTGAATTGAGAAAAGGTAATTTTTTTGTTGCGCAGTGACGGGTCCACCTCAAAAACGTGGACCAGGGTCATGACATCCTGATCTACAATTTCGCCTGCTGCAATTGCAGGAAATTCGGTAATACGGCGGTTTGCCACCTATCTACTGCGCAATTCTTTCCTTTATTATAGTGCGGCTTATTTAGCGTACCCTAATCTCAAGACGTGGCAATAAATTAGTACCTAAGTACCAAAGCCCTTGAATTCCTGTTACAATTCCACAGGAAAGCAGCAGTACCAACAGCAATTCTGCTACGGTTAAATTACGCCGCACATACACAACTTGCGGTGGAATATCCATAGGTAATCGCTGGGGTACTGTTTGTTGGATGGCTAGCTCCATGGCACGTGCTTTCATTTCAGCCAACATCTCAGGAGTAATCTGTCCTTCCAGAGTCTGTTGCATGGGAGGTTGGCTAGGTGGAATTTGCTCTTCCATGATCACAAAGTTGTTTACAAAAGACTAGCATTTAATTGATCGGAGTGCAGCATGCCGTACGGACTACGCAAAGGCTTGGAAGACATTGCCTACGAACTAAAAGGAATCAGGAATATCCTTGGTTCCATGTGGCATAGTCGGTACTCAAACGCTGAAACCGATATTGCCAATCCCGAAATGTTTGCAGATGAATACATTTCGACAGAAGAATGCGGCAAGCGTCTAGGTGTCTCCGATCAAACCATCCGCAACTGGATTGCAATCGGTAGAAAAAACCCTGATAAAGGCTGGGTAGAAGGCATTCATTATGTCAACGTTTCTCCCGACGTCCACAAAAAAGCAGTCTTGCGTATTCCATGGAATCGCCTCATTCAATCCTTTGCTAAAAACGAAAACATCAATCTTAAAAACCTGCGTGCGCAGTATCACTTATACCATGCAACCAAAGAGGTTCTTGAGTGATGGCACATCGTTTCAAGGGAATTGATATCGATGCCATTACTATCGATAACCATGAGGAGCTACTGCCCAAATCCCTGGCAGATCAAGTGGAAATGTTCTTGCCACCCTGGGGTTCCTTCGATGATGGTTGCTTGCGTCGCTACCTAGAAAACTTAAAAAACTATGAAGAAGAGGATGCCAACTCTGGTATGACCTTGGCCAATCGATTACGACTGGCATTCAAAGATCTGAACCCAGATACAATCTGCGGTAAATTTCCACAAGCGGAGTTGCCTCTTAAACGTCGGTTGCGATGTGTTGCCGAGTATTTGATCAGGTCCGGAGAATTTGATAAGGTGCGAGATGAGCAAGGAAAACTCTGCAAAAAACGCGGCGTGCTTGGCAAGTTGGTTGTCTTGTACCAGCCAACTCCAAAGCTGTTAGAATCTCTGCATCGTCAAGGGTTGTTAAAAAGTGGATCGCCGTGAGAAATTAATTGCGTCAGTCATTGGTCCTGAGCTAGACGAGACCAAGGCAAAAATGCTTGATACCACTGTCAAGCTCATCCTTGGGGACATGGGCGCACAGTACGTTAAGTTTTGGGACGCAGAAGGTCCTGGCGTCTTGGTATTCCAGCCTGACAATAAAGAACGTTCTATATTCTTTTGGACGTTAAAAGAAATTCACGCAGCAGAAGAAGATTGCGAACATAACAATAACGGTGATCTTGCCGAAACCTTACGACGCATCCTTGGGGCAGCACAAAAGATTGATCCAATGGAGAAGGCAGGGTATATCATCAATGATGACAAGGGTCTTCGCTATTTGGAAATAGCGTATAACGACATCGTTAACAATGACTGAGAAAGGTATTCGCGGCGTATCTGCCAGGGTTGAAGGTGCAGAACTTATCACCAACGCAGACTTGGTGCATGCTGCCAACGAACTTTTAGGCGGCATTGACTTGGATGTGGCTAGCTCCAAAGTTGCCAATGAGTACGTACAAGCGACTGAGTACTACACGCCTGTGGATGATGGGTTAAATAATCAACAATGGTACGGAAGCTGCTATTTGTTTCCACCAGCGGGATCATACTTCTGGGACCAAAAGAACCAACGGTGGAAGATGACACGCGCTTCGTCGCTGACGTTGACTTCTTCGCATGCCGTATGGTTCCGTCGAATGTACCATGCATGGCTGGCGGACGAGATTGAGCAAGGGCTTTACTTCAGTAACTGCCCTGACATGATTCGATACGAGCCAAAGATCTTTAAATTTCCTATGTGCGTTCTACGTACCGTCCCTTACCTGCTCCGTAATCTTGATGGGAATGTAGAGAAAAAACAAACGTGCACGTCTTTCTTGGTCTATCTGCCTCCCAAAGATCGCTCAGGAGATGCAGTAGAACACTTCTGTAAAATCTACGGCGAACGTGGCCATCTCCTTGTAGACTGAACAAGCTATTGAGGTCTTATGAGCGTCCTGGCCGATTGGGAAATCAAAGAGCGTGCCGAGAAAGAACAAATGATCGAACCCTTTGTTGATCGTCTGATCAGCAAAGAAGATGGTCGGCGTTTGTTAAGTTATGGACTTAGCTCTTACGGATATGACATTCGTTTGTCCCCTAGCCAGTGCCTAATCTTTGGTAAGATTCAAACCGGTGATTGCGATCCAAAGGCCTTTGACGAAAGTATTTTAAAGCCTGCGGAACTTCTGGAAGATGAACGCGGCAAATACTTTCTTCTTCCTCCGTATGGGTATTGTTTAGGCGTTGCACAAGAACGTTTGAAGTTGCCTCGTGATGTCACTGTTGTTGCAGTTGGTAAATCGACGTACGCACGCTCAGGAATTCTAGTTAACATCACGCCCGCTGAAAGTGGGTGGGAAGGTTACCTGACGCTTGAAATCAGTAATTGCACTGGTTTATTCAATCGTGTCTATGCAAACGAAGGTATCACTCAACTGCTTTTCTACCGTGGCAATCCTTGTGAAGTCAGCTACCAAGATCGGAAAGGTAAGTATCAAGACCAACCAAATACTGTAGTTTTTCCACAGGTTTAACTACGTCCAAACGATTGTTTGGGTTTGTCTGCATACGCGGTAGATCCTGCACGCCCACCACTGTCACCAGCCGTGGCACTGGTGGGTTCGTTAATCAGTTGGTTCTTTTGATATTTGCCAGCAGCACGTGCACTCTTCATGAAGCGGTCAACGCGTGCCACTGCTCCTTTTGACGCGGAACCAACGACACCTCGTTCTTGCGGTCGCACGTACCGCAAATCCACGTTGTAAGCTCTTCCAGGGTTCAGATCCGTTGGTACCCCAGCAGAAGTGCCGGAGTCCTTGGCTGCGTCGTAAGTCTCTGATCTAAACTTGCTCATACTATCATTATAGAAAGGATATATCGCTAAGAAAACAATGCGGCCCTCAATGTTTTTGCAAGAGTTTGCAGCAAATAATGATCAAGTAAAGTGCCGTTGTATTGGCTTCGAGGATTTTGGTGCACCCCTTGATACCGTAGCCAACGACGTACCTCTTCAAGATATGTATAACACGGGTTTAGTCGCTCCCATGGATGGTATGCAACGTAACCCATTGAATATTGAAGGCCAAGGTTTGTACGGTCAGCGTCCAGGCTTAACGGGTTACATTCCTTCCATGGAAGAAGGCATGAAATTATATGGTGCCACTCCTAAGCCCCCTAGTATTCAAGGTGATATTGAGGGTGAGCCAGATGAGACAGAACTTCTGCTTTCCGCCAAACGCAAAGGCTTGCTGCGTTAAATTTGCTAGGCTGTCTCAGTCGGCATTTTTACAATGGACATGTTCCCTCCTGTTGACGTAACCAATGGGTGCGTAGATGGCGTTTGTCCAGTACCCTGGGTTACTATTAAACCACTTGAAACAACGCCCACAATCAAAGAGGATGTCGTAAATCATCCTTCCCATTACACCGATGGGGGCATCGAATGCATCGAAGCCATTGAGGCGGCTTTAACCAACGAAGAATTCCGTGGTTACTGCAAGGGAAATAACATAAAGTATATTTGGCGTGAGCGCCACAAAGGCGAGACAGAATCACTGAAGAAAGCACAGTGGTACCTAGATCGTCTTATTCAATTGGACGAAAGTCAAAAGGGATGAGCGTAGTGTAAATCGTCGTCATCGTCCGACTCGTCCTGCATACAAGCCAGGGCGAGTTCACTAAGTTCCAACTCACTAGGCAGATCCCACTCGATATCAATCCCTTCAGAACACATGATTTCTTTAACGGCTGCCCATTCCATCATCCGTTGGAAATACAGGTTTAACAGTGCCGCCTGCAGTTCTTCCCAACACATCTCCTCTGTTTGCAGCTCAGCTTTACGCATGGCAAACTGAAGTTCTAAAGGTAATTCAAACTCTTTACGTGTGGATTCGTTCTCCATGGAAAGCCTGAGTACTGCATTTATTCTAGGACGCTAGTCACTTGAAAAGGCAGAGGCGTCGTCAAGCTTGAAACGGTTAGCAAATTCTGCAAGCGCATAGGGATTGATTGTCGCTTCCAAGGTTCGGATTGCTTCCGTCTCATGGGGCTTTGCACCATAGCTTCTGAACGCACGCAGCAGTACGTCTGTGGCAACCCAAGGTTTGGCTTCAACCTCGGCAAGGAATAGGTTGATCTCTTCTCTGCGTCGTTCCAGGAGGCCACCGATGACTTGGTGATCTGCATCAAAGACCCACCGTGCAATTTCTTCTGTTACGCCAACGTAGTCATCGACTTCAAGACAGTCAATAATGGAGCTGTACAGAAAACTTTCCCAACCAACCGAATGACAGAACGAAAGTAATGCTTGGTGCATGCACTCGTCCAAGCCTAGGTTCAACTTCAGAAGTTCGGTGTTTAGAACGGTGAGTTCATCGACAAGATACTCCAGGGCTTTGCGTTGTGTGCAGCACTGGGTTTTCTTTACAACACTGCCGTCAGGATAATACTGTGTACCAAATCCAATCGTGTATGGCTCTGCGCCTGTTTGAGGATCTGGATAAGCAAGTTCATTGAAACCTTCGTAACGACAAATTAAATCAATCGCTTGCTTGTAATTATCCATAGGGGTAACAAGTGTTACCCCCAAGTATACATAATTTTTACTTGCCTTGGCCGCGAGACAATTTACGTCCGTGGCTAGGACGTGAATGTTTGCCGTCGCCTTGACAAGTCTTCTTAGGCTTGGACTCAATCAGGATTGCGGTGGACTTGGGCTTTGCCATAGCGGTAAAAACTCAACGCGTTTATCTTAGCCGATCTTTACCATTTCGTTTTATGCGACCAGTACCTTGCTGACATCTTGTCAGGGTTGGAATCCTGGGCATTATGTCTGGCGTAATAAGATTTCTTACGTGCTTTATCCTTTGCTGTTGTTGGGTTTTTACCAGCGCCTTCTACGCCTTGTTGACCAAACCTAATGATTTTTTCCTCGCCTCCTTCACATGCTTTGACAACGTGTGACTTAGTTGCATGACCAGGAGTTTTTCTTGGCTTGTTGCATTCCATGGAATCCTTGTGGATCTTGGCGGCACTAGCTGCTTTTTTGTGCTTACTCATGATTAGTACTTAGGTGTCAGGCCTTTAAAGGCACTGGTAAAACTGCCAAGAAAACCTTGGCCTGACTTTGATTTTGCAGTTACTGTATCTTCGGTATCATCGTCGTCATACAAACTGAAATAAGACTTATCTTCTGAAGAAGAGCTTGTTTTCTTTTTAGTTTCTTTAGGTGCTTTCTCATCGGCAGACAACGTTTCAATTGCTCCAAGAGCTTCGAATGGATCGCTGTTACTTAATTTACTAAACACACTACCTTCTTTAAACCCTTTACCAGCTTGTGTTAAAAGTTCCATGTCTTCTCGGTTTACATCCGGCATAAATTCTTTGTAAAAATCATCCTCTGTTCCAGAAAACCCCGCGTTTTTGAACACGTTATAGAGTTCAGTTTCATTTGGGTTAGTACGCGCCGCAGTGTCTTCAAGACGTTCAATATAGTCTACGCCAAGTTTTTCTTGTGTTACTTTTTCTTTCTTCTCGTTTAGATATTTAATTGCCTCACGTATCTTTGTTGCTTCTCCCGTTTGGAATGCTTCCTGAATATACTCCTTGACTTCTTCAATTCCCATTTCTTTGCCAGAAAGACCCATGGACTCAAGTACCTTTTCCCATTCGGCCTTGTTTTTTGTTGGGTCAATTCCCTCTAGCATTTTGTCCGCATACTCTTTAGGCGTAACAAAGTTTAAAAATGACGCGCTACCTAAATTTACTTTTTCATTTGCAATAGCCGGAAGAATGCTGTCGTCAATAAATGACTGTGCCGCATCTAATGATAACTTATCACGCGCTGGGTCAAAACCTTGGTGCATTCCATATACTTGGTAATGTAGCTTTGCAAATTGTGATTTATCATTCACGTTATAACCATATAAGTATGCTAACTGGTTCCAGGTGGCTGGAGGATTGCTCCCTGGCACGACCTGTTCACCATTCTTTTTTGCTGTTTCCCAATCTTCATTTACTTTTGCTGCTTGTGCAGTATGCTTTTCAATACTTACATCTCCTCCTGAAGGATTAAAATAAAATTCAGAATCAAAACCAGAATCTCCAGATGATTTAACGGTGTTTAACCATTGTTGAGCACGAAGATCTGCCAGGTTTTTCAAAGAACTTAATGCGCTTTGTGTTTGAAAAATGTTTTCTTCTCCTTGTGTTACATCCATGTAGCTCATAAACTCTGACATGGAACGAGATGCGTTAAACCGTGGGGTTAAATAGCGTTTAACATAGTCGTCTGCAAATTCCTTGTCTGCTACATATTGTTTAGAAGCATCTTGCCAGTCCGAAAAAGTAGCGCCTTCTTCGTATCGTTTTGTCAAGGTTTCATCAAACCATTTTTGCCAGTTGTAAATTGTATTTGACCTGGAAGGAATTCCAGTAACAGCAGAGAATTGTTTCTCTAAACTCTCTTCTGCTTTTTCTTGGTTTTGTCCTCCTAAAGAAAGAATACCGCCTACGCCTGTGTCTCCCAAGAGCGAATTAGAGAGCTCTTGGTTCATGTTAAAGATTTCACTAAAACCTGGCAAACCACTATAAAAATCAAACTGTTGCTCCTTGGCACGTTGCTTCTTGTATTCTTTTAACGTCTCATTAAATGTATCAACGGTTAAAGATCTAAATTTGTCTGCTGCTTCTTGTTCTTTTGGCCCAAGTACTTTACTCAATTTACCTTCGAGTATCGTATCTCCTCGTGACATTTTGACTTGGGACCGAATATCTTCTGGCAGTTGTGTAATAGAAGGAATTGCTAAATAGCCACTTGCACGATCTGCAGCATCTGCTGGAGACAACGAAGAAATCCATTGCCTCAAAACCTCAGGATCCTGTGCAGCTTCCCATTCTTTTAAATTACTGTAAGAGCCAAGGCCCATGACCTGATCGCGATACAGTTGATACTGCGCATCAGTCATTGGGGTTTCTTTGTATCCTTCAGCTTGTTCAGCTTTGGTAACTGCATTACCCCGTTCAGTTTTACCGTTTACAACTGCATAGTTGTACTGTAAAAAAGTATCTTGGTCATACCTCCCAACTAATGAAACATCTTCGTATAGCTGTCCGCCAATGTTAATATTGCCATTAAGCGCTTCATTCCATTTATTAAACGCTTCTTGTCCTTGACCAGTTGTCATGTAATACGCGGGATCAAACGCACCCATTGGCGGTTGATATGCTTTATTACTTGTGGGGTCCCATTTGGAAACTTTTCCGTAATAGGCATTAACAAGATTTTGCGTTACGCCAGTGTTGCTTAAGATACTTGCTTCCGTTCCGCCCAGGTTGTTTAAAGCAGTTGCAATTGATTTGAAATCAGTTCCGTCGCTCTTGTTGTATCTATTGGCAAAATCAGTAAACGTTTTTCTTGCGGCTTCTCCCACGGCATTAGTGTTTACAGCGATGCTTCCATCGGGATTAATTTTAAATTGAGCGCCCCCTGGTAGAATCCGATATTCTTTATTTCCGCCACGTTTTTCCCAATGGTCGTAGCCAAAACCTTCTTGGGCGGTTTCATTGGTAATGGGTTTTCCACTGCCGTCTTGATATACGGGTAGTGTTGTATATCCGCCACGTCCTCCTGAGCCTGGTGCATCTGGCAAACCATTTGTGTTTATAACTTTTGGCGTTAAACGTCCTTCGTTTTTACCACTGTTTTGATAATGGTTGTACCCCCAATCCCATTTTGAAATTCCAGTTCTTCTATTCTCTGCTTGCCAGGCTTGGCTTAGATCTGACGCTGCATCAACATACTGAGACCAATGAATATTGCTTCTGTCATTCAACCAACTATTGTAATTCTGTGCAATATCAGAATACGAAGAAACGTACTTATCAAAAACGCCCATTAGCACTCACCAAAAATAAAAACAGATTGCTGTTGGATCCAGGCTTCAATCCTAGCAAGAGATGAAGAAGAAAAAAAAGATTGTCTCTCGTACCACTTCTTCATATCCTCTGATCCTTTGTTTGCGTTACAACGTCTGCAACAAGGAATCAAATTATGTCGATTAGAAGAACCCGACTTAAACCTTGGAATAATGTGATCAAGGCTTGACGCCGAGTCACCACAGTATCCGCATTTGTGATCCCAGGCTTCATATATACTTTGTCTAAAACGTTTTTTGGCAAGCTTTGGAGTTAGTTCAACTAGCAGGGCGAGGGGCTCGTGCTCGTTGCAAAACATGCTGTCAATGGCCGTTAACTTATTCTAAGCTCACCTCATGGTTGCGAACGATTGCCATACTGATCAATCATTGTGAAATTTTGTACTTCAATCCGATCTGTTGCAAAGTTAAATAAACGCTGCAACATCGGATACACAGATAACGATTGGCAGTTGTAAGGAGGTACATCCATTCTTGACAGTGACTCCCTGGCAAGCTTATCCTTTTTAATTGCGTCTATTTCACTATCTGTCTTTGCCACTAGTTGTCTTTCCCATTCAGCCATGCTTTCTATGTCTGTTGGAAAATCAGATGGCTCAGGAGGAAATACGCGATCTGCAAACTTAAGCGAATAGATATGTTTGCAATAACGCAGCTCGTCTAAAACAGGTGACCATCTGTCTTCAAGAGTTACTAGCGTAATCTGTGGAATGGAACTGCTATCAAGTGTCTCCGTAACAGACGTATAGTCAGCAAAGGTTGGCATGCCTTCTGCAGAAGAGCCTTGAGTACCGAGGTTATCGGTGCTGCGTGTATAAGTACCGCCAAAGTCTGCATAAAGTCCTGGGCTGTCCCTCGTCGCATCACGACTGATAACACGATCTGTTGTGACTTGATTCGTCAAATCAAACGAAGGAGGTGCTGTAATTTCTAATGTGAGATTGATGGAAGGATCTACTTGTGCGGGAGTTTTCAAGATACCATCACGTTTGGTAAGTTCAAAACGACCTGGTTTAACCGTGGCAATATTAGTGCGTGGAAATAACTTCCTTGGATTCTCCGAGGATACATAGAAGTAGTCTCGCCGTGTAAAGTCTTGGCATGTGCAACTGTATCGCGCACCAGAGTTTAGATAGCGTCCTGGAGTAAATCCAATAGGTGAAGGAGTTACAAAGTTTTCATCTGGTGTTGCTTGTACGGAACCCGACTTTCGGAACTTAAGAATACCAGTGGTTTCGTTGATGTCTAGTAACACTGCGGATACATAGCCGTACCGTGTTTGCGTATTGGGATTGATCGTATCAACTTCAATTAACTCACCACCGGAAGCAACAATACGATCCTCAAACACTTCCGAGATTAAAGGCTTTTGTCCACCAGGGAAAAAGAATGGTGGTGGCAGTGGGTTTGATGAGCTCCAGGTGCCTGTCAATTTTACGTACCAATAGTTCTTGTCTTCTGTTACTGATTCAACAGATAAGTTACTGGTGCTTACGGGGTCGGTGTATAAGTCAGTTCTGATGGCTCCTGCATAGCGCCACAAGCACCAATGCATACCAAGCTCTCGACTCTTCGTTGGGAAGCCAATAAACGCTCCCTGGATAACAATGGGAGGACTAGGAGCAAATACAACGTCTGGAATATTGTATTCAAACTCGTATGTAAAGTATTGTCCGTTTGAATAGATTTCGTAACCCCTACGCCAACGTGCCCATGCTGACTCCCTATCAATCGTCCAAATTGAACCAGGGAGTGATCCTTTGGAAAACTCCCCTTGAATTGGTTTTACTTCCTTGGGATTAATCTGATCTTTTACCTTGCCAAAGTCACCAAAAGAATTTGTTCTTTGTCCGCCGAAAGAGTTGCCTCTCTTTGACATGATTAGAAGAAACCGCCTTCAGCGTAGACGTGTGCACCTGGGATGTATCCAGATGCGTTAGGACCGTCAGGAAACACGCCTACGTACAAACGGTCGCCACGTTCCAGGTAAATACCACGGTTGCGTAACGGAGCACCAGCAGAGAGCCCTGAGGCGTTACCAGCGGCTGGGTTGGGTGCCGCAAGTTGAGGCATCACATCCGAACAATCAACTTGTTGTGTGTTGGCAGGAACACGCTTGGCAAGTACAACTTTGTAGTCGCCACTCGCTGGGATAGGCTGCGTGGTACCACGGGTCTGATAGACGACAAATGTTACTTCTGGCTGGTACGGACCAACGGTACCGCCGTAAGAAAAACCACTTGCGTCAGGCGTCGCAACACCAGAGTACCGAATGGTTCCCATGGTACCGGTAATTGCCGTCGCACCTGTATAGGTGTAGTACCCAAGTCCACTCTCTGCTGCTGGAGTGTTAAGTCCAGTGGCCGTAATAAAAACAGTCTGGCCACTTACCAGTCGGATGCGTGTGCCAGTGGTTGTGGAATCAAGGGTGTAGTCAGGATTGCGATAGTAGTCATTACGAACAATAGTGATGGAGTCGACAACACCACCACTATTATTGTCTTCTTGAAGTGCAGCATCCATATCGACAAGGATCGAAGGAGCTTGTCCGCCTTGCACAAAGAGTGTGTTAGCGGATGCGCTACCAACGGTCTGAGTCGTGACTCGTACCGAATCAAAAAGAGGCCTGTCAACTAACAGGGGCTGCTTATTTGTATTTGTCGAAGCCAAGGGTCTACAGCACTAATATCCACCATTATACCTGAGTTTCAATAACCAGGTGTAGATAATGGATTGGTTATAACACCTAGATTCTTGCTCATGCTACCTAAGAATTCTGCAAATCGTTGACCTGCATTTTTAGGTTGTGGTGCACTTTGCATAGCTTGCTGCATCAACTTGATACCCATTGCTTCTTCAAGCGTAGGTCCATACACAGGTGCAGAGCCCGCTACTTGTGGTGCTGGCGCTGCGACAGAAGGTTGTCCGCCAACGTCAAGAGGATCTCCTAACACACGTTGTGCGTTAGCGTATAGATCGCCTCCTTTTCTAAAACGTGGCAATGCCCCACGGACAGATGTACCGAAAGAATCCTTTGCTTCTAGAGAAACATTTGGATTGCCGCCAAGGACCGTGGCATATGCACGATCAATACCCATGCCTGGTTTAAAACCTCTGTCTTCAAAATACTTCAAAACAGCAGGCATTTGACCAGCCCTTGTTTGAGGACCAGTAATTCCGTATAGTTTTTGTTCGTTTTGTCCAAACTGAATTAAACCTTTGTGCCGTCCTCCTGCGCCCCCTACAATGTTAGGATCCATATTCATCCCTGATTCCAGGGATAAAAATGCGCCAAACTCATATGGATCTAAGCCAAGGCGCTTAGCTCCTTCAAAGATTGCTTGCCTTTCGTTTGTAGGAAGAATTCCAACTCGTGGTGTGGCCATGGCAATTAGGTCCTTATTCTCCTACCCAATTTGAATCTGCTTTGAGTCCAGGAATAAAAACAGTCTGTACAGCGGCAACAAGACTGATCTTCGTGGCTAAACGCTTAACAAAATTAGGACAGAGAATCATTGGTTTAAAAGCAACAACACTGGCCCCCATAGATCAAAGATCTGTGTCCAGTAGGTTGGGCTTACATGCTGAGCAATGCCAAAAATCAACGTTTGGTGTATTGGTTTAAAAGCTCTTGGAACTCTTCTGGACTCATGTTTTTAAAACGAGGATCAGCAAAGTTCACAGGCGGTGCACCTTCTCCACCAATAAAGCTAGGAGATGCGGGATTCAACATAGCATCTGCCATTGGTACGGCGGGTGTAGGACCTTGAGTAGCCTGGTTCCAAGTGAACTCAGCTCGATTTTCCAGGGATGGAAGTTCTTGGATACCAATACCGCGTTGAATTGCATCGTAGCCAACAGCGCCTGGTTTTACTTTGGAAGCAAGGCCACCAGGGGCGCCATACTTTGCTGCCCAAATTGCCATGCCTTGGTCACGTACCTTAGCACGTTCATCAGCAATTGCTTGCTTCTGCATGTCAGGGTTAGCTTTCACCATCGCCTCAACCCTGGCACGCTCCCGTTCGTACTCACGGTTTTGTGCAGCGTACGGATCAATAGGTGCGAAAGAACCTGCACCGGAAAAGCCACCCCCTCCACCTTGTGCTGCTCCTGGAGAACGTGGTGCAGTGTCTTGAATAAAACGACCTTGCGTTCCAGGGGTGTTAAGAGAGTTTAAAGTAGCACTACTTCCAGTTCCATTCAATAATTGCCAACCGTAATCATCGCCACCCCAATAGACAGGTTTACCGTTTAATACTGCTTGAGTACCAATAGGACGCTGTTGTTGTCCTGGTGGAGATTTAGTCGCCCTTGGAGCACCTCCACCTGAGCCAATTACATTTTCAATGCTATTTCCAAGTGCCCCAAGACGTGTGATGATGTTATCTTGTGGGTTGATAACTTGTTGAGTTTGCTCAATAATATCAGGAATAGCAAATAACGGGCTTATAAATTTGCCAGCTCCCCTAAGCCCTACGGTTGGTTTTATAGGAATTGCTGCTCGAGCATTTAAACGTTGGCGAGCAATACTACCGGCATCTTGGCCTTTAGGATTTGCCTGATTAAGAAAATCAAACCAAGCCATAATTACCTCCAGACCTCATGTAAATAAATGCGTGAACCAACAGCAGTGTCGGCAGGACCAGGTAATGCCTGGATAAATTCAGCACCAGAACGTTCGTAACGATAACGAGCCTGGAACGGATCTTTGTAGTTTGGAACGTAAAGAATCTGCGCAAGTCGATTGGTTTCGTAGAGATAAATCTCGTCCCAAACCTTCAAAGATTCCCTGGCATTGCTGGAGCGAATCGTACGATCCACATCACCAACGATGTTCTCAATGCGAGTAGAAGGCGAAGTAGCAACTTCGGTTTTCTTCTCGGCAGTATCGCAACGACCAAGTTGAATAATAACTTTGTCGTAGAAGTATGAATCCGGGATGGTGTTCATAGCTTCTTCCAGACGAGCGTAATCGCCCGCTGGTACGGTGACCGTGAAGTAGCCGAGGTGGTATCGGACTCTACTTTTATCGAAGTCGCTGAGATGCACAGCTTAGTTCCGTATGTTTTTTATTATAAGCTCATTGGATTTTGTAGAACTCCAAGGCCTCCCATTGCTTGCATCATTTGCTCCATCGTTGCACGATGATCCGTGCGTTGCGGGGGATTAAGTAATTGTTGCATCATTGTTGTTTGCAGTTGATCTTGCATATAACGTTTCAAAAAATCTTGTCGTGTTTCTGCAGTATTTGCATCAGCAGTAGCACCTGGACTAACAGCTTGACCAGTGGGAACTAAGACTTCTGTTTCTGCTTCAGGGCGATCAACATTGCCATGGCCAACGCGGAATACAACCTTACCACTAGGATCTAAAGCCTCAGAAAAATATCCATATCCTCCACCACTACCGCGACGAATCTTGCCGCCTGCAATGCCAGGTATGTAAATAGATGCGTCTTCTACAGCACCTTTATCAAACCTGCTTTTACCTTTAAAAGGTACATAGAAATCAAAAGAATCAAATCCAGGACTTTGACTATGAGCGTGCGCCGCTGCTGCTCTTTCTAGTAAATCAATTTTATCTGATAGATCTGCTGCTGTATTCCACCTCCTTCCAGCCACTGCGTTGTTTGAGAATTCTATTTCGCGCCCATGAGAACCGTATTGGTTTGCCAATGCATCCATTGCTTTGACTTTCTCAATAGCAGGGAGCGACTTTAACGCTTTCCAATCAATGTGATAGGGAGAGCTGCCACCAATTTTATTACTAGGTCCTGTATATCCACTGCGATTAACAGAGTATGCCATGTTGTTTTATTTCTTATTTTACGAGCAAAAAACCCCCGGTTTCCCAGGGGCTAGATAGGAGATAAGTATCAAACTCTGATCAAGTCTGCTGCTAAAACCGCGTCCCAATCAACCCGTTTAATTTGCTTTAACTGTTCAAGATTGTTAAACCTTTCACCCGATAAGGACATCTGAAGATCTTTAATTTCTCGAGCTGTTTTCAATCCGATACCCTTAATATGATCAGCGATCATCTGTGGGGTAGCGCCATTGATGTTAAGGCGTGTGTCCGGGGGGAAAGTGCGTGGTTCTTCCTGCGATGCTTTATCTTTCACGCGAAGAGTTTTTACTTTCTTCGTGGCTTCTTCGTCAGGTGTGAGTTCAGTTTTGTAAGCGGTGTAAAGGCGACCGTCCTGGTCTTTGACCATGAACCAATCGCCTTGATCCCATTCGCTTACAATCTCAACACGTGCACCTGTCTTTTTATGCTGATAAAGCATATCTGCAGTTGGTGTAGACATAAGACCAGTTGTTCACTGGTCTTAGTTTAACCTAATCAGCTAACAACGCGACCAGTGAGGTACATGTCGATATCTTCGTAACCAGGGGCGACATCAGGTTGGATGTAGCACACTTCCACAACCAGGTAACCAGCGCGGCTGGCGGCACTGTCAGCAGCAGAAATGTAGAAACCACCAGAAGTCGTGGTGCTATTAGCGGTTTCCTTAGCGAACACTTTGAAAGTGGTCGAGCTATTCAGCGAGTAGTAAGCGTTACCAGGAAGAGGACCAAGTACGCCAGAGCTCAGAATGAAAGGATTGGTGCCGTAACCAGCAGTACCACCAGCAAAGTAAATCTCGCCAGCTTGGGTACCAGATACGGTAGAGGTGAGGTTGGCTTGTGCCACACCTTCACCAACGCCAGAAGCAGCAGTGGGGCTACCACCATTGCTACGACCAAAGGAGATCACGTTGCCAGTTGCGGCATACACACCAGAAGCAACGGTACCATCCCAACCAGAAGCAACGGAAATCGCAGTGCGATACACGTAAGCAGGAAGGGTGGAGTTACCAGAGATCACCATGCCGGTGATGTTGGGACGAGTGTCGTCTTGGCGGTAAGGCGAAGGAACGATCACATCAGCGTTAGTGGTGACGGCAAGAGAGCCGGTGCCACCAGAAATGCCTACAACGGGCACATAACCACGCTGCTGGAAGTAACGGTAACCAGGGGTAGCCAGCACCGAAGTGGGGCCTGCGTTGGAACCAGTATCAGTACCAGCGGCATTAGGGTCGATATTGCGATACCAACCGTTGAGAGCATTATTCCAGTTACCTGGATAAATCTTTTTAGCCGTTAAATAAGTCATTTATCTTTCCAGATATGTTTGTTGTTATCAGATGTTGCCGTCATCTTGGATGAAGCTGAACGCGGTCGTGATGAAATCGGTGTTAAGGATTTCGAAACCAGCGTAAAGTTGCCAAATCAGAATGATGAAGCGGCTGAAGTCGTCGTTGTTGTTGATCAGCACCTGAGCATTCGGGCCGCCGATACCAACGCCAACAGCTTGAGGACCGAAGAAGTAACCTTGGGCCACTTCACGAGAAGCATAAGTACCACCAGTGCCATCGAAGGAAGCACTGATGCTCTTGCTTGGGAAGTTGGTCGACTCGAAGAACTTCACGCCTTCGAACTGAACGCCAGTAGGCATTACAGGTTCACCAGCCAGGAAGTAACCTTGACCAGCCTGGGGACCCATGTAGAAGCTGGCGTTGTTAGGCATCATGGGATTACCCATGTACATGCCTTGACCAGGGTTACCAGCGTAACGTGCAATCTCACGGAAGTCAGGATCACGACGCAGGTGCATCATGAAGACGGGATCGCAAATGCAACGATACAGACCATCAGAGAAGGTCGGCACGTTACGCTTACGCAGGTCCTTAACAACGTTCAGCAGGTCGGTACGAACCTGGAATTGCTGAACATCAGCAGTGTACTCAGTGGCGGTGTAAGCAATACGACCAGAAGAATCTTTGGTCTTGCCACCAGCAAAGTAGTAACCACCTTGCGAAGTAGAGGCGGCACCATTGGCTTCAGCTTTGGCGAGTTCATCAAGGAACACGCGGTCACGCCAACGGCGATAGTCGTCGAGCAGCGTCAAGCTACCGATCGACTGGTGGAACATATTCAGGTTCCCGCTGTCCAAAAGCAGGCGCTGCGCAGTGATCAGCGTCTCACGCGCAATCTTGAAAGTGCTAGGCTGAGTCGGATCACCCGGATCTGCAGGGCCGGTGTACTCTTTGAGTACCACCAACACCTTTTCCTTTGTGATGTTGCGGCTGTTGGCAGTACCGATAGTCTGGTCGGACACACGCTCACGGCTGTCCTTGGTACCAGGGGTACCCCAGAACTTATAGCGGTCTAACTGAACGGTTTGACCAGGCTGCCGAGTAAAGTCATGAACGACCACAGGCTCGACTGCCATTTCTGCGATGTACGCAGGATGGGGACGGTAAAGTTCCGCACCCAAGATTTTTGGAAAGTCATTATCAATAAACACTTTGTTTCATCCTCCGTGTGATCGTCTAGGAAGTGTTTGTTATCGGGTAAAAGATTCAGACATTTCCATGTCTTATCTATTAGAAATTTTAGCAGTTAGTAACTTATTAGTTACATATACTGCAAAGTAGGTGTGGCCGTACGTGCCATCAAGGTATTACTGGAGCCATAACGCTCTGGATCCTCACCTTGAACGACGTTCATAACACCACCACCAATCGTGCCACCAAGTGCACCTGCACCAAGAACACCAATTCCAGTACCAAGTGCAAACTCAGCTTTAGGACTAGTAGAACCAGCCTTAACAAGTCTGCTCATGTAACCTGGCCCAAGAGTTGCCCCTACTCCTGCACCTAAAGCACCGGCGCCTAACGCTTCCGCAATTAGACGACCGGGACTTTTTTCTTGTGCTTGGCCGGTAACAACGTTTCCAAGGGTGGCAAGACCTGCAGCAGCGGCACCTGCACCGAGAGTGGACAATGTAGGGTCCATTGCTGCATTCATTAATGCCGCTTTACCCTTTGCAAGTAACGGATTGAATTTACCGGCCAGTTTCATTGCCTCACTCCATCACAAACAATTTGTTTGCAACGACTTGAGGTTGAGCTTGATTCAGTAAACGCCAAGCATTTGTGGGGTCCACATCCATTTGGCTCTTAAAGCTGCCCCAGAAATTTTCAGGACGTTGAGGAGCAGATGCAGAAGGAGGTGCTGGCATGTACGGATTAATAGCTCCCACTGGTGCGGTGCGGTAACCAGGAGTCTCAAGTTCAGACTCACTTTCGTACACAGGACACGGACCTTCAGGACCAAAGAACTGCAGTGTGTAATCGCTGAGAACGTCGGGGTTCGTCAGGATCTCGTTATAAGCAAGATTCTCTTGGTGCTCGTTAACTGCAAAGTTTGCATATTGAGTCAGCAGTTGATTTGCCTGTTCGTTCTCAACACGCTCGTTAACTGCAAAACTTGCATAATCAGTTAACAGACCTTGTGCTTGTTGGCCCCATGCAACAGCACTATCCAGCATGCCCTCAAGATTAAGTGCATATTGGTTAAGGATCGCAGGTGCTTCCCAGCCGTAATTATTGATTACGAACCGGCTTTCGTTGCTTAGATCTAGACGATCCGCCACTGCTTGGCTCAGCTCCTGACTTACGGCCGGAGACGAGGGAATCGAAGAAGTTTGGGAATAATTGGGCGAGTATGTCTGGTTGGCTTGCCAGGTCTGCGGAGCCGATTGATACGTACTTTGGCCGTTCGTTTGTCCGTAATTGGCCGGACTGTAGGTCGTCGGTACTGACGGTTGACCCTGGAACGGGGATTGAACTGGGCTGCTCAGAAGGCCCACCACCTTGTTGAATGCCGACTCCCATGGATTGCCCGTCGTCTCCGATGGGGATTGGGGGGCGTACTGAGACGGGTTTGATTGGTAATTGGGGGCCGCCTGTGGTACTGCTTGGGGGTAGCTCGTACCCACCTGATACGGCACTGGTTGTCCCACTGGAGCTGTCGGTGCTGCTTGGTAGCTCGGCACCACGTAGCTGCTTGGAGCCACCGCTGCCGGAACTTGGCTCGTCTGTGGGATCGATTGGACGGTAGCGTCCTGCATAGCTCATCTCCTTTTGTAAAGCTTCTAAAGTTCGATACAGATATGGCGTTAAATCCAATCTTGGATCCGCAGCCATCGGAAGATCCGGTGCTTGCGGGTGAGGAGTCTGCATCATGCCCCCCACTAGTTTAGAAAATGCAGCGTATGCACCCTGCAATTCGTTCACCATCCTGAACGGAAAGCCGGATAGCATCTCCGCTCTTTCCTCATCTGTTTTAGATGGGAAAAGATATTTCAGTGCTTCAATGCTATCAACCCCTAACTCTTGAAGGTTTCTTACAACAATTGAGTTGTTAAGAATATCTTGCGTCGAGTCCTCGTAAACAGGGCCTAGCCAACGCCATAGAACTGTTATGTCTCCGTCTGGAATTAACCCCACCACATTAGGCGGAATCATCTGTGTTTCAATGCATGCCATCATGATTTGTTTGAGCTTTTGCTCATACATTTGCATGGCTTGCTTGTACATCTCCTGTTGTTCAGGAGGTGCGCTAGGTTCGAGTGCAATTGGCTTTTCGAGTTTTGCAGCTTGAGCTAGGGTTGTTTTAAAGATCTGTTCTTCTTGGTAAATAATTAATTCAAAACACCGACAAATACCATGTTCATAAATAGCATTTGCTTTTTTCTTGGTTGTTGCAGCAACACGACCGAACAGTGATTTGTATTCAGTTGCGGTGACGCCAGCAGAAATAGAAAGCTCGTCAACACCACCAAGTGCCGTACGAATCTCTTCTCGATACTGTCGACCAAATGCGTTTTGGTCTCCCGTGATTGCGTCGGGAACAATGTAACCAACACGATCGTTTGGCTCCAGGTTCGCAATAACGCGTGGCACTCTGATCTGAGCTTCCATGCCACGACTGACGGGATCAGCCTTGAACATGGATGCACTCATAGGTGATTGGCTAGCAAACCCTGAGTTAGCGGCAATCGAAGGACGCTGGATCGCCATGTCACCACCGGACTCCATCAGGTCGGTTTTGGGACGTGATGACAACAGCGTTGGGTTGCCAAAGAACGTGATGTTCTTACGCATCGTACGCATCAATTCATCGTGCGTACAAATGGCATTGGCTAGTGCATCAAAGTCACCATGTCCTTCTGCAGAGAAGCCCTGAGGATTGTTGGTGATTTCAACACATGGAATGAAGTTGAGTGTATTCGGGAACTTCTTGGTATCACCCGTTAAGGTGTACGTAGGCATGTCAAAGTTAAGTTCAGATTCAGAATGAGTCTCTTCAATTGAATCTGCTTTAATTGACAAACGAATGTATCTCTTTGCTCCAGGGCTGTAAGCGTTGTTAACGCCGGGGGTATTGGTAAGACTCTTCATCTGGATGTCACCAAAGCCATTCATGGCTTTGCGCACCTTATAGCTGTAGATGATTACAACTTCGTCCAGTTCGCCATCAACGTTGTAATAGGAACGATATTCGTGTTTACGGAAATAATACAGACGGTAATTGTTTTTAGTAGGACGGATGTAAAAAAGTCCTTGGCCATCACAGATGAAATACTCCCAAATGGAATCAAGTCTCGTATCAAGCTTGTTGTATTTGCAAACACGATCAAGGAAGTCTTTACGTTGTGAACCGAAGTTATCTTGGGATGGGAAGAATTCAACTCCTTGGCGAATACCAAAGAGTTTCATCTGTGCAATATGGGACGCGACAATGCCTGTGTCAACGACAACGCCACTATCTCGATCAAGATAAGCGTTGACAATTTCTTGAAGTCTGGCTTTAGCGTCCGCCATTATTTACTTTGGTTATTGAGTAATACTAGCAGGTTTTAAGAAACCGTCATATTCGAAAAACCTGCGGGTAAAGTGCCGCGATAAAACGTTGCGTTTGCTGCGTTTGCACCGTTGGGTAGATAGCTCATCGCCGCACCATTCCCTGGGGCACTTGGGTCATAACGCCCACCCATCTGCGCCATAGCGCCGTAAAGATTGCTGGAACCAAACGGACTACCTGCCATTGGAAGCTGAGGGAATCCTGGGGCTCCTGGCATTGGCTGCGGTTGCCCTGGGCCATAGACGTCATCAATGTTCTTGCGATTCTCACCGGGAAGAATAGGCTTGTCTTTATTCTTTGCACCCGGAATTTGAAAACGAGGATCAAACGGACTTGCGGCCATTGCTCCTGAATTGCCTAAACCTGTGCCGTAAAAACCACCGGGCTGCGTGAAATAATTTTGCACTCTAAATACTTCCGCTATTGGAACTATTCTACTCTTCTATAACTTCGTAGCCAGCGGCATCATTGACTTTGGTGATGATAATGCCAGTGCCACGTACATCCCAATTAAGGACGTCGCCTTCTTGCCAGCCAAGCTCTTCGACTACTTCGTCGGGAAACGTGATGTACTGGTCTCCGTTCTCATCCTCTTGGACTTCGAGAATGTAACTCATTTTGATTCGAGCAATTTCTCCATTAGCTTATCAAGCTTATTGTTGATTTGATTGAAGTTGTCGTGCATTTGCTGGATTTCTCTTAGGAAGTCTACCTTAAGAACGTAATCTAAAGGCATGCGTTTTAAGTCGTCTTCCAAAACGTCAATCCTTCGTTTCTGCGAGCCGATGTAATTGAAAGCTTGTTGGATTTGGTCGTTTTGTCTTCCAAGGATTTTACCTGCAACCCAACTGCCACCGGTAATAGCGGATACAACGGCCGTTAAACCGATAGCAATGTATTCAGGCCCCACGACCAAATTCGCTTTTTTCTAATTCTAAGGTTCAGTAATCGACGTGGAGTTTTCCTTTGCGCATTAATCCGTTAATCATCCAGACTAAAGCATCAACGCAGTCATCATGACTGCTGACACCAAAGTTTGTCAGCTCTTCAAACATCGCGGTGAAGTTGCGGTAGCGATTGAAGATCAGTTTGCGATCCTCAAACAAACCCATACAGCCACGGAAGCGTGCCAATTTATCGGCGCGGAATCCTTTGACGGGATGCCAATTCAAGTTGTAAAGGCTTTCATTGGTTAAACACACGCGTTTAAAATCGGCCTCCAAAGAAGCCTGGTATTGTACCGCTTCTGAATAAATGTCGCACGTTGAATATGTTGGGTAGTAATTGCCATTCTCATCTTGTCCAAGGATATTCCAATCATTGAGGAGTTCTTTGAGAGCATCAAGTTTCTCAAGGTTTCCCATAACACGTAATCGACGATAGTCGATGACATGAATGCGATCTCCAATGCGACCACCCAATACCATGACGGTGTAGTCATTCTTCTCTTTGGTGCCCGCAGATAAGTCAACACCTACAGCAAGACAATCAAATTCAGTTGCAATCTCCGCTTTAACAATCAGTTCTGGTGCCAGAGATAATTCATTCTGCCTGACGACTTGATTCATGTACTGGAACGAGAAGGCAATTGGTGCTTGTCGTTTCTTTTCTTTTAAGTAGTCAAGTGACCACATGTCTGGCCAATATGAAACCTCTTCTCCCGTTTTAGGATCAGTAAGGATGGCAGATAACACAATCTGAAGCCAGTTGTTTTGTGTGTTAAATGTCGTTGCATGGATGTCATCATGTCTGAAGCGAGTACCAAGGCAGATAGCCCTGGCTCCTTCAAACATGGTGGGTGCAATCACAGCATTCCAGTTATCCTGCATCTGTTTACGAATGTCAGGGTTGGAGATGTCTGCGGCAGATTTAATGGCGTCATCAATGATCACCAGGTGTGAACGCTTGGAGGTCACCGAGCCTTTGAGACCTGCGGCACAGAGTGTAAATTGTTCCTCACCCGTGGTATCAATGCCAGCAAACTTGTGATCGATTGACCAGTACTCATTACTGGTTACGTTCTTGAGAAGACGTACGGTTGGAAAGACTTCTTGGTACCGCTTGCTTTCAATGATGCGTTTAATGGTCGCCGACTTAGAACGTGCAATGTCAACCGTATAGGAGAGATAAAGAATTTGTAGTGGCTTCTTGGCTTGTGTATGAAGACCAATAGCCCATGCCGTGAACAAACCTAAGATTGTGGACTTAGCAGATCCACGTGGTGCCAGAAGATCAACATTGGGTCCTGCAATTTTTAAAAGACACGCACTATCTTCGCCTGTAACAAAATGACGATGCCATTCTTTATGATGCTGTGCAGGAGGTTTATCGGCTACGTAATCACAAAAGTATCCAAAGTCTTCTCTTGCTTTCTTTAGAGACTCAAGATTACGTGGTACACGAATTTGTTGCCTACGTGCAGCAGCTTGCGCGTTACGTCGATATGCAAGATGTTGATATGCAGGCACAATAAGTAATCAGCTAGTAACTGAATACTACTTCATTCGTTGACGTTTTTGTTTTTCCTCTTCTGTGCTTGGTACTGGCGTGCCTTTTCCAAAGCTGCTTGGTGCTTGTCTTTGTCCGACATTGGGCTGTTGTCCTGGTTGCGTGCTTCCCGTTCTTTGAGGTGCGCCAGGATTTGGGGAAGCTGTTGGCGGTTGGTTTCCATTCTGTTCATTACGTGTTTCTGCAACAGCGCTCAATACTCTTGCGCCTTCGGCTGCAGGACTTTTAGCTTCACCACCAATGGGTGCTCCTTGTAATTCACGACGTCCACCAAACCGATTTCGATTCTCCTGCAATCTTTGCACAGCAGCACCAAGGCTACCAGCAAGCATTGCGTCGTTCCCTTGGTCGGTAGTTGGTTGTGGTGAATTCATCATATGTGTATTTTAACTTAACTGTCTTCGTACTGCATTTTGGCCCAAATACTCATGGACGCTTCTTCCAAGGGGATTTCAATTGGGTCATCTTTGAAGATAATTTGTAATTCACGTAGAGCACGATCTGCACCAGCCATTAGCAATCCTTTGCGATCACGGCTAGATGTGAATAGTTCAATCTGCGCAATAGTGCCACGTAATTCTTTTTGCATGCCAGCAATACGTGCCACGCCAGCATCACGTTTGACAACACCGTTATCAACGTCTTCTCGTAACTTACGGATATCTTCCTGCATCTCCTCAATTTCATAGAGGAGTTTCTTGCGATGATCCGGCTTTTTGTAATGGGATTTAACCCATAAATCACACGCAGAAATACTACCTCCATAGCCAAGGAATCTGGCATAGAGATAGCATTCAATCACCGAGAAAGTTTCCTCGGCAAAACTACAAAACGCATCTTGATCTGAAGACGTTAAGTTGTCGACCCATTGGTCAAACAACTCAATATCGATAGCCTCGTTGCGCCTGGTTGTAGTCTCTGGCTTCTTCTGTATCTTTGAATTGCTGGCCTTGCTCTGCGGAAGTGCGTTGTTCAGACGCACCTTTGCCGATGGTTTCGCGTTCTTGGGTTCCAGCATCTTCTAATTTTTTCTTGGAAAAACTATAAGCCACTTCAGCGGCCTGTCGATATTTGTCAATATCAAACGGGTCGTCCTCAGTTGTTTTATTAACTTGGCCGGGAGGCAACGTTGTCATGGCTTATAACTGCCTCAAGATTAGAAATTAGACATCATGCTAGCGAGACCCTGTTGGAAAATGTCACGACGACCTTCAACAGACTTCTGACGTTGCTGGCGACCTTTAGATGCTTCAAGGCGGTTAAGAAGAGCCTCAAAATTATTAAGGTCAAAATTAGTGGCGGTATCAGTACCGGTATTTGTAAGAGCGTTCATTTTACTCTTTCTTTAATAAAGGTTTAAAATCAGAAGTTGGACATCATGCTGGCAAGACCTTGTTGGAAGATGTCACGACGACCTTCAACAGACTTCTGACGCTGTTGGCGACCTTTAGATGCTTCGAGACGCTGAAGGAGTTGTTCGAAGTTGTTAAGGTCAAAATTAGTAGCAGAATCGCTACCGGTATCAGTGAGAGCGTTAGTCATTTGTTATTAACCAATTGTAGGTCTCTAAGTATTATAAACAGACTTAACCAAAGGCAATACCAAGTAAGTTGTACATCTTCTGATTAGCATCCATCCTGGCGATGTCTTTATCCGCTTCCGTACGAAGGCCCATGGTTTTGTAATCCCACTCGCCTTTCTTCTCTACGTTCTTAAGTGAGTAGCTACCTTCAATATCGGCCACGTCTTTCAAGCCAGCGTTAATGATCTCCTGAAGCCTAGCTTTTTTATCCCCTTCGATTGTGGCAACTGCAGTGCGCCAGCGCTCTTCGGAATCTGTGGCATACTTGGTTCCTTCAAGAGTACGGTCGTAGCCGTAATTGGATGCATCTCTTTGAATCTTTGCAATTTCTTCGGCAGATTTTGCGCGAATACGATCGCTTTCTAATCCAAAACCTCCTTGAAGATCAGCCTTTTCAAGTTCTGTTTTAGAAATTTGTTCCCAGGCAAATAAGCCGCCTCCGTTTGCCTCATCGTTATTAGTAACGCCCCCTGCTTCCGCTTCTCCAGTTCCACTTGTTACTTGGTTCAGCGTGTCTTTATTTGTTTGATAGTATTGCTTACCGCTGTCAGCTAACTTGATGCCTTTGTCTTCAAGTTTATCTTTTAGATCCGCCAAGGATCTACCACTACCCGTTGCAATAGCTTCAAGCTCTTTGGCGCCAGCTTTATTGCCTTTTACTTCGTATTTAACACCACCAACCATAATTGTTGTGGTGTTTGATTTATTGTTAGCTTTTGGTTTGTCCTCTTCTTTTTGATTTTGTTTAGTTGACGGAACAATAGGCTGAAGAATAGGTTTAACAATAGGTTGGATTGTAGGTTTATTTTGCGCAGGCTTATTAGGCTTGTTGTCCTCCTTCTTGGGTTGGATATTAGGTTTGTTATCAGCAGGCTTATTAGGCTTGTTATCCTCCTTCTTAGGTTGGATATTAGGTTTGTTTTCAGCAGGCTTGTTAGGCTTGCTCTCCTCTTTCTTAGGTTGGATGTTGGGTTTATTTTTTGACATGAGTTATCTCCTATGCGCTAGGTAAGTACTTGCTTTGGAATGTACTTGTTGCAGCATTCCCATATCTACCTGTTAGTTTACCAGTACTGTCTCTTTCAGGTGTACCAAAAATATCAGCAAGTAGCTGTTGGTTCGGCGTCATTACTTTGCCGCTGGCAATCATGTCAGCCTTGAGTAAGTTCTCAAAAGCTGCACCGCTTCGAATATTTTCTGCTCTAGCTCGATCAGCAAAACGATCGTAGTCTTCAGGACTGTATCCAATGCCCTGTTGCCGATATAAATTACTAGCAATATCTTGGAAGTTATCTCGGTAGTAATCAATAGGTTTGTTATAGCTTTTTGCTAAACGCTTTTGAATAAACTCAGGATTACTAAATGCACCTTCTTGGGCTTCAAGATAAGCTTCGAATGCACCACGATCACCTGCATCTCTTAAACTCTGTGCTTCACGCAGGATCCTACGTTTTTTAAGAGGAGTAGCACGTACTTGATCAAGGGCGTAATCTTGAAGCTCTTCTTCCCTTGGTGTCAAGCCGTATTCAAGAGGCTCACCGCCGCCGCCAAATAACCCGCCAAGGCCACCAAGTAGGCCACCTGCAGCCGCACCCCAGGGGCCAAGCGACATGCCTGCTAACGCACCACTAGAGGCACCACTTAACCCACCCTGCCAAGACATAATGAACTACGCTCTCTTTCTTATTATTTTAAAGTGTTAACACTTAGGCGAGGAAACCGGCAAGCTGTCCGTACTGACCAATTGACGCAGGTGTGAGTCCACGTGCTCTGTATTCTTGTCGAAGATTTGGATCATTGGCACGAAGCTTGGCAATAGTGCGAGGAACTCTAAGTCGATTTGTAATATCTAAATTGTTTTCATATAAAGCAGATCCCCAGTCGGCATCCCGTTTGTCTGCCATGAAGTCAAGATAATCTTGACCTGCCTGTGTTCCTTGTGCATTGCCAAGTTGATTAAGGAGTGTATTGGCAATGCCACCAACAGCTTGCATGCCACCCCAAGAACCTAATCCACCTGCGCCAGGTGCGCTGCCAAACGCGGCTTGTCCTGCTGCGGACCCATCAATACTGGGGAATGAACCAAATGTACCCGCTGGTATATCAGCATTAAAAGCTGGAAGATTAAGTTGATCGGGTTTTGGGAAAGAATATTTTCCAGCTAGATCAAAATTACCAAACGTACCGGCTGGAATATTGGTGTGCCAATAAGACATTTTATTTTTCCTTAGACGTTAAAATTAATTCTACTGCTAAAGGGTTTGGAAGCCGTATTGCTATTTTGCATGGCTTGAATAACTGGATTAATAAAGTCAAACTTACGCGCCATTGCTTCACCATATCGGTCAGGCATCTTCAGTACATTGGCAAAGATGTGACCCTTCATCGCACGTTCAGATGCTTTATCAGCCAGTTGATTCATAGGATCAACATAGGCTTGTGCTTGTAATGCAATAACACGTGGATCATTGGCAAGCATTGTTTGTACTTGTTGATCCTTGATTAATTTAGAAAATACAGAGGTTGGATCTTTAGGATCAAACGAGTCACCTCCACCGTACTGCGTTTGGTACTCCTTAACAATATCTGCATAGCTACCAGCAAGATTTGGATTGCCTGTTGCTTCTCCTGAAGTAGAACGCCAATCACCATAAGGCTGGTTCATGAAACCACCTTGGCCTCCTCCACCAAATAACCCACCAAAAAATCCTGCCATTGTTCGTACCTATCAGAAACTAATATTGGGGGCTTGAAGGACTGCGTTGGCGTATGGTGCAGCAGTCATCATTTGACGCAAGTTGGCACCAGCATTGGCCTGTGCTCCAAGAGCAAGCTTGCCTGTTGTTGCCATGCTACCGAGCATCGCAAAGTTTGCTCCCATGCTGTTCATAATTTGCTGCTGGCGCACAACATCATTATTGCGTTGTTGCTCCAACATCGGGAACATCGCCTGCATGTGAGTGCGTTCTTGTTCCAAAGCATGGGCCAACATGTCTTTAGCGCCAGAGTTAGCTGCATTCATCAATGCAACATTGCCTTCAAGGCCTACTTTCTGGAGTTGTTCAATGCGACCTAATTGAGTAGACAGTGCATTAGGATCGCCTTCACCGGTTTCCCGTTGACGTTGTTTTTGTACTGTCTTACCAACTAACTCTTGCGCACCGATGCCAAGTAATGGAGCTGCTAACTGAAGAGCGGCGCCTTTGCCACCACCTAAAGCACGTCCTGCCGCACGTGTTAAATAAGTAGCACCTAAGCCTGCTCCTGCTCCTGCTGCAACTGCTTGTGCGGATTGCCCTTCAGTGTAATCTTGGAAGGCACCAAGTGCAGGTGCTAAGTAACCTAAACGGCCAAGATTACGAGTTACAGCTTCTTTGTTAAGTTCACCACCAAACAAATTACCTAAACTATTTAATGCACCGCCGCGTGCATTGGGATTCGATGGGTCGTTAGGAGGATTGTTCCCGCCACCACCTCCTCCTCCACCGGGAGGATTAGGGGGATTGCTCCCGCCGCTACCACGGGCACCCATCGCCGGAATAGAACTTTGTCCACCACCACGGCGAGTTTGCTCTGCCAACTCTACTTGAGTGCCTGTAATAGGACGCCTTACATCACCAGTCTCGTTACCACGGGCACCCATCGCCGGAATAGAACTTTGTCCACCACCGCGACCACCCGACTGTGTAATGCGTGTGTCTTCAGTTGTACCAGTAATACGTGGATCATTCGGAGTATCACCGGTAATCAGGATATTGTTTGCAGTCGTATTAGGAGCACCACCTTGAAATAACCCAGCAATGCCTTGGCCTGCTGCGCCAAGAGCTGCCATCACTTGGGCAATTGCATCTGAAGCAAAATTTTGAGCTTCCTGTTGATTGAAACGAGAAGCGTTGCCACGACGTGAATAATTCTCGTTGTAGTCTCCGCCACTACCTGTTATTAATGCCATGTTTACGACTATCTGTTATCAGCTAATTCTATCACTGCATTTCTTCTGAATATTCAGTGACTGTTGGTAACTTAGGACGATTAGCTTGTGCAATAGCGGCGTTAACTGCCGCGCCTACTGCAGCGCCAGCAAGTGCACCTGTTGCTCCACCGATCAAACCACGGCGTGTTAATCCGCTGCGCACCGTTTCAGTTGTATGTGAACGATAGCCTTTACCTGGTACTTGTTTAGACGGTGTGTTGCGAATACCTGCAGCTAAACCAGCAAGACCACCAAGAGCAGTCGTCGCGGTTGCAATGTTAACTGGATAGCCAAGCATACGAGCTTCTGGAATTCCTTCCAAGTTTTCAGGAGTTACTTTTAAGAGTCCCATGAAGCCGCTATCTTGGTAGTAATTCTGCATGAAGTTTGCATAACGTTCTGGCGTCAAGCTTGGGATTTCTGCTTTTGCAGTTTCATATTTTAAAGGCGCGCCTTGACGACCAAGGAAGAAACGATCGAATAATTCTTGGACTGGTTGTTCTGTTTCTCTGCGGTCATCTGCACCTTCAGGTGAATACGTTTGTGCGTACCCAGTGGCACGGAAGGCTTGGCCTGGGTTAAGAATATTAAAAGCACCACTCATGATTGTGGTTGGGATCGCCACACTTGCAGCCATCAACCCGGTTTTTGTTTTACCTAAATCGCGGTACGCATCTTTACCAACCACCGCTTTCATTGTGTTTTCAATACCAGTATCCAATATTGCTAATGGGTGGTTGTAACGCCAATACACACCCCTTGTACCGTCATTAGTTAAATCAGTCGCTAAGCGTGTACCAAAAGCTCCAATGGCTTGGATGGGTGTTTCTTTTAAGCTAACACCTTGAGCACGCAAAGCTTTGTGATATTTACCAGCAACATTTAATACGCTTGGATAAACTTCTTCCGCAATACGTGTAGCTTTTTCGCTCTTGCGTGCACCTTCTTTTAATGCTTGAGAAGTATTTGATAGTAGTTGCTGAAACCGATTTGGATTAGACACCGGCTATGCTCCCCATCATTTGTTGAATGTCGCCTAAGTTGGCGTTAACTCTTGTGTTAAACATCTCATCACGCATTGACTGACTGTTGGGCAAGCCATACGATTGGAACATAGTGCCAGGTGCATAACGACCTGCTAAATCATTTGCATGGTTAATGATCTCACGTTGTTTATTTTGTTGGAGGATTGTAAGAATTTGTTCGTCAGATAACTGGGCTAACTCCTCGCCCGTCATCTTAGTTAAATCAATATTGTTTGGATCAATATTCTGTTGTGTTCGTTGTGTCTGTTGTTGTGCGTCTTGTCCGGTTGATTGGAAACCATTAAATAAAGACGGACGACCAAGGGCTGCGCTAACTAAATTACCTGCACCAATAGCGCCCACAACATTGGCTGGAGTCTCCCACCCACTGCCTTGATATTGTTTAGTTACTTCGCCGGTTTTTAAATCTTTGATTTCTACATTTCTACCGGGTTTAAGTGCACGTACTCCAGCTACTGCACCCGCTGATCCCAATACGTCAGCAGCACCATAAAGCAAAGCCGCTGGCAATGAATCACCCGTCGCTAAACTAAGACCCGCACTAATACCTCCGCTTGCCAAGCCTGGGCGAAGCGCCTCGAGCAATCCTTGGAATAGCTTTCCCTTGGCCATTGGAATATAGTTTTCTTTTATTATAAAGCGTTAGGCCTTGGACTCTTTTTCATCTTTGTCTTCTTTCTTGTTCGCAAGAAGTTGTGCAACTGATTTGTTATCATCTACTTCGTTCTTTGCTTTGGCTTCTGCTTGTGCCATCAGTCGTCCTTTGGGATCAGGATTTGCAAATGATGGCATTGGGTTCTCACTACGTTCCTCTACCGTAGGACTCAACGCATACATTTCTTTCCACATCGGATTGTAATCTGGTTGATCTTCTGGAGTTTGTTTAGTATTAGGACGACCGGTATCAAAGTTATAGTCGCGTTGGCGATTAAAAGGTTTACCGATACCAGCGAACACTTCATTAGGGATTACACGACCTTCTTCGTCTTGTTTAAATTCAATAAACCCAAGACCTGGGTTTAATCGCTGCTTTCGTGCTGAGATATTTTTCCTGATGTCAGTTTCGGTAAAACGACCAGGAGAGAACGGTGTCTCAAAACTATCTGCAGGAATAGTAAAGAGATCTGCGTAGCTTAGATTTTTCTTTTTCTCAAAGATATCTTTTGTAAAGTCAATGTAACGCTGGGGTTCATTCTTGGAAAAGTAGTCACTCCCATGCCCAGCAAGGCGTGAATCTCGTGCCATTAATCTTCCTCAGCTTTACGATACTTTTTCTTTTTCAATGATACTAAAGTCTTTCGCAAGTTTGCTTGTTTAACGGTGGACTTATCGTAATCCTCTGGATTGGCAAGTACGTTTTCTTGTAACTGCGCAGTGGTAATTCCTTTTTTAGCTGCTTTCTTGGTGAACGCACCCTTTTTAATTTCAGCCTTGTCAATCCAGTTTTTGTCTTTTTTCTTTTTATCAGCCATGATTAAACTCCTTCAGATAATTGCCGTAAAAGTGCTAAGATCAGTATCCCATAAGCCCCAGACGTGGTTGATTGGGATTTAAACGATTCCGCAGATTGATTTGTTTGATAGTCAAATTAGTAATAGGTCCGGCAACATTTTCCCTTTCAGGCTCAGGGAAAAAGCCTGGTTGATAAACTTCTGCGTTTAAACGATTTGGACCAACATTCCTAAACTGCGGTTCAGCACGTACTGGGCCTTGCATTTGAGGTGTTGGTTGACCTGCCGATAAAGCCAGTGGCAACTGATATTCTTCGGTTGCCAGGATATTAGGCTGAATGACTACAGGAGAACTTGCAGGCATTGCACGCTCTCGTTGCATTCTGGCCATGTAATTTGCAAGGTTAGTTGCGTAGACATCTGCTTCGGTAGTACGTGCACGTGCAATAGGCGGAACAACGTTAGAAGGGAAAGCAAGCTGTGTCGGTTCCAAGTTGCGTACGGTTGGTTCCGGTGTTGGTGCTACTGGACGATTAGATAACAGAGTTGATGGTCCAGAAGTACGTGCGGAAGAAGGTAGCTGTTTATTGGCTCTACGTGCTAATTCATTTAATGCTACTCCGGTCATAGCATCGGCAACATCTCGTGGATATTTGGCATACACACCTTGAACAGCACGGCTCATATCAATTGCATCTCGTGCTTGTTGTGTCGGTTCTTGTGTGTACTTATAGGCTTGTGGATCTTCGTACGAACTTGGATAAGTAAAGAATTTAGTAACAGGATTACCTTGTTCATCAACTTCAACTTTACGTACACGATGCACAGGTAAAGCGGATTCGGTAGCAGTTGGTGGACGGTTAGCTGCTTCTGTATACTCGCCTTGTTTGGACATTGCAGCAGTACCATACTCGGCAAGTTCAGGCCCATAGATACCAATAGATGCCCTGGTATCTAATCCGGCAACACCACCGCGTCCACGTACGTTTACATCCGCACCCATCCGCTTACCTGCCAGTTTCTGAACATTTGTTTCACCTGTATCAACATTGACATTGGGAAGAAGAATACGTTCACCGGTATCAGGGTCAATGCCAAGATCACCACCAATATTTACAACAGACTTAGCGCGTCCACCAGAGAGAAGACCACCTGGTACAATTTCGAGTTGCTCTTGTGAAATGTAATTACCAACCGGACGTCCACGCTCAATATTAGAAAGCTCACCTTCTTCAACGACCATATTGTCAGGTGCCGTGAGAACAGGGCGAACGACAATACCTTCTTCAACGCCACCCATCAGTTTCTGAGGAACGGCAGCCCTTCGAATGTTACGTGCGGTTGCTTTCTCTGCACCAGCGAGGCGACGCTCACTCATCTCGTAATTACGCAACGTTTCGTTAATACGTGCGTCAAGTTCATCTTGAAGATCTAAAGCAACTTCACGTCCACGACTCGCTGTTAAGTAGGCGTCACGTTCTTGCGGACTAGAGAAAGACCTACGTTGTTCGCCCAGGTCAACAACATCAGCTTGTAAGGCTGCATCACGTGCAACTAAGTTGTCAAGCTCAGTAGCTAAACCAATTTGATTACGTGTTTCTTGTAAACGAATATTACCAAGCCAATCTTTATAGCCTTCAACTTTATTTGCTAAGTTTTGTGCAGTATCTTCCATGTACACACCTTCTTTCAAGGATGATACAGGGAATTGTTCTCCAGCAATCGTAACGGTTCCTTCGTTTAAGTTTTCGAAGAACTGCTCGTTACCTGCTGCGCCAAGTTTAAGTGCGTTACGACGTCTTGTAGCTTTAGGATCTTCTCGCCATGCTTCAGGACCAAACGCCTCGGCTAATTGGGTTTCTAAGCGCCCAGGGGTACCTGCGTCTGCCATCATCTTCTCGCGTCGTTGCTGGAGAAAACGTGCTGCCGAACTTTGTCCTAGGTCTGCACCAGGGGCTGTTTGTAGTTCGATAGTGCCGCCAGGAGCAAGGCCCGTACGTGCAGGGCGTACGCCTCCAAACTTAAAGCGTTCTCCGGTGCGGAGGTCGTAGCCAATACCTTCAGCCTGATCAATGGGCAGACCATCAGGTAATAATTTGGCGACTGTGTTAATTGCTACGTCACTTTCAACACCAGACCATTCGCTGGGATTAGATCCCATCATTGCCTTATAGTCGGCATCAGCTTGTGCATTCAATTGAGCAATTTGGTTTTTATCCAGGTCTTCGTTACGTGAGAGTTGTTGCCACACACGACCTGTTTGTTGTGCAGCACCAGATTCAACTGCGTCTGTTGCTTGGTTCTGTACTGCAGGATTACCACCAAAAGCACGTTGGAATTGTTCAAAGCGTGCTTCTTCTGCTTGCTCCAAAGTAAACCCAGTGCTTGCAAGAACTTGCCTTCCAATCTGTTCGTCTTCTAAAGCGGCTTGACGAATTGATTCTTTTGGATGCGACGAAAGCGGATTCTTGAGATAAAACTCTCTTCCATTATCGTCCATAAGCATAAGTTCATTATCATATGGATTTCCTGTCAATACATAACCTTGATTACCCAAACCCTTGTGGAAGTCAAGGAATTTACCCTGTGGCTGAGCACGGGTTGTTACTTGAACAGGAGCAGGAGATTGCGACTCTAAAACGTTAAGATCCACAGTTGCCATTGGAATGGCTGGTCGATCTGATAATGAAGACGCAAATAAACTTCCTTGTGCAGGTGTTGCAGACAATGGGCGAGATGGTGCCTGCATAATAAATTCACCTGTTTCTTCTGCTAAAGCATTAATAGGCGAACGTAATGCCATCAAAGTTCCTTGTGTGCCAGGGATTTCAAGTTGGTATGTGCCTTTACGATTTTCTGCTGCTTGCAATAAATTTTTAGTTGCTGCTTGACGGCGTGCATCTGCTACCTTCCTTGATACCATCTCTTTAGGATCCGGGCGATAAGGTACGTATTCTTCTTCAAAACCTAAGTCTTTACCAGATGTAAGACGATTGGCAAAATTAGTAGGTGTAGTTGGCGGTACACTCGGAGGAACATTTGAGTATTGCTCCGGTGCATGTGGAGCAACTGGTCTTGGATTCTCAGTTACACCACGATTGCCCGTAACACGAGCAGAACGTGACGGTGGAATATCAACAAGTCCAAAATCACCGGTACGTCGTGCGCCAAGATCAGTCATTTGTACACCACGGGGGCGTTCATTGCGTGCAGCACGTGTTAATGCCTCTGCCGCCGCACCTTTTCCCTTGAGGTTACGTAATGCGTAGTAGCCACCAGCTCCAGTGAGGGCACCTAAGCCAAGAAGGCCGGCCATTCCCAAGAGATTAGGACCTTCATTCCGTGATTCGCCGTAATATTCCGCCATGTGAGTCCTATCGTCTGATATTTCTATGATATCTGTATTTTAAGGTGCAAAATTCAAGAAATAACAACGTACGTTAGACTATATACAAGAAAAGTACCAAGAAATCAATGGATCCGGTAGACAGAATGCAACGTGCCGTAGCAATGCGTGCCATTGCAAGTAAAACGGCGGATTTAGAGAAGGCAGGTGCTGATCCTGTTACGGTAAAAACGTTTTCTTCGGGTGCATTGCGGGAATTAGCGCGGCAAGTACCAGATTCCGATAAGTATAAAAGCGCATTCATGGCGGCAAGCAACTTTAAAAACCAGAATTCCAAAATTCCTAACCCTGATTCCAATTTTTAATTTTTAATTTTTTAGTAAATAACTAAATCTACGTAAAGCCGGGGTAGAATCCCCGGCTATTTTGTCTAAAAACTTGGGCAAACTCCTTGCAGCGTCTACACTTTTTGTTGATAGTGTACGACTTTTCGTAAAAATGGCCCCTATATACCCAAAATAGGGAAAATATTTTTCTGACGGTTCTTACAACACCTGTGGGAATGCGAATGTGCATAGAAAAAAAAGAACGGTGGGTGGGTAGAGAATAAGTTGGAGCGAAGCGGGGGCATGCACGAGTTTTCCACAGGTTTTTCCACAGGCTGCAACACTTTCAGACAGCGTACGAATCCCTGAGATCCCTTCGCGCGCAATGCTTTTCGGCTACACGGCACTGCGGGAGATACAGAACAGTTCATCGAGAAGCTCGAGGTAATTGTCACTGTTTCAACACAAGCAAGACAGAAGAGTTAGCAATAGATCCAAGGGTCATTCGTCAAGCTGGACGTTAAACGCAGCCGTTACTTCTGCGCACGTTAGTCGCAGATCAAGAGGATCAATCATGATCATCTACTTCACCCTGACTACAGATGAAGCCATCTATCAGTTCCAGGTGAACAAGGAGGAGAATCTGGTGCGTGTCACCAAGATGATCCTCAAGGCTCAATGCCCAGGAGAGTGGCATCGCTCCACACTCATGACCGTAGACGCAGGGCGCAAGCTCGTGCGTCAACTACAGAAGACCAGGTGAGTTATAGCTCCCAAGCCAGGTGCAATGCCTGGCTCTGGTCATTGCCACAATCCAGTGGCATCTACTACCTAACACCATGGGTTTCCGTACATCCCTCGGACGTGCATTCTCTGCAGCTACTCAGGCTGCATCACAAGAGTGGCACGAGTCTCAGCTTGATCGTCGCATCACTGGCGACGTCATCCGTTACAACGACCGTCGTATCACTGGCGACTACGCGCCAATCAACCAACGCAACAACTCCCGCGTTACTTATAGCGGGCGCTGATCCGTAAGCGGACAGGGAGGTGCAAGTCCTCCCATCAGCATTGCCACAATCAGTGGCATCTACTCCATACCAACCATGACTCAACAACTAGCTGCCGGCATCATCGCCGTTGCTACAACCATGGGTATTACTACCCAAGTCACCATCCATCTCCTGGATGTAGCTACGGCTAAGCAATGTCGCACTCATGACTGGCCGGCAACACAACACAGCGCACACATGGAATGGTGCGCAACCAACAACTATCCAACCAACTGATCCGTCTAAGCGGGTGACCAGGTGCAAACCCTGGTCCAGTTATTGCCACAATCCCGTGGCATCTATCCCATACCAACATGGCGGACATGCAAATCTTTGCAGTTTACAAAGACAATAGCGACAGGTATATATCTGCTTGGAGAAATTATTCCGACGCATATGCGGCGGCAGGTGAAATACAAGCTATGGATCCAGAAGCAACTTACTCCGTTCACACTATTGAAGAGGAAGAGTTTTCTGATTTCTGGTTCCACAATCTACATTTAACACTAGTCTGATGGTGCAGGAGGGGTTCGATTCCCCTCCCAGGCATTGCCACAATCCCGTGGCATCCACTCAACACAACACTATGTATTACATCATCATTGATGGCGTACAACATGGTTTCTCCCTTCAATGGGAAGAAGCACTGATCGAAGCTGCACAACAAGACCACATGCTTAACTCGCCGGAGTTAAACGACGGCATCCAAGGCACGCATGACGTACAAATCATGTCCTTCCAGGAGATGATGGAGGCCGACGACGTTGTGATGGTCATCTGACCAGGCGTGAGCCGGGGCATCGAATGCCCCATACAACTATTGCCACAATCCCGTGGCATCTACTACACAACACCATGTTGATCTACCAGCCTGAGTTTGACACTCGTCATCGCGTCATCTGGAATGGAGGTGACAGCTCTATGCTTCACTTCCAGAAACTGAAGGACGGCGAATGGAAGTACCTTGATAGCGTGACGTTTATGTCCATGCCTACAGGTACCAAAGAACTTCTCTACGAGATGAGAGAGTATTACAACTTCTCTATGACCATGCTCCAGGACATCATGTATGCGATAGCATTCTGATCCCTGCACTTAACCCTTCCGTTGTGGTATGCATGTACTACGACGGTGGGTTCTCTGCAGGACTCACATCCTGCTCATCAACATCACAGTATTCTTATGTTCAGCTCCACAATCATTGGCTATGTCACCGACCTCAAGGTGCTCAAGTCCAGGGAAGACGATAGTTATTTCCTGGCGGTAAGTATTGCAGTCAACGATCCATTTGGTGGTTCGTGCCGCTTGCGGTTTACGAACAGCAATGGGTTACTTGCTGCATACAACAAGGGCACCTTGGTGACAGGCCATCAGCTCATTCTCACGCAGTGGAATGTACGCATCAGCACAATCAAGACGCACTACCAGAAGGATGGACAACTAGTGACACTCAAGTACCCTGAGATCAAACTCACAGGTGTACGTGCCACTATCGGTGCGGCACCAAGGCCCAAGGCTATTGCTGCACCGTCTCAACCTGAGGAAGAAGACTACCTGGACTTCTGACACACCATCTAAATCCAACTAACAACTCATGTCCAACTCATTCAAAGACTCCTGTGTTGCTCTTGTCATTGGCATTGGTAGTGGCTTACTCCTATCTACTGGAGTACAGAAGCTACTCAACCAACACTACGAAGAACACTGCAACGCAAGACCAAACCACAACCTTATACGTACACAAGGACTCTTAGGAGACACATACTACTGTATCCACAGTAAGTACCTGTAATCTGCACATAACTCTCCCGGTAGTACACATGTATTGCCGGTGAGTTTTCTGCAGGTCACACCTGCACTACACCACACGACACCAAGCTAGTTCCATGAACTACCAAGCTGTTGAACAACTTCTCACGCAGGATGCTCGCCTGCTTGCCAGAAGAGATGCCCCTGTCATTGATCAAGAACTTGAAGAACAGCGTCAAGCTGCTCTCGAGATCTTCTTCCAATGGCAGGATGGCATGCGTGAGTACCAAGACCTTATGCCGTTCTGCGTTGTACTTCAACGTAAGGTAGATCTCAACAGGGATCTGCTTCGTTGGGAACGCAGGCATGAGGACTGACTCCTGATTGGAGGGGCTTCGGCCCTTCCCACCAGGACTCAACATCCTGGATTCCATTCCATTGCATTTAACATGTCACTAACAGTTGGCAAAGAAGAACTTGACTCTGCAATTGCAGTGTTCAAGATAGAGCATTACTACCTGGAGTTCGATGACAACATCGTCTATCTCCATTGGGTAGCGACAACATCCCAAGCTCGTGAGTACATTGATGCATTCCTTGAGTGTCTCGATGTACTAATTGACGAGCGATGGGTAGATACCTACGGTTCGCACGAACAAGGTAACCCTGTTCAGCTACCAGATGAAGACTACATTTGCTGTCGCTATATCCTGGAGACCGTTTGACATGAAGACGATCTATCGCATGCGTAACGGTTTTATCCAGATGGATTCTTATGGTGAGACTCATAAGTCCAACCATCTATTGAAAGCTGTGGTGGCTGCACTCATACTTGCCGCTAGCATTAGCACCATCGCAGCACTAGCCAGTAAGTACACGATGCTTGGCCCACAGGGCATCAACGCATCCAAACCGTACGTCATGGGCTACTAGCTAGCCATACCCTGGGCCTTCCTCCATGAGGATATAAGTCCCAGTCAACCAACCAACTCATCAATCCCCATGCGCAATCGAGTATCTATCGTCAAGGAAGATCGGATCTGGCAACTCAGGTGCCAGGGATATGACTACGACTCAATCGGTAGCATTGTCAACTGCAATCCTCGTTACATGACAATTGTATTGCGTCGAGTGAGGCGTCGTCCTCCGATCGAGAAAGACCCAATCAAACGTGGTCGTCGCAGTAATTTCCTCAGCGATAATCAAGTAGAAGATATTCGTATGCGCAAAGCACAAGGTGAGACTGCACTATCTATTGCCAAGGACTATCACATTGGTGAGTCAGCGATCTGTAAGATTGCTAACAACGTAACCTATAAGGAACCTGCATACGACAGCGGCTATAGATATAACTTTACTAATAGGCTCACTCGTTAATAACACTAGGCATCCACACCATGTGTGGTGTAAGTCCTAGTCAATTCATTACTCAACTCAACTCAAACCATGACGACACAACTAGCCGAGCACATCCAAGTACTTGAAGCTCGCATCAATTGCCTCATCGACAAGCTCCTTGCTAGCTACGCTAAGCGCTATGGAGATGGCGGCATTACCTTTGACATTGTTAAAGGTACCAAGTACTACAAACTTATTCAACGTGACGTCAAGCGTTCAGCTATTGACGGCAAGACTGGTGCATCAGTCCATGCATTTATTGACCGTCAATCTGGCGCTGTCTACAAACCAGCAAGCTGGGCGTCACCAGCTAAGCACGTACGCTACAACCTCATGGACGACGTATCGTTTGCCACCTGCATCCAAGATGCTGATTGGGCTGGCTCATATCTGTACATGAAGTAGTCAACACATGGGCATCCACTATTGAGAATTTTAGCAAGAGTTGTGTAAGTCCCATGCTCAACTGTCCACCTACCTCAACTCAACATGGGCGCACTCATGGAGCAGACTGAAGACAACAAGCGGTATCACCTCATCATCAACGTTGATGAGAAGTATGCCATCGTCAACGCACTAGCCTTCTATCATGCACACCACACTCTGGGTGCACTGATGGATGAGGATGAGCGTGAACAATACATGCTCGCATTCCAAGAAGATGGTCCAACCTTTGTTGATTCCTTAGCAACAAAGGTGGCCAATACCTTCTGATCACTGGGCAGCACCGACGTAAGTACGGTGTGTAAGTCCCAGGCTTTACTGTCTACTTACTTAACTCAAACCATGAGAGACCCTAACTTTATTGACGAGCAACGCAACGCTGACTTGCTTGATGCCATGGCTGACATGGCATATGAACAAGAGCAAGCCATGCGTGAATCAGAGGAATTTGAATGGGACGGCATTGAAGAAATTTCAAGCGCCGAACGAAATGCTTGTGACCATTACAACGAGAGGTACGTAATCAATGACTAAGTACACACTGCGTCAAGCATGGGAGGACGGTGACATCATCGTCATCCTGATCGCAATCATTTCAATCATCATCACGGAGTTTGCATCATGTCTTACATCTCAGCACTCAAGAAGTTCTACCCCAAGTCCTACAAAGCACGCTTCGCAATCAATGCCTACAACGTGCACAAGTACTTCGAGCACAAAGACCCAACGGTCGTCACGGTCCACGAAACCTACCTCAGGTACGGTGGACCCGAAGAAGGAGGTTGGTACTACACCCAAGGGGAACCTCTCGTCAGCCACTGCATCTTCTCCAAGAGGCAAGCGGTCCGGGTCTACGTCAAGTACTTCGAAGAGTACGAGATCGAAGGGCAGCCATCTCTTGGAGATACAACAACTCGATCCAACATCGACATCTGTTTCTCCAACGAACTAGCTAAGGCTTACCCTGAATCCCGTCCGTACTACTGCTGATCAATGCAAGCAACTGCAACACCTGCACTCAGTATCAACCAACGCAATCTCTATGCGTACTACCTAAATCACAAGAAGAAGTATGGGAACACACCATGCTTCGTACCTAAACTTCCATCGCAAAGCTCAAGGCTTGAGCAATATCTCCAGGCCTTGGTGCGACTGGAAGAATACGGATTGATACGTGTAGACAGAAGCAGTGCTAACTACACAGCATGGATCATGCTTGCACCCAAGGAGCAATAAGCTACGTCGTATAACACTAGCGTTATATCATTCGCTATTTGCGAATGGCGAATAGATTATCCCGAGTAATCGAAGTATTGGCATGTATTGGCAATTCTTTGTTGCCAAACAATATTAAGTATTAATACCTACCCATCCCTGGTATGTACCTCTAACTAGTGGGTATGTACCAGGGATATCCTTCATTCCTATCTATATCTAGTACACACGTACCAAAAATATCTCCTCTTATACCAAGGGATAGTACACATGTACATGGGGAAGACGGGGGAAACCGTCAATACCATCTTATTCAACAGTGAATACAGTCTTATCTAACCCTCTATAGGGTTTCATACTCTTCTAGAAAGCTGTATGGATAAGCTGGTATTCATCCCTTAGGTACCAGGTTTAATACACTTTTTTAACAACGTATGAAACCCTATATCTAAGATAATAAGACGGTATTCACCCTTCTATAACACGGTATTCATCCTTTTACCCATCCTCACCCAACCACAGACCTCACCTCAGGTCCAAACCTACGCATCTGATCTAGCATTCTTATCTCTGCTTGTTTGTTTTGCATTGGAATACTTTCATTCCGTATCACAGATGTCAAGAAGTCCATCACCTTTTCAGGTGGTGGCATGGAACCTTGTGCTTTCATGTACTCTTGCTTCCATCCCTCAAGGAATGGACTACCACCAACCGCATACCTACCAGCAATTAACATAAGTACAAACTCAGATCTCATCTAAGTTTAAGCCTGGGCATCCACACATTTAGTGTGGTGTAAGTCCCAGGGCATCTCCACTTACTCACAACAACCATGCTTGTTTCCAAACTGATTGATCAACTACTTAAAGCACAGAACAAATACGGAGACTTTGACATTTGCGTTTGCGATTCTTCCGAAGCAAACAATGTCGAATCGATTACTGACGGAGTTGAGTTTAACTTTCGTTTGTTTAACGAGAAAACTTATGAAGAATTACCTGGAATTAGTTTTGAAGAAGAAGAAGAACAAGATGTTGATCACCAAAGTGCTAAGTACTTTGGTGTAATCTTCCGTGACTACTAATTAATACCTGGGCATCCACATGGTGTAAGTCCCAGAGTTACACCAACCTCACCTTCAACTCAACCATGGAACAAACCAAGAAGTATCCTGAACTCACCTGGACCAAGAACGAGTACCACCAATTGCAGCTAGTACTTGATGCACTCAAAGCCATTTGTGCTCGCGAAGATAAACGTCATCAAATGGACGAGCATCTTGATCCACACATGCGTAACGTTATCGATGAGGTGATCGGAATGCTGGAAGATGAGATCGACTACGATCCAACACCTAACGAATCTGGAGAACCACCCATGACTATGGATGAGATGCACACTGCTGCATGGAAAGAACACCTTGCCATGCATTCATAACACCAGGTAGTACATAAGTACTGGCCGTGTATCAGTATCCCTGATGCACGGCCTTTACCTTGACTGCCCTGGTAGACTGACCTAGTTAATCAACTCAATTCAAATGACATCCTCCAACACTCCTCGCATTCCCGACTCTCTTGACATGCAACGCTTGCAGGCCATGCAGCTTGTAGCGAAGATGAAGGAATCAGCCGAGAGACATGGCATTGGTTTCATTGGGGGCTTCATTGCTCCCAATGGAGAGAAATTTGTAATGACAAATATGGATGACGATGATGCCATGGCACTCATGCCGGAGGATCTCAAGTGACTAAGAAATCTCCCATTAGTTTTGATCGCACCATTCATGGTGTGAACATCACTGAACATGGTATCAAGTCAGTAAGTAAACAGATCAAGCTTGGTCCATTCCAACTGACTGTCAACGCCAGTCCCAATGGCGTCAAAGGATCAGTCAGTATCCCTGGCACAGGCTTGAGCATTCCAAACATTAAGTTAATCTAAAGATCTGGGCATCCTTACGGTGTAAGTCCCACATCCAACTTCCATCTCAACATAACACCATGCCTAAGAAACAAGCACTCAATCCTCACTTCCCTACTGGTCCTAGAACTATTACTCTTGATCTGACTGAAGATCAATGGTGGGCATTGATTAACATGCTCAGAGCACGCACTGATTTCTATAAGAAGTTGCGGTTTGATCTCATTAGATTAAAGGATGATGGCCTTGAGAAACAAATTGATCAGTACACTGAATCCATGGAAGACATTGTATCTATATTGGAATCAGTACAAGAACAAGTAGCACCTTTGTATTACACAAAAGCAAAGCGTGCTGAGTGGCGTAAGCAACGTATTGATACACCTGATTTCCCATAAGTTAATCTAAAGATCTGGGCATCCTTACGGTGTAAGTCCCAGGTCTTGTCCACCAACTCAATTCAATTCAACCATGGCTACCACAAACACAAACCTCAGCTTGTTTGATCGCATCAATGTTGCACGCTGCGCAATGGAGCGTGCCCATAATAATCATTTTGATCGCGATCGTTTTGTTAGCGAGTACACAACTGCAAAGATGTGGACTCGTTACAACTGCTACATCTCAACCACCGTTTCATTCGTGGAGCCTGACTGATGACTGTCCTTGCTATCGAACACACATCATTCACTGACACTCATGTCACAGTTACAGCAGTTGTTGACGACATGCGCCTACTCTATCGGGCGACTCGCTTCGAGCCTGAAGAGTGGGCTCCTGCACTGTGCACAACAACTATTGAGTTGGATCCAGAGGAACCGATTCCTCTTGACGAAGATGGCTTCTGCAGCTATCTTGATCAGCTCGATCCTCACTGGCAACTTGTTGACAACTCTGACTACGATCTAGATTCATGATTGGTTTCTCAATTGAATTCAAACGCTGGTACTTAAAATGAAACACAAACCTATCCCAGAAGAAATTGTTGAATACTTAAAAGTTGATTTAACAATTCCACATGGATTACGTTGGATCAAGCTAGTACCAAACAATAACAGGTGCAAAGTTGGAGATCCAGCTGGATCAAAATGTTCTAATGGTAAATATAATTTACATTACAAACGAATTAAATACTACAATCATCGAATAATTTTTTATCTTCAAAACAATTTAGATCCGGATTATTATCAAGTAGATCATAAGATTCATGATGATAATACAGGAGAACTTCGCTTGGCAACCCATCAGCAAAATCATTTTAATCGTAGATCTTGTATTGGTTCTTCTTCTAAATACAAAGGCGTTTCATGGCATGCAAAAGACAAACGATGGGAAGCACGAATAGGATTTAACAATGAAATTATTTACATTGGTAAATACATAAATGAAGAAGATGCTGCAATAGCTTATAACCATGAGGCTATAAAGCTTTTTGGTGATTATGCTTTTATTAACACATTAGCAGAATGTCAATGATTGGATTTTCCATTGAGTTTAAAAAGTTTTATTTTGTACTGCGTGGTCCCAAGGGTCGAGTGTATCTGGCAACTGGCTTTGCTAAACGCATGCCAGTCATAATACTGACCGGTGATTACATACTGGAGCAGTGCATCGGCACATGGCCTGGTGATGAGACTGACGAAGAACTTCTTGATCAGTTGAAAGACATCCGCTAATTAACCGTCCTGGGCATGACGTTAAACTGCCTATTCTACTTACTCATTTAACCCAATGGAAATCAATTCTCCAACACCTCCTTTAGATCTTGTCAATGATTGGATGACACATTGGTATGACGATAACCAAACAGATGACACGCAACCGCTGTATATTGCAACTAAAGCTTCAATGTGGGGCGCAATCTGGGGTGCTACCAATGCTTTGGAAACAGCCATCCAAGACACGGCACCTGTTCATTGGCGCGTAGCTGGTGGGGCAGAAGATGGCCAACAGGTAGTACGTGTTATTGATTTAATGGAATGGCTTGCACAGTTCCGTAAAGAATACGAAGAAAAGATGTCTTGTAATTAATCAACCGTCCTGGACATGACGCTAAACTGTCCATTCCACTTACCTACACTACACCATGCAATTCGCTCTGCCTTCCAATCTTCAGACTGAACTCTTGGCTTATGATCCAAAGCTCAAGGCTTTGGCTAAGCAAGCCAACAAACCAGAAGCCAAGAAACCGACGTATCCACTTGGCAAGATTCCTTGCTTGATACCAACACACATTGTGCGTGAAGCCGATCAGCAAGATGCAATTGCTCAGATCAATCAGCGTCCAGCACCACAGCGTTATCAAGTCTTTACTACACCTGTAGATGTAGCAACACCACAGGCTAGGCTCAAGGTCATTGCCATCCTGTATCACTACGAACAGGTGTGGTATGCAGCATGGTTACCTTCTAAGCAAGAGAAGGATCAGTATGTGTACGGTCATGCGTATGCATTCAAGAACACATCAGCTACACAGAAGACTGCACCAAATTGGATATGGAATAGCAAAGATGATTGCGTTGTCCACGACATTGGTCGTGGCTCACAACTCTTTGTCTACACCAATACAGCAACCATAGAAGATATCCGCGAAAAAGATTACGATAGCTGGCGTAGTTATCCATGGCGAGCAGGTAACCTTTACTGCCAGAAGGGTTATACAATTCGTGATACTGTTGTTAATGAATTTGATAACAGCCTGCGGGAAAATCTCCCAACATGGGAAGATTCCCGTGGATTGTTTGATCGCATACGCTGCAAGAATATCTTTGATGCAGCAAACATACCGTCAATGATGTCAAAGCATCTTGATGAAACTCAAGGCTTGACTGTTGATAACTTCATTGCTGCTTCACTTGCATTCAAAGAAGAACACGGCTATAGCTCATTAACGTATTCTGTTGTCACAAAGATTCAGCACATTGTTACTAAACCTGCCATCAAGAAACTATTGCAAGCAGAGTTAAACCGTAGCATTGATGCATATAATGATCCCAATAACAAACACCAGCAACCTATTAGGCAAGGCTTTGCAACTTTTGTGCAGATCCTTAACTCAATCGAGTGGATTGATTCCATCTGGCCAGACTGCCCTATTGATTACTATCAGACTTATTTCAAAGAACTTAAGTATCTTCGCTTGACTGAAGTGCGTCTACGCAGTGGGGCTACACAAGAGCCTTGTTTAATCGACTGGTTACGTGAGCACATGCCTATTGCATCACTGTTTACAATCATGCGTAAGTACTTGGACAAACAACTTACTGAATACAATGGTCGCTGGGTTGACAGCGATGTTGGGTACCAGCGTCAACGCTTTGGTGAACTCAACGATACATTCTCCATGATGCTTAAGATCCTTCATGTTGGTAATACATTGGAGCCACCGAAGCGTTGGCGTCTGACCGAGTTCCATGACTACGTACAATCCGAAGCATGGAAGATCCAGAATCCAAAGGAGTCCCTACGTCAAGATCTATTTCCTGAACCCATCAAAGTCACACGTCTTGATAGGGTATGGACATTCTTTCAGCCTGTTGACACACATCAACTATCCATGTGGGGGCAAGCCGTACGCAACTGCGTTGGCTCTGCATCCCACTATGCGGATGACATCAAGAAACGTAAGCACTTCATTGTGTTATGTATGATTGATAACAAGCCCACCTTCACAATTCAATTGGTTGTGGACCAGGGTATGATGTCAGTCAAGCAGATTGCTGGCGTTGGCAATCGCAGTCTTGACTCAATAGAACGCAACGATTACACGGAAGCCTTCCGTGAGGTCTTGCAATTGCGTGAATCTGAGCTAAGCTCTAAGAGCTGAAGCCACAGCAGGGGCATCCTATCCTCGTAAATGGGATGCCTCTTTACCTATGGACTACACCGATGACCAACTACTTGCCATGGCCATGGCCAACATTGGTGAGTACATTACGGACAACTCACCGCAGTACATCTTGATTGAAGAAGATCCTCGCAATGAGGATGACTACGATAGCTGGACTTACGGAATGGAAGTCCTGCCTCAAGATCACACTTGGCAGTCAGATTCAATTGACGTAAGCCCAAGTGAGGCCGACTAGCCCAACGGCAGAGGCAAGCGACTTAAAATCGCTACAGTCCCGGTTCGAATCCGGGGTCGGCTACCAACTCAACACACTACACCAATGGACATCATTCGTTCGATCAAGTGCCTTATTCCTGAGTTCCATGCCTTCAGTGCTGAGGACAGGGGCTATCACGTTGGTGCTACCTGGACTGACGACCAGGGGTTGCGTGACTATCACAACGTTGAACTCAAGTACACACGCAACTCAGAACGTCTAGCGCTCCAAGGCAAGCAGCAGCCTGATGGCAGTTGGCTTTACATTGAACCCAATGGTCGTTGCCATGTCATGTCAGCAGAGCGTGCTGCTCACTTCATGGCCCAGGCACAGGCACAAGCTCAGATCCTGGAACAAATGTTACAGAACATGAACACAGATGGAGGCGATGGAGTGGTAGACACCACTGCGATAACTGTGTAAGATCATCTAGCCAAGGACTACTCAGCCCCTGCGTAAGCGGGGGCCTTCCTTCATGACAAACGATTCTATTGATCTTGACCTTGTTGACCAAACCATTGCACTGATACCAGAGCAAGCCTGGACTCAAGTGAGACAAGCAATTATTACAGCCTTAGTTGATAACATGCCTGGCTTTGCACTTGAGAAGTTGACAGGTACTTATGATGGCTTCGATCGTGCAGAAGAGATTCTGTATGACTACTATCAACTTCCTGCTTTAAAACAAGATCTTATTGTTGATGCATTCAGTATCATGGGTGCATTCAATTGCCTCGAACTACTTAGCTCATTGAATCTTACTGAAGATGAATTGCAGACAATGCAACAGCAGTAACACACGCGTTACTTGTACTGAACATCTGGGACCTGATGTAACCAAACGCTATTGTCGTTGTCTTGATTGTGGTTGCAAGTTCCGTACTGTTGAACGGTACGAAGTTGCTAAACCAATTCCATTAAAAGCCTACAAACCTATTGGTACCAGGAATGGAAACTCTTTCTTGACTGACAATGATGTGTTGATGATTCGTCATCTACATCAGAAAGGATTGAGCAATGGTCAGATAGCAATACGCTATGACACTGCTCGCAGTACAATCTCACGTATTGTCAACTACAAAACTTACACCAACATCAAATGACACAACAACACCCGATCACCCCACTACCGAAGCTATTCCAGAGGTGGTCAGAACAGTTTGAAGCAGGGAGACCACTCTATGCAATGTTTGAAGATATTTACAGAGCAGGAGCAGACGCTGAGCTGGAGGCGTGCTGTGAGTGGTTACAGGATCCTGATCTCAATGTAGACACTTACAAACTCCGCGCCGCACGCCGTCCTCAGCCGCCGAGCCTCAAGGAACAGGCGCTTGCTCTTGTCGAGCAGCACGAAGATGGTTGGCGACCGTCGCCCAAAGATTGGGACACCCTTCGTCGTGCCCTTGAACAACTTCCCGACAACAACTAATTACTACAATGACAACCAAGCGACAATTTGATTACAAGATTGGTGACCGTGTTGCTGAACGTCCCAAACCCCATGGGATCTACACAAACAACCAACAAACAAGAGAACGTATCTCTCAATACAGGAGCCAGCGGTATGGTGAAGTAGTTGGTATCAACTACAAGAACAACTCACGTGGTGCCACCCAAAAGTTCTTGCTTGTTCGTTGGGATCATTTACCTAGCCCAACTGAACATGCCACTGCACGCATCTGTCCTGTGTCAGCGCTAGAACGTCTGACCAAAGAAGTCCTTGTCCCTGGCGAATGACATGACACAAGAACACCCAATCACCCCACCGCCTGAACTGGTGCAGCAGTGGGTAGACGCTTACTTTGGCGGTGGAATCTCCCATGTAGACCTCGCTGCCCAAGCTGCCCAATGGGGCGCGGACCAGGAGCTGGAGGCGTGCTGTGAGTGGATTGACTCCTTTCAAAACAAATTTGTTTATGCCCATGATCTTCGTCTTGTCCGCCGCCCCAAGGCGCCGAGCTTGAAGAAACAGGCACTGGAAGCTTTGACATCTGCACCTGGGCCTGACTATCCCATTGTGATGACAATGCTTAACGCTGATCAACATGCCCTAATCCGCCGCGCCTTAGAGCAACTCGATGACTGAAAACCAAATCCACTTTATACGTGGTTGCTGTACAACAATCCTTGCCTTTGCAGCTACTGGTTTAATCGCTGCAATCTTTTTGTCACCTGATGAACCTAAGAACAACTCTAAGTTTGAAGTCATTGATCAGTACGAAGGTTGTTCAGTAATCCGTTACACTGATCCCACATCTCGCTGGCATTACTTCCTTAAGTGCTCATGAACGTACAACTTGTTTGGGCAACGCCCAATGCAGAGGAAATGATCACGCGCATGGCACGCGTCTCTGCACCAAAGAACCAAGACAACATGGATACCGCACCCAAGTTGTTGCGTTATCTGATTAAACATCAGCACTGGTCACCGTACGAGATGGCCAATCTCTGTGTTGAAATCAACACAACACGTGCAATCTCACCGCAGATCCTTAGGCATCGTTCCTTCTCATTCCAGGAATTCAGTCAACGTTACGCAGATACCAGTGAACTTGGCTCAGCTATTATTCCTCATCTGCGTCGACAAGACTTTAAGAATCGTCAAAACAGTATTGATGATTTGTCTGCTGATGCAATCAGTGGTTATTACCGCCGCATTAGCAAGTTGTATGAAGACGCTGAACATCTCTACCGCGAGATGGTTAGCAGCGGCGTTGCAAAAGAATGTGCCAGGTCCATCCTGCCACTTTCAACACAGACCCGTCTCTTCATGAATGGCACTATCAGATCTTGGATCCATTATCTACAACTGAGGACTCATGAATCAACCCAACTCGAACACAGAGAAATTGCAGAAACAATTAAAGGAATCTTCTGCAAAGAATTCCCAATCATCGGAGAGGCTGTGTTCTCAACAGATCAATGATCTGATTGAGAGGTATAAAGAACCAGAGCAAGCACGCCAGTTCCTTATGGGGGCTGGCATCATTGATGAGAATGGAGACCTCATGCCTCCATATCAAAACACCTCAACCTAATTAACTATTACCACTAATCACCTATGACACGACAACAACTTGTTAATTGTTCCACTGTTACTCAAACAGTATTCGATGCATTCTGGCCACTTGGTATGTATCCAGATGATATGGATACTAGCAATCTTGCTTTAGCCTTGCGAGCTGTTGCGGATCAAGTCGTGCCGGATCAACAAGAGCCAGCAAGCTCGCCGCACATGGGAAGTTTTATCTCTCATGTAAAGTGGAGCCAGTGCCAGACTATTCGCATCCAACTCCTTGCCATTGCTGACGAGCTTGAAGCCCAGTAGTCACCTTTACTAAAAGGTTGCAGCACTTTGCTTCTTCAGTTCTGTGACGGCATGCTTGGACTCCACATCCTTGCGTGCCAGCTTTTTCTTTTTGTCCACCAGGTAAACGATCAGTGCCTTGTTCATTTGATTTGTCCTCCAGTGACGTAAGGAAAGTAGCAGATGTTACGGTAGGTCAGGCAAAGCCATGGACGGTGTGCTAAGTTCCACCATGCCTTGTCTGTCTTAGCCTGCTCCTCTTGGTTGTATTTGCAACCACGATACGTTAACGTCATGGCTTTGGTATCTATTGATACGGAAAGTATATGACGATTGGTGTATATGATGTTGTTTACCAGGTAACACAACCATGATTTCTATTTCAGAAACCTGCAAAGAGTTCAACAAAGCAATGGGTATCAAAGGAAGGTTTTTCCTTTTTGTCCTTGGTTTTGTTGGGTTATTGTTTCCAGGGTGGGTAGCCTACGTTGTTCTCTCTGGTCTTGCTAAATGTACAGAAGATAAAAATATGTATGTACTTTTAAAACAACTTGCAGACTAACAATGTCTTTTCTTTTGGCTCGTGTCACAGATGAATCTGATCTTCCAGATGATTACTACTCATTTGTCCAACAGTTTACATACTGGCAAGGAAGCTACGCTTCTCAACTTGATACGGAATCATTGATGATCTTGCTATGGCAAATGGACAAACGTATTAAAGAGCTTGAGGCAAAGCAAAGTAATCTGCAATGAAAGGATTTAGCTCCACCAAACAACGCACACGTTCATCTAGTTATTGGGTTGCTTCCTACACCAAAGACAATCAGGATGAGCCATTTGGCATACACAAAAAAGTTTTGTCTTACAAACCAGGGCAAGACAAAGAACTCTTGATGATTCGTTATTGTAACTCAATTATGAAGATTAACCAAAACATATGGGAGATCCTGGTCCATCAGGGGCCAGATGATACCCCAGACTCTGGTGACCAAATTGTTTTAAGATTATCAAGAGAAAAGTTCAAGGGCTCTGCTCAAGTAAACTAACTAGCCATTACCACTAATCCTCCATGAACAAAAGACAAATTGAAATGCTCCGCTTCATCGTTAAACAAGAGATTGAAACTGCTGGCATTGATGGCATGGAGCATGGCGCTTGGGGCTGGGCCGAAAAACAGTTAGACAAAAATTGGGAAGAATTCCAGCAATCTTTCACGGATCCCAACGAAATGGAGTACAAATCTTTTGACTCAATTAAAGAACTTTTTGAGGATCTACATGCGGATGAAAAAATCTATCTAAAAAGGCTTCTTTTAAAAGAAAAAAAAGAAAAGGTCAGTGAGGATGAAAACGAGCGCCGTTTCAAAGCCTGCCTTGAAGAAATTCGCAAACTTACCCACGCAGATCTTGTCAATCTAATGGGCAAAGAGTGGTTTGAAGACTATCGCCGCCAGTTCCAATAGTCGCTTCTCCTAATCACCCATGAAATCACTCGACGACTACACAACGCTCGGCGCAATAGTCTTGGTTTTGATTGTCTTTATTGCTCTTGGTATCTGGTGGCTGCCTCAAAAATGGCAGGGCTGCCAGAAACTGTATGACAAAGTGCCTGCCCAGGTTGTTTGTTTCCTGAGCGAGTAAGCACCTTCACTAATACTCCCGAACGGGAAAATGGACCTGAGCACGTCCTAAAACTACTCATCAGTTTTCCTTATCATTCAACTCAACTCAACACCATGAAACTCCTCAAGTTTTCCACAGGTAACGGCAAGCTCAAGAATCGTCTGATCTTCAACATCCCAGCGGGCTATGCATGTCCACACGCTGGTGTCTGTAAGACCATGGCTGATCGTGTCACTGGCAAGATCATGGACCTACCTCAGTTCACTGGCACAGAAGCAGATGAGTATCGTTGCTTTGCTGCTATGGCAGAGACCAGGCCAACCGTACGTGAAGCTCGTTGGCACAACTGGGATCTGCTGCGTGAGACCATGCATATGAATGGGAATCAAGCCATGCTTTTGCGTGATCTGATCGACCTATCACTCTCAATGCAGCCATTGAAGAAGCTGCTTCGGATCCATGAGTCAGGCGATTTCTGGACTGAGAACTACATGCGTGCTTGGATCATGGTCGCACAAGAGCGTCCTAAGCAAACCTTCTACGCATACACCAAGTCGCTTGGAATGTGGCTGAACCTCAAGGACATCATCCCATCTAACTTTTATCTCACTGCGTCGCAAGGTGGAACACTCGACTACCTGATCCCCAAGTACCCTGAAGTGTTCCAGCGCATTGCTCATGTGGTCTACACAGAAGAGGAAGCGCAAGAGCGTGGGCTAGAGATCGATCATGACGACAGCCATTGCCTTGGTGACAAGCCGTTCGCACTCTTGGTTCATGGTTCCCAGAGGGCTGGATCTGATGCCATGAAAGCCTTAACGCAACGGAAGAAAGAAGGTAAGTTTGTAGGTTACGGTAAGTCACAAAGGTAGTTATCACGATAAGACCTGGTACTATATGCCTGGTCTTATCCTGTTCAATGGCTTACATCATTAGTACGTTGGTGGATGGTGTGCCACACGCCATCCATGCCAATAGTTCCGACTCCAAGTTTGAACTGTTAGCTTTGGATTCTGCTAGTTCACTTAGTAGAATTTACTCCCATCCTTACCGGGCTGGTGCTTATCAAGTTCTAAGTTGGATCCTGGACAATGAACCCACACTCTCCTGTTATGAGCTCCAGGTTTCCGATGAAGCCCGGTTCCAAAAATGAATCTTGGTTAGTCTTTGATATTGAAACCAATGGCCTCTACGATAAAGTCACGAAAGTTTTTTGTATCGTTATCTACGATATCAACCGAGAAGAAACTTTTGCTTATGGGCCTGATCGCATTGATGATGCTCTTGCTCATCTGGCAACCGGTGATGTACTCATTGGTCACAATGTGATCTTCTACGACGTACCGGTTCTGCAAAAACTACATTCATTCAACTGCAAAACACGCATCCTTGACACACTCATCTGCACACGACTCATTTGGCCCAAAGAAAAACTCTACGACCTTGACGTACAACTCTATCCGGAAGTTCCGAAGAACTACCGCGGGATGGCCGGTCTTAAAGCCTGGGGTTACCGCCTCTCCGATAACAAGATTGAGTTCAAAGATTTCTCGGAGTACTCAGAAGAAATGCTTGTCTATTGCAAGCAAGACGTCTCGGTTACTTCAAAACTTTGGAGGCATATCGCCAACCAAGGCTATCCAGAACAAGCTCTCAAACTTGAACACGACTTTGCTCTTGCCATTAATAAACAAATTAGAGCAGGTGTTTCTTTTGATGTGGATGCAGCTATTGATCTTGTGGATAATCTCCGAGCAAGAGAAGCACAGCTTGAAACGGAACTAAAAGAAATCTTTCCGCCAATCGAACATCGTAATTGGTTTACTCCTAAGGTCAACAATAAAAATCGTGGCTATGTCAAAGGAGTACCTTTTGAAAAAATCCATTACGAAGAATTCAATCCTGGATCTCGTGATCAAATTGCTGATCGACTCAAGGCTAAGTACGGATGGCAACCAGAAAAGACAACTGAAAAAGGAAATCCAATCCTTAATGATGAAGTGTTAGAGGCATTGCCTTATCCAGAAGCCAAGCCTCTGGCAGAATACATGCTCATCAAGAAACGCCTTGGTCAAATTGCAGATGGCAACAACGCTTGGCTCAAGCTGGTTAATAATGACAGCAGTCGTATGCACGGTGACGTTGTTACTAACGGCTGCGTCACTGGTCGTTGTGCTCACCGATACCCAAATATGGGTCAGGTTCCAGCAGGCTATTCGCCATACGGCAAAGAATGTCGGTCATTATTTCATGCACCACAAGGATGGGACATGATTGGTATCGATGCCAAAGCATTGGAGCTACGATGTCTTGCTGGTTACCTTGCCATCTATGACGGTGGTGAGTATGCACGTGTGGTCACGGATCCAACAATTGACATTCACGTGTACAACCAAGAGCGTTTTGGTGTTGCTACCAGGGACATCAGTAAGCGTTTACTGTATGCCGTGTTGTATGGCGCTGGTCACCTTAAGGCTGGCAGCATTGTGGATCCGAATGAAAAAGATGAAGAAGTTCTGCGTAAACTAGGAAGAACTGCAATTAATTCATTCATGGCTGAGGTGCCAGCCTTGAAAGAACTTAAGGAACGTATTGAATCTCAGATTGCAAACAATGATTGTCTCATTGGATTAGATCGCCGTATTCTTTATTGCCGTTCGGCATTCAAAGGATTGAATGTTTTATTACAATCAGCAGGCGCAATCCTCATGAAGCAAGTTGTTATTAACATTCATGACAACATTGAGTCTGCCCTCAGTCTGCCCCATGGGGCAGAGTGGGAACAAGTCTTGATGGTTCATGACGAAGTGCAACTGGTTTGTAGTCCCAAATACACTGAACAGATCAGAGCCCAAGCATTGGCAGCTTTTCCACAAGCACAGCAATTCTTTGGATTCCTCTGTGACATTGAGGGAGATTCTCGTGTAGGATCCAACTGGAGCCAAACGCACTGAGCTCTTCGTCCTAAGTATGACGCTAAACTACTTATCACCTACTGTTTGAACACATGAACTTTGTTACAGTTTGCGCTCAACTCAACGACACACCTCGCGAAGTTTATACTTCTGCCACATCAAGCAACTATGTTGCAGAGGTAATGCTTCCTCCTGTAGGAAAAAATAAATCTGCAACATCTCTTGCGCTTCATGTTTACGGCAAGGCTGCTGAGAAATTCAGGACCCTTGATCGTGGTGCTCGTTTGTATGTACACGGTTCAAAGATCCGTTACGATATTGATGCCAAGGCATACTCACTGCACGGCGGTGTTATTGCAGTTGTTAATGATTCGTTTCCAATTTTTAACGATGTGATTCTTACTGGTCGTTGCATTAAAGACATCGATCAAGAAGATGCACGTGCGTTTAAGACAACACCAGATGGTTTGATGATTGCCAATCAAACCATCTCAGTTAATACTGGTCGGAACCAAGGAGACTTGTTCAACTTCTATGCAATTAATAGCAAGGATGACAAGTTAAATAACGCTGAGTTGATGGTCAACTTTACACGGAAAGGAACTGGACTTACCATTCGTGGCCGTCTTGTTACCGATGCATGGACTGATAAAGAAACACAACAACGCCGAACACTGACCAAGATCCAGCTTGTGCAGATGACCTTGGCGCCAAAGCCTGGCATCAACGAGCCAAAGCCCGTAGCGTCCCAGACGACGGTTGCTTCTTCTGATAATGTTGCTACACTGTGGGGCGGCAAGACTGCCGAAGATTCCTGGAGCCAAGGTCTGCCTGATCTCCCTGGTCAGTACGGACCAGCTCCTGAGCCTACTCCTGAATTCATTCCGTTCTGACTCATGCCTCTTCAACTTGATTTACAAGAACAAGATCTTCTTTCTTTAGAAGACGCCATTGCGTACGAATTTTTTATGGAGAGTGCATACAACATTATGCACAGTGCTAATGAAAAGGATTTAGACATTGCTGAACAAGTTTTAAAACTTGCTCAAGCTTCTTATCTGATTGCAAATATTTTTTGCGAAGTACGTTTAATTAACTCACAACAAACCAATGACACCGACGCATGATCAGTTCACTCTCCTCTATGAGGATGAGCACACTAAACTTCTGTATGAATTCAAGGCTCTTGTTGCTGACGATGTAATCAATCACCTTGTGGATTTTCTCAAGGGTTGTGGCTACATGGAAAGCAGTATCTTTGAATGCATGAAAGAATCTTCTGAGGCATATTTCGATTCATTACGTACTCAGCAGTACGTAATGAAATGGGACAAGCCTGAAGCAGAATGATGATTCGTCCTGAGCATGACGTTAAACTGCTTACTCCTGACTACGAAACAACCATGACTTCTTCGATGACCACCAAGAAAACTTCTGCGCTTGCATCCAGGGGACTTGATTCCTTTAAGCTTTTCCAAGCCAAAGAGTTTGTTTCTGGCTACCAGAATCTTGTAACAATTCAACCACTAAACAAATCAAAAGTACGTGGTTGGTTTGTCCGCAAGTCTGATCTTGATACCTGCGGATGGACTGCTACTGAAGATGAGTTTGCCAATGGTTCCGTCATCTGGAACTATAAGCAGACCTTTGGTATGGCACCTAATACCTCCATTGAAGAGGGACTTAACTTCACGGAACCTCGCGTCCAGATCTTGTTGCGTTCTCCACTCATGGTGGAAGAGACAACTGGGATGCGTCAAACGATTGGCACCTTTGAAGATCCAGAGGTCAAAGCCATGTTTGAAAATGACAAGATTGCATCCGACCTTGCTAACAGCAAGGGCGAGATGTACAAGCGTAAGTACAGTGTACGTACAAAGTACCTTGTATATATCCTGACCCAGGACAACAAGCGTGCTCATAAGATCCCCATGGTGCTAACACTCAAGGGTCTTAACGGAACCGATGTTTCCGACAAGGTTAAGCTGTACGAAAAGGAAATGTCTAAATGCCTGAGCAAGGCACTGGACTCTGAGGTACCGCTGGCATTCAACGAGAAGTTTTACGCCACTACGGTGTTTACTCCCGTCCTTGCCAACGAGATGCGTGGTGCTAACAACGTAGAGATTTGCGCCATCGAATCTTTTGACATCCCTGACTACAGCTCCCAAGAGGAAGCGGTTGCATCATTGGGCCGCCTTTCGATTCCTGATGAAGATCGTGAATCGACTTGGAAGTACCAAGGGATGTTTGAAGACTATATAAATCAACATTCTCGCCAAGATGCGCAGCGTCTTGGTGGTGCTTACGGAATCAAAGATGGCGTACAGATTCTTCCCGTCTCACGCATCGCAGATGCAGTTGATGTGAAAGCATTGCCTGCACGCAATGAACTAACCGGAGAAGATCTTAGCCTTTGAGGCGGTTCAAGATGTCATGGTCAACTTGATTACTCATCAAGTCCATGGCATCCTTTACTAATCCTTTAATAGCAACTTGACGCATCGTGGCGATCTTCGTTAGTAAGGTCGCCATTTCTTTTAGCTCACTCATTGAACTGCATTCGTTAATGGAACGTATCATCTTCTCTTGCCAGAAGGCTTCTTCTGGACCCATTTCAAATTGCAACATGGGATTCAATTGTTTCAAAGTATTCTAACTACAACGTAAACTTAATTAAACCTTTTGTTTATGTTAGGGATTCAACACATGAAACCAGAAGACAAAGCTGCTCTTACCGTCGGTGCTCAAACTGCATTAGTGACAGCGGCTGCTGCCATCCTTCTGCCTAACCCAGTCTCCTGGGCGGCTGCTATAGTGGCAACGTACCGCATGGCCAAGCGTGCTCGCATCCAATCTCTGATTGACCAAGGGCAAGCCAAGTACTGGAGGGGGTAACCACCTGGTACAACACACCAACTCAATTCAAATCAAATGCAAACACAAGTTGAGCTTAATGCAGCGCAAGCTGCAATCTATACACGCACGAATCTTTCACGTGCCTTTCAAGACTTTGATGACACCGACATTGGTGGCATCTATTTGCGAGGCGATGATTGTGTTGTGGTGCGTCGCGATGGTAGCGAGCAAGCTTACAACAGGGAACTAATCAAGACTTCCTTTAACAACTACACCCACCGTCTTAAAGATTTCTTTTCCTATCTTGGTCCCAATTATCGTGGCCCTAGTGTATGGCACAACAATGCTTACATTCTTTTTAAGGGCTGGAACTACTCACACGCACTCGGACACCTGAGCTCCCATGCAAAACTACAAGCACACTGGGCTGACAAATTTATACATGTATCAAACACCGACAAAGTCTTGCACCTCCTCCAGTCCGATCAAACGGATATTGGACATTTGGTTGCGCCAGACGGATTGCGGCTTCCGAATCGGCCCATTGACATTGACGGTGACATGGAAGCTGACGACTCCGAGCCTGTCATGGGTGAACCTTGGTGTTCGTGTGGGTCGTATCAGCGTCAGCTCAGCAACGTATCTGACTTTGCGTCCGAGATCCAAGGATTCAAACCCTGGTGCATCCACCTGACTTGGTTCAACAAGTACAGGGAACTGCTGTGCAAGCGCACCGAAGCACGGAATGCCAGTCCCAGTGGCACACCTGAGAAGTGTGTTGCCTGGTGGTATGCACCACCCGCTGATCACATCAGTGATGGACGCTTTGTATTGTTGTATACAAACTCAGGTGCACAAGCTCCGCTCAGTCATTGGCGTACCTACAAGCCCAAGGATATCTTTACCCAGCATGATGCATGGGATCTGTTTTTCAATATGATGGAGGCTGGCTACGTTCCATTCCCTGGTACTGCATTGCCACAACTCAAGTCTGCTGTCAAAAAACAATGACATTTCAAATCGATAATGGCGTTGTTTACCTAGGTACTCAATGCCCCAGTACAATACTCAAAATTGAGTCAAAAGATTCAATGATTGACCCTGAGCTACGCAAGTATGCAACAGAGTTAGTCAACAAACCTTTTCCAAAACAAATGATGCTATCCAACGGCAAGTACTCACTACACCTTGAACTTGATGAAGACACTTACTGGGGTCTTGTTAAGCTAGGTGCAGAAATCAAAACTGATTGTGAAACTTATGCAGAACACATCCTCATTGGGCATATTGAATCCGGACTCGATCAACAAGCTACAGATTGAATGCATTGAAGAAGAGGATGGTTCCATGACCATTCATATCGAATGGGATGAAACAGATCCCGATCTTCAATGGTGGACAGATCTTGGCGCAGAAGGCCAAGAAACCTTTATGATTAATGCACTCCAACAAGCTTGTGATTGTTATGTCGATTGACACCTACGGCCTTAGCTCTGAGCAGTACACCGAGTTCTTTCATAAGAACATTCGTGCTGCAGCCAAGCTTTACTTGGATACCTGCAACATTTTGAGCAGCGAAGGGGTCGGCAATGTCGACTTCAAAACTGTCTCAGAGATGTACCAAGAAGCTGTGTACACTACCAATGATGATTGCCGTCGTTACCAAAAGAGTAACAACCCCGAGGCTCTCAAAGATACTGATCTGCTAGGTATCTATCCTTCTAGAGAAGAGCTGTTGGCTGAGATCCAGGCTGTCAATGCCAAGGTCGAAGCACTGAACGACTACGTTGCTGAGTTAGTTGCGGTCACCACCAAAGGGCTTACCGGCATTGCTGATCGCCTGGTAGACTAAACCCGCCGCCCTGCAGGGACGCCGTCCTGGTCAAGACGTAAAACTGACCACCCATCTCAACACCACACCATGTTTGAATCCTTGTTTACCGCCGTACTTCCGGTGATCAAAGATTTGTTGTGGGCAGCAGCCGGAGCTCTGCTGACCTACGCACTCAACAAATTCCAATTTCAATTCAACTGAACCATGACTCAAGTTACCCAGGCTAAACTCAAGGACTTATCTGTCATCAAACTCTACGAGCATTATGCTGCTCTCGAAAAGTCTTTGCCTCTTCTCACTCCTGAGTCCCAAGAACTGGCTAAAGCAGAGCTTGAGTCTTGCGCCGACTTACGGTCAGAAAAAGTTGATCGTATCTATTACGCCATGGCGGCGCATGAGGATGCCCTTGAACGCATCAAGAAAGAAGGCGATCTCATTACGCAATCCAAGCGTCACCACGAATCCCAGTTGCGGTCGCTGAAAGGCCTGCTAAATTACTTACGTCGAGTCCTTCCTTTGGACTCGAATAAAATCACAGGTCGCAATTATCAGTTCACCTTTGTCCGCAAAAAAGAACTTACCGTCGAAGTTACCACGGATCCAGAGTTTTGGCACACTCAAGAGCGAACAGATTATTGCATTGAAGAAGAAGTCACAACAACAAAACAAGTTGTTGTACGATCAATGTCAGGAGAAGTTCTATCCACTAGAACAGAACCTAAAACCGTCACTAAAATCCTCCCTAATCTCGATGCCATACGCAGCGCCTATCAAGAAGGTCGGCAACTTCCAACAGGAGTCAAGGTCGTCCAAGAGTACTCTGTCCGTTCCAAACGAATCTTCAGTGAACCCCGAATGGAATTGGTTTCATCCGAGTATCCAGACGAGCTTCTACGAGAAGATCCCAGCACCGACGAATCTTGAAGATGCGTGCATCAAGATGGATTGTCATCTACATGCCGTCAAGGATTTTGAATTGCAACTTGAGATGAACAAGTTGCAGATCGACATGGTTAAAGATGGTGGTGAAGTAGCACCTTATTGTATGGATGAATACGAAGACCTAGAACAAAAGAAGCTCAAGCTTCTTGTTGGCAAACGGTTTCATCAGAATGCATCCAATGCATACTGGTACTACTTGCAAAAAGAAAAAACAAGTAAGTAAATGCAAGTACAATAGTTAAAGCTGTAGGAGTTCCATGGGCGGTGATCCAGTCCTTAACAAATTAATTGCTGGGTTTACCCAGGATGGAACTCCTCTTTCCGCAACGATTGGTTCCAAGATGGAGCATGGTGTTGTCATCTTGACAGCAGCCATGCTTTCTAATGAAAACCTTGCGGCATCAATGGATGCAGAAGAGATGGTAGATGCTGCCATCAATTACTACAACATTATTCAAAAACGTCTTGGTTATTACCAAGAGCATCAAGCCCATTCATTAGAACGTCTTTTAGGTAGCTGAAATGCCTGACGTATTTGGATTACCCCAAGACAAAGCAGCTAATACTGCTAGCAGATTGGCTAGTCGTTACGATGCCAATACTGCATGGAGCTCTTTGGATGCAACGCCTACATGGCAACTTGGCGGAGACATGCGTGAACAATATACCAAACACATTCCACGTCGAGGACGGAATCAAATCTCTGTAGACTTTGACGATATTACTATTGATCGCACTCCATCTACTCCTGTGCGTTTTAATGTGTCAGAAGGAATGGGACCTATTCAAATTATGGATATGGCTAAAAATCTTCCTCAAGGTGTGCAAAATCTAGTTTTAGCTCCAGTGCAAAAAATTGCCGGCAAGTTCATGGTTGGCGGTTTTAACTCCTAATCTGCCAATAAATCTGGTAAGCTAGGACTGTCATACCCCTTATCAATGGAACCTGTCTACGTACCTAAGCTCACCGTCTCATACGCGGTTGATGTCGAGGTAGCATACAACGCATTCAATGGCAAAACCATGGATGAAATTGCTGATTTTATTCAAGACGAAATCCATGACATGTTATTTGACATTGAGCAAGTAACCGGTGTAACCTCTGATAACACTGCTCTTTACTTCAACGACTGATGATGAACACTGATTACCTTGCTGAGTTTGATCCAAAGGAAGAAGAAAAGACTCAGACTTTTCTTGAACACATGTACAAATGCTCGGGACGCGAAGATCCGAATCATCCCATGCATAGTCTTTACACTGGGTTGTACCAAGACTTTTGCATAAGGGAAGCTGGTCCTCTTGCTCGTGAGCGTTGGTTTGAAATGCAAGAAGCCATTCGCCTTTACGAAGAAAAGAAATTGCAACCCGTCATTCTTGACTGATGGAACATCCTCATGAACCCGTAGATGCCATCAAGGGTTGGCAAGACTGGTACAAAAAACATCGCATTGTTGCACAAATGGATGAGCCTCTTGTGACTAAAGACTCACGTGAAAACATGCACGACACTGCTGACGCTGTTAATAGTGCAGCCAAGGCAATGTGGATGAACAAAGCTCAGGAACACTTTGCTGATACCCTTGCTGAGTATCAGTACGAACTTTCTGGCAAAGATCTGTACAAAGCTTTTTATAAAGCTGCGTACGAAAACGCAGAGGCTGCTCGTAAAGAGTATGAAAAATCAAAAGAGTTGATGGACATGCTTCGTTATAGCAGCCTTGCACAAGACTAATGGTGCGTTCCAAAGATCCTGAATATCCTTCGTGGATCTGCCATAGCTGTGGCGAGACCTATGGCACGTGGTACAAACGCGGCTCATACGTTGGGCCGCCTCATCACTGCGCAACCTTTCATAAGGGAACTTGTGAGATGTGTGAAGCAGAAGATGCGCTTGTTACCGAGCCTCGGGACTATGGACATCTACGGGCAGATTGGAGGCGTGCCATGATACAAAGTAAAAACTCCCAGTAAATCAATGCGATAATAAAGAGTATATAGCTTAAATGACATGCCGTTATATAGAGACCCACGTCGTAAAGATCTTCTTTATGAAGTTATCAAAGTACAGACGTGTAGTGGGGAACCACTAGAAGTTACAACGGCAAGTGGTACAAGTACTTACGTGCAACCTGCTGGTATGGCAGGGGATGCATTTGGACGTACACGTGTATCAGCACCTCTAACTCTCTTTGATTCAAGCCATCGTTACAACGACAATGGCTTGTGGTCTACGTCCAGTGGTACCGGTGGTACTTCTGCATTCAATGCAAACCAAGGTCTTGTTGAACTCAACGTAACCACTACATCTGGTTCCGAGATCATCAGGGAAACAAACAAGGTCTGTTCATATCAACCAGGGAAATCCTTGTTGGCTATGTCAACCTTTGTAATGGATGCTCCAAAAACTAACTTGCGTCAACGCGTTGGTTACTACGGTGCTTCTAATGGTGTGTACCTAGAGGTCAGTGGTACCACGGGGCCTGCCTTTGTTGAACGCAGTGCTGTAACTGGAAGTGTTACTGAAACACGTGTACTGCAAGCTAACTGGAACATTGACAAACTAGATGGCAACGGACCCTCAGGTTTTACGCTTGATCTCACCAAGGCTCAAATCCTTTGGTTTGATATCGAATGGCTTGGCCTTGGTACCGTGCGTGCAGGGTTTGTAATCAATGGTGCATTCATTCACTGCCATTCATTCCATCACGCCAACCTAATTACGTCCACCTATATAACAACGGCATCTTTGCCGTTGCGTTATGAAATTACTAATGTAGGTACTACGGCAAGCAACAGTACTTTAAAGCAAGTTTGTTCGACAGTCCTATCGGAAGGTGGATACGAACTACGTGGAGCACAGTCTGCCATTGGTACTCCTATCGCATCACCACGTGATCTAACAGTCATCTCCACTGAGTACCCTGTTATTTCTATTCGTCTTAAATCAACCCGTCTTGATGCAATTGTTATCTTGACCGCCTTATCAATCATGGGTATTACTAACAATTCAAACTACAACTGGAAAGTAATTACAGGTGGTACAACCACAGGGGGGTCATGGGATACCACTGGAGCAACTTCTTCGGTTGAGTACAACATCACTGGCACTTCCTTTACCATGGGGACAGGACGTGTGTTGGCAAGTGGTTTTGCCACTGGTTCTAACCAAGGTTCAACCGTTGTTGACATTCTGAAAGAAGCTTTGTTTTCATTCCAGTTAGAACGCAATGGTCTTACCAGTACTCCAACAGAATTAACCTTGGTATGCAGCAGTGCTCAAGCTGGCTCTGATGTCCTTTCTTCCATGGACTGGGAAGAAATCTCAAGATAAGTCGTTGATTTGTTTTTGATAAACTAGAACTATTGATTAAAAGCTATGTATACCCCTGGTCCTCAAACGCAACAACCACCCCAGATGGGGGTGGAACCACTCAATTCTGGGGTGACTCCAGGACCTCAAGCAAAGCCCAAGGCTCCTGGTAAATCAAAGAATGGTGATGTCGGGGCCTTCATCCAGCAATGTATCTCCCTTTCCTCCTACCTCAAGGAACTTGAGACACAATCCCATCTCATTCACCTGAACTACGAGGGGCCTAACTTCCTCGGGGTGCATGGGTTCCTTAAAGACCAGTACGAAGCTCATCTGGAACAGTTCGATACGTTAGGTGAGTTCATCCGCAGCATGGACTATCTGATGCCCATGTGCGCCAGGGGACTGGCTGATGCTGGTCCTGGCATCCAACATGTTACCAGCTACAAGGGAACAGAAATGCTTGCCACGTACTACAAGAACTTGGAGGAGCTAGGCATGAAGTCCAAAAAGCTAGAGCCTATTGCTGCCAAGGTGGGTGCCATTGATATCCAGAACTACATGGCTGAGCTGTGTGGGCAAGCCTTTAAGGCTGCTTGGTTTGTTAAAGCTACTTTGCGGAACGGTTGATGGCTAATGAAAAATTAACCGAAGAACAACTTCGGGCTATCCAAGCAATGGGAGCTTCCCTATCCACATTGGGAATAGGGCCTGCAACAATGCTTCCCTTTCAAGACTTGTTGCAATCAAACGCAATTTCAAAAATTAAACAACAAGAAGCAATGCGGATGTTTCCGCAAGCTGACTCAAATCTATTTGATTACACGCGCGGTGGAACACTGCCATATAAACAACCAATGTTAGCTAATGAAGTAATTCCATTAACTGAAAAAACTGCTAGTAGTCGAGTTTTTGATAAAGAGATCAAAACAAATTCTCCATTAAGTGCAAGAGAAATTTATAGAAGTAGATCATCTCTTCCTGAGTATTTAAGTGGGCGTCCAGGTGCTCCTAGTCCTGAGTTAGGTTCTTTTGCAAACGCTATTAGCAATAAAACAATTTTTCCAGAAGGTGATATACAAGCAATTACTGTAACGCCTGGTCCAAACCCTGGTCGTTTTGCACAAGATTATGCAGAAATCTTAGCAGATAAGTTAGGCAAAACATTAACTGAATATGAACAAGAACAATTAAACAGCGGAACTAATGTTACAAAACTACAAAACAAAATTAAAGCATTAACTTCTAAAACACCAGGTACGGCTGGTTATATTTGGGGCAATGTAAAATATCCTCAATATAGTTATGCAGAAGGAAATTGGGGTCTTGGACAAAAACTAGCAGGAGAAAATCCTTCTATATATTTGTCAAGAATAAATGCTGATCCATCAAACGAAGCAAGGTATCTTTATACAGGTGATATTTTAAAAGGACAAGGAGGCATTGAGCCAAGGGTTCCTTTTAAACAATACGAAGATCTTGGTCCCGGTACAGGTCCCTCTTGGGGCATAGCTCCAAATAAAGACATCAGTTTTAGAAAAGATTTAATTGGTGCCAGGGGAGAATTAACAACAGGAGATTTGCAAGCACTGCTCGCTGAACGAGGATTGCCTTTTGAATATCAAGTAGAAGGTGATCGCTATACAAGAAAAAAACCTGGATTTGTATTACGAGCCAACTTAGAAAAATTAGCTAACTCTGAAAGCATTAGTCCAAGCCAGGCCGCTGAAAAATACGCGCGTTTGATTCCAAATGTAGGTGAACCTGTAATACCTCCAACGGCTGCGGTTAGCGCAAGAGTAGGGGAGTTTCCAGAACAAGGGCAAATGGCTAGCCCATTTGGTCGCTTTGCCGCCAAAACAGATTTACGGCAAATTGGCATCTTACCGCCAGGGGATAAAGCTACCTATAGTCCTTTTACAGTAGATGAATTTACAAATGTATTTCAACCTGAAAATACAAGATACAATGCAAGTTCCTTAAAAGAAATAACCCCATCAAAGGTAGTTCCGGCATCACCTGGATCTTTATTTGATGAAGACTTTATCGAAGGCAGTTACCAATTCAACATAAACAGAGATGTATTAAGACCTCAAGCTGCAAATAAACTCTTAAACAAAACAACTAAAACTTTAATTGAACAAGCAAAACCAGTTAGAGCTATGGGTCTTGGTGGTTTAGCTACAGGTGGAGTTTTAACTGCAATGGATCCTGCCGTTATTGATGCTTTGTCTCGTGGTGATTACCAACAAGCAGGGACAACTGCTGCATTAAACACTGCTATTGGTTCTGTTACAGGTGGCGCAACGGCTAAGGGTTTACAAGCCTTGCAAGCTGCTGGATACGCAAGACCTGCTGCTGCAATTGGAACTGTTCTTCCTGCAGTTGGTGGTGTTCTTGGTGGAGTTGGTTTAGCTGAAACTGGTAAAGCTCTTAACCGTGCATATCGTGCACAAACAGGTAAAGATTTTCCAACCAGAAATCAACCTATACAACCTACTCCCTACACAGGGCCAACTCCTTCTATACAACCACGGATGGGCAAAGCTGTTTTAAATAACAGGCTTGTTGACGTACCTTATGGTTCTGTAGCAGGAACCAAAACAGTTGGTCGTCCTTGGTGGGATAAAGCTGGATCCGCATTCCAGGGTTTACTAAATCGTTTTAATGCCGGCAGTATTGTTGGACGTTAACTAGTCCAGTGCTCAAGCCTGTGGCAGTTGCAGCAAAGCGGAATACACTTCTCAATCTCTTGCTCAACCCTGCTCCAAGCGTAACCATGGTTAACCATGGATGAGATGTTATTGTCCTTGTCACCTATGTGGTGGAACTCAAGGACACGATGATCATTCAGCCCACACTTCTTGCACTGCAAAGTCTTCTTGTACTCCAGAAGCTTTTTTCGATTCTTATCGATACGTTTTTTAGCAGTGCCCCAGGTCACGTCTAGTTTTTGTGCACGTGTGCATATAATTTATCAGTTTTCTCAATAAACGTGGTTTATTGAGATTCTTAATAGCACCTGGGTAGGAGTCGAACCTACATCGTCCTGCAGCGGCAGTAACCGTCTTATCCAATTAGCTCGGACCAGGTGATCGGGATGGAAGGTACTGCCCCTTCTCCTTTGCGTCCCAAACGCAATGTGATACTTTTCTACTACATCCCGAGTGACCCCCTGGTTTGTGCATCATCCTGAAAACCATTTTGTTGACGTCAACAAAATGGTCTACGTATAGGAGCTAAGCATAAGGGGTGTTGTTAATAGATGGATGCAGTGTAACTGGCGTACCGACAATCGGGCTGTGAGTTAACCAGGCGTATCCAGACAGTGACTGCACCTCTATCTTGGGCTCTCCTTCTAGGCTATCTGCCTAACGAGTCACCCACGGCCCCATCGGAAAGAGAGGGGGAACTCAATTATTATACATCTTCATTAGGTGTTCTCCAAAAGTACTCATCGTTTTCTCCAAGACGACCCCACTTGGGGGCGTGTTCCACATCAAAGTAGCGTGTTGATACCTTGAAGTCTGGTGTCTTGAGGTTGTGATAACTCAATGATGGATCAACCATGCGACACCGATTGTTGGGATAAGCGCCAATTTGACCGTTGTCCAAAGCCACAATATTATGGGATTTGTGCTCATCAGGAAACTCCGAAAAGTAAAAATCAGGTTCGTTCCGATGAGGATGATAATTGTCTACGGTAAATAAATATGTGCCCTTCATTACACCTGCGCTTCGTGTCAGGATTTCAAAACCCATGTTGAAGATTAAATTCTTTTCAACGATCGTAAGTCCATGGTCAAACCCATTCCAGAACTGAAGGTCTGTCAACTCCAAGTCAGGTGTAGGTTCTTTGGGTTTGTCTGGATAGTCTGAGTCCCATGCAAGAAACGCACTGATAGGAAGCTTGTCATACAACGCTCCGTACTCAGTCAAGTACGCTTCAAAATACAGTGCTCGACCCGTAAGTGATTTACAGGTGACCCAATAGCCAGGTGTGTACTCACCATGTCCTTTCTGAAGGTCGTACAGATATTCCTTGCGGACCCATACTTTGATTGGTGGTACGTTGGCAACAAGAGTTGTCACAAAAAATCCCGGTTGTTATACCGGGATCATAGCTTCCTTCTCACCCAACTTGTTGCTAAGCACTACGTCTGTAACGTGAAGGAGCTTTCGACTATTGGCTCCAGAGCGATATTGCTCTGTATGTCAGGATACCATCATTTCTTCTTCTTTGCGGCTGCTTCCTTCTTCTTGGCAATCATCTCTTTAAACTTGTCGCGTGCAGCAGCTTGCTTGTCGGTACCACCTGCTTTGCCCTTGGGAGGTACGGCTTTACCCTTGGGAGGAACTGCTTTGCCGCCTGCAGGTTTCTTAGCTTGTGCCATGATTGTTAAGTAACTCTTTTGATTATAAAGTTACTTACCTTCTTTGTAACGACGAGCTGCACGTCCAGCTTTCTTGGCACGTTCAGTGTTAGGTACAAACTGTTTACCCTCTCTACTACCAGCTCTTTTCTTCTGGTCAGTCTCCGCACGTTCTTCTTTAGACAGTGATGCCCACGCTTTCTCTGGGAGGTAACGCTTGGTGTAACCTTTTTGAATTGCTTTGTCTGTCATGTTAAGGCAGCAGGTTTAAACTGAAGTGCATTCATAATTATTTCTTTTGTTCTTTGAGAATAATTACTATTTATAAGCTCAGTTAATTTAAAAGGATATTGATATCTTAATGCCGCTTCTCTTACCTCAGGATTATTGGCGCTTTGTTTTGCAATCTCCTGCATAAAAGTTTGATTAGGAAAAGCGTCAGGCGTATAACCTGTTGAATACTTACCAGCTAGGTTCATTGTTTATTCTCTTTGTACTTCTTGGCAGCAGACTTAGCTTTACTACGTTTTTCATACTCGTCTTTGGTCTGCCATTTTTCTTCGCCCCACTTCTCCAAGGACTTTTGTTTCTCGCCTTTGCCACCTTTATATCCACCACCAGCTTCTTTGTACTCACTTGCAACAAGCTGAGCCTTACGTGCGGACCACTGCCCAGGCTTGCCACCTTTAGATCCTGCCATCACGCGATCTTTAATACGTTCGCGTAACTCAGGCTTAGTGTATTTATTCTCCTGAGACATCAGGATTCGTAACTCTTTCTTCTAATATTTTAGCCCACTTACATGGACGTATTATTGCTTCTTCTATTTCCTTACTTTTGATGTAAGGAAATTCTTTCGTTAATCTTGCAAAGTATTTTTCGAGGCGTTCAGCCTCGGAAGGGATGTGGCACTTCATGATTGGTATCAAACTTCTCAATGATCATGTCAATTTTTTCCAGTGAATCAAGACGACACATCAACTCCGTAATTGCATTGATAGTAACGGGGTGCTCAGTGCGTGCTGCAAAAGCAAGTGCATCGCGCAGATGGCGACTTGCTTCATCCAAGGATCCTTTAACTTGATTAGAAAGAGCCATTACTTTGCTAGGTAGTACAACTAGATTAACACCAAATCCAACCAATCTGATAGGAGTCAAAGTACGGTTCTACCCCCAAGGATTCCATCAGCTCATACACAAGGCGTCCCTTGCCATGGCGGCGACCGTCAGGTGCTTTAATGTTGTCGTCCACCACAATCAAGGTGCTAGGCCCCAAGAGGCCAGACGCTGCAAACAATTCTTTTAGATGATGAGAAGCAGGCGCCCAATCATGATTCCAATCTGTGATGTTGTACGAATCCAAGTACAAGAGAGATACATGGCCGTGCATCGTATCAAGAGCTTCGACAGAATCTGATTCAATAACTTCTGCATGCTTGGTAGATGTACGTGCTAGCTCACAAGCCTTTGGGTCAATGTCAATTGAAATCAGTTGACCTTTCCCACGGATGTCGATGTAGTTATCAAACAACAAAGTTGAGCAGCCATCTCCTGTGTAGTTGTTTTCCTCTCGGTACGTACCAGTCTCAACAATGATTGGCTCGTCACACGAGTCAAGGTGTGCAAAAATTTTTTCAAAGGTTTCTTTGCGAGCGCCTAGCTGTGCCTTAAGAGGAGCAAAATAAATATCCCAGGTACGCTTCTTGGTCACAGGTCTACGCGTGTGTATGGTACGTCCTGTGATTGTAGCTCCCTTTCGTACTCGTCAGCCTCAACGGTCTCCACGTCCTTGTATGCCAGGTTGACAAAACAACCAGTGCGGCACTCTTCGTCGAAGTCAAAATAGAACCGAGTTAAATTTGCAGTCATTTTCCAAAAACAAAACTTAGTTAAGAATTGCAACAACCATTTCCAAATTGCTGGCACAAGCCAGCCAAAACAAGAGTAGTACCCCTGAACACCAAGTAAAAACTTGTTCATTGGCGGGATGCGACCTCCATGAAAAACAGGTAAGCATCCATGCTAATAACTACAAACATAGCCCCAAGGATTGAAGCAATCGCGTAGTTGAATCCGTCCATGGCAGTAGGTTCCTTCATCTGTTAGACTAATAGTAATACACAAAACCATCAATGGTTGCTAGACTAAATACGTCAGACCCTTGGATTAAAGCCAAGGACGAGCAACCAGAAGTCATGCGGTCGTTGAATAGGACCGCAGCCAGAATTTCTCTTAACGGTCGACGTCACTATACAACGCCGTTACCCACTGGTCCTGCGCCTTCCGTAACCACTATCATTGGCGAGACCGCTTCCGAAGCAAACAAGCGGAAGCTTGAAATGTGGTCGAAAGCAAATCCCGGTGTCAAGGAAGCTGCCGCCGAACGAGGAACCGCAATTCACTATGGCATGGAACAATACCTCAAGGGGAATAAAACTCCGGATATTCCTGAAGAGTATTCCGATTTTTGGTCGGGAATGCCATCGATATTGGACCAGTTCCAGGAGGTCCTTTGGGCGGAATCGCCGGTACTTGACAAGTTTAATTTTACTATTGGGTCTGATGACGTGGCTCGTGTGTGGGGTTGCGATGATGAGGGACGTGCCTGGGCTGGTGCTCCTGACATCATTGCTGTGGCTAACGGTAAGCTTACTCTTGCTGACCTAAAGACCAGTGTCAAACCCTATAGCCGCAAGTGGCCTAAAGATTTGGAAAAAGGGTCCCAAGAATGGAGAGACCTGCTTGGTGGTCATATGAAATTTAAAAAGACTTGTAAGCAGCTCGCTGCCTACGACATAGCTATTGAGCAGACTCTTGGTATGACCGTCCAACAAGCGGCAATCTTGGTATCAACGCCTGTACGTACACAAGTCTTTAAGATCTCTCGGAATTTTCTTAACATGCTTCGAGAAGATTGGTACAAAATTGTAGATGAGTACTACAAACAAATTGAAAACTGTAATGTATATGACGCAGATTTAATTTAAATCTATGCAAAGGGAGGCAAGCGCCTTACTAGAATAATGGCCTACAACCCCCAAGAGAAGATGGAGTGTCGGAAACGGTTGGCATGGACGATTGCTTGCGAGCGGGCCGTTGTTACAAAAGAAGATGCTGTAACGATTTACAACAGACTCATGGATGAATTTAATGGGATGGATAAGAGAAATAAATATAAACAGAGTGAGTCCAATAAGTCTCAGTGATTTAACGATATCTTAGGAGACGTCCTGGGTTGGTGGCCGTAGGATGAAAAGACAAGCCAAAAACACATGAGCACCCACGTCATCGGCGTGGGCGAATGGATGCATACCCTTGTTAGCCGCATGGCCAATGCGGCGGATGGGGATTTGTTTTGTCTTCCAACGCCTATGCATTTACATGCTTACAACTTGGTAAAAGACGATCAATATCCCGATCGCAGCTTTAGAATCTCTCTTACCTACCCAACGAAATGACGCCGAGTATGAACCAGCAGGCAGTAAAACCGGGCGAAATTCGGCTCGATCTCATTCCCATTGACTGGCCCTTGACCCCACTGGGTCCCAACAAAGATCCTTACGTCATGGGATGGCAGAACAAACCGTTTACTAAAGAAGAAATTGAAAATGAAATTATCAACGGAGAATGTAAAGCTATCGGATTACTTGGTGGTCCTGCCTACAACCATCCTTATGGTCTCGTTTGGGTTGATGTTGACGGACCATCCGTCTATGAACTCATCGAACAGATTTCCAACCTCCCAATACTCGATGCATTGCCGCCCACCCTTACCATCCTCAGTGGCAAAGCAGGCCGAGAGCGTCGCCTCTACAAAGTAAGTAAAGAAAAACAAAAGCATTTCATTCGTAACAAATACACATGGACCTCGCAGGGGTCCATGGAAAAACTTGAGATCTTGTGGAAGCGGCACCAAGGCGTATTGATGGGTGCGCATCCAGATACGCAAGGTTATTTCACTGCCGAAGGTTTGGGATTTGAATGGGCAGACAAATTACCTGAACTTCCGGATTGGGTATTGAATGGCATCATTACCAGGAATGCAAAGCAAGGGCGTCCTGCTGAAGAAGTCTCACGCATCATCGGTAACTCGTTCGCAATCACCAGTCGCATTGGATTGGAACGGGATATGCAATTGGCAGTTGCTGCGATGTGGGCACTCCCCATTGAGGCAGTCGATGACTATGACATTTGGATTGCGATCGGACAGTCGCTCCATGAGTTGGATGAATCCCTGCTTGATCAATGGGATGAATGGTCCAAACAAAGTGACAAATACAAAGAGAACGAATGCCATAAGCGTTGGTTATCCTTTACAAAAGGTGGTGGCCGGGGCATTGGTACGCTTTACCATCTGGCTGAGCAGAATGGATGGAAGCGTCCGCAGGAAGACAAGGTTTCTTCCCCTGACGATGCTACGATCAATCTGGCGGCAAGCATTCTTCCCGAAATCGAAAGAAATGTGGAAGAAGAAATGAATCGCCTTCTCAACACTGCAACTCCAACCGACACAACTCTAATGAACACCGAAGATTATGGCGATGATGTACAACCTAAAAGCGCCAAGAAGAATAAAGAGAAGGAACTCAGGCAACCTAAGAATGAAGTTGCGGACAAACTACTTGGAATCTATGCAAACAATCTGCTCTTTAGTCTCCCGCACAATCAATTCTTTATGTATGACCCTAGCCAAGGTCTGTGGAGCAAAGTAAGCAAGATTGAAATGCTTGGTGATATCCGTTCCAAGCTACAAGCTCTTATTACTAGTGGTTGGTTACGCGAAGGGTTTAGCTTTCAAATGCTTGATGATATGTTCAAGCAACTGCAAGCAATGGTCCCGTGTGATAAATGGCACGAGGCAACAGATGTTCTGCTATTCACCAACGGTGTACTTGACGTCACAACAAAGGAACTGCGGCCATTTGACCGTAATTTGCATATGACGCAACAGATGCCATATGCCTATAACCCTCAAGCAACCTGCGAACCAATCATTGATTGGCTTCGTTACACGCAGCATGGTTCTGAAAAACGTACGCAAGTTCTTCGTGCATGGCTACGGGCAACTCTTCTTGGTCGCCACGAGCTTCAAAAGTTTCTTGAGTTGGTTGGTCCTGGTAAATCTGGTAAATCCACTTATGCAAACCTATGTGTTGCACTGGTAGGTAAACGTAACGTCTGCTCCACAGAGCTAGAACAGATTGAGAAGAACCGATTTGAAACTGCAAGTTTCATGGGTAAGAAAATCATTCTGTTCCAAGACTCTGACCGTTATGGTGGCAGTGTTTCAAAACTAAAAGCCATTACTGGTGGTGACTGGATTCGTTCTGAGTTCAAATACCAAGCAGATCAACTGGAGCCTTTCCAGTTCCAGGGTGTTGTCATCATTACTGCTAACGAAGCAATTCAGTCCACCGACTACACCTCAGGTCTTGCCCGTCGCCGCCTTACTATTCCGTTCGACCGTCCTTTTACTGGTGGGCAAGAGCAACAACGTACCTTAATGGGTTTCGATAGTAAGGGTACTCCTGAAGGAGATTTTGCACCTTTGCTTCCAGGGCTTGTCAACTGGATCCTGGCTATGTCTGAGTCGGAAATGCGTGACTACTTGATGGAGACATCAAAGCACGTTGATTTCTTCCAGGCTTATGAGAAGGATCAAGCCATTCGTTCCAATCCGATTTTGGATTGGCTGGATAAACGCGTTATCTTTGTGCCAGGGGCGGAAGTTGCTATGGGTATGTGTAAACCTTCACCAGGGGGTGTCAATTACTATGTCGACTGGACCACGCAGGTGTATCCGTCTTACGCAGAGCATTGTCGTAGTGCCAATGTTGGTGTATCGGGGCGTTCTCGCTTTGAGGTCCTACTTATGGACATCTGTAAAAACCAACTGAAACTAAATGTCTACGCAACCAAAAAAACCAATGGGTTGGTAATTCACAACATCTTGATACGTGATGGTGTCAGGGATGACTACAAGTGTTACCCCTCCATCCTGGAAGTAGCTGCAGACCCCGCCAAATACAAAGAAATGTACGGTGTTAACCCTGCGATAATGGAGGAATACATTGCGACAAACCATTGAGCAACGGTCGTCATCTGATCCTTGACCTTTATGGTTGTGATCAAAACCTTTTAGATAACTATGAGGAGCTCCAGCGTTTGCTGGAAGCTTCTCTTGTTTTGGCGGGAGCAAATATCTTACGTATCTTTGGTGAGAAATTTGAACCGCAAGGCGTTACCTTGTTGGCACTATTGTCTGAATCCCACGCATCTATCCACACGTGGCCAGAAGTAGGGTATGCGGCAGTTGATCTATACACCTGTGGTGATACCACGCTCACACATCGGGCTGCAGAATTTTTGAAATCAAAACTCAAGGCAACAACAGCGGAAGAAAAAGAGCTTGTGCGATCAATTGAACCTCTTGATTGTGTAGAGTAAATCGGAATTATTCCGATCTAATGACTAAGAAAGCAAAACTTTTGTGGTGTGGTGACATCGTTGCCATGACCGGCTTTGCACGTGTAACTGAAAATGTTATCTCTCGTCTGAAAGACGACTTTGAAATTGTTGTTCTTGGTAACAACTGGTGGGGTGATCCAACGCCACTTCAGCAGGAGTACAAGATGTACCCGTCATCTAACCGTCATCAGACCGCACCTTTTGGTGAGCAACGCATTCGTGAGATCGTTGAACGTGAACAACCCGACGTGGTATTTACGATCAATGATATGTGGATTATTAATGAGCAATACAATCAAATTAAGGATCTGCACAAGGCTGGCAAGTTTAAATTTGTTGGCTATGCACCCATGGATTCGTATGCATGGACAGGTTGCTTAGCGGATACTGCCAATGAATGGGACGCTGTGGTCTCGTACACAGAATTTGGTGCACACGAATTTATGGCTGGTGGTATCACCAGGCCTATCTCTATTATTCCGCATGGTGTGACTCCTGGTCAGTTCTATCCAGTAGATAAGGCAGAGGCACGCCGCAAGCTGGGACTTAAAGAAGATAGCTTCATTGTTTTCAATGGTAACCGCAATCAATTCCGCAAACGGATTGACATCACAATCAAAGCATTTGCTGCGTTTGCGGTAGATAAACCTAATGCAATGCTTTACCTGCACATGGGGCTCAAGGACCAGGGCTGGGACATCATGGAGGTGTTTGCACGTGAGATGACACGTGTGGGTCTTGATCCAAATGGACGCATCATTATGACGTCAAATCAACCCAGTCCTCCGAATGTATCGGTGGAAATGCTGAATGACATCTATAACGCATGTGATGTTGGTGTCAATACGTGTAAAGGTGAGGGCTGGGGTCTTGTCAACTTTGAACACGCTGCCTGTGGTGTGCCGCAGGTAGTGCCCGACCATACGTCATGCAAAGAGATCTTCGAGGGCTACGGCGAACTGATCCGTTGCGACCACATCGATGTGGATACCAACTACGCACGTGAGATGCCATGCCCTTCCTCTGATCACCTTGCTGAGATCTTGACGTACCTGTACCAAGACAAAGGCATTCGTGAATGGGTTGGTACACGCTGCCGAGAACGTGTGCTGGATCCACAGTTCTCATGGGACACAGTTGCGTCTCAATTTGGTGGCATCTTTGAGGAGGTGTTGTCCCAAGAACCTGAACCTGTGGCAAAACCTAAAGAAAAACGGAAGGAACGAAAGGATCGTACGAAGACCCGGAAGCTTGGTAAGTGACGTTTGATGGTACGTATGTACTGTGGAGAACGTACGGAGATGGGTAAAACAATGAATACCGTCCTATTCAAGGATGAATACAGTCTTATCTAACCCTCTATAGGGTTTCATACGTTGTTAAAACAGTGTTGCATTTGTGGAAAAAATCATGAAGCCACACAGAGGTGCAACACTTTTTCAACACAGTATGAAACCCTATATCTAAGTAAATAAGGCGGTATTCACCCCTCCACAAGCCGGTATTCACAGTTTCTCTTGCGTACACTTCCCAACAGTGGTACAGTGTCATGGTCCCCACTACCAGGAGGTCATGGCACGCACCTACCTAGAGATGCTTCCGCTTTGGTACGTACAGGACCAGCTAGAGCTCTCTGACCAATACGCGACAGGTCTTGCGTGGAAGACGCAAGCACGTGGTCACAAGCCCGGTGACATAGCTGGCCGGCAGCATGGCAAGTACTGTTACGTTTCTCTTTGCGGCGCACGGTACCAAGCGCATCGCATCGTGTACTACTTACGTACTGGTAGCGATCCAGGGAACGCAGACGTCGTTCACGACCCCTCCAACGTCACGTACGACAACCGTCAGGAGCTAGCCCTCAAACAACGCCGCACCCGTCCTGCGCCTTCATACCGACGCCGCACACGTAACGCCGAAGGAGAGCTGGTCTACAACCTGGAGAACGGCATGTCCTTCCACAAGTACCAACGCCTTATCGGCAACCCACTCAGTTCTTAATCATGGCCAACTACACCAAACGCATCAACGAACTGGCTTCTGTACTGTCGCCTTTCCGGTACGTTGCCAACATTGAGTTACTTACGGATGCACAGTTAAGTGCACATGGTTATTACAGGGGATTTATATGCCCCCATGGGCATACCATTCGTGACAAGACATATCACTGGTGTTACGAATGTGTTCGTAAAATTTCCAATAACAACTGTGGTTTTGACATCAACTATATTGATGGCTTGTACAAACATCGCCTGCTATCCATCTGGAGCAAGATACCTGTAAAGGATTTTGAAGAGTGCTGGGAAGCACCTGCGTTAACAAAAGCGCGCATTCGTTTCCCTTCCTATCGTTCTGCTAACAGTAAAAACCTAGCTGAAAACATCAGTGCACATAAAGTCATTTATCAATGTGCATGGGGAGATGTTGGCAAGATGGTTGTAACACGTACGTGCCGCAATAAAGATTGTCTTAATCCTTTGCATATGATTTCAAGTTGGAATCGCACTTTCCCACCCGTTGAGATCCAACCGTTCCATCACACGTTTGACCCCAGCAAATTAATGCACGCTGCAGATAACCAGCTAAAAGAAACACCTGAACCCATTATGAAAGCCAAGTACAAACAAACGATTCAACATCCGTTGGTGAACAAAAACACCCCGGATTATGATGATACACAGGAGCTGTATTACGGTTCATATGCCCAGGAATTCAGTAGTTAGTCAAGAGCAACGAACTAAAAATAATCCATTAGTACTTGGTACTTTTGATCAGCTTTCGCTGCGTTATTTACGTGGCAATCTTGGTGCAAAGTACCAAGTAAAAACCAACGGGTTTGGCGGCGGTACGTACAACAATTGGTTCCAGGTCAATCTTTCGGCACCTGCTTGGATCATTGTTACCAAAGGGCCGCCGCGCCCTACATATATCAACGTCAGTGTCTATGATCTCAACAACATCCCTCAAACAGATCTGCCTGTGTTCCAGGCTGATTCACTGACTGATGGTATCAACAATCTAGGAGATGTGTACATTCCTTACCTCAATACGGTAATGAGTGTTCAATCTGATCTTTACAACACCTTTGATAGGTTGCGGCTTGATCGTGGTGATGACCGATACTTTCCTTTAGGCGTTGGCAGCTATTTAATTTGCATTTCGTCTACACGCAACGAACCCCTTAATTACGAAGTTGGTGTTGTTATCGAGCCTGCTTCTACCGCTCAAGAAGTATATTGGGAGCTAGAAGACGTAGATGGCAGCATTGTATTGCAGGAGTACACGATTGATGTAGCAGAGATTGTTAGTCCTGTAGACACTGCAGTTATTATTCCTCCCAATGGAGGTGCATTCACTGAAGCTCTTTGTGTTATTGAATCTCCAGGGGGGAGTGTTACTGTTGGCACCAACTCCACATGGTTAATTGGTACGCGTATTCCAAGTGGCAATATCAATGATTTTAAAATAGAACTAGAGCCTGGTGATGACGCATACTACGATACTATTCATGACCACTCATTGTCAGATTGGCAAGCTGCTTGGAGTAGGGAACATCAAGATACCGATCGGTTCCCTGAGGTCTTTATTCCGTTAACAAACAGACCATGATCAAAAAGCTACTTGCTTTATTCCGTAAAAAACCACGTAAACATTATCCGCATGTTGCTTGGTTGCGCTATTGTATGGAAAATCCATCGGCACCAGGGTGCCGCATGTATGACGTATGACTCTTTTAGATCCTCCTCAAAAACCCAAAGAACCTAAACCAGTGCCTTCCAGGATTACGGAAGCCACTGAAGAAGACTGGCAAGATTTTTTTGCCGAGCAAGAAAACTTGGATTACCTAAGAGAATTTGACCGGTAGAATAAAGAAAAACCAGATCTACCATGAGCGTAAACAACTATATCGAAGCTGCTCTCGCTGTTCATGCGGCGGCTTCTGTTATTACCGCCTTAACACCAACCCCAAAAGATGACGCACTTGCAGTAAAAGCTTACCGCATCATCGAATTGTGCGCTTTGGTTGTAGGCCGTGCCAAAGAACCCGGCACTGAAAAGCGTCGCCGTCGTCGTTGATCTCAATAGTTCCAACGAACGCGTGGCTTGCCTTCTCTGATACCAAGGTGCACGAAACCTTTTGGTGCGCCGTAGCCTAATGAGTAAGGCCAATTTTTATCACACCAGCTTTGCACTGTGTTGATATCCACACCATCAACGTAAAAATCAACGGCTCCTTTTGATGGAGCACTGTAAGTGTGCTCACTGTTCTTGGCACCGCCTACTTGTGTATTGATGGGTTCTGGGCGAGAAGCACTTGTGATGATCAATGGTTTGTTACCAAATTGCTTACGTACTTTCTCAAGGAATAAACAAAGTTCTTTTGCCGTATCACATTGATACTGTTTGGTGAACCGACGAGCTTCTTGATTAAGAGTTAATTCACCATAGGTGATGTTAGGTGTGATCTTATAGGTGAACGGGCTCCAAGGAGTAAAGTTACTGGCGTGCGGGTCAACATCTTTTTTTTCTCCAATGTTTTGGAGTTGTCGATCCATAATTTGAATTAATTTTGTACTGTAGTCTGGATCAGTAGCGTATCCTTCTTTGACCAGTAAACGCGCACATTCATTTCTACTGGTTGCCCTGTTAACACCTTTGTGCCCATCAAAGTCTTTGTACCAACGATCAACAAGGTACGAAACACAGGTTCTTAGGTCAGGGAAATCAATGAATCCAGCCTTGATTGTGATCCACTGACCGTTGATAAATTCCTTTGTTTCAACCGTAGAGCCAGATCCTTTTAATCCAAAGTAATTGTTTTTACCGGAGGTGTGTTGACCCCAGCCAGACTCAAGTGCCCACTGTGCAGCAACGCATTCAGGAAATTTGGCACCTGCTTCTTTTGCTGTTTTAACAACAACATCCCAAGTAATGGTGCTTTCCTTGGCTGGCTTATTGCGATATTTAACAGAAAAAGACTCCAAGACCTCAGGTGTTAACTGAGATTGGAGCCATTCCCATGCGTCAATTTGATGCGGTTCTTTGTTAAAGAACTCAGCAGCGTCTGTAAGTTTAATTGTCACAACACAACTATCAATTGTTTTTATTTTAACTGATAATAGTGTCGTGTATTTTAAACTTCAACGTAACCAAGTGGATGCGGTAATGGCGGCAAAGGATCTGGTACGTCCCAGGGGAGTCCTGATGCTTTGTTTAATTCCGCATCAACGCGTGCTGCCAAAGCGTTTTCAATTTCCTTAACGCGGTCAGACGTAAGGGCATCTTTGCACCAGCCCATGACGGTCTCTTTATTGAGGCTGAGATAGGGCACCCATTTTTTACGGTCAGCGGGGGCAAGTTCAACAATGCCAGAAGTACTGACTGTGTACTTACCCGCCATCTGATACGCAAACCAATGGATTGCTGTGACTTCACTACCTGGGTAAGAAGCACTATCCGGAAGTCTCCGATCTAGCAATGAAATTCCCCAGGTAGTTTTAGTCATTACTCAATCTTCAACAACTTCAGGATTAACGGCAGCAACTTGTTCTTCCTCTGGCGCAAACTCAAGAGTTTCGATCAGTTGGCCGATAAGGTTACCAGCGAAAGCAACAAGGTTGCCGTCACCAGTGGCACGTGCAGAACCAAAGGAATTGATGGCGCTAACTAGCTGAGACTTTGTGCAAGCCATAATGAACAGATAACTTCAAAGAGTATAACAAAAATCACCAGGGAACGCCAGATTCAGAAGTGGGGTGCAATTTGGCTTGGATCTGGTTGTGCAGTGCTTCTTCAATCGAAACAACTTGATCAACGCCAAGTGCTGCCAGGGTCCAGTTCACCACTTCTTCTTTGGTGAGTTCACTGAAAGGAGTGAAGTTATCAGGGTCGGGTTCACCAAGACCAACGCTGCCGTAACAACCGGTAGTTTCACCGTCTTCTTCCAGTGATGCAGTCCAATGGATGGTGTATACAGCGCCATCAGGACAGGTGTCACCATCAGGAAGATGACGTTCGAGGTTGGCAATATCCCAAACAGTGTTGGTCATAGTTAATGATATTTTCTTTTATTTTACCAGGGGTGATTAGTGAGTAGGGCTTAGATGCCTGCCGCAGTTAAACGACCTTCCAAATCTTCGATCTTCTGGAGAGCTTCCTGCAGCGCAGCGGTCAGCAGGGGCACCAGTTTGGATTGGTCAATGCCTTGGTAGACCGGGTTGCCGTCGTCGTCCACTTCATCTTTGGTGCCAGTGGCACACTCAGGAACAATTTCCTGCGCTTCGTGAGCGATAAAGCCGTCAACGATCTTGTCTAGATCGGCAATAAAGTTAAACTGACTGGGCTTCAGTTTGTTAATGCGATCAATTGCACCCCTTAATGGAACCACATTTTCCTTTAGCCGGTAGTCGGACGACGTCGCGTATGTTGTAGCCGTTGTGGTAATGCTAACTGTTCCAACCGGAGTTCCACTAGTGCCGTTTGGGTTGGATGTATGGAAAAATGCCAGAACATTGCTGCCATTCCTGGAAATGCTTAACGCTCCTGCTGATGACGTTGCTTCTATTCCATACCAACCGGTTGAGTTTGTTGCGGCCGTACTGGTTGTCATCAAGACGTCTTGGGTGTTCTTAATGACCATTGCCTGCGTCGGGCTGCTCGCTCCGTCGGCGGT
>Ga0315899_10000164_pt1 | contig 83247 bp, 60 predicted proteins | sample LakEriMetagenome_2_FD_203518 | JGI IMG/M metagenome (GOLD analysis project Ga0315899, IMG submission 203518) | Freshwater fungal communities from buoy surface, Lake Erie, Ohio, United States - Buoy 4 MA112 | ecosystem: Environmental > Aquatic > Freshwater > Lake | place: USA: Lake Erie, Ohio... | reverse complement strand
GCCGTGCAGCAGACGCTCGCCACCGAAATCGACCGGGCCTTGGCGGACCGATCCGGCAGCCCCGCCGCCGGCGTCGTGCCGGCAGCCCACGAGGCGCCCGCCGCGCCGACGAGCACCGAAACCCGTGGGCAGGCCGCGGCGACGGCCGCTGCCCAGGCGATCGACGGCGGTGTCGCCGTGCAGGACGTGCCCTACGAGCCGCTCCGTCGCCGGCTGCTGGCCGACGGTCAGGTGCTCGAGTATCGCGGCCCGCCACGGCTGCCAAGCGGCCGGAAGGCGGCAGCAACTCCGTCCGCAGAGCCCGAGCCGACGGGCGGGGCTGCGCCGCGGGCCAGCCGCACCCCGCCGAACATCCTCTTGATCGTGGCGGATGACCTCGGCTACGAGACCCTCGGCTGCTACGGCGGTCTGGATTTTTCCACGCCGCACCTCGATCGCCTGGCGGCGCAGGGCATGCGGTTTGGCCGGGCCTATGCCAGCCCCGTCTGCACGCCGTCGCGGATGAGCCTCTATACCGGCACCTACGTGACGCGACACGGCTACGACTTCGTCCTGCCGGAGCACGAGGGAAGCCGGGAGGCGGTCGATTTCCGCGACCGGTGGGCCACCTACCCGCAGCTCCTGCGGGCGGCGGGCTACCAGACCTCGGTCTCGGGCAAATGGCAGCTCGGGCCGCTCGAGTTTCACCCCGAGCATTGCCGCGACGCCGGCTTCGACTCGTGGTGCGTGTGGCAAATCTGGCACGACGATGCGAAGACCGAGCGGCACTGGAAGGCGTGCCTGAACCACGACGGCCGGATCCGCGACGACGTGGCCGACTGCTTCGGCCCCGACGTACTCGCCGACTACGTGATCGACCAAATTCGCGCGGCCGTGGCGGCCGGGCGGCCGTTCTGCATTCATCACAACGAGCTGCTGCCGCACACGCCGGTCGTCGACACCCCGCGGGATCGCCGGGAAGGTGAGCCGAAATCGGTCCACCGAATGGTGGCTTATATGGACGAGCTGTGCGGACGGATCATGGCGGAGATCGATCGGCGCGGCATCGCGGATGACACGATCGTGATCTTCACGGGCGACAACGGCACCGACATTCAGGCGCCGCGGCGGATCGCCGCCGGCGCCGTGACCGGCGGCAAGCGGGATCTCAACGACTCCGGCACGCATGTGCCGCTCCTGGTGCGATGGCCGAAGCGGATCCAGGCGGGCGCCGTGGCCGATGACCTCGTGGACATGGCCGATCTGTTTCCCACGATCTGCGAGCTGGCGGGGGTCGAACTGCCGGCCACGCTCGACCTCGACGGCATCTCGTTCGCCCCCCGGCTCCGCGACGGCACACCTTCTGCGCGCGAGTGGGTGACCGGCGGCATCGGGGGCAAGGTGAGCCTGTTCGACGGCCGGTGGCGGCTGAACCTCGAGAGCCGACAGGTGATCGACGCCCGCGACCTGCCCCGCGAGCTGGTCGTCGCTGAGCCCCGGTTCACCGACGAGCCGCTTCAGCGGCTCGAACAGGCCGGCCGGGAGATCACCTCGCTGCCGCGGACGAACCGCAGAAAGCCATGAGCGGCCGACTAGCCCTTGTCAGAGCTGCTCACGCATGCGGGCGAGCCGTGCGAGGATTTCGGGCTCCTCTTTGAGCTCGACGAGTGGGCCCAGGTGCGCATCGATGTAGGCCCAGTCGAGGCGACCGTGTTGCCGGATCAGGATGCCCTCCACATCCACCCAGTCCTTGGGGCGGGAGGCGAACGCCTTCATCACGACGAGATCCTCCGCCGACGCGGTCACGAGCTGGATGCCCGGGGCGAACTCGTAGGCCGTGGAACGGTTCACGGCCGACTCCTCGAACGGCATGCCACCCAGGGCGATGTCGATGCCGACGCCGGACGATGCCTGCACGAGCAGCACTCGATTGTCGAGGGCGAAGGTGACCGGGTCGGCGACCCGCGACTCGTACCAGGTGAGGATCTCGCTGACGAACATTTTTTCATCGCCAAAGCCAGTGAGCAGCGTGACGTCGACATCGATCGTCTCCCGCGGCTCACCCCAGCGTTGCAGGGCGAGCCCGCCGATCAGGCAGAATCGCCAGCCGCGATCCTGAAACCTTCGCTGCAGTTCGGCTGCCGCGCGGTAAACCTCAAGCATCGCCGCGGGCCTTCATGAACCACCGCTGCTGCTCGACGAGCCCAGAGGAGGGCCGTGCCTTCCGCGGCTCCTGCCGGTAGTCGGCCGGGCCGGTGAGCAGGGCCAACGCCCTGCGGCCGTCGAGCGCACGAAGCTCCGTGCGGCGCACGCGTTCGAGCGCCGCTCCGGCCGACCGCCACGCCCGCAGCCATTCGACTGCCTCGTCTGTCATGACGTTCGCTTGCATCTCGACCACACCGTGCAACATCCCACCGAAGTTTCCGGCATTTCATTCGTTATCATACCCACTCGTCGATCGGTCCGGACATCTCACGGCCGGCCGCGGGGCTCGACGTCGGTAAACGGGGGCTTCTCGAAGGGCACGTCGGCGGCGAGCCGCGGGTCATCGGCCGCGCTGAGCTCGGCGTCGAGCCGGGCTGCGAGTTCGCGGCGGACGGCGGCCTGGGCCGGATCGGCCGCCACGTTCTTGATCTGATCGGGATCGGCCCGCAGGTCGTAAAGCTCCTCCGCCGGCCGCGGCGCGAAGCAATAGTCGGCAAGCCAGCGCCACTCTCCTTCAGTGCCGTGGCGGACCACCCAGGCCTTGGTCGGGCTGGCATCCATGTCGGGATAGGCGGCGAAGGTGTTGGTCTCGAGGGCCTTCGCATCGGCACCCTCGCCCGCCGCCGCAATCCCGGGGCGGCCCAGCGGCAGGCGGTCGGGTGCGAAGTTGCGAATGTAAAGATGGTCGGCGGTGCGGATCGCCCGCATCGGATTGGGGAGGTTGCCGTCGCGGGCGGTGTCCACGTGCCGCTCGCGGCCCGTGATCACAAACGACCGGGCGGGGTCGATCTGCCCACCGTGGTCCGACAGCAGGGCGGGCAGCAAGCTCGGTGCCGTCATCCCTTCCGGCCGCGGCACGCCCGCGACCTCGAGGAACGTGGGGGCAAGTTCGGGCAGCGACACGAAGTCATCCACGATCCGCCCAGGCGTGCCGCCGGGTACCCGGGCCACGAGCGGCACGGCGGTGCCGTGGTCGTGGAGTTCGCACTTGCCGTGTGGCACGCCCGGCATGCCGTGGTCGCCGCTGACCACCACGAGCGTCGAGTCGAGCAGGCCGGCCGCGTCCAGCTCGGCAACGAGGGCGGCCACGTAGGAATCGACCGCCTGCACCTCGCCCAGGTAGTCGGCCACATCCTCGCGGACCTCGGGCACATCGGGCAGGAAGCAGGGCAATCGCATCTTCTGAGAGCGGCACAAGTATTGCGGTGAGTCGTCGAAAGGCAAGCGGGCGGTGGTGGCCGCACGTCGTTTCGCCTGTGTCACGGAGGACGACTTGTGATTATTTCAACGACGCCGGTAATTCTTTCACACTTCGAGGACCTGACCGACCCACGGATGGAGCGGACGAAGCGTCACCTGCTGATCGACATGGTGGCCATCGCCTTGTGCGCGGCAATCTGCGGGGCGGAGGGCTGGGCTGACGTCGAGCGGTTCGGCAAGAAGAAGAGGGAATGGTTTGCCCGGTTTCTCGAGCTTCCCAACGGCATCCCGTCGCACGATACGTTTGGGAGGGTGTTCGCTCGACTCGACTCGTCCGAGTTCTACGCCTGCCTGCAACGATGGATCCGCTCGCTCAACCAGGCGGTTTCGGATCACGGAGTGCGGCTGGATGGCAAGACGCTCCGGCATTCGTTCGATACGGCCGCAGGCAAGGATGCCCTGCACCTGCTCAGCGCTCGCGGAATTCAAGGGCCAACATCTGTTGCTCAACGGCCTGACCACGCTCGACGCCGAAGCTGCGAAGGAACTTGCGTGTTCGAAGGCGTGGCATGGCAGACTCCCGAAACTGACCACACTCGACGTCGACACTGCCAAGGCACTCGCGGAGTTCAAGCGGGCACGTCTGCACCTCTCCGGCCTGACCACGCTCGACGCCGACACGGCAATCCTGTTCGGCACGGCGGTTGCCGTCTTGTGGGGCAAGCATCCCGCTTGCCGTAGGACAGGCTTCAGCCTGTCATGCCCGAACTCGCCCAATCCGGCTCGGGGTTACCCCGTACCGTCTCGCCGGACGTTCGCTGCGCCCATCCTGGGCTTCACTCACTCGGATGTGCCTGCGCTCCGACATCCATGCCTGCGCTGGTCACATACGCCGGCTCAACGGCAGGGGTATCCCCTCGCCTTCCCCTCTCGAATGAGCCTGGCTCGTCGGCCACCGTCCGCGCAGCAGCGAACCCCACGGATCGATGAGATCGTGGCTGCGCCGCTTGCGGCGCGATCAGCGTCCGTCAACTCGTTGGCCTGCGTGACCGTGGCCAAAGTCCTGTCCGACGACCGGCAGACGTAACTACTGCCGGCGACGTTGATCGCGTTCCAAAGCCGGTAGCTGATATAGCCGCGATCGAGGATGTAGCAGCGGTCTGCCTCGATCGTCCGTTGCAATACCGCCCGCTCGTCGGCACAACCCTTGGGACTCGCCGATGTGGCATCGATCCGCACGGCCTTGCCGCTGAGCACTTCGAAGTGGGTGTGCAGTCTGTAGGCTGAGAGATGCTTGCCCTTGCCCTTGGGCGTCCACGAAAGCTCCGCCACACGCTTGACCGTCTCGATGACGGTGCCGTCCACGGCTGTAATCCGCTGCCCGACCCCATCGAACCGACGATCGGGCCTGCTCCGGATCGTGTGGCCGAGTTCGACGGCGATCTCCTTGAGCGGTGCCGGGTCGAAGATCGCCACCGATTCCGAGAGAGAACCCAGGGAGGCGCGGGTCACGCCCAGCCGCTTGCGAACCTTGTCGAGTGCGAAGGGCCCGCTGCAGGTCACGCAGGCTCTCGATCGCCGGGCTGAACAGCGACATCAAGATCAATGCGCAGTATTGATCCATGAACAGCCGGCGATTGCCGGCCGTATCGCGTTCCGTGCCCACCGTGCGCAGCCGCGAGAGCAGCGGACGGATCTTCCGCAGACACTTCAGTCCCTGGACATCCTGATCACGGATCTCACGCTTCCTGGGTCCGGCCATGGCGGGAACCATAACGCCATCACAATCAGGGCGCAAGTTCCCTATCTTCCCAATCGCTATCAGATCCGATGCGCAAATCCCGTGCCGAACAGGATTGCCGGGAAGGCCGAAGCGAACGTCCCGCGAGCGGGGCACGGGCAGCCCCGTCTGGCGGTATGCCGGGAGAGGGCTTGGGATGCCTGTCCTCTCGGACCGTTCTCTCGGAACGTTCGGATTTTCGAGAGTGCTCGTGAATCCGGCAGGGTTTTTCTGGGGTTTCCGCGTGCGCGCCGGCCTTGCGAGCCGCGGCCAGACCCTCCTATAGTCCCGCCCTCCGGCCCAAGGCACTCGCGATGACCACCATGATCCGCCTTCCCTGCTGGACCTGGATCTGTCTCATGCCCCTGGCCGGCGCGTCGCTGCTCATCGCGATCGCAGCCCCCGCAAAAGGCCAGCCGCCGCCGCTCGAATCGACGCCTCTTCCCGCGACCACCGCGGCCGGCGGGAACGCGATCGGCCCCGGCCTGCGACCCACGATCCCCAAGGCAGTGTCCCGTCCCCAAGCCTGGCCGACCGGCACGCCGCAACTTGGTACGACCGGCCCCAAGAACGTCCTCTCGAGCATCCGAGAGAACCCCGGCGCGCCCCTGGAACCACTCGGCGTCGAAACCGCCGTGCAGCAGACGCTCGCCACCGAAATCGACCGGGCCTTGGCGGACCGATCCGGCAGCCCCGCCGCCGGCGTCGTGCCGGCAGCCCACGAGGCGCCCGCCGCGCCGACGAGCACCGAAACCCGTGACGCCATCCAGACGCTCGACATGGCCACCGTGGTGGCCCGGGTCGGCCCCGAAGTCGTCCTCGTCGCCGACCTGCTCACGCCCAAGGCGCTCGACCACGTCGCGGAGAAGACGCAGGAGTTTCACCTGTCGGCGGACCAGGTCCGCGAACTCCGCCTGGCGATCTGCCGCCAGATGCTCTCCGGCGGCTACTACACCGACACGATGATGGTGTACGTCGACGCGCTCCGCGAAATCCCCAAGGACAAGATCCCGGAGATCCGCAAGAACGTCGACAAGTCGTTCGACGAGCACATGCTGCCACGGCTGCTGCGGGAGGCCGGGGTCACCACGGTGGCCGAGTACGAGCAGCAGCTGCGGGCCAAGGGACAGTCGCTGGAACGGGCACGAAAGACGTTCTTCGAGCAGGGGCTGTCCCAGGAGTGGCTGCGGAAGAACACGAACGTCAGCGAGGAGATCCCGCACGCCGACATGATCGCCTACTACGAGAACCGCATCCAGGACTACAAGTTCCCCGCCAAGGTGCGGTTCGAGGCCCTGACGGTGAAGATCCAGCCGGGCCGAACACGAAAACAGGCCTGGGACAAACTGGCGGCGATGGGCAACGAAATCCTCGCCCAACGGCCGTTCGCCGACGTTGCTCGCGAAAAGTCCGACGGCCCGACGGCTCGCGACGGGGGCGTCTACGACTGGACGAGCCGGGGCAGCCTGGCCTCGAAGCGACTCGACGAGGCCGTCTTCTCGCTTCCCGTCGGCCAACTGAGCGCGATCATCGAGGATGAGCCGTCGTTGAACCTGCCGGACCGCACGGCGTTGCACATCGTCCGCGTCCTGGAGCGGGTCGAAGCGGGACAGACGCCGTTCCTGGAGGCGCAGGTGGCGATCAAGCAGGCGTTGCTCGAGGAGCGTCGCCGCAAGGCGACCGAGGAATACCTGACGAAGCTCCGTGAGCGGACGCCGGTGTGGACGATCTTCGACGACGAGCCGGCCGATCCTGCCGCGGGCCCGCGCCGCTGAGCGGGGCTCGGACGCGGCCGTCGCGAGTCAGGGCCCGTCCGGTTGCCTCCGTGGGTCGGCGGCCGGCAGCCTGCCGACCGCAGGACCGGCACCGACGTTGGCCATGCCGGGCCCGTGATAGGTTTTTCCAAGGGGAAGGATCATCGGTTCCTCGAAGGGCCGCCCGGGGAGCATGGCGGCGATCTCGTCGAGCCGAGCAACGACGTCTGCGGACAGAGGTCCTTTCTCGGCATGGGCGAGCGTGGCCTGGAGCTGCTCCGCGGACTTTGCGCCCACGAGGATGGTCGAGAGCAGGGGATGGGCGAGCATGAAGCGGACGCAGGCTTCGACGATGTCGAGCCCGGCGGCGTCGAGCAGGGCGTAGAGGGCGAGGAATTGCCGGCGCCTCCTCGCGCTCATCCACAGCGGGCGGTGGCGAAGTTCCGCGTCGAACCGTCGGCCGAGAAAGCCCTGGCCGTAGATGGAGCCGGCGATGATTCCCATCCCCCTGCGGGATGCGGCCGGAATCAGTTCGTCGTCGGCCTCACGGTAGAGGACGTTGCAGTTGAACGCGGTCAGGAGCACGTCGAGGTCGGTCGCCTCGATGAGCCCGGTGAGTTCCGACGTGGTGGTGCCGGCCAGGCCGGCGAAGCGGACCTTGCCCGCCCGCCGCAGCGCCTCGATCGCCTCCAGCACCGGACCGGTGACCGGATCGTAGCCGGTCCACCAGGGATACTGACCGGGCCGATCGGGTTCGTGGATGAGGAGGACGTCGATGACCTCGCGGTCCAAAAGTTTCAGGCTGGTCTCGACGGAGGCGACGAGTGCGGCCGGGTCGCGCGGATCGAAGGGCTGGGGCCGGCCGCCGAGTTTCGTGGAGATGATGAACGGCTCGTCGATGTCGCGCAGGGCGCGGCCGAGGATTTCCTCGCTGTCGGCATACCCGGGGGCGGTGTCGATGTAGCGGATTCCGGAGTCGACCGCGACCCGCAGGATCCGGCGCGCGGCGGCAAGGCCGCCGCCGAGGGCCGACGTGAACAGCCCCCCCAGACCCAGCGGGCCGGTGTGAATGCCGGTTCTTCCAAGGATTCCGTGCGGCATGGCCACTTCCCGAGGCCCCGATTCCCGCGGCCGGCCGCTCACGAGTTCATGCCTTCGTGGGCCGCCGAACAGATGCACTCTTGCGCCGTCGACAACGCACGACTGCGCGGACGACAGGCCGGCATCCCCGGAGGTCGGCGCATCCGGCCCACGGCAGCCTAGTCAGCGAATCGCCGTTCGTCCATCGAGCCGCATGTGCGGCACGGTGAAACCGTACGCGGGCGGCGCGATCGGCCCTGGGACGATTGCCGAAGCCCGCCGGCGCCGGTAGACTGCCGCGCGCAGGCGGTGCTGGTGTTTGTCGCGATTCTCAGCCCTCTCTTCCGCCGCGCCGCCGCACTCGGAGATCCACCATGACCGCGCCCAGTTCCCCCGCCACACCGTCGTCGGCCGCCGCCACCACGCCCCCCTGGCCGGGCACGCAGGCGGCCGGCTCGGCCCGCGTGGACATCGACGGCAAGGGCGTTGATCTGCCGCTGATCGTCGGCACCGAGGGGGAGCGGGCCATCGACATCTCCAAGCTCCGCGCCCAGACCGGCTGCATCACGCTCGACGAGGGGTTCGTCAACACCGGCTCCACGACCAGCGCCATCACCTTCCTCGACGGCGAGAAGGGAATCCTCCGCTACCGGGGTTATCCGATCGAGGTGCTCGCCGAACGATGCGACTTCGTCGAGGTCGCCTACCTGCTGATCTACGGCAACCTGCCGACTTCGGCCGAACTGGAGGCCTTCCGCACGTCGCTCTCGCTGCACACGATGATCCACGAGGACATGCGCAACTTCTACAGCGGCTTCCCGCGGGACGCCCATCCGATGGCGATCGTGGGGAGCGTCGTCGGGGCGCTGTCCACCTTCTATCAGGACTCGCTCGAAGTCCGCGATCCACGACAGGTCGAGGTGAGCGTGCACCGGCTGCTCGCCAAGCTGCCGACGATCGCCGCCTACAGCCACAAGAAGTCGTGCGGGCAGCCCTTGATGTATCCACGGAACGACCTCGACTACTGTGAAAACTTCCTGCAGATGATGTTCGCCGTGCCCTGCGAGGAATACCGGATCGATCCCGACTTCTCCGACGCCCTCGACATGCTCCTGATCGTCCACGCCGACCACGAGCAGAATTGCTCCACGTCCACGGTCCGCATGGTCGGTTCGAGCGACGCCAATCTCTTCGCCAGCATCTCGGCCGGCATCTCCGCCCTCTGGGGCCCGCTCCACGGCGGTGCCAACCAGGCCTGCGTGGAGATGCTGGAGCGGATCGTGGCCGAAGGGGGAGACGTGAAGAAGTACGTCGAACTGGCGAAGAAGAAGGACTCCGGCTTCCGCCTGATGGGCTTCGGCCATCGTGTCTACAAGAACTACGACCCGCGTGCCAAGCTCATCAAGGCGACCTGCGACAAGCTGCTGGCGAAGATCGCTCGTCACGACCCGATCTTCGACATCGCCCAGGAACTCGAGGCCGTCGCACTGGCCGACGAATACTTCATCGAGCGGAAGCTCTATCCGAACGTCGACTTCTACTCGGGGGTGATCTACCGGGCGATGGGCATCCCGGTGCAGATGTTCACGGTGCTGTTCGCGATGGGCCGACTGCCCGGCTGGATCGCGCACTGGATCGAGATGCACCACTCCCCGACGAAAAAGATCTGCCGACCGCGGCAGATCTACAGCGGCGCGACGCGGCGCGAGTTCGTCCCCATCGACCGGCGCTGACGGCGGGCGGCCGGCCGCTCACGCCCGGCCGCGCTTGCCGCGGAAGAAGTCGCTGAGGATGTGCCCGCACTCGGGGGCGAGGACGCGGCCGACGTGCTCCACGCGATGGTTGAGCCGGGCGTCGTCGAACAGCTTGTAGAGCGACTCGACCGCTCCGGCCTTCGGGTCGGGAGCGCCCCACACCACCCGCGGCACGCGGGCCTGGACGATCGCGCCGGCGCACATCGGGCAGGGCTCGAGCGTGACGTAGAGCGTGCAGTCCTCGAGACGCCACGAGCCGAGCGCGGCGGCGGCCTGCGTGAGCGCGATCATCTCGGCGTGGGCCGTGGGGTCGGCGAGTTGTTCCCGCTGGTTGTGGGCGCTGGCCACGATCCGTCCCGCCGCGACCACGACGGCCCCCACCGGCACCTCGTCCTCCGCCACCGCCTGCCGCGCCTCGTCGAGCGCGAGCCGCATCCAGCGGTCGTGCGGGCTGCCTCCGGGGAGTTGCGGTTCGTCGTCTGCGTCGTCCATGGTCGAATCACTCTATGCAGTCCCGCATGCCGCCGACAAATGCCCCGCTGGCCCGCTCTCCGTCGCGGCCCGGCACGGCCGCTTGGGTCGACAGAAAAATCGGCTACCATCACGGAACGGTTAGCCGTCTCCGGCCCCCTCCGGCACCCCTTTGGACATCCCGATGGAACCCGTCACGCTCCTGCTTCGCTGGGCTCACGTGCTGGCGGCGATCGTCGCCATGGGGGCGCTGGTCTTCAGCCGCTTCGCGCTCCTGCCCACGCTCGACTCGCTCGACGCCGCCACCCGCGACCGGATCCACGACCAGATCCGGCGCCGCTGGCTCCCCTGGGTGATCGGCGCGATCACCGTGCTGCTGGCCAGCGGTCTGGCCAACTTCCTGCTCTTCAACGGTCGCGTCAAGGCGGAGCACTGGGGGGATGGGACCTGGATGCGGGCAACCTCGTATCACGCCCTGTTCGGTGCCAAGTTCCTCCTCGCGCTCGCCGCCTTCTACTTCGCCAGCGGGCTGGTGGGCAGGGGCGAAAGCACGCAATGGATTCGCAACGACCGGGCCAAGTGGCTCTCCGTCACGCTCGGCCTGATGCTGGCCGTCGTCCTGCTTTCGGGCTGGATGCGGCAACTGCACACCGGCGCCAACCAGCCGACGGACGGCGGCGTGCCGCTCGACCGCCCGGCGGCCCGCGGCGTGCGGGACGGTTCCGTGGCAGGCAACTCCGGGGAGGGTTCCGATGGACAAAAAGGACAAGAAGCGGATCGACGTGCTGCAGCAGAAGATCGCCAAGCTCCAGCAGCTGCTGGCGGGAGCCAAGAAGCAGCCCGATGATCCCGCCGAGGTACCGCGGCTGGAGAAGGAACTGGCGGCGGCGCACGCCGAACTCGTCGCCCTGAAGGGCGGCCGTTGACCCGGGACAATCCGCGACGACAGGCAAGGGGACGGGATGGGCTGGTTGTCGGGATGGTTCGATCGGCCGCGGCCAGTCGACCTCTGGAAACGCTTCGAGCGGCTCAGGGAGAGCCAATCGGGCACCATGTCGGCGTTCTACAAGGTTCGCGAGATCGCGACCGGAAGGATTCTCGGCCTCAAGGTCGTCGACCGCACCAAGCACGACCCGGTGGAGTCCCGCTACAAGGGGCTGGGCAAGCCGGGCGAGGGGGAGATCGGCGCGACGATCGAGGCCGAAAACGTGGTCCGCACCCTGGAATGGGGCGTCTCGACGGCCGGTGAGCCGTTCGTGGTCACGGAATTCATCGATGGCGTGCTGCTGCACTCGCTGACGACGGGCCGGCGGCCGTTCCCGCCGGCCCAGCGACTCGACCTCGTCCGCCAGGCGGCCGCGGCGATCGGAGCGGTCCATACGGCCGGCTTCGTCCATCGCGACATCTGCCCGCGTAACTTCATGCTCCGGCCCGACGGCCGGCTGGTGCTCTTCGACTTCGGTCTGGCCGTGCCCGACAAGCCGGCCTTCCTTCAGCCCGGCAACCGGGTCGGCACCCCGAACTACATGGCGCCGGAGGTGGTCCGCCGCCGTCAGGCCGACAAGCGGCTCGACGTCTTTTCGTTCGGGGTGACGGCGTACGAGATCTGCACGCTCGCCGCCCCCTGGCCGCGCGGCAACACCGGCAAGGCGGCACTGCTTCACGAACAGCCGCCGGCCGACATCCGCGGTCACTGGCCGGAGATCCCCGAACCGCTCGCCGCTGCCATCACGGCCTGCCTGGCCGCCGCCCCGGATCGCCGTCCGCCGACCATGGCGCACTTCCTGCGCATGATCTCCACGGTCGATGCCGGCCGGCCGAGCGGCTGAATTCCCGGCGTTCCGCCCCCCGGGCCTTGCTTGGCCGACGAATCGACTCTAGTCTTTGCGTCTCGAAACCGCGAATCCGCGGATACGAGAGTTCATGCCCCGATGGTCATGCCCCAGTGGTCGTGACACCGGGCCGAGGAGGCAGCGACGATGACGATGGACAAGAGCCTGCGGGTGCGGAAGGGATCTTCGAGCGCCAGAGGCGTTCTCACCCGCGCTGAGCGGATCGCCAAATTGCAGGAACAGGAACGCTGGACCGAAGGCCGCAGCCCGATCGGCCTGCCGAAGGTGCGGGTCCAGAAGATGGCCATGAAGAAGAAGAAAAAGGCCAAGGACGAGGCTGCCGAGGGAGCCGCGGCCGCCAAGCCCGCAGCCGGCGCCGCCAAGAAGAAGTAGCGGTCCGGACCTGCCGAGACGCCGCCGTCCGAACGCTCAATGGCGGTCGGGTTGCATGATCCGTGCCGCGGCGGTCCGCCCGGAGGCGATCACCTGGGGGATGCCGACGCCCCGGTACGCTGCCCCGGCGAGCGCCAGGCCGCCGCACCGGCTCGCCGCCGCCTCGATCGCCGCGACTCGCTCCAGATGGCCGACGTGGTATTGCGGCATGGCGCCGTGCCAGCGATCGACCTGCCGGAGGAGCGGTTCGCCCCGTGCGCCGAGCAGCACCGCAAGTTCACCGCGGGCCCGCTCCACGAGCGCGTCGTCGTCGAACTGGATCGCACCGGGGTCGAGGGCCCCGCCGATGAAGACCCGGAGCAGCACGCACCCCGGCGGAGCCCGGCCAGGAAATTTCGCGCTCGAGAAACTCACCGCCAGGATGCTCCGCCCCTCGCACCGCGGCACGACCATGCCGGCGGCGTCGAGCGGATGGGCGATGTCGGCCCGGCGGAAGCCGAGCGACACGACCGCCGAACCCGCGTACTCGATCGCGGCAAGTGCCTTGGCCAGCGGGGGATCCGCGTCGGCGAGCAGCCGGGCCGCAGCCGGCGCGGGAGTCGCGATCACGACGGCGTCGCCTGTCAGTTCCGATCCATCGCCCGCGGCTCCCGTGGTGACCGGCACGCTCCAGACACCTGCGGCAGACCGCGAGACCGCCGCGGCGGTGCCATGCACGAATCGCACGCCGCGGTCGCGGAGCACGTCGGCGAGCCGCACGGGCAGCGTCTCCATCCCCCCGGCGAGCGTGAGGAACTGCCCGTAGCGGGCGCCGGCGACTTCTCCGCGCCGCGTGCCGCGTCGCAGTCGCTGCCGCTCGCCGCGCCACAAGGAACCACTCTCCCGCTCCATGGCGAGGAACTCGGGGCATGCGGCAGCCATGCTCAGCCGCGCCGGGTCGGCCGTCCAGATGCCGGCGGCGAGCGGCTGCACGAGCCGTTCGAACGCCTCGCGGCCGAGCCGGCGCACGACGAACTGCTCCAGGGACTCGTCGTCGTCGGGCCGCTGCGGCCGTCGAGAGGGGACGAACGGTTCGAGGAGCACCCGCAGCCTGGCGGCCGGAGAGAGCAGCGGCGTGGCGAGGATGCCGCCGACCAGCGACGGGGCGAGGAGCCGGAAGCCCGCGGGGGCCGGCACCGTTCGGCCGCGGCTCCAGACCAGGGCCCTGCGGACGTCCGGCACGACGCTCACGAACTCGGACTCGAGCCCGATGCGCCGGGCCAGGTCGATCGCTTCGGGGCGGGCGGCGAGAAACGTGTCGGCCGAACGCTCCACGAGCCAGCCCTCGCGTCGCGCCGTGGAGAGCACGCCCCCGGGCCGGGCCGCCGCCTCGACCACGGTCACCTGCGTGGCGGCACCCGTCGCCACGTCGCCGCTGACCGCCTCGGCGGCGGCGAGCCCGGCCATACCGGCTCCCACGACGATCACGTGCCGGGGTCGCGACCGCTGCATGCTGGGGCTGCCGAGGGGGAATGCTGGCCTGGATCGGAATGTCTCAATCCTACCCATTCTTCGCTGCTCGCCGGGATTCGCCCCGACAACCATCGCGGCAGTCCGGCCCGTGGGGCCGCACCGACGGAGGCACGCGATGCCGCAAGTTGATCTGGACTGCGACGACTCGGAAGCCTACGGTCCCGCCCAACCGTGGGCCCGGGTCCGCGGCCGACGATCGACAGGCTCCCGTTGCAGGAGAAATTCCCGTGTTCGTGCCGCGTATCCAGATCCTCCTCGTCGTGCGGATTCTCGCGCCGGTCCTCTGCGTCGCCTCCGCAACGCACGCGGCCGAGACACAGCGAAAGTCACCGCGGACGCTGATGCGGCTTCCGCCGTGGGTCGAGACGTATGCCGAGAACTCCCCCGAGCCGGCCGCCGCCGAATCCGCCCCCCTCGTGCAGGCCGCTGGCCAGCCCGATGATCGGGCCCGACTCGTTCCCGTGGCGGCGGCGAACCAGGCCGCCGGGCAACGACCGGCGCGGCAGCCGGCCCCCGCAACGACCACCGGCAAGCAGGCGGGACCGGTACAGCGCTGGCTGACGGAGCGGCTCGCCGCGGTTCCCAAACAGACCGAGGCCGAACCGGCCCCCGCCGCACAGCAGGCCCCCCGGCCCGCTCCCGCGGAGCGGCCGGCCGGCGATGCCACGGTGAACGCCCCCGTGGCGGCCACGCCCGACGACATGCCGACGCTGGCGGTCGATCCGGCCAGTTTCCGCGGCGCGCTGCCGGGCAAGACGACCCGGGCGGAGATCGAAGCGACCTGGGGTGCGGGCGAGGCCCTCGATCGCGACGACGGCACCGTCGGGCTCGCCTGGAAGGTCGAGCCGTTCGAACGGGTCGAGGTGGCCTTCGACGGCGACGTCGTCGGCTCGATCCGCATCAAACTCGGCGAACCGGTCGCCGTCGACGACCTGGCCAAGCAGCTCGAAATCGCCGAGTTGCGGACCGTCTCGATTCTCGACGAGCAGGGCGTGTCGATCGGCGAGGTGTATCCCGAGCGCGGCGTGATCCTGAGCGTCAAGCCGGGCACGCGGGTCGCGAATGCGATCCTCATCGAGCCGCTCGATCCGGAGTCGTTCGTGCTCCGGGCCGAGGGGGACATCGACACCTGCTCCGCCTATGCGGTCGCCGACCTGGAGTACGCGATCAAGCTCGACCCGCGGCACGTCCGGGCGCACCGCCTGCTGCTCGGCATGGCGACCGAGCAGGGCAAATGGAACCGGGCGCTGGAGCTCGCCGAGACGGCCGTCAATCTCGATCCAGCCGATGCCTGGACCCAGCTCAAGAGGGCCGCGGTGCTCCTGGCGCTCGACCGGCAGGATGAGGCCCGCACCGTCCTCGAGGGAGTGAAGGGGCGGGCCAACGTCCCGCCGCTCGTCGCCGCGCAGACCGAACGGCTCCTCGGCAAGGTGGCGCTGTCGGGGGTCAAGCCGAACCATCAGGCCGCGGTCGTGCACTTCGCCGAGGCGATCCGCACCGCCGCACCGCTGCTCGTGAAGCGTTCGCCGGCCGTCCAGTCGGCGGCCCGCGAGGTGATGCTCGACGCCCATCTGGGCACGGCCGTGGCGATCGCCAAGGGAACGTGGCAGCAGAAGAGCCGCGTCATTCCCAAGTGGATCGCCCGCGCCGAGACCCTCGTCAAGGAGTTCAAGGGGGGCGAGGCGGAGCGGCAGGTTCTGGAACTGCAGTTGTGCCGCGGCACGCTGGCGGCGGCGGCCGGCTCGATCGAGTCGATCGAGCCCCTGCCGTGGGTGAAGCGGCTGCTCGAGTCGCGCGACCGGATGGGCAGCTCGGTCGCCGATCCGTGGAAACGACGGCAGCTCGACTGGGAGGTCGGCCAGGGACTCGCCGACGCCCTCACCGCCGCCCAGGCCCGCGGCGACACGACCGACGCGCTCGACAACGCCACGCTCACGGCCGCCTACCTGGAACGCGGCGGCCAGCAGCGGCAGCTCACCGCCACGGAACGGAAGCAGGTCGGCGAGCTGATGTTCCGGATCGGCATCATGCATAGCCTACAGCGCGGCGACCATGCGACCGCCGTGACGTGGTTCGATCGCACGGTGCCCCTCTGGGAGGCGAACGACGTCTTCGAGCGGGACGGCGAGACGGGCCGGCAGGGCGAGTGCTACGTGAGCATGGCGATCTCGTACTGGCAGGTCGACCGGCGCGAGGATGCGATGGCGCTCAGCCAGCGCGGCGTGGAGCTGATGGTCGGCGCGGTCGACAGGCAGCTGCTCGAGGAGCGGTCGCTGGCGGTCGCCTACGGCAACCTGTCGACGATGTACGCCGAGGAGGGAGACGACGAGCGGTCCCGCAGCTATGCGGAGATGGCGGTCCGTGCCGAGGCCGCCGGCACGGGAACGAAACTCCGCTAGCGTCGAGCCAGCGGTCGGGTGTCGCCGGCGTGCCGCGCGGATCGAGTGGATGCCGTATCAGCCGCGCCACTCGAGGCCGAGGATCGAGATGTCGTCGAGCGGCCCCGCGGGGGCGCACCAGGCCTCGACCTCGGCCAGGAGACAGGCCACGCTCGCCTCCAGCGGTTTGCCACGGCCGCCGCGGATGCAGTCGGCCAGCGCCTGATCGCCGTAGGGTTCCTGGCGACCGTCCATCGCCTCCGGAACGCCGTCCGAATAAAGATAAATGCGGTCGCCCGGGGCGAGCTGCAGCACCTGCTGCCGGTACTCGACGTCCGGCACGAACGCGATCGGAAAGCCCTCGGCGCCGTGAAACTCCGGCGCGGCTCCCCCGGCCGGCAGCCGCAGGAGCGCCGGATGGCCACCGCAGACGTAGTCGAGCCGGCCCGTCGGCAGGTGGAGCACGCCATACAGGAGCGTGAAGTACAGACCGGAGAACTCGTCGGCCTGGAACAGGCGATTGAGCGCGGTCGCCACGTCGGCGGGTGGCGTGACGACGACCCGACCATCCGCTCCCTGCCGGACGAGCAGCGACGAATCCGACACCTTCGGCGTCAGGAAGCGGCCCACCGTGACCGCCATCAGCGACGACGGGACACCGTGGCCGCTGACGTCGACGACGAACAGGCCGGCATGCTCGGCGTCGAGCTGAAAGACGTTGAGGAAGTCGCCGGCGAGCCCCTCGCAGGGAACATACCGCCAGGCGACGTCGGCCGGCGGGATCGCCACGTCGGCGGCCGGCAGCAGGGACCGCTGCACCTTGGCCGCCGCCTTGAGGTCGCGGACCATGCGGGCGTTGATCCGCGAAATCTCGTCGTTGCGCTCGGTGAGTTCGTCGTTCGTCTTCTGCAGGCTGTCGCGGGCGACCAACAGTTCCTGGTTGGCGACGACGAGCTCCTGGTTCTTGGTGACGGCGTTTTCAAAGGTCGAGACGAGCAGGTTGAGGACCTGCTGCCGGCCGGCCTTGACGCGAAACGTCTGCCCGGCGAGCGACACCTCGAGCGTCCCCTCGGCCTCGGCCGCCGCGTCCGTGAGGGGCGTCGCCAGCAGCGACTCCATGCGGGACAGGAGATAGTCCGGCTCGTAGGGCTTTGTGACGTAGTTGTCGGCCCCGGCGTCGAGCCCGCGGATGATGTCGATCGGGTCGGAAAGCGTGGACAAGAGGATGAAGGGAATGGTCCGCAGGGCGGGATCGGTCTTCACCGCCTTGCAAAACTCGTAGCCCGTCATCACCGGCATCTCGATGTCGGAGATGATGATGTCGGGCCGCCGCTCGCGGACGAGTGCCAGGGCGTCGGCCCCGGTCTCCCCCCAGCGGACCTCGTGGCCGGCTTCGACAAGCCGGCGCTGGAGCATCCGGGCCTGGATCCGGCTGTCCTCGGCGATGACGACGTTCACGCCGCGGCCTCGCGCTGCGGGGCGGTTCTCGTCCACGCGCCGCCTTCCTCAGGTGAACGTGGCGAGGGCGGCTTCGGCATCCTTGTGGATGCTGAACAGCTTGTCGAGGCTCGTGAGCTTGAAGACCTGGAAGATCTCCGGCCGGATGGAGCACATCTTCAGCCGCCCCTGGGCGCTGGAAATCTTGCGGTGCAGCTGGCCGAGCAGGCCGAGCATGGCGCTCGACATGAACTCGACGTTGCCGAAGTCGAGGAGGACGTCGGGCCCGGAGGCCTTGCCGAGCAGGGTGGTGACGTCGGTGCGGATCTCGTCGAGGACCGTGTCGTCGAGGATCTTCTTGTCCTTGAAGGCGACGAGGTGCACGTTCCCCTTCTTGCCGGCCAGGATTCTGCGGAATTGTTCCATGACGCCCTCGGGATCGGCTCTCGATGCGAAGCCGCTTCGGCCCCGCAGACCGCGTTAGAGTACCCTGGGCCCGCGCGAACCGCCAGCAGCCCCGCCGCGGCCAGCGGTCACGGCTGCTTCTGCCGTTCGAAAAGGAGCGGCTTCGCGTCGGCAGGCGCCCCGGGGAGGGAAAACTCGAAGGCGTCGGCCCCCTTGGCGGCGACCTTGCCCGCCATCGTGCCGGCTTTCTCCGTGACCAGGGCGATGGCGTCGGCTGCGGTCTCGATGGTGCCCGACAACTCCACCGCCGGCCTGCCGTCCGGGGTCGCCTTCCAGGTGAACGTCGAGTCGGCGCCGATCGAGAGGACGATCGTGTCCTTGCCCGCCGTCGCTTTCCACGTCCCAACCAGATCGGTTTCGGGGGCGGCGGGCGGCGCCGACTCGCCGGCGTTCGCCGCGGGCTTCGGCTCGGCCTCCGCCGGCGGCGGCTGGAGCGAGGCGAGCAGCCGCTTCGCCACCTCGTCCTTGGGCTGCTTGGCGACCACGACTTCCAGCGGCTTGCGGGCCGCCTCGCCATGCCCGGCGACGAGGTAGTGGTAGGCGAGCACGAAATGCGGCGCGGCGTCGTCGGGATTGGCGCGGCAGGCGGCCTCCAGCTTGCGGAGTTGTGCCGTGTAGGCGTCGACCGACTCGTAAACGTTGCTGACCGTCGTCCAGTCCATGCCCGGCGCCGAGGCGAGCACCACGTTGAGGGCGGCGGCGGCTTCGCCGTAGCGACCGAGCGCGAACAGGGCCAGGGCCCGCAGTTCATGGATCACGGTGTCGCCCGGAGCCTGCTTGACGCCGAGGTCGAAGGCCGTCAGGGCGCCGGCGTAATCACCCGCCTTGAACCGCGCCAGGCCATCGTCCACGGCGGCGTTGACCTCGTCCCTGGCCGGGGGCTGGGCCACCGGCTGGCCCACAGTGGGTACCGCGGTCACTGTGGCGGAGGCGTCGGGGGCGTAACTCGCGACGGCGATCGGCTGCGAATAGTCGTAGGGTGAGGCGGCGACCACGGTCGCTGGCACGGCGGAGTAATAGGGGTTCACGTAGGGCGTGCCGTAGCCGAATCCCCAGGCGTTGCTGGCTAGCGAGACCGCGCCCCAGGTGGCAGCGCCGACCGCGACGGGCGCCCACCAGTTGCCGGTCCAGCAGCTGTTGTACCAGCCGCCATAGTGCGGATTGACGTGGCCGTAGTTCCAGTTGTTGGCCCAGCCACCGTTCCAGCCCGGGTAGCCCCAGCCACCGCCTACGTTGACGTTGTTGAAGTTGTTGTTGTTGAACGTGTTGCCGTTCCAGTTGCCGCTGTTCCAGAACGTGTTGCCGTTGCCGGGACGGTTCCAACCGGCTCCGGGACGGTTGCCGCCAATGCCCGGTCTGTTGCCCTCCCATCCGGGACGGTTGCCGCCGCCTGGACGGTTGAAGGCACCAAGATCGCCGGGCAGCGTCGTCGGGCGATTCCCGCCGATACCGGGGCGATTCCCGCCCAGGCCCGGCCTGTCGCCACCGATGCCGGGGCGGTTGATGCCCTGGCCTGGACGGTTGATGGTCCCGAGGTCGCCGGGCAGCGTTGTTGGCCGATTGCCGCCGATGCCTGGCCGGTCACCGGGGCCGAGCGTTCCCGGCAAGGTCGTCGGCCGATTCACGCCCAGTCCTGGCCGGTCGCCACCCAGTCCTGGCCGGTCGCCACCGGGGCCGGGACGGTTGCCGCCGGCGAGGTTTCCAGGCGCTGGCGCCGGCCGATTCAGACCGGGACCGCCGACGCCACCCTGTGGAAATGCCGGCCGGTTGACGGCGCCAAGTCCGGGGCGCGTCACGGGACCGGCGGGGCGATTCATCGGGCCAGCGGGCCGCGTCATGGGACCGGCGACACCGCCCGGAGCGGGTGCGGGCATCGGCGCCGGCCGCGTCGAGAAGCCGCCGCCGGGCCGGCTGGCCACGCCGGGACCGACACCACCGCCTCCCGGCTGAATGCCTCCCAGACCGGGCCGCACCGCGGCTGCGGGGGGAGCCGGCCGCTGCACGGCGCCGGCATTCGGCAGCGAGGGTCGGGCGATGTTGGGACGCTGCGCCGCCCCCATGCTCGGCCGTTGGAAGTTTTGCACCTGTGGCGTACGCGGCCGCGCCGCCGGCATCTGGGGCCGCGCGACCGGGCCCTGCGGCCGCGCCGCCGGCATGTTCGGCCGCGCTGCGGGCATCTGCGGGCGGGCCGCCGGCGCATGGGGACGGGCATGGGCTGCGCGGCCGCCGCCACCACCGGCCCGCCCCACGGACGGACGGGCCTGAGCCACGGACCCGAACACCGTGCCGACAACCGCAAGGCCCGCGGCCAGCGACCGCAATCCAGCGAACAGCGCACGCATGGTCATCGCCATCCTTTCGCAATCCGAAAAAATCGTCCGCCCACGTTCGATGTCACGACAACCCGTCCGGCCGGCTCAGCGGCCCTCGACGGGCTTGGGTCCGCCTTCCGCCGCACCGGGCGCGGGAGGCTTGCGGGCCACGACGACCCGAAAATCCGGCTCGGCTGCCCCCGCAATCACCCGATCGCTGCTCTTGATCACGAAGTGGTCGGCATCCTTTTGCGTGATCGTCACGGTGGCCGAGCCGCTGCTGCCGTCGGGCATCGTCGCCTCCGACTTCACGATCCAGCCGTTCTCACCGGCGCCCCACTCCCCTTCGCTGAAGCCACCGTCGGAGTCGAACGTCCAGGACCGTAACTGCCCCTCGACCGCATCCCAGCCGATGCGTTGGCTGCTCTTTCCGCCCGGCTTTCCGCCGATGGAGACATTGAAATCGCCGAGCAGGAAGTTGCCGTCCTCGCTCCAGCGGTAGGAGATCGTCGTCCGCCCCTCGGGGCTCTCGTCCACCCACTCTCCCACCATCCAGTCGAGCGTTGCCAGCATTTCCCGCGGCGTCGGTGTCGGGTCGTCGGCGAACTCCCGGTACGACGCGATCGGCCAGCGATCGGCCTGCTTCACGCGCACGGCCACGTATCGCATCTGGGCGACGGCGGCGTCGGCGACGGCGGTGATCCGGCGCAGCCCTTCCTCGACCACGACCGCGTCGCCGATCGCTCGGGCGGCGGTAACCTCCATGTCGAGCGCGGCCTGGGGGAACTTCGCGAAGAACTTCGTGAACAGGTCCTTGATGGCAGCCCGTCCGGAGAACACGTTGCCATCCTCATCGACGAGTTCGCCCGCATCGAGGTACATCCCGGCGATCGCGCCGGCATCTCCGGCATTGAAGGCCTTGACGGTCGCCGCCGCCTCGGCCTGGATCACCCCCTCGACCTGGCGTCCACCAGCTTCGGCCTGTGCTGGCGGGACCGCCTGCCCCTGTACCTGCACCTGCGCTTGGCCCTGCACCTTCACATGCACCGGGGACTGGGCCGAGGCCGTGGATGACGCCGCCAGGCAGGCGACGACACCCCCCAGCAGCGCGGCGCCGAGCAGATCGCCCCGGCACAGGCTCGCCGTGCCCTTCCATGCTCCACCGAACCGCGCCGCCATGTCTTCTCTCCCCTGCCTCGGAATGTTCATTCGCAACCCATCCTGTGAAGCGACCATATTTCGGCGGCTGGTGCAAGCGGCCGCCGCCTCGCGGCTCCGCCCAGCGGCGGCCGGTCCCTTGCAGCCGGCCTGCCGGCAGCGGTACCCTCTGCGACAGTTTCAGCGTCCGCGATCGCCACCGGCGATCGCCCCCGACAACTCCGGAGACAAACGATGGCCGCCCCCGTGAAGCAGGTGTTCTCGCTGTTCGAGGAGTTCAAGAACTTTGCCTTCAAGGGGAACGTGATCGACCTTGCCGTCGGCGTGATCATCGGCGGCGCTTTCGGCAAGATCGTCTCCAGCATGGTGGACAACGTCCTCATGCCCTCGATCAACGTGATCATGCCGGGCGACGGGAGCTACCGCGACTGGGCGATCGTCGTCGGCGAAAAGAAGATCCCCTACGGCGCCTTTCTCGGCGACGTCGTCAGCTTCCTGATCCTCGCCGCGGCCCTGTTCTTCTTCATCGTCAAGTTCCTCGGCTGGCTGATGAAGTCGAAGGCCACGGAAGCTGCCACTGTCCCGGCGGCGCCACCGGCCCAGGAAGTGCTGCTGACGGAAATCCGTGACCTGCTCAAGAACCGCTGAAGCAGCCGCCGAACAGCGTCCGGCGGGCGACGCTCCACCAGCCCGGCCTGTCGAGCGACAGGTAGGGAGAGTCCTCCGGCAGGCGGCCGACAAGGTGCTCGTGGGCCGCCTTCAGATTGTGGTAGGGCAGCGAGGGGAAGAGGTGGTGCAGGGCGTGGTAGCGAATCGAGAACGGAAAGAACAGGAGCGTCAGCGGGTCGTTGCCGGTGAAGTTGCATGAATCGGTGATGTGGGCCTCGAGCCCCACGGGACTGCCGTCGCCGGCGAAGTGGTGATCCGCCAGTTGTCGCAGCTGGTTCAACGCCACCGTCGCCAGGGCGAGCAGGTAGAGCTGCGGGATTCGCGTCCACTCGTTCACCCCCACGACCACGAGCAGCGGAATGAGCGCGGCCCGCAGGAAGCAGGGAATCTCGACGGCGAGGATCGCCCGCCGGTCGGCCGCCGTGAGGCGGCGTTCGTAGCGGCGATTGAACGTCAGGGCCGATGCGTTGCGCAACGTCCAGTCGCGGAGCCGGGGATGGAGAAACGTCAGCGGCACGAGCAGGAACCGCAGGAACACGAGCACCGGAAAGACCAGGACGTAGAGCAGGTAGCCGACGAGGCTCGCCGGGTTGCCCCCTTCGAGCACGTTGGCGACGTATTCCGGATCCTCGGGCGTGCCGTAGAGCCGCTGGCTGTGATGGTCGCGGTGGTGCCGGGTGAAGAACGGGCTCGGCGTCAGCAGCATGACGCCCGCCAAGGCGTTCCAGGCCAGCTTGAACCCCGGCAGTTCGTCATGCCCGAGGTGGCAGACCTCGTGGATCAGCGACCCCAGCCGATAAAGCCAGAAGGCGGCGAGCGGAAAGGCGACGGCCTGCTGCCACGACCAGGCCGCGGCCGTCAGGTAGACCGACGTCGCCAGGTAGGCCGACACCATGCTGACGAGAAAGTCGGTCCAGTACCGCCAGGGGGAGACGCGGAAGAAATCGGTGTCGGCATCGCGGATCGCATGCCGCACGTCGCGGATCCAACCCTGTGGCACCGCCGCCGGCGGCTCAACCGGCCTGCCCGCCGTAACCGCCGTTGCTGCCGCCATGCTGTCCGCCTCCGGTGCGCCCGAACCGTCGATATCCGTTCGAACGCCCGGCATTTCAGCAGAGAACGTCGGCCGGCACCACCCCACACGGGAAACAGAGCGGGGGGGCCGGACGATCGGTCGTCCGGCCCCCCCTGATTTACTGAATACTCGACGAAACCGGGTGCTTACTTGCAGCGCCGGCAGCCGCGACGGCAGCCCTTGCTGGAAGAACCGCACGCAGCAGCAGCGCCGTTGGCACCACAGGCGGCCGAGGCATCGCCGCAGCCACCGCAGGCACCTTCGCCACCGGCAGCACCGGCACCGCAGCCGTCAGCAGCCACCTCGACGGCGACCATGACGCACTTCTGCACCGGCACTTCCTTCGTCACCTGGTGCGGGACGCGGACCGAGTAGCTCTCGGTCTTCGTCTCGGGAACCGAGTCGTACACCGTGACGGAGTACTTCTCTTCCTTCTGCTGCGGGACCATGACCGTGTAGGAGACTTCCTTGGTCATCGTCTCGGGCACGCACTTGGTCACCGTGTACTCCCGAGTCTTGGTCTCGGACTTGTACTTGGTGACGCTCACCTTCCGGGTCTTCTGCTCCGGAACGTGCTTGGTGACCGTGTAGGTCCGGGTCCGCTCCTCCGGCACGCAGGTCGTGACGGTGTAGGTGCGGGTCCGCTCCTCGGCACGGGACTTCGAAACGGAGACCTTGCGGGTCTTCGTCTCGGGCACGTGCTTGGTGACCGTGTAGGTCCGGGTCTTCTCCTCGGCACGGTACTTCGTGACGGAGACCTTGCGGGTCTTCGTCTCGGGCACCATCTTCGTCACGGAGTAGGTCCGGGTCCGCTCCTCGGGGCGGCACTTCGTGACCGTGTAGGTCCGGGTGCGCTCCTCGTCACGGCACTTGGTCACGCTGACCATCCGGCTCCGCTGCTCCTGACGGCACTTGGTGACCGTGTAAGAGTAGGGGACCTCTTCCGTCACGCACTGGTAGGTCGTGACCGGGACTTCCTTCGTCTCGCACGTCGGAACCCAGACACGCTTGCAGCACGTCTTCGCCGGGCAGGGGCAGCCGTTGGCGTCAACGCCGCCGCCGACCTCGACCTGCTGCGTCTCCCAGTGTCCGCCACGGACCTGCACCGTCTTCGAGCCCTGCACGGCCACCCGCTTCTGCACGGTGCGGCTGCCGGACATCTGCTCGGTGTAGGGGACGTTCACCGTGTAGGTCTGCTCGACCTGCTCGGTGTAGGGGACCTTCACCGTGTAGGTCGAAACCTTCTCCTCGGTGTAGGGCACCATCACCGTGTAGGTGGCGGTCTTCTCTTCCTGGACCGGGACGTGCATCGTGTAGGTCTGCTCGACCTCCTCGGTGTACGGGACCTGGACCGTGTAGGTCGCGGTCTTCTCCTCCGACACGGGCACCATCACCGTGTAGGTCTGCTCGACCTCCTCGGTGTACGGAACCTGGACCGTGTAGGTGGCGGTCTTCTCTTCCTGCTTCGGGACCATCACCGTATAGGTGGCGGTCTTCTCTTCCTGGACCGGAACGTGAACCGTGTAGGTCTGCTCGACCTCCTCGGTGTACGGAACCTGGACGGTGTACTCGGCCGTCTTGGTCTCCGTCACGTTCTTGTTGACCGTGTAGTTCACGGTCTTGGTCCGAGTCTCGGGAACCTGCACGGTGACCGTGCGGGTCCGCTCCTCGGTCCGCGGGACCCGCTTCGTGACCGTGTAGGTCCGCTCGCGGGTCTCGGTGGTGTACTCGGTCGACGTGACCGTCTTCATCTCGGTCACGTACTGACGCTGATACACCGTCTTGGTGCCGCCGCAGGCCGAGCCGGCGGAAGCACCACCACAACCACCAGCACAATCACCGCTGACAGCGGCGCCGCTCTCGCAGCCACCGGCGCAGCCGCTGTTGCAGGCGTTGCAGTCGGCCGCCCACGTGCTCGTGCACAGGGCGACGACGGCACAGGCCGGCATCAGGCAGGAAAGGACTTTACGAATCACGCAGACCTCCAAGAAAAAAGGGAACAGAAACCAGAGAAACCGAGCAGGTTTTTTCGAACGCGCCCGATCGGTCGTCGGTCGAAGAGACCGTTCTCTTCCGACGACCGAACGGTACGGCCGCCTGTTAAGATGGATAGATTACGTTGACTAAACCGGCATGCAAGGGGCTGGCACGTGGCCGGAGACCGGTTTTTCTGCCCCCCCCAATTTCCGTCACAAAAACAAGGTTTTCCAGCACTTGGCGGGGATGCTGCTGACGCGAAGGGCCGCTGTGCGGGCCGACACTTTGCAAAAACCTCACGGTTTTCCGCGGCCGGCCCGCCTGCCGACCCCGCTCCGCACCCCGTGCCAGCCGGTCAGCCCGACCGAAAAAGCGCACCGACGAGACGCGACAGGAGCCAGAGCGTTCCCAGGGGCAGCACGATCGTCGAGATCGTGAAATAGATCGCCAGATTGACGATCGACTCCCCCACCGCGGCCAGCGACTCGTAGATCCGCCGCGCCTTGTCGCCGATCGCATTGACCGGGTTGTACCGCTCGTACCAGGGCCGTTTCTGGTCGCTCTCCTCCACCTGTTCGATCGTCTCCGTCGTGGCGCTGACCGCCGCCGCCGCCTGCTGGTAGCCGGTCTCCAGAAACCGCTCCGCGACCCACGAATCGATCCAGCCCGCGGTCGGCAGCGCGAGTCGGGCGAACAGGGCGACGCCGAACAGCCGCCTGCTCCAGCCCATGAGCGAGGCACGCGAACGGGCACCGCATCCGGCCGCAGCCGCGAGCGGCACGAATGCCGGGACGAACAGCCACCAGCCGAGGGCCCGGCCGACCTGCATGCCCAGCCGCTGCACGCCGAGCGCCATGGTGCTGGTCAGGAGCAGCGACCCGTACTGCTCGACGAGGTCGTTGACCGGGTCGAGCGCCTGGCCGATGCCGATGCTGCCGCCGGGCCCGAAGCTGAAGCTCACCTCCGAACTCTGGGCGAGCGAGATGGCGCTGTCGAGGCCGCGGGTCGCGGCCAACGCCGCCAGCGTGCGGGCGAACGTCGCCTCGAGGTAGGCGTCGCCGTGAGAGTCCGCCAGCGGGGCGAAGAGGAAGAGCACGGCCGCGGCCGCGACGATCTGCAGCAGGCCGCGGGCGGCCGGCTCGCGGAGCCCTGCCGGCAGGACCGTCAGCCAGCCACCGCCGGTGATCCACCGCAGCCAGCCATCGAGCCCGGTCGCCCCGGCATCCGTCGCGTCGGCCATCGTCAGGTCCTCCGTGATCGCCTCCGACCGTTGCTCACTTCCCCAGCACGCCCACGAGCACCGGCCGCACGATCGCCGCCCGGCGGGCATTGCCGATCGTGCTCGGATGCTGGCCGTCGGCGAGGAAGCACTCGGCGGCCGGACGACCATCCGGGCCGAGAAACGCGGCGGTCGTGTCGAGATACACGCACGTGCGGCCCGGATTCCCCGATTCGACCGCCGCCTGACTCTCGATCCAGTCACGCACCGCGGCATTCGCCTCCTGCTGCCGCGGCCACTGTTCCCAGCGGGCCGCCGTCGGGGAAATGCCCAGAAACACGACCGTTGCCCCCGGGCTGACGCGGCCGATCTCCTCGACGAGGGCCTTGAAGGCGTCGCGAATCTCCTCGGGCGTCCGGCCGTCGGCGATGTCGTTGGTGCCGGCCGAGACGACGACCACCCGCGGTCGAAGCGGCTCGACGAGCGCCGCCACGTGCGCCGCCAGGTCGCCGAGCCGGCAGCCGGAGACGCCCCGGTTGACGACGTCGAGGCCCGGAAAGTCGTCGGCGAGCGTCTGCCATTTGCTGATGTTGGACGAGCCGACGAGGGCGATGCCACCCGTCCGCGGTGTGGCGACACGGTCGCGTTCCCCGACCGCTGCGAGTTCCGCCTTCCAGTCGGTCGGAGGCGCGGCCTGCAGGGCCGGCGGGGCGGCCGCTGGCGGAGCGTCCGTCGCCACGGCCGAAGACGCCGCAGCCGGCGCCGGCTGCGGTGCCGTGGCCGCCATCTTGACCAGTGGCAGGGCGAAGACCCGATTCCAGTCGGTCTTCATCCGCACCACCTGCCAGCCGTGCCGCGTGGCCGCCTCCAGCGACTCGTTGCGCGGCTCGCCGTAGGCCATCTCGCGGTCGCCGTCGTCGTGGAGCAGGAGCAGCTGCAGGCTCGGACGCGCGCCCGACTGCGACCAGCGGAGCATGTCGATGTCGCCGCCAGTGCCCACGTTGCCCACGGCGAGGATCGGCCGCCGGCCGATCTGCTCGGCGATGCTCACCGCCTTCTGCTCCCGGTCGTTGAACACGCGCAGGTCGGGGAGGACGACGAGATCGAGCCGCCTGGTCGGCGTCGCGGTCGAACCCGCGGGAGCGTCTTCGACCACTTCCCGAACGGCGGTTGCCGGCCGGGAGGCGATCACCCGCTCCGGTCCGATCCCGTGCCATTCCGCCGCCGTCGGCCGGAGGAAATGCAGCCCGCTCCCCGAGCAGATCCAGACGACGAACCCGCGGGCCTCGAGCAGCCGGATCAGCTCGCGCATCGGCTGGTAGGAGGTCTCACCGAGCGGGACGCCGAACGCCGGATGACGGGCCGTGCGGATGAACTCGCGGGCGTCGGCCTCCAGCTGCTCGACCGACTCGCCGGCGAGCGTGGCGAAGGTCAGCTCGACGAGCTGCTTTCTTCCCAGCCGACGCACGAGGTCGAAGTCTCCCGTGAGCAGGGTCGCGTAGGGCTCCTCGTCCGCGATCTCGGGCCGGCGGGCGGCCAGGCCGCGGATCCGATCGACGAGAAACAGGCCGTGTGCCAGCGGCTTCTCGCAGACCAGCGTGCCGTCGTGATCGAAGACCGCGATCCGCTCCGCGGGCGGCACGAACGTCGCGCTCCCCTCGCGGGTCACGGCGGCGACGAAGTCGAGGATCGCCCGCTTCACCGCGCCGTCGTTCCAGCTCGGCAGCGGATCGACGGCGGCGACCGGGGGCACCGGCCGCGGCACGGGGACCGGCTCGACGACCGGACCGGTCAGGGGCTTGGATCCGAACCAGATCGCGGCCGCGAGCAGCCCGAGGGCCACGAGCGGCACCCAGAGGGCCGATGCCCCGGTCCCCTCGCCGCTGCGGGCCTGCTTCTCCGGCCGCCGCCGGATCTCCTCGTGCTCGGACGCTGAACCGTGTGCCGACATGCCTCGACTCCTCGCTGGACACCTCGCGGCCCGACGCCCTGCCTGCCGCTGACCGGAGCTTCCACCTTACCGTCCCCGCGGCGAAACGCGAGCAACGCCGCGGCGGCCGGGTGATAGACTCCGACTCGGCGCCGGTCCGCTCGTCCAGCCTGCGGATCATCCGCTCATCCATGGCGCCGCTCGTCCACGGGAGAACGTCTCATGTCGCATCGTCGCCCGCATCGTCGTCTGGCCTTCGCGGCGCCGCTCGTCGTCACCCTGCTGTCTGCCGTTCCCGGCGCCGCCGACGTCGAACTCAACAGCATGTTCGGCGACCACATGGTCCTGCAGCAGGGAATCGCCAACAAGGTCTGGGGGCGGGCCGCTCCCGGAGAGGCCGTGACGGTCACGTTCGCCGGCCAGACCAAGGCCACGACCGCCGGCGCGGACGGCACCTGGCATGTGCTGCTCGACCCGGTCGCCGACTACGGCGGGCCGCACACGCTTACCATCAAGGGCAACAACACCGTCGTCTTCAACGACGTCCTCGTCGGCGAGGTCTGGATCTGCGCCGGACAGTCGAACATGCAGTGGAGCGTGAATCAGTCGGCCGACCCCGACATCGAGAAGGCGGCCGCGAACGTCCCCGCCATCCGCCTGATCACGGTGCCGCACGTGGGCACCCAGGAACCGCAGTGGACCTTCGAGGGCGCGTGGCAGCCCTGCACGCCCGAGACCGTCGCCGAGTTCTCCGCCGTGGGCTATCTCTTCGGCCGCCAGCTCCAGCAGACGCTCGGCGTTCCCGTGGGCCTGATCGACAACGCCTGGGGAGGCAGCGCCGCCGACGCCTGGGTGCGCCGCGACAAGCTCGCCGCGCACCCGCGGCTCAAGGCGATCCACGACCGCTGGCTGAAGGCGGAGGCCGACAAGCCCGGCGACGCCTCTATGAAGGGCAACAGCCGGCCGGGCAACATCCATTCCGGCGTCCTCTCCCCGTCGATCGGCTACGGGATTCGGGGCGTGATCTGGTACCAGGGGGAGTCGAACACGGGCCGGGCCCACCAGTACCGTGAGCTGTTTCCGTTCCTGATCCGCTCGTGGCGCGAGGAGTGGGGGATCGGCGACTTCCCCTTCTACTGGGTGCAGCTCGCCGACTACCAGGCGGAGAAGCCCGAGCCCGGCGAGAGTGACTGGGCGGAGTTGCGCGAGGCCCAGACCATGACGCTCGAGGCCGTGCCCAATACGGGCGAGGCGGTGATCATCGACCTCGGCGAGGGCAAGGACATCCACCCGAAGAACAAGCAGGGTGTCGCCAAGCGGCTGGCCCGCTGGGCCCTCGCCGAAACCTACAACCGGCCCGGCATCGCCTGCCGCAGCCCGCGGTACAAGTCACACGAGAAGGTGGGGAGCAAGATGGTGCTCTCCTTCGCCGACGTGACGAGCTGGCGGCCGTTCGACGTCGCCGAGCCGCGCGGCTTCACGATCGCGGGCGCCGACCGGAAGTTCGTGCCCGCCACCGCGGCCATCGCCAAGGACGGCCGGATCGAGGTCTGGAGCGACGCGGTGGCCGAGCCGGTCGCCGTCCGTTACGCCTGGGCCAACAACCCCGTCTGCAACATGTATTCGGCCGCCGGCCTGCCGCTGACGCCATTTCGGACCGACGACTTCCCGGGAATCACCGTGGGCAAGGAGTGAGCCTCGGCGCGGCTCCCGGCCGACAGCGGCGCCAGCACTCTCGGCGACCCTGTGCGCCAGGGACGCCAGCGACTACGATCTGTCGCTTCGGGGACCGGCACTTCAAGCCCCCCGGGGCACACGACAGGGAGCGTCGCCGATGACCATGCACACCTTCCGCGCACCATGCCTCGTCGTCACGATGATCGCCGTCGTCGCCGGCTGCTCGTCGGCCACGAGCCGACGCGAGGACGCCAGTCGCGGCGTGCCCGCCGCTGGCGGAGAGCGGTCCGCGACGCTCGCCCGCGAATCGCGCCGCGCGCCCGACGTGATCGGCCGTCCTCGTCCGTTCCGCCTCGCGGAGGCCGCCGCCGTCGCTCGGCCCGAAGCGCCGGGCGGTGCCGCGGCCCTGCCCGACGGCCCGTTCAAGCCGGCCGCCCCGGCGCAGACGGCCCAGCACCCGTCGGCCGGCGAGATTCGCGGCATGATGCGCGACTACCTCCGGGCCTTCAATCGGCACGACGCCGCTGCGCTGGCCGCCCACTGGAGCCCGACGGCGGAGAACCACGACATCGACGCGGGATTCGTCACCGCCTCCGGCCGCGACTCGGTGCGCGAGTTGTTTTCCAGCCTCTTCCACCGGGACGACGAGGCGTCGATCGACCTCGAACTGACGGCGATCCGCCCCGTCACCGACGACGTCGCCATGGTCGACGGCATCACGAGGATCGAGTTCTCCGAAGGGCCGCCGGCAGGCAGCAGATTTTCGGCGCTGGTGGTCAAGCGCGACGGCCGCTGGCTGCTGGAGCAGGTTCGCGAGTCGGCCCGCCCGGTGGCCGAAGGAAAGCCGCTTCGTCCCCTCGACGACCTTGCCTGGCTCGTCGGCTCCTGGGAGGACGAGGGGGAGGGGGTGACGGCGAGCACGCGGTGCACGTGGGCGGGTGACAACACGTACCTGGTCCGCACCCACGTGGTCACGATCGATCGTGCGCCGGAGCAGCGTCCGGCCGACGGCGACCAGCGGATTCCCGGACTGCTGCCGGCCGGACCGCAGAAGCCGCGGGAGGTCATGGAGGTCATCGGCTGGGATCCCGACAGCCGGGCACTCCGTTCCTGGTTCTTCGCCGGCGACGGCCGGTTCGCCGAGGGAACCTGGCACCGCAACGGCGACGGCTGGGCGATCCACATCGTGGGCCGAGGCCGCGACGAAGGCTGTGCGGGGGATCTGACGCTCGAGTCCCACGATGGCCACGACGGCCTCACCATCGGCGGCGCCCCCGGCCGGCTGACGAACCTGCTGCCGCCGGCCGTCAGGTTCGGCCGCACGTCCCGCTGAGTCGGCCGGCCGGAGGGCAGGGATGCGCCGCGGGCTGGAGATCATCGCCAACCTGTTCCCCGTCTGGGTGCTCGCGGCCTGTTGCCTGGCTGTCTGGCGGCCCGACTGGTTCACCTGGTTTCGGGGAAATGCGATCGTCGTCGGCCTCGGCGTGATCATGCTCGGCATGGGGATCACGCTGTCGCTGGAGGACTTCGCCCGGGTGGCGTCCCGGCCCGCCACCGTCGCGGCGGGGTTTCTCGGCCAGTTCGTCATCATGCCCGCGGCCGGCTGGTCGGTGGCCACGACGTTCGCCCTCGAACCGCCGCTGGCGGTGGGCCTGATCCTCGTCGCCTGCTGCCCAGGAGGCACGGCGTCGAACGTCGTCACCGCCATCGCCCGGGCCGACGTGGCCCTCTCGGTGCTGATGACAGCCTGCACCACGCTCGGCGCCGTCGTGCTCACGCCGCTGCTCACCAAACTCCTCGCCGGCAGGCTCGTGGAGGTGGACGCCCTGGGGCTGTTCGTCTCCACGCTGCAGGTGGTCGTCCTGCCCGTGGCGGCGGGCGTGGCGATCAACCGCTGGCTGCCCGGGGCAGTCCGCCTGGCGGCGCCCGCGGCGCCGCTGGTGAGCGTGGTCGTGATCGCGCTGGTCTGCGCGAGCATCACCGGACAGAACGCCGCGGCGATCATCGCCAGCGGGCCGCGGCTCCTGGCCGCGGTCGTCGCGGTGCATGCGATCGGCTTCGGCGTCGGCCACCTCTTCGCCCGGCTGCTGGGCTACGACCGCACCGTGGCCCGGACGATCTCGATCGAGGTCGGCATGCAGAACTCCGGGCTCGGCGTGGTGCTCGCCCAGAAGCACTTCCCCGCCGAGCCGCTCAGCGCCGTGCCCTGCGCGATCTCGAGCGTCGTCCACTCGGTGATCGGCAGCCTGCTCGCCGCCTGGTGGCGCCGCCGCGGCTGACGCCGCGGCATCAGCGTTTCGATGCCGGCTGCCTGCCGGTCGCCATCTGGGGCCGCTTGACGAAGTACACCTTCGGGTCGTCGATCACCCAGGGCGTGCTCCACGTCTTGCCGTCGTCCCGGGTGCAGACGTTGAAGAAGAAGGTCTTCATCCACTCCGTCCGGTAGCCGTAGGGAAACTGCGACGTGATGTGATCGTCCATCGTCAGGTCGTCGACGCCGGGGCTGGCGAAGTAGTGCACCATGCCGTCGGGCGTGAACGACAGGCCGAGCGTCCACCAGCCCAGTTCCTCAATCGTCGGACCGCGGATCTCCCCGCCGTTCCGCCCGCCGCGAATCCGCAGGTAGGCGCCGTCCTTCTTGTACCGCTTGTCGGTGCCGTTCTCGAAGCAGACGAACATCCCCGGCCAATATTCCTCCAGGCCGAAACGCCCCTCGTCGGGATGGTCGTCGGCCGTGATGATCGCATGCGTGTAGCAGCCGGCCCGGAAGCCGAAGGTCGGACCGCTGCGGTTCTCCCATTGCTCGAAGGGGGGCATGTAGACGCGGACCACGACGCTCGGGCTGTCGGCGACGGCGATGCCGCGGCCGGTCACCCGCTGCATGTTGTAGATCAGGTCGTCCTGCTGCATGTCGTAGGTCACGCGGCCGGGAATGCCGGCGTGCAGCGAGGCGACGAGCAGGCCGTGTGTGCTTCCCTCCAGACCGGCCGCGGGAAGCTCCACCCGCTTGACCACGTCGGGCGTGCCGCGCTTCGGCCCCTCGAACCAGCGGCCGTTCGTGCTGCGGCCCATCGGTCCCCGCACCCGCTTGTCCTGCTCCTCGGAACTCTTGGGGTGGTTGTAGTGCCACTGCCACTTCTCGTCCTCGAAGTCGTCGCCCACGCCTTTGACGAGCGCACCGGTGCCCGGAACAAGGACTGGCTTCTTGGGGGCGGGCGGGCTCGGCGCCACAGCCGTGCCGGCCTTCCCCTGGGGCGGTTCCGCGGCCAGTCCGGCCGTGCCGGCGGCGACGACGACGATGACCAGCGTTGGCAGCAGTGCGACGGTTTTCATGTCTCTCCCCCGTGTGGCCGGGTCCTTGCCCCGCCCTGGAGCTCCCTATCGACCCCGCATTCACCGCCGGAAAAGATTCCGTGACCGAAGCGGATTCCGTTGCCGCCATTTCCTCGATGCCCCCGCTGACCGGTTTCCTCCGGCTGTCGCACTCCGCCCAGACTGCCTGGTCGGTGCGGCGGAGCGCCCCGAGGGAACCCGCCGTCCGCAGGGCGGACGCCCGCGCCGATGACGTCTGGTGTGACGTGCCGGTTTCTGTCACAACCCGTCTCGCTCCGGCAGCCCGGCACCGGTGCATCCACCACCACACCCGCGACCATGATCAGCATCCCGACAGCCCGCTTCCTCCCGGCGGCCGCCCTGACGACCATGTTGCTCGCGAGCTGCCCGGCGGCCGTGCACGCCGGCGATCTCGCCCCCGCGGACGTGGCTGCCAGACGTCCCGTGCGTCGCTCGCATCTCCAGCCCGTGGCGGACGTCGCCACCCGGGAGGCGACGTCCGGCGACCTCGGCATGCGGCTGACCAGGGCCTCGGCCGTCCTCCGTCAACAGCTCGCCCTCGACCGCGGTGCCGGCCTCGTCGTCGATTCGGTCACCACCGGATCGCGGGCCGACCGGGCCGGGATCCGCCAGCACGACGTGCTCGTGATGCTCGACGACCAGTTGCTGATCCTGCCCGACCAGCTTTCGGCCCTCGTCGAGGCGGCCCCGCCCGAAACGCCGCTGCAGTGCACCGTCCTCCGCGGCGGCCGACGGATCACGATTCCCTTCGCCGGCCCGCATGCCAACGCCGGCACCACCGCCCCGCGGAGCCCGGCGGCGGCGCCCGGGCTGCGGCCCACGGCACCGGCGCTGGCGATCGCCGGGCAGCGGCCGGGAAACGAGACGGCTGCGGCCCCGCACGGGCTCGCCCCGGGCCGCGTCGTGAGGATGTCACACGAAACGCTGCTGCGGCACGATGCCGACTACCAGATCCGGCTCAGCGGCGGCGACGAGACGCGGCTCGTCGTGACCGACACGCAGGGGCGGGTCGTCTTCAACGACACCATCGACACGCCCGAGCACCGCAGCCGCATGCCCGTGGCGGTCAGGGGCCGCGTGGAGGAGATGGAGCGGACCCTGGAACGGCAGTCCGTCACGGTCGGCCGACTCGAAACCGCGCCGATCGAGATTCGCTGACCGCCAGACGCCGCTCCCGATGGCGTCACCAGCCGACCTGGGCGATGTCCCGCGACCAGCCGCGGCCGGCGGCCGTCGCCGGCCGCGTCGGCGGCGTCTGCACCACCGTGGTCCGCCACGGATCGGGGCCGGTGAAGGCGCCGCCCGGCAGTTGGATCACCCATGGCCCCGCTCCGCGGGTCATGCGGTTGAATGCATCTTCCATCTGCCGGCGCTGCACCTGCTCCAGGCGGCGACGCCGGCGTCGCTCGGCCTCGGCCGTTGCGCCGGCGTAGGCGGCACGGGCCGCAAGCGACGCCTCGGCCGCGTGCTTGATGGCGTCCTCGTACTGCATCCGCTCGAGCAGCGACTTCGCCGTCTCGACCGCCGACTCGGCCGACCGCACGTCGGGCTGCACGCCCTCGGAGTACCAGGCGGCGACGCGCCGGACGAGAGCGTCCGTCTCCTCGATGTCGTGCACCGCCTGTCGGGCGAGCCGTTCGTCCTCCTCGGCGAGTTGCTCGGCCCGGGTCGCCACGTCGGCGGCAGCCTGCACGAGCTGTCGGGCCTGCCGCAGGTCGGGCCGCGCCGCGGCCAGGCCTTCGTCGGCGACATCGAGGATCCGGGCCGCCTCACGGCAGCGTTCGTTGGCGCGGACGCGGTCGGTTCGCTGCAGTTCCAGCCGTCGCCCGAGCGCGGCGATCCGACCGCCGACCTGGTCGCGCTGGCCGGGCAGCGCGGCCCGCAGCGCGTCGAGTTCGCGGCGCCGCTCACGGATCGCCTCCTGGCACGACTCTATCCAGTCTTCCTGCCGGACCGCCTCCTCGAGCAGAGCGACGGCGCGGAAGAAGTGCTGCCGACCGGGCTCCGCGGCCCCGCGCGACTCGGCGATCAGCGTGCCGACGCGATTCAGCCCTTCATCGGACCGGGACACGTTGTCGGCGACGTCGGCCCAGGCACTCTCGGCGTAGGCGGCGGCGAGCGCCTCGACCTCGCCGGCGGACGCGGTGCGGCCCGTGGCGAGCCGCTCGAGCCGCGCGGCGCATGTCGGCAGCAGCTCCTCGACCCTGGCCCGTGCCGCCGCGATGCTCTCCAGGAGCGCGACGGCCTCGGCGTTCGCCTTCTCGGCCTTGGCGACGTGAGCCAGTGCCGAATCGGCCTCGCCGGCATCGAGCAGGCTGGCGGCGAGCCCGCACGACTGTTCCGCCACCGCGAGCCGCTCGTCGGGATCGGCGCCGGGCTCGTCGAGCAGCCAGCCCTCGGCTCGCATCGACCGCACGCGAGACCCGATCTCGGCGGCCTGGGACTCGGCTCGCTGCCGCCGGTCATCGGCGCCATCCACCGCCCCGAGCTGCCTAGCGAGCCGGTCGAGTCCGTCCGCGGCGGCCTCCAGCCGGCCGCGTGCCGCGACCGGGTCGCGGTCCACGTCCTGCGCGGCCAGGTCGCGGGCCCGCGCCAGTTCCGCCACCGTGGCCTGATAGGGGGCGGCCGAGCGGCCGCGACGGCCGAGTCCCTCGAGGCGGGCGGTCATGCCCTCGATGCCGGTGCCGAGTTCCCCGAGCGCCGCCCGGGCCCGCTCATGGGCCTGCTCGAGGGAGTCGAGCGGGCCGCGGCATTCTCCCGCCACCTCGTCCAGCGGCGGCCGTGCCGCCGCCGAATCGAGCAGCCGGATCGCATCGTCCGCGGCACCGGTTCCCAGGAACCACTCCCCCTTGATCCGTTCTTCGGCCCGCTCCCAGACGTCCATCAGCGACAGCCAGCGTTCACGGTGCCGGCGGATCGCCCCCTGCACGTCGTCGTAGGCGGCCCGGGTCATGCCCTCCATCGGCGTCTTGAAGTCCGGGTCGCTGTGGGGCAGCATGCGGTGGCGTTCCTGCTGCGCGTCGAGCAGGTCGGTCAGGGCCACGACCTCCTGCTTGAAGGCGGCGAGTTTCTCGCGGGCGAGCCCCAGCCGCCGGGCATGACGGCCGCGTTGCAGGAGCAGTCCCGTGAGGAGCCCCGTGCCCGCCACGGCCGCCAGGCCGAGGGGCAGGGTTCGTGTGCGAAACCGGGTCGCGGCCGCGATCCGGGCAGCCTCGTCCTGGTCAACCGCCACGATCCACGCCTCGGTGGCGTCGATCAAATCCGCCAGCCCCTGGTCATAGAGGTCATCCCGGGCCCGCGGCACGAACGCCTTTTCGATCAATTCTGATTCGATCGTCTCCGCGTCGAGCCCGTTGGCGATTTCCAGGCCGGCCGGCACCTTCATCGCCAGCAGCCGGTCAGCCTCGTCGAGCAGGATGGTGACGTCGGCGGCCGGCTCGAAGCCGATGGCACCTGTCCGGTTGCGCTGGGCCGCCTCGGCCGCTTCCGACCACTTCGCGAGCACGCGGTCGAGCAGGCTTCGGGCGTCGACGCCGTCGTTCTGCCGGCCGACGACGATCACGCGGTAGGTCCGGCCGCTGGTCCGCCGGGCGCGGGCGATCGCCTCGCGGGCCTTCGTGAACCGATCGGTCACGCCGGGAGCGACGAATACCCGCTCCGGATCAGCCGCGGCGGGGGGTTCGGGAAGCGGGTCGGCGCCGTGGGAGACGAGGCCGGTCGCGACGCAAAGCCAGACGGCGCTGGCGATCGTGCGGGCGGCGGGCAGCAGACGCTTGACGGACTCGACGGCGACGAACTTCATGAATATCCCCTCGAACGACCGCGGGAACGGTCATCCTCCCATCATGGTGAACGACGATCAGGTCAGTACGGCATGTCTTCGGCCGTGACGCGCGGCGGCGCGACCGGGGGCCTCGCGCCGAGCGGTGCCCGGCGCGGCGCCGGCAGCAGGCCGCCGGTCATCGGCGGCCGCTGGCCGACCGAGCGGGGCGGAAGCGGACGGCCGGCGTTGAGTTCGCCACGCGGCACGTTCGAACCGTAGCCGGGCCGGGCCAGGCCCCCGGCCCGCGCTCCCCCCGTCACCACGGGCGACCGACGTTCCTCGGCCCGCCTGCTCGTCGCGTTGGTTTTTTCGGCATGCTCTCGTGACGTTTGCTTGCGGGATTTGCCGGGGGTGACGTCGGGCGGCTCCTCGACGCCGGTGCCCAAGGGGTCGGTGTCCGCCGGCTGCAGCCCCGGCTCCCGCTCCGGAACCGGCTCCGCATGCTCTTCCTCGTCGGTCGCACCGACGACCGCCTTGGCCCGCAGGGCGGCCCGCTCGCGGCGCATCCTCGCGCGGGCGACTTCCGCTTCCTCTTCGTCGATCGAGCCGTCGCCGTTGAGATCCCACTTGCGCAGGATCAGTTGGCGTTCGATCGGCGGCGTCTCGTCCTCGCCGGCCGCCGCCTCGCACGGCAGCGGGCATGGCACCAAGCACGGCAGCAGGCCGATCAGCAGGAAGACGCCGGGCAACAACGGCCGCTGATTCACGGTGGGCATGCCTGTGGTCCTCGAATGAACGACGCCGACGATCGGCCGGTCGCCCGGTAGTCTACACGGCACGGGGGCAGACCGCTGCCAACGGGGCCATCAGGCCGGCGGGGCGACGGTGCCGGCCATGCTCGCGGCGATTTCGGCGGCGGCCGCGGCGACGTGTCCGCCGGCGCGGTCGAGTGCCCGGGCCGCGACGTGGCAATGGACGACCCGCTCCTCGACGACCGTGGCCGGCGGATCGGCCGACCGGCAGACCGACTCGGCGAGCGGGCAGCGCGGATGGAAGCGGCAGCCCGGCGGGGGCCGCGACGGGCTGGGCACGTCGCCCGAGAGCACGATCCGCCGGCGCCGGTGCCGGGGGTCGATCGCCGGCACCGCGGAAAACAGCGCCTGCGTGTAAGGATGGAGGGCGGCGTGGCCGAGCCCCGCGGCGGGAGCCCGCTCCACGATCCGGCCCAGGTACATCACCGCCACCTCGTCGGAGACGTGCTCGATGATCGACAGGTCGTGGGAAATGAACAGGTAGGTGAGCCCGAGCTGGTCGCGCAATTCGACGAGCAGGTTCACGACCTGCGCCTGGATGGAGACGTCGAGCGCCGAAATCGGCTCGTCGAGGACGAGGAACTCGGGTTCGAGGACCAGCGCCCGCGCGATCGCGATCCGCTGCCGCTGGCCGCCGGAGAACTCGTGCGGATACCGCTCCAGCGCGGCCGCGGCGAGGCCCGTCCGCTCCAGCGACCGCACCATCCGCTCCTGCCGTTCGGCGCCGGTCCCCATGCGATGGACGAGCAGCCCCTCCTCGAGGATCGCCCGGACCGTCATCCGCGGATTCAGCGATCCGTAGGGATCCTGAAACACGATCTGCATCCGCCGGCGCAGGGACCGCAGGTCGGCGCCGTGCGTCGCCCGGACGTCACGCCCCGCATACCGCACGCTGCCGGCCGTCGGCTCGACGAGCCGGAGCACGCTCCGCCCCACGGTCGTCTTGCCGCAGCCGCTCTCGCCGACGAGGCCGAGCGTGCGGCCGCGGCCGACGGCGAAGCTCACCCCGTCGACCGCCCGCACCGCGCCCACCTGCCGGCGCAGCAGCCCGCGCCGGATCGGAAAGTGCGTCTCCAGGTCGCGGACGACCAGCAGGGGATCGACGCTCATGACGCCCCTCCGTGCGCGACCGTCGGCGGGTGCTCCGGGCCCAGGTCGCCGGCATAGTGGCAGCGGACGAAGTGGCCGGGCTCCACCTCGCGGAGTTCCGGCACCGCGGCGTCGCAGGCCGGCCCGCTCCCCGCGCCATGCCGCGCATGCGCGCACCGGGGATGGAAGCGGCAGCCGGCGGGAAACTCCTGCGGCGGCGGAACCATGCCGGGAATCGTCCGCAGCGGGCCGCCCCGCGGCGCCGTCGGGTCGGGCTTCGCCGCCAGCAGGCCGATGGTGTAGGGATGGAGCGGCCGGGCGAAGATCTCGGCCGCCGGACCGCGCTCCACGATCCGCCCCGCGTACATCACCGCCACCTCGTCGCAGGTCTCGGCGACGACGCCGAGGTCGTGCGTGATGAGGAGGATCGCCGTCCCCAGCCGGCGCCGCAGGTCGGCGAGCAGGTCGAGGATCTGCGCCTGGATCGTGACGTCGAGCGCCGTCGTCGGCTCGTCGGCGATGACGAGGTCGGGCTCGCAGGCCAGCGCCATGGCGATCATCACCCGCTGCCGCATGCCGCCGGAGAGCTGGTGCGGGTACTCGTCGAGCCGCTGTTCCGGGTCGGCGAGCCGCACCAGGCGGAGCATCTCCAGCGCCCGGGCCCGGGCCTCGGCCCGCGACGCGCCGCGGTGCAGGCGGACGACCTCCGCCACCTGGTCGCCGATCGTGAACACCGGATTGAGGCTCGTCATCGGCTCCTGGAAGATCATCCCGATCCGGCCGCCGCGGACCCGGCGCAGGTCCCGCTCCGGGAGCCGGACGAGATCGACCGGCGCGCCGCCCGCGCCGCTGCCGGAGCCCGTCCCGCCGGCGGCCGCGAGCAGGATCCGCCCCGCCTCGATGACCCCCGGCGCCGCCACCAGCCGGAGCACCGACATCGCGGTCACGCTCTTGCCGCAGCCGCTCTCGCCGACGAGGCCGAGCGTCCGTCCCGGTTCGATCGACAGGCAGACGCCGTCCACGGCCGGCACCCGGCCGGCGGGCGTGTGGAAGGCGGTCACGAGGTCCTGGATCTCGAGCAGTGGCATGGCTATTTGCGGGCCTCTCGCAGCCGCGGGTCGGTCGCTTCCTGCAGCCCCTCGCCGATCAGGTTGTAGGCGAGCACGGTGAGGAAGATCGCCAGCCCGGGGAAGAGCACGAGCCACCACATCTCCAGGTTGCTGCGGGCGTCGTTGAGGATCGAGCCCCAGCTCGCCGTCGGCGGCGGCGGTCCGAAGCCGAGGAACGACAGGCCGCTCTCGGTGAGGATCGCGGCGGCGATGCCGAACGTGATCGGCACGAGCACCGGCGCCAGGGCGTTGGGAAGGACGTGGCGGAGCATGATCCGCAGCGGCCCGGCGCCGGTGGCCCGGGCCGCCATTACGAACTCGCTCGACCGCAGCCGGAGGAACTCCGCCCGCGTCAGCCGGGCGATGCCCGTCCAGCCGGTCATCCCGAGGATCGCCATCGTGTGCCAGATCGTCGGCTTCTCCATGATGGCGATGATCGCCAGGATGAGCACCAGCGACGGGATGCACATCACGATCTCGGTCAGCCGGCTCGTCAGCGCGTCGACCCAGCCGCCGAAGTAGCCGCCGAGGGCGCCGACGACGATCCCGATCGTGGCCGCGATCCCCATCGACACGAAGCCCACCAGCAGCGCGATCGTCGTGCCGTGGACCATCTTGGCGAGCACGTCGACGCCCGACTGGTCGGTGCCGAACGGGTTCCGCCAGCTCGGCCGTCCCTCGTCGCGGGCCGGATTGGCCGGCAGCCCCGGCCACTCGTCCTCGCGGACCGCCCGGTACGGGTCCTGGAAGAACAGCGGCCAGATCGCCCAGCTCTCCGGATCCTTGGCCTCGAGGTTCTTCGGGTACGTGCCGCGGAACTTGTCCTTGGTGAAGATCGCCGGCTCCAGGCGGCGGTCGAAGTAGCCGAGGCAGGGGGCGTAGAGCCGCCCCTTGTAGCGGCAGAGCACCGGCTTCGTGCCGGCGATCGCCGGTGCCAGCAGGGCGACGAGGAACAGCCCGGCCACGAACGCCGTCGCCGCCATCGCCAGCGGCCGGCGCCGGTACCGCCGCCAGGCCTCGGCCCAGAATCCCCGCGACCGCGCCCGCTTCATTCCACGCTCACCCGGGGGTCAACGAGGCCGTAGAGCAAGTCGGCGAGCAGTTGCCCGAGGAGGGCCAGCAGGCTGAACATCAGCGTCAGCCCCATGATCGTCGGGTAGTCGCGTTCGCGGATGCTCTCGAAGAACAGCCGCCCCATGCCGGGCCAGGTGAAGATCTGCTCGATGATGATCGAGCCGCCGATCAGTCCGGGGAGCGACAGGCCGAGGAGCGTGACCAGCGGGATGAGCGTGTTGCGGAAGGCGTGGCGGAAGAGGACGCGGCCCGGCCCCGCCCCCTTGGCCCGGGCGGTGCGGATGTAGTCCTGCCTGAGCACCTCCTCCATGTTCGCCTTGATGAACCGGCTGTCGTAGGCGAGGCTCACGTACGTCTGGCAGGTGACCGGGAGGATGGCGTGCCGGGCGATGTCGAGGATCCGCCGGCCGAGGCCGGCCTCGGGGCCGAGGTCGGTCATGCCGAACAGCGGCAGCTCCCAGGCCGTGCCGCGCAGCCAGATCGCGAACACGATTTGCAGCAGCAGCGCGGCGACGAACGTCGGGAAAGAGTAGAGCGCATACAGGAGGAGGCTCCCGGCCCGCTCGTCGACGGCCCCGCTGCGGGCCGAGGCATACAGGCCCAGCGGGATCGCCAGCAGCCAGGTGAGCAGGAATGCGGTCCCCGACACGATCAGCGTCGGGCCGATCCGCTCGGCGATCAATGTCGTCACCGGCTGCTTGCGGGTGATCGAGCGGCCGAGGTCGCCGCGGGCGACGTTGCCGAGCCAGCTCCAGTAGCCCACGTACCACGGCTTGTCGAGGCCGAAGCTCCGCTGCATCCGGGCGATGTCCTCGGGGTTGAGCTTGCGGCTCGGATCCTCCCCCATCTGCGACGTTAGCGGGTTGCCCGGCATGTTGCGGGCCAGGGCGTAGACGAAGCAGGTGATCACGAGGAGCGTGAGCAGGCCGAGCAGCAGGCGTCGCAGCAGGTAGGTCGCCATCGTCTCCGATCACGCAGGCCGGGGGGTGGGAGCCTCATTCCTGCCGCGGCTTCCACAGGCTGCCGAAGCCGGGAGAGTAGTGGTAGGGCCCGCGCGGGCTGAAGATGTAGCCGCGCAGGTCCTTGGAAAACCCGTAGAAGCTGTTCCGCATGTAGAGCCAGGTGTAGGGCTGGTCGTCGCAGAGGATTTCCTGGATCCGGCCGTACTTCTCCGCCCGCTTCGTCCGGTCGAGTTCGCGGCGGCCCTCGACGAACAGCCGGTCGACCTCGGGGTTGGAATAGTTGACGAAGTTGCGGCCGGCGCCCGTGGCCCAGATGTTCTCCGTGCTGTCGGGATCGGTGCCCGCACCCCAGCCGCCGAAGTACGCCTGGAATTTCTTCTTCAGGGTCAGCTCCTGGACCACGGTCGACTCCAGGGGTCGGACGTTCACCCGCACGCCGATCTGGTCGAGGCTCTCCTTGAGAAGCGTGCAGATCTTGACCCGCAGCGGCTGGTTCGTGGTCAGGATGGAGAACTCGAAGGGGACGAGCCGGCCGTCGATCCGCTTGTCGCGGACGCCGTCGTTGTCGGAGTCCACCCAGCCGGCCTCGTCGAGCAGGGCCTCGGCCTTGTCGAGGTCCTGCTTGACCGGCTGCAGCTTCTTGCGGTTGGCGGCGCCCCACCACGAACCCTCGGGGAACGGACCCGTGCAGGGCTTGTAGATGCCGTAGCAGAGCTTGTCGAGCATCTGGTCGTGGTCGAAGGCATAGCCCATCGCCCGGCGCACCCGCCGGTCGGCGAAGAACGGCGTGTCGATGTTCCAGCCGAAGTGGAAGCTGACCCATTCAGGCGCGGTGGCCTTGGTGCAGCGCTTGTGGAATTCGTCCTTCGTGGTCTGCGTCACCCATTGCTCGGGCGTGAGGATCATCTCGTCGATCTCGCCCGCCTTGAGGGCGAGCAGCGCCGTGTTGGGATCCTCCACGATCCGGAAGCGGATCTCCGCGAACGGCGGCTCGTCGCGGACCTTGCGGCCGTTGACGGTGGACCAGGAGGCCCGGCGCCGGAGGACGATCTCCTGGCCGCGCTTCCGGGAGACGATCTCGTAAGGGCCGCCGCAGACCGGCTCCTGCTCGAGCTTCACGTGGGCGGGGCTGTCCTTGAGCGTCGGATCGGCCTCCCACGTCTTCTCGTAGGCGTGCCGCGGCAGGACGGGAAAGTTGATGTTCCAGACGTTCGTGGCCAGCGGCTCCTTGTGGAAGAAGACGAGCGTCCGGTCGTCGTAGGCATGCACGCCCCGGAGCTGGTCGGTGCCGCTGCGAACCGCGGGCACCGGCACCCGCGGATCCATGATCACCCTGAACGAAAAGACGACGTCCTGGGCGGTGATCGGCCGGCCGTCGCTCCAGACGAGGTCGTCCCGCAGCACGACCTTGTCCATCATGCCGTCGGCGCTCGTCTGCCAGGAGACGACGGCGTCGGCCGCGGCGAACGGCTCGAGCGTGCGGTCGAAGGAAAACAGCCAGAAACCGGTGAGGCCGAGGACGTCGGATTCCGACGTCGTGCTGATCATGATCGGGTTGGTGCTGCCGAGGTCGGCGGGAATGTGCCGCTCGACGCGGGCCGCCGGATTCGCCTCGCCGGCCTCCGGCAGCCGGCCGAGGGCGGAGAGGATCTTGGCGTTGGCGGCCGCCGAGTCGTTGGCCAGCGCAAGGGCCTCGGCCGCGGTGCATGCCGGTTTCTCCTCGCGCTGGGCGGCGCGGAGCATGTCGAGCGAATTGCGGACCGGGCGATCGATCCACCTGGCCGCCCGCTCGATCTCCTCCAACGGCGGCACCGGGAAGGCACCCGCCTCGTCGCCGGCGGCCGGCGGGACATGGACAAGGGCGGCGAGTGCGGCCGCCGCGAACAGGCGGCCCGCCTGCCGAAGCATCGGTCTGATCGTCGTTGCCATCGCCGCCATGCGTGCCTCGCGCTCTCCGGATGAACCGAGATGCTACGTGGCGACGTCGCACCGGGTCAAACAGGAGACGGCCGAAAGACGGACGGGAGACGGCCGACGCCCTTCCCAACCGGAGCCGCCCCGCGTCAGGGGAAGCGGTGGCCGAGTTTCTCGCGCTTCGTCGCCAGGTACCGCTCGTTGAACTCGTGCACCGGCGGCAGGATCGGCACCTGGTCCACGACCTCGAGGTCGAAGCCGCCGTAGATGAAGGCGTCGGTCTTCTTCGGGTTGTTGGTCAGCAGCCGGACGCGGCGCAGGCCGAGGTCCTTGAGCAATTGGATGCCGATGCCGTAGTCGCGGGAGTCGGCCTTGAAGCCGAGGGCGAGGTTGGCCTCGACGGTGTCGAGCCCCTTGTCCTGCAGTTGGTAGGCCTTGATCTTCTCCACCAGCCCGATGCCGCGCCCCTCCTGCGGCAGGTAGACGAGCACACCCGCCCCCTCGCGGCCGATCATGTCGAGGGCCATATGGAGCTGGTCACCGCAGTCGCACCGCAGGCTGTCGAGCAGGTCGCCCGTGAAGCAGGACGAGTGCAACCGCACGAGCGGCGCCGCGGCGGCGGCCACGTCCCCCATCACGAGCACGATCGGCTGCTGGGTCTCGTACTTGACGCCGTAGGCGATGACGCGAAACCGGCCCCAGCGGGTGGGCAGGTCGGCCTCGGCGATCCGTTCGACGAGTTTTTCCTGTGTCCGTCGGTAGCGGATCAGTTGCTCGATCGAGATGATTTCCAGGCCGTGCTCCGCCGCCAGCGCAAAGAGCGCGTCGCGGTCGGCCCGGCTGCCGGCATCATCGAGGATCTCGCAGAGGACGCCGGCCGGGGCGAGCCCCGCCATCCGGGCGAGGTCCACCGCCGCCTCGGTGTGGCCGGCCCGGCGCAGCACGCCCCCTTCCTTGGCGACGAGCGGAAACAGGTGGCCGGGGCGGACGAAGTCGGTGGGCCGGCTGTCGGGATCGAGGATGGCCGCGATCGCCGTGGCCCGCTCGCCGGCGGTGATGCCGGTGCGTGCGGAGCGATGGTCCACCGGCACGGTGAACGCGGTGCCCAGCGGCGTGGAGTTGGCTTCGACCATCATCGGCAGGTCGAGCCGGCGGGCCACGTCCGGCAGGATCGGCATGCAGACCTGGCCCCGGCCGCGGCTGATCATGAAGTTGACGATCTCGGTCGTCGCCTTGTCGGCGGCGCAGACGAAGTCACCCTCGTTCTCCCGATCCTCGGCATCGACGACGATCACGACCCGGCCGCGGGCGATCGCCGCCACGGCGGCCTCGACAGTGGAGAAGCGGGTGGGCATGGGGGAAGCGTCGGGACGTTGGGACAGCCGCCCGTCGCGGGCGATCGTGATTCTGGCGTAAGTATAGCCAACGACGATCGATACGGCCGTTTTCGCGCTCCCGCCAGACGCCGGTCAGCCAGTGACGCCGGTTTCGGCAGCACGACGGCTACGTGCCTGTCCTTTCTCATGTCCCTGCTACGTGCCTGTCCTTTCTCATGTCCCTTTCTCATGTCCCCCGCGCGCCGGGCACACGCAGGGAAAAACACGGGTACGATCGAAATGTCCTTTTCCTGATTGCTTTTCTCGGTTGTTTCTCGGGTTTTTTCTTGGTTCATACGAAAAGTCCCGCAACGAGGTGACCATCGTGCGACGTGTGTTTCTTCTCTCCTGTCTCTCGAGTGCGATGTTGATTCCGTCGCGGCATTGCGTATTCGCAACAGAAGGCACAGGCGAAGAGATTGAAGTGCAATTACCCCGACGAATTAGTCCAAGCAAGGAAGGGCATTTGCTCTGCGCGTCAAGAGAGGAGAAGCTTCGCGTAGTCTTTGGAGATGGCGGCCAAGACTGGGCTTTTGAACGCAAGGATGGCAAGTGGCTGATCCGGCAGTCCGGGATCGGTAATCAGCCGGAACTTTATTTGAGTTTTCAAACGAAAGAGCCCGCTGATCCCAAGGCAGACCTCGTTCGGTTGGTCGAACAGTGTGACGAGACGTGTCTGTGGAATCTCGAATTCGAATTCGTGGATTCGAGAAACCACGGTACCCGAAGGTGCTATGCCAGCCCGACATCAGGGGCGTTTCGGGGCTGGTTTATGGAAGCTGGCGAGCCCATCGAAAAGTAGAGACGGCTTTGTTCTGTCTCGTTCAGTCACCTTGCAAAAGGACAAATCGCCGCTGGCGCTTCTCAGGCTCTGGGTCGATGGGCCGTAGACCAGCCGGACCAATACTGCTTCTGCGGCCGAAGGAGCTGCGGAGGGATTATGATGGTCGGGTGAACGTCGCCGTTCCGGGTCTGGCCGCCGAGTGTCCCGGCGTGCGATGGCAGTCGTCCCCCAGTTCGTTCGCCGTGTTCGTCGATCTCGGCGGCGCGGGCAGTCGCCGGCCACAGCAAGGATTCCGATGCTCGACCGCGAGGAATACGTCGAACAGGCCCACCTCTTCCGTTCGCTCGCCGAGCGGATCGGGGCCGGGTTCGCCACCCAGGAGGCGCTTCGCGCCATCGGCGAGGAGGTGCTGGCGACGACGAAGTTGCCGCTGGCGATCGACTACCTGGTCACGGAGTTACGGGCCGTGGGCACGCTTTCGACGGCGATGGCCCGGCTGGCCCATTACTTCACGCCGTTCCAGACGTTCGTGATGCGCGAGGCCGAGCAGGAGGGGGGGCGGTTCGACATGCGCACGGGCCTGGCGGTGCTGGAACGCGAGGCGACGTACCGTGCCGAGGGGGCGTCGCCACAGGGGCTGTTCTTCTACCGCTTCGAATGCCTGTCGCGGAACCGGCTCGACTACATCCACGGGCTCACGGCCGTCGCCGACGACGGCATCTTCAGTCCCGAGTGGCAGGCGTGGATCGGCATGGTCTCGCGGCAGGTGGGACTCGTCGACCTTGCCGATTTGGTCTATGTGCGCAGCCCCGAGTCGCGGCGTCAGGGACGGCACGGTGCAGCGGCCGAACCCCCGACCGACGACGATCCACCGATCCTGTTCGGTGCCGCCGAGGGGCGGATCGCCCGGGCCAACCGCGGCAAGGATCCGCTCTTCCTGTTCGCGGCCCTGCAGCGGCAGCTCGGCTATCCGCTCCCGCCACGGCCCGCACCGGTGACGCCGACCGCCGACACGCCCGCGGCGCTCGCCCGGCGCATGGAGCGGCTCGAGATGCGAATCAAGCTCCTCGAGGAGGAGGCCCGCGGCGGCATCGACCTCTCGCGATTCGATCCGAAGCGGTTTCCGACCCCGCCGGACGAGCCGCATGGCTGACGCGGGTCGCCTGCGGGCCGATGCGGCCGCCATCTGGGAGGCGGCGATCGAGAGCGTGAAGCCGGAGCGGCTCGTCGCCGCCAGGCTCGCCATCGTGGACGACGAACTCCGCTTCGACGGCCGACCGCTCGATCCGCCGCTCGACCTCGCCGCGGCCGGCAGGATCGTCGTCGTCGGTGCCGGCAAGGCGGCCGCCGGCATGGCGGCGGGCGTCGAGTCGCTCCTCGGCCGGGACCGGCTCGCGCGGCATCGCGTCGCTGGCCTCGTCAGCGTGCCGGCGGGCTCCGGCCGGACCCTCGCCCGGATCGCCGTCCGGGAGACGCGGCCGGCGGCCGTGAACCTGCCCACCGCGGCGGTCGTCGCGGCGACCGACGAGATGCTCGCGGTCGTGCAGGCCCTCGGCCCCGAGGACGTCGTGCTGGCGGTCGTCAGCGGCGGCGGCTCGGCGCTCCTCTGCCGGCCGCGGCCCGGCGTGCCGCTGGCCGATAAAGTGGCGGTGACCCGGTTCCTCGCCGCGGCGGGGGCCGACATCCGCGCGGTCAACCTCGTTCGCCAGGCGGCGAGCGTCGTGAAGGGAGGCGGCCTCGCGCGGGCCTGCCGCGCCGGCCGGCTGATCGTGCTCGTGCTCTCCGACGTCATCGGCGACCCGCTCGACGTGATCGCATCGGGGCCCTGCATGCCGGTCGCGGTGGAACCGCGCGCGGCACTCGGCGTGCTGGAGCGATTCGGTGCCCTGCGGGCGGGCGTCGCGCCCGCGGTCGTCGCGGCGCTCGATGCGCAGGGGACGGCCCGACCAGCCTGCGGCATGCCCTTCGACGCCGGATCGCCGGCCGACGTCACGACGGGCACGTGGACGACCCCGGCCGGCTGCCGGGTGACGCATCTGATCCTCGGCGGCAACGCCACGGCGGTCGCCGCCGCCGCGATGCGTGCCCGTGACCTCGGATACGAGGTCAGCATGCGAACCGGCGGCCCCGATGGCCTGGCGGAGACGGCGACCACGGTCGGCCGGCGGCTCGCGGCCGAGGGCCGGATGCTGGCCGGCGAAGCGGCGGAAGACGGCCGGCACCGCGCGGTCATCGAGGGAGGCGAGGCCACGGTGACGGTCCCCACGGATCACGGCCTGGGGGGCCGCAACCAGCAGACGGTCGCGGCGGCACTCGCGGCGTCCCGCGAGACGGCAGACGCTTGGCCGCGTGGCCTGCTGCTGGCGAGCGTCGGCACCGACGGCGAGGACGGGCCGACGGCCGCGGCCGGCGGCGTGGCCGATGCGGCCGTCGTCGCCGCGATCGAGATCGGCGGCCTCGATCCCGTCCGCGCGGTGGCCCGCTGCGACGCCCTGCCGCTGCTCGAGTCGGCCGCCGGCCTCATCGTCACGGGCCCAACGGGCACCAACGTCGCCGACCTGCGGATTCTCCTCGCCGGACCGCCGGCCGCCGGCCCCGCTGCCGGGGCCGACGGCGCATGCGACACGGCGGACCTCACGCCACGCGGTGCGTGAGCCGGCGGCGGGCCCGCCAGCCGAGACCGGCGAGGACGCCGACGGTCGCCAGGCCGATGCCGCCGGGCTCGGGGCAGAGCGTGACGCCCTTGATCTGCACCGAGTTGAGTTCCCAGACCAGTTCCGGGGGCGCGTCCAGGAGCGGGATCTGCGTCCCCATCAGGAAGCGAAACTCGATCTCGTCGCCGATGGCGAACGTGTAGTCGCCCCCGAGGCCGAAATTGAGTTCGAAGGCGCTCGGCTCGTGATCCTTGTCGCCGAAGTCCTTCGTGTAGCCGTCCCAGGCGTTCACGAGAAATCCGCCCGGGGGCGGCTCGTTCGTCGATGCGATGAAGGGGGGCGGAGGGGAGACGTAGGTGGGCACGACATGACCCGAGGTCGAAACGAAGTCGCTCGTGCGGATGCCGAGCCAGTCGCCGGCGTTGATCCGGTACTGCACCTGGCCGAGAGCCCAGGGGACTTCGTCCATGCTCGCGTCGCCGAAGCGGAAGCGGTGAAAGACCTCGAAGTACACCGAGTTCTTCTTGTCGACCCCGTCGTTGCCGTCGACGAAGAAGCAGGGACTGATCAGGTAACTGCCGGTGCCCGGCAGTTCGCTGCCGCGCCGCACGTGCCAGCCGCCTTCGGTGGCACTGGGGCTGTCTTCCGTCCATTCCCACTGGCTGCCCGGCGGGATCGATCCCGAATTGACGACGGTCCAGCCGCCGCTCGCGGAATTGAAGGGGTAATTGACGTTGCCGCCCTGGACGGGCGCGGCGTGAAACAGGGATGCCGACAGTGCCAGGCAGGCGCCGGCGACGACGAACGGGCTGCGGATGCGCATGGTCTTCTCCTCGCAGGACGAGGCGGCCGATGCCGGTACCACGGCGCCATCCGGGGCGACGCGACGCGAAACGAAAACAGGCCGTGACGGCGGACGACCCACGTCGTCGTGCCGCATCGGCCTACGTTCCGCCGGGGCCGCGCCGCGGTGCGATGACCGGCGGCGCCAGGGCCCAGCAACCCGTCTTCCGAAGCCATGCCGAAGAGAGCCGCGAGCCCGAAGGCCCTCGGCTGCGTTCCGAACCGGTCAACCTTTCGCTCCCGGCGCGGGGCGAGGCAAACGGTTCGGCCGCCGGGGCGTTTCGGCCGGGAAACGGCCGCGTCGGCGCCGCCGGACATTCGCGCGGCCCGCTGCGCCGGTCATTCGCCCGGCCCGCCACGTTCGCGCCGGGACGCGGGGCTCAGCTGTGCATCCGCGGCAGCGGGTCGCCCCGGCCGATGATCGCGGCCTCCGCGTCCGCCAGTTCACGGAGCCGGTCGCGAACGGCCGACTCCGGGGCGAAGTCGGCCGCCAGCCGCACGTAGGTGGCGTGGTGACGGGCCTCCGATTCGAACAGGCCGCGGTAAAAGTCCCGCAGTTCGGCATCCTCGACGTGGTCGCCGAGGAGGGCGAACCGCTCGCAACTGCGGGCCTCGATCAGCCCGGCCACGAGCAGCCGATCGACCGCGCGGCCCGGCTCGGCGCGGCGAATCAGCTCGTGGAGCCGGCCGCCGTAGCTGCTCGGGGACAGTTTGCGAAACGGGATCCCGCGTCGTTCGAGGAGATCGAGCACGAGCCGAAAGTGGTCGAGTTCCTCGGTGACGATCGCCGTCATCTCGCGGGCGACGGCCGGCCGATCGACGTACGAGAACAGCAGGTTCATCGCCACGCCGGCCGCCTTCTTCTCGCAGTGGGCGTGGTCGACGAGGATGTCTTCGATGTGCGCGTCGACCTGGGCGAGCCAGCGGGCCGACGATGGTGACCGGAGGCTCAGCATCGAACGTCCTCGACGGCGGCGGGCGTCAGCCGCAGTCCGCGCACGTTCCCTTGAGGAGCACTTCCTTCACGGCCCGGATGCCGCCGGCGGCCCCGCCGCCTCGCGGCTGCTTGCTCGCTCGGGCAGCCTTCGTCCGCTGCGCAAACGTCACCTTCACGTCGTCGAGGCAGGAGACGTCGCCGCAGCTGGTGCAGACGAAATGCGGATGGTCCTCCCCCTTCGAGCCCGGCGATGCCGGCCGGGCCACCTCGAACCGCCAGACGTGGTCGCCGAGTTCGACGCGGACGACCAGCCGCGCGGCGGTGAGTTCGGTCAGATTGCGGTAGATGGTGGCCCGATCGAAGCCCCGGTCGACGAGGGCGTCGGCCACCTCCGCGTGGGTCCGCGGGCCGCGGGCGCCGACGAGATGCTCGAGCACGGCGACGCGGGCCGGCGTGCACCGCAGGCCGGCCCCGCGGATCGTCGCGACGACCGTGCCCGACGCCGGCGACGTCGGCGTGGATGCGGACCGCTTGCTCGCCGGACGCTCGGAACGCTTGGCCATGCCCGGAGTTTACCCGCGGCCTGCACCTCCCGCCATGCCCCGTCCGAACTCCCCGCGAACCGCCCCTACCCGACCGGGACGCCGGCCAGCAGGTCGACGATCGCCGCCATGAACGCCGGCAGGTCGGCCGGTTTGCGACTGGAGACGAAGTGCCTGTCGACGACGACCGGAGTGTCTTCCCAGATCGCTCCGGCGTTCATCAGGTCGTCCTTGATTCCCGGGCTCCCGGTCACGCGCACGCCCCTGTAGACGCCGGCCGAGATCGCGATCCAGCCGCCGTGGCAGATCGCGGCGACGAGCTGCCCGCGGGCCGCGAAGTCGCGGACCAGCGCCAGCACCTTCTCGTCGCGGCGGAGCTTGTCCGGCATCCAGCCGCCGGGCAGCACGATGCCGTGGAAGTCGGTCGCCTCCATGTCGCCGATGGCCGCGTCGCTCGTGCAGGGATAGCCGTGCTTTCCCGTGTAGGTTCGTCCCTGCATGGCTCCCGCCACGGTCACATGGGCGCCGGCTTCCTCGAGCCGCAGTTTCGGATACCACAGTTCCAGGTCCTCGTAGTCGTCGCCTACGAGGGCGAGCACGCGAACACCTGCCAGGGGACGGGACACGAACGACATGAAAACCTCCTGCACGCGAGAGGACGACCGGACGGGCGCGATTCCTGTGGCTGCGAACACCCGCGTTCCTGCCGCTTATTGTCGCCCCCTGGGGCAAGAAAGGCGAACGGTGACGAATTCCCCCCCTCCGAGGAGTATTCAGAAAGAGCGCTCCGAGACGCCCGAGAGCTTTCTGCGCGGGCCGTCGGCGGTCAATTCCCGGCAGATTCAAGGGAGCGAGAAAAGAGGCTTGACGCCCTCGACGCTCACGCTACCATCACGCCCCGGCCAATAGGCAGGGGTCAACGGGACGACCACCACAACATCTTGCGATAGCATGCAGAAGGAACTGCTCTCCCCGTTGAATCGCGGCCTGTCTCCGGGATTGCCCCGAAAGACCTGATCGAACGCTGCCAGACCGGCCGATGGATTGGTTGACCGAAGGCTGTACGCACGTATATTTCACGGACTGGAATTTCCCCCGCAAGGAGCACGAACCCATGGCTGTTTTCGACGCGTCCGCCACGCTCTCCGGTGCCTCGGCCTCCCCGGCCGTCACGGCCTCGACCTCCTCCGGGCGTGCGGCCCTCGAAATCCACCCCACGTTCTGCCCCGTCGAGGTCGAGAGCCCGTTCGACACGACCGAGTGGGAACTCCGCACGGCGGCCATCAAGGGGGAAGACGGCAAGGTGCTCTTCGAGCAGCCGGCCTGTGAGATTCCCGCCGCCTGGAGCCAGCTCGCCACCAACGTCGTCGTCAGCAAGTATTTCTACGGCGAGATCCACACGCCCGAGCGCGAGCACTCCGTCAAGCAACTCGTCCACCGCGTCGCCCGCACGATCGCCGACTGGGGGAAGGCGGACGGCTACTTCAAGACGAGCAGCGACGCGGAAAACTTCTACCGCGACCTCGCCTGGCTCTGCGTCCATCAGCACGGCGCCTTCAATTCACCCGTCTGGTTCAACGTCGGCCTGTACCACCAGTACGGCGTCAAGGGAGCGCCTTGCAACTGGCGGTGGGACGAGGCGAAGCGCGACGTGGTGATGCCGGACAACCCCTACGAATACCCCCAGGGGAGCGCCTGCTTCATCCAGAGCGTCAAGGACAACATGGAAGACATCATGGACCTCGCCCGCAGCGAGGCGATGCTCTTCAAGTTCGGCTCCGGCACCGGCACCGATCTGTCGACGCTGCGGAGCCAGCGGGAGAAGCTCGCCGGCGGCGGCAAGCCCTCGGGCCCGCTGTCGTTCATGCGGGTCTACGACCAGGTCGCGGCGGTGGTGAAGAGCGGCGGCAAGACCCGCCGGGCCGCGAAGATGCAGTCGCTCAAGGTGACGCATCCGGACATCATGGAGTTCATTGAGTGCAAGTCGAAGGAGGAGAAGAAGGCCCGGATTCTCATCGAGAAGGGGGGCTACGACGCCAACTTCAACGGCGAGGCCTACAGCTCGATCCTGTTCCAAAACGCGAACCTCTCCGTGCGTGTCACCGACGACTTCATGGAGGCCGCGGAGCGGGACGACACCTGGACCACCCGCTGGGTCACGGACGCGGCGAAGGCCGGGCCTGCCTACAAGGCCCGCGAGGTGATGAACCGGATGGCCGAGTGTGCCTGGCAGTGCGGTGATCCGGGCGTGCAGTACGACACGACGATCAACCGCTGGCACACCTGCCCCAACTCGGGGCGGATCAACGCCTCCAATCCGTGCTCGGAGTACATGTTCCTCGACGACACGGCCTGCAATCTGGCGAGCATCAACCTGATGAAGTTCCGCCGGCCGGACGGCAGCTTCGACGTCGAACGGTTCGCGGCGGCCTGTCGGATCTTCTTCGTCGCCCAGGAGATCCTCGTCGACCACGCCAGCTACCCGACGCCCCGGATCGCCCGCAACAGCCACCTCTTCCGGCCGCTGGGGCTGGGCTATTCGAACCTCGGCAGCCTGCTGATGGCCGACGGCCTGGCCTACGACAGCGATGCCGGCCGCGGGCTGTGCGGTGCGTTGACGGCGATCCTCCACGGAGCGGCCAACCGCACCAGCGCCGAGCTCGCCGCGGCCGTCGGACCGTTCGAGGGCTTCGCGGCCAACCGGGATCCGATGCTGGGCGTGATGCAGATGCATCGCACCGCCGTCGAGAAGATCGACCCGGCCTGCCCGAAGTATCTGCACGACGCGGCCCGGCGGATTTGGGACGACGTTCTGGAGCACGGCCGGCGGCACGGCTACCGCAATGCCCAGGCCACGGTCCTCGCCCCCACCGGCACGATCTCCTTCCTCATGGACTGCGACACGACGGGCATCGAGCCTGACATCGCACTCGTGAAATACAAGCAGCTCGCCGGTGGCGGGATGCTCAAGATCGTCAATCAGACCGTGCCGCTCGCCCTGCGGACGCTCGGCTACGACGAGCCGGCGGTCGAGGGAATCCTGGCCTTCATCGACAAGAACGACACCATCGAAGGTGCGCCGGGGCTCAAGGATGCCCACCTCGCGGTCTTCGACTGTGCCTTCAAGCCGCGTCTCGGCCAGCGGAGCATCGCCTGGCAGGCGCACGTGAAGATGATGGCGGCTGCGCAGCCCTTCATCTCGGGGGCGATCTCGAAGACGGTCAACATGCCGCGGGAGACCACGCCCGCCGACATCGCCGGGGCCTACACGGAGGGCTGGCGGATGGGCCTCAAGGCGCTGGCCATCTACCGCGACGGATCGAAGGAGAGCCAGCCGCTCAACACCGGCACCGAGGCCGACAAGTCGGCTGCGAAGGTGACGGCGGCGCCGCGGCGGGAGCGGCTCCCCGACACGCGGCGCAGCGTGACCCACAAGTTCAACGTGGGCGGCCACGAGGGCTACATCACCGTCGGCCTCTACGACGACGGCCGCCCCGGTGAGCTGTTCATCACGATGGCCAAGGAAGGCAGCACCATCGGCGGCCTGATGGACGCCTTCGGCACCGCGGTGTCGATGAGCCTGCAGTACGGCGTGCCGCTGGAGGTGTACGTGAAGAAGTTCTCGCACACCCGGTTCGAGCCGTGGGGCTACACGAAGAATCCCGACATCCCGGTGGCCAAGAGCCTCGTCGACTATCTCTTCCGCTGGATGGGCACCGAGTTCATCCCCGGCTATCGCGAGGCGAACAGGCCCGGTGGGTACGGCGGCGGCGGGGAGGCCGCCGCGGGGGACGACGCGGAAACGGAGCGCAAGCCCGCCGCCACGACGGCGAGCGGGCTGGCCGATGGGCAGGGAAAAGCCCGCACGAACGGTGAGCAGACGACGAGCCGCGGCCGGCATCCCGGGTCCAATGGACACGCGACCGCCCCGGCAGCCGCCCCCGCGACGAAGCCGGCCGGGCGGCCGGCGGGTGCGGGCTCGGCGGCGTTGCCCGCCTCGGCCGCGCTCTTGGAGCGGGCCGGCCTCAAGATGGCCGTCGATCCCCATGCCAGCCCGGCCGACCGGCAGAGCCAGTTTGCCAAGTTCCAGATCGACGCTCCCGCCTGCGACAACTGCGGGTCGATCACGGTCCGCAACGGCAACTGCTACCTCTGCCACAACTGCGGCAACAGCATGGGCTGTTCCTGAGCGGGCCTTCCGTCTCACCGCCGGACCGGTCAGCCGTACCGCTGGCCGGTCCGGTTGTGCGGGTGTGTGCTCCGCGGCTGAAGGCGGCGGGCGGGACGGGCCGAAGTCACGAGCATCGACTTCGACCTGTCACCGCATTCCGTCGGAGGTGCCAAACCCTTTGCGTTGAGCCGGATCCCCTGAAAGCTCTCGTGCCTTCGGGCGCGGCAGCCCGATCCGCTTCATTCTCGCAGTGCTCTACCCCGTTCGCAGGCGGTTGACAGGATCGATCACGGAAGGGCCGTGGTGTCGCACGACACCGCGGCCCTTTTCGCTTTCCGCCGGCCGGTTTGCGGGGAGGCGGGACGGGAATTACATTCCTTTGAGTCGACTCGCGTCCGCGACGTTCGTGCTGACGCCTGTCCCACGGCCGTCATCCCCCACGCCTTCCTTCCGCGAGGTATCCCGTGCGCCGCTGCCTGCACGCGTTTCTGGTCGCAGTCCTGACGCTCTCGTTCTCGATCGACACGGCAAAGGCCTGCTGGTACCTGCGGCACGGTCGCGTGTCAGCCGCACCGCGGCGCGGCTGCCACCCCGCGAACGTGCCCGCCTGCAGTCCCGCACCGGCCTGTCGTCCCGCACCGGTCGAGCCGATCGTGCTGCGGGCGACGGCCTGCGGTTGCGACGGAGAGCTGACGGCCCTCCCGGTCGGCGTCGTCTACGAGGAGATCGCCTGCGGCCCCGCGGTCGCGTGCTGCGGCGACGCCGGCGGGACGGTTGAAGAAGAAGTGGTTTTGCAGCGGCCGGCGACCGCCGCGCCGGCGCCCGCGGTCGCGGCACCGACGCCGAGCGTCACCGTGCCGGTGCCCTCCGTCGTCGTGCCCGCGCCGGCATTCGCCGTCCCCACGCCGACCGTCGCCCCGCCCACGCCGGCGCCAGCCCGGACGGAATCGGCCGCCGAGCCACGACTGCCTGCGGTTGCGCAGCCGGAGCCGACCGCAGTCGCGCCGCTGACGGTGACACCACAGCCGGCCGTTGCCCCGACACCGGCTCCGGTCCCCGACCTGCAGCCCGTGACGCCCGTGGCAGGCTCCGAGCCGGTGATCCCGGCCCCGGCTGCTGAGGCCAAGCCGATCGAGGCCAAGCCCGCCGACCCGTTCGCCGGGGAAGAGCCGCTGCCTGTCGAGGAAGAGAAGCCCGCCGTGCAACCGGTCGCCGATCCCTTCGCCGAATCGGTCCCGGAAGTGAAGCCGTCGCCGAGTGAAAACCCGGTGCCTGAAAAGCAGCCGACGCCCGAGCCCAAGCCGGCACCCTCGATCGAAGTCGACCCGATCGAACCCGAGCCGGTTCCGGGGAAAGATCCCGTTCCCGCGCCCGCATCGCCGGCCGAGGAACCGCTGACTCCGGATCCGGTCCCGCAGCCTCCGACTCCCGCACCTGTTCCTCAGCCTCCCGCGCCGGTCCCGCAGCCTCCGGTCCAGCCGGCCGAGGAAAACCTGTTCGACGCTCCGGCGACACCGGCTGCCCCGCCTGCCAAGCAGTCGTCCGAACAGCCGAAGCCGGCCGATCCCCAGCCCGAGCCGGCGTCGGAGACCGCGTCTAAATCTGATTCCGAGCCGGAGGCCGAGCCAGCTCCCTATGCCACGGACGATGATCAACAGGCATCCCAGCCGAAGCCGGCCGAAGAAGCGGCGCCGCAGTCGAACACGCCGCCCGACGGGGATGCCCTCCTCCCGGCCGATGGCCCGGTGCCCGAAGCACCGGCTGTCGAGAAGCCCAGGCAGCCCGCGAAGGAACCGGCGCCGGAGCAGCAGCCGGTCGATCCGTTCAGCAGCAGCGAGCCGCTGCGACGCTGGATCGACGACACCGGTCGGCACGCCGTCGTCGGCCGCTTCGTGGCCGCCGGTGCCGCCGGGGTCTCGATCCTCTCGCCGGATGGACGCAGCTTCGTCGTCCGTGCCGAGCGGCTCAGTCCCCTCGACCGCGACTATGCGGCCGACGCGGCTGCCCGCCAACTGGCCGCGAAGCGGACCGCATCGCCCGACGCCACGGCCGGCCTCTGAATCGGCGGCCGGTTCGAGCGGACTGTCCCGACCCTGGCGATCGCGACCCTGGCGATCGCGGTCCTGGCGATCGCGGCCCTCGTGCCCTGGTTCTCCGCGGCGGTCCACGCACAGAGCCGAGCTCCGTCAGGCCGGCGGCCGCGGTCACTTGTCGTCGAGCACGGCCACGGTCGCGAACGCCTTCCCCTCGAGCATCTCCAGCGACGCCCCGCCTCCGGTGGAGACATGGCTCACCTTCTCGGCGTAGCCGAGCTGCTCCACGGCCGCCGCCGAATCGCCGCCACCAATGATCGTGATCGCGCCCCGGGCGGTCGCCTCGGCCACCGCCGCGGCCACGACCTTCGTGCCCTCGTCGAAGGGGGGCATCTCGAACACGCCCATCGGCCCGTTCCAGACCACCGTGCTGGCCGAGCGGATGATGTCGGCGTAGGCACGGGCCGTCTCCGGGCCGATGTCGAGCCCCTCGAAGCCGTCCGGAATCGCACCCGCCTTCACCACCTGACGGGCCGCCGTGGCGGAGAAGTCCGCCGCGCAGTGGGTGTCGCGCGGCAGCACGAGCCGGCTGCCGCCCCGGGCCACGAGGTCGCGGGCCAGGTCGAGCTTGTCCTGCTCGACGAGCGACTTTCCCGTCTTGCCCCCCTGGGCCAGCGAGAACGTGTAGGCCATCGCGCCGCCGATCAGCACGTGGTCGCAGATCGAGAGCAGGTTCTCGATGACGGCGATCTTGTCCGACACCTTCTTGCCGCCGAGGATCGCCACGAAGGGCCGCTTCGGCTTCGCGATGGCGTCGGCGAGGTACTTGATCTCCTTCTCGACGAGGAAGCCGGAGACGGCCGGCTTGCCGACCGCCTTCATGGCGACCGGCACCGCGTGCATGCTCGCCTCGGTGCGATGGCAGGTGCCGAAGGCGTCGTTGACGTAGGCGTCGGCGAGCGCGGCGAGGCCGTCGACGTAGGCCGTGTCGTCCCCCTTCTTCTCCCCCTTGTTGAACCGCACGTTCTCCAGCACGAGCACGCCGCCGGCGGGGAGCGCCCGGGCCTTGGCATGGGAGTCGGCGCCGCCGGTGTCGGCGGCGAGCGTCACCGGCCGGCCGAGCAGTTCGCCCAGACGCCGGGCCACCGGGGCCAGGGAAAACTCCGGCTCGACCCCCTTGCCGGCCGGCCGGCCGAGGTGCGACATGAGCACGGCCCTGCCCCCCCGGTCGACGATCGAGCGGATCGTGGGGAGCGCCATCCGGATCCGTCGATCGTCGGTGATCGCCCCGCCGTCGTCCTGCGGGACGTTGAAGTCGACCCGCACGAGGATCGTCTTGCCCTGGGGATCGATGTCGGCGACTGACTTCTTCGGCATGGCGCGAAACTCCGGAAGGACGGTGGGCGCCGCCACGTGGCGGCGGCGTCATTCGACCCGACGGCCCGCCGGGCTTCAACCGGGCACGGCCGCCTCGCCGGGCCGCCGCCGGTTCAGGGCTCGCCGCCGTAGTCGCTGAGCGCTCCGGGCCGCCACGAGACCCGCAGGGCGTTGACCACCGCGACCACGTCGATCGCCTCCTGGAGCAGCGCCCCGGCCGCCGGCGGCAGCCAGCCGGCCGCCGCGATCCCCATCCCCACGAGGCTCGCCGCCATGCCGCCGACGGCGCTTTGCAGGGCGATCGCCCGCAGCCGGCCGCCGATGTGAAACAGCTCGTCCACCCGTTCCAGCGCCGAGTCCATCACCACCGCGCCGGCGGCCTCGCTCGTCACGTCGCTGGCCGCCCCCATCGCGATGCCGACGGTCGCCGCGGCCAGGGCCGGGGCGTCGTTGATGCCGTCGCCGACGAACACGGTCGGCGCCTCGGCGGTGGCCGCCTCGACGATCGCCAATTTCCCTTCGGGGGGGATTCCCGCGTGCACCTCGCGGATGCCGACGAGGTCGGCCAGCCAACGGACCTCGGCCTCGCGATCGCCCGACACGAGCATCACCCGCGACAGCCGGTGCGCGGGGCGGAGATGGCCGACGAACGACTGGCCGTCGGCCCGCGGCGCGTCGCGGAACCGCAGCAGCGCGGCGGGGTCGTCGTCCACCACGACGACGCACTCGAGACCGCCGGCCATCGGCGGCAGCGCCGCGGCCGCCCCGTTCCCTGCGGCGGCGAGCTTCTGCCGGCTCGTGATCGCCACGCGGTGCGGACCGTCCCGGCCGTTGAGGCGGTGGACGATGCCGGTCAGCCCCTGACCGGGCTTCTCCGCGAGGGCCTCGACCTCGCAGACCCGGATCGACCGCTCGGCCGCCGCCGCGACGACCGCCGCCGCGAGCGGATGCTTCGAGTAGCCCTCCAGGCTCGCCGCCAGCGCCAGCACGTCGGCCTCGGCGAGCCGGCCGACGAGCAGCACCTCGGTGAGTCGCGGGCTGCCGTAGGTGAGCGTCCCGGTCTTGTCGAAGATCGCGGTCCGGCAGGTGTCGAGCCGTTCGAGGATCGCCGGGTCGCGGATCACGATCCCGCGCTTCGCCGCCAGCGAGACGGCGCCGATGATCGCCACCGGGATCGCGATCAGGAGCGGGCAGGGGGTCGCGACCACGAGCACGGCCAGAAACCGGGTCGCGTCGCCGCTGGCGAACCAGGCCGCCGCCGCCACGGCCACCGCCAGCGGCGTGTAGAACGCCCCGAGCGTGTCGGCCAGCCGGCGCAGCCGCGGCCGCCGCTCGCCGCTCGCCGCGAGCACCTCCATGATCTTCGCGTAGCGGCTGTCGCCGGCGACCTTGTCGGTGCGGATCTCGAGCGCCGCCTCGCCGTTGATCGCGCCGGAGAGCACGGCCGACCCCGGCGCCTTCGCCATCCGGTAGGGCTCGCCGGTGAGGTAGCTCTCGTCCATCGACCCGCGTCCCTTGACCACGGTGCCGTCGACCGGGCAGATCTCGTGCGGCAGGACGACGATCTCATCGCCCACGGCGATCTCCGCGAGCCGCACGTCGCTCAAGCCGGCGGACGTCTTGCGGTGGGCGAGCGTCGGCATCCGCCTGGCGAGGGCGCGGAGCACGTCCCCGGCCCGGCTCACGGCCCGCGACTCGAGCGCCGCGCCGCCGGAGAGCATCAGCACCACCAGCGCGCCGGCGAGGTACTCGCCGAGGATCACGCTCGTGACGATCGAAAGCCCGGCGAGCAGGTCCGAACCGAACCGGCCGGTGACGAGCTTGGTCGCCAGGTCGACGACCAGCGGCAGGCCACCCGCGACGAGCACGGCGACGAGGGGCAGCTCGGCCCACGTCGGCACGCGGACCGGCAGCGACCGGCCGACGGCACCCAGCGACGCCGGGAGCCGCCCCCAGGGGGTGCCGAACCAGAGCAGGGCCCAGGCGGCGAGCCCGGCCACGGCCCCGACCGCGATCCACTCGTTCACCGGCCACTGGCGGGCGACCGGTTCATCGACTCGTGGCGTTTGGGAATGCATGGTCGCTCTCGGTTCGAGGAGACGCTGCCCGGGGAATGCCGTGCCGCGCGGGCCCCTGCTCTTCTGCTCAGGCTCCGCGCCGGCGGGTGAGCATGAACTCGTTCCCCTCGGTGTCGATGCACATCGCCAGGTGCGGCGGCTCGCCATTCTCCGGTTCCGGCTCGCGGGTCATCCCGCCCCCCGCCGCGACCACCTCCCGGCCGCCGACCAGGACGTCGGCCACTTGGAAACTGAGGCCGGTCCAGGTCCGCTTGCCCTCGCCGCCGGAATGGATTCCGATCACGGCCCCCTCGATGGCGACCTCGGCGATCACCGGGTTGCGCTTGAGGAGCCGGCCCCCGAACGTGTCGCACCAGAAACGCACGGCCCGGTCCATGTCGGCCGCCCAGATCACATACTTCACGCGCTCGACCTGCATGCTGGCTCCTCGGCGGACGGACACGTCGCGTCACTCGTCACGATCCAGACATCCTACCCGCTGCCGGGTGGCGGCGACCACGACGGTGGAGTAGGGTGACCGACCCTCGCCCGTGCCGGACCGCCGGCGGCATCGGCGGCGAGGCGGAGTCGATCGATGGCATATTCCTCCCTGCCGCTCGGCTATTGCACCAACGTCCATCCCTGCCGGACGGTGGCCGACGTCGTGCCGCTGCTCGACCGGTTCGCCGTGCCGATCCGCGACCGCTGCGGCTTCGAGATCGCGGTCGGGCTCTGGCTCCCGGCCACGGCAGCCGCAGAGGTCGCCGCGTCCCCGGCCGCGGTCGCCTCCCTCCGCGAGGCGCTCGTCGACCGCGGCCTCTCCTGTCACACGCTCAACGCCTTTCCGCATGGCGACTTCCACGGCATGCGGGTGAAGGAGAGCGTCTACCTGCCCGACTGGACCGACCCGCGCCGGCTCGACTACACGCTGACCTGCGGCCGGCTGCTCGCGGCAATCCTTCCCGCCGGGGCCGAGGGGAGCATCTCCACGCTGCCGCTCGGGTTCAAGGCCGCCGCGACGCGGCCGACGTTCGAGTCCGACGCGATCGCGTCCCTGCTCGCCTGCGGCCGCGGCCTGGCCGCGATCCAGTCCGAGACCGGCCGGCTCGTCCGGCTGGCGATCGAGCCGGAGCCGTTCTGTCTGCTGGAGACGACCGCCGAAACCGTGGCCTTCTTCGGCCGGCTCTTCGCCGCAGCGGCCGCGGCGGGTGTCGAGGATCTCGTCCGCCGGCACGTCGGCCTGTGCTACGACGTCTGCCATCAGGCGGTCGAGTTCGAGGATCCGGCGGCGGCGGTCGCCGGGCTCAGCGCTGCAGGAATCCGCATCAACAAGGTCCAGATCAGCTGCGCGATCGAGGTCGCCGACCCGCGCGACCCGGCCCAGCGCGAGGCCCTCGCGACCTACGTCGAGCCCCGTTACCTCCACCAGACGATGGCCCGTGCCGCCGACGGCTCGATCCTCCGCGCGGTCGATCTCACCGCCGACTTGGTGCGCGAACCATCGCCAGCGTGGCTCGCCGCACGCCCGTGGCGGATTCACTACCACGTCCCGGTCGATGCCGAGCGGCTCGGACCGCTGGGCACGACCCGCGCCGACCTGCGGGCCGCGATCCGCGCGATCGGCGGGCTCGCCGAGCCGCCGCACCTCGAGGTCGAGACCTACACCTGGCCGGTCATGACCGGCGGCCCGCAAGGCGTCGGGGCCGAAGACGCAGGCACGCCGATCGTCACCGGGATCGCGAACGAGCTCCGCGCCACCCGCGACCTGCTCGCGGCTCCGGCCGATCGGCGGTAGGCCCGCTGCGCCGCCTTCGCAGCCAGCCGAGGAAGGCGAGGCCGCCCACGGCCGGCAGGATCACGCCCGGCTCGGGCACCGCCTGAAACGTCGTCACGGCGACCTCGTCGGCGATCGCGGTCCCCATGCGGATGCCGTCGGTGGCGTCGAACCGCCAGTGGATGCCGAGATAGATGCGGCTGATCGCGTTCTCCCACTCGGGCGACGCCCAGTCGGGCGTGGTGCCGTCGATGTGCGTCGTGAAACTGGAGAACGCCCTCACGATGTCCCCCGGCGTGGTGCCGGTGTCCCAGATGCCGGGCAGGAGTTCGTCCGACGAGAGCTGGTAGGTCGCCGTGGAGCCCGTTATGGCGGCGAAACTGTTCGTGCCGTAGAAATTTTCCACGGTGCGGAACAGGGCCGCCCCCATCGTGGCATGCCCCGACGGCCAGGCCGGAAACGGCGGCGTGAAGTCGCTGGTGCCCGTCGTGTCGGGTACGCCCGGGGCGCCGAGCGGCCGCCAGGCGACGTCGCCGTCGGTGCCCGGGTTGCCGTCCTCGGCCCCGCGCTGGATCGCCGTCACCGGCCTCCAGAAGTCGTAATAAAACTTGGCGTCCCAGGCGGTGATCGCGGCGTCTGCCATCGCCACCGATGCCATGGCGAACAGCCGGGCGTTCTGCTCGGCGGTGTTCGTGCCGACCTGGTCGACGATCTCGCCGAGCGCCTGGTTGTAGAGCACCGGCGGCGGCCCGAGCGTGGGCCGGTCGTAGCCCCAGAAGACCCCGATTTCCGTCTGGTCTGCCGTCCGCGTCGTGCTGTCGATCGCACCGAGCGATTTCACCTCGTTGAAATAGGTCGCATAGGTCGGGCTGGCGAGGATCGCCGCGAGATCGTTGGTGGTTCCGCTCAGCGCCGGCACCTCCAGGCTGGGCAGCGTGCGGATCGCGGTCTTGCTCGCGATCGCGAACGGCGTCACCTGCCCCCAGGTCGGTCCCCAGGGCGTCTGCGGCGAATGGAACGGGTCGGGCGACCAATGACCGGCGGCCGGATTCACCGCATAGGAGCCCGTCGTGTGGGCAAGGTCCGCCGCCCGGGCGGAAATGTAGGCGTTGGCGACCGCGTCGCCGAGTGCGACGCCCGCCGTCTTCTCGGCGCCGTTCGCAATCGTCCCCATCCGTGCCGTGTAGGCGGCCTGCGTGGCGGCGGAACCGCTCGTCGAGCCGTTGTAGAGGGTCGTCAGCAGCCTGTAGGCCGCCTGGTTGACGGCGGCGTCACGGGTCACGTCACTGGTGATCGTGCCGCTGTAGAGAAACGGCTGGTGGGTCCGGTTGCGGGCCTGGTAGATGTCGTAGATGGCGCCGTTGGTCATCGCCATCGACCGTGTCGACCAGCCCGGGTTGGCCAATGGCGCGGGGCTCGTGCCGTCGAGCTGGATCACGCTGCGGAGCGTGGCGTTCCAGTCGGTGACGAGGTCGCCGGCCCGGGCGGGCCGCGGGGCCATGCCGGCGACGACGGTGGAAAAAAGAAGAACCACGACCAATACGCGGGTGGTCATCGGGCACCTCCAAGAATGGCTGGTGGGAATCGGGGCGGGAGGGGGAATGGCGGGGGGCCGCGATGCAAAAGCGTCGCGTCCGCTCACGAATCGCCCGCTGCCCGGCAAACTATTCCCGGCGCAGGTTCCGGCTCGGGAAAATTTCTTTGGCCGACCCATCTGCACCGGCCGGTACGGCCGGTGCGGCCCGGCCGTGCCGTCGCTGCGGCCCGCTGGACACGGCCGTTCACAGCGGGCTGGCACCGGCCCGGCGATCGGCCCGCCACGGGCATGCCGCCCGCGGTCTCGACCGGGGATCTCCGCCGGTCAGCGGTTGACGTGCACCACGGTCGCCGGCGGGAAGCCGTTGAAGTGCGTGCTGCTCGCCGCCGAGTAGGCGCCGATGTTCTCGCTGTAGAGATGGTCGCCGATCTCCAGGTCGGGCAGCTGCTCCGACAGGCTGATCGTGTCGAGCGCGTCGCAGGTCGGCCCGAAGACCGCGCAGAGCTTCGTCTTGCCCCGCTTGAAGCTCTTCATGTGGTAGGTGCAGTGGTCGAAGATCACGCCCGAGTAGGTGTGGTAGACGCCGTCGTCGACGTAATAGCAGGTCTTGTCGTTGCGAAACGCCTTGCCGATGATCTTGCTCACCGCGGAGCCGGCCGAGGCGACGAGGAACCGGCCCGGCTCGGCGAGGATCTCGATCGGCTCGGGAAACAGCCGGTCGATCTCGTGGTTGATCTTCCGGGCCAGGGCGGAGAACTTCGGCACCGAGGCGTCGTAGGCCGCCGGAAATCCGCCGCCGATGTCGAGGAGCCGGAGGTCGAAGCCCCGCGACTTGGCCTCGGCGAAGATGCCGGCGCAGAGATGCAGCGCCTGGATGTAGTTCTCGTGGTTCGTGCACTGGCTGCCGACGTGGAACGACAGCCCCTCGACCACGAGCTTGTGGTCGTGGGCGCAGCGGATCAGGTCGACCGCCTCGCCGGGCAGGGCGCCGAACTTGCTGGACAGCTCCACCATCGAGCCGGTGTTGGGGACCCGCAGCCGGAGACAGAGGCCGGCGTGCGGCGCGTGGGCGGCGATCTTCCGCACCTCCTCCTCGTTGTCGAACGTGACCAGCGGCTTGTAGCGGTCGAGCTCGCGCAGGGTCTCGACCGGCTTGATCGGGTTGGCGTAGATGATCTTGTCCCAGATGAAGTCCTGCCGCTCCTTGGCCGGGAGGTGGGCGATGTTGGCGTGGACGGTGCGAAACTCCTGGATGCTCGCCACGTCGAAGCTGCCGCCGAGTTCGTAGAAGGTCTGCACGATCGCCGGATCGGCGTTGACCTTCACGGCGTAGTAGATCTGGACCCGGGGAAAATGCCGGCGGAAGAGGGCGTAGTTGCGGCGCAGTTCGGCGTGGTCGACGACGAACAGCGGCGTGCCGTGCTTGCGGGCGAGGTCGAGGAGCGTCTTTTGGTTCATGGCCTGTGGGGGAGGAGGGCCTGTGGGGGAGGAGGGCCTGTGGGGGAGGAGGGCCTGTGGGGGAGGGGCGGGCGCGACGGGCCCGAGCCGGTCAGTCGCCGTCGGTGAGGAGAAAATTCTTGAACTGCCAGGGATCGGCCGGATCGACGGCGGGCCGGTTGTAGCCGTGGAAGGCGTTGGAGTAGTTCGCCAGCGGCGTCCAGTCGCTCCGCACGGAGATGAACTTCCCCAGGTAGGGGCGGGCGATGTCGAGGACGTAGTCGTGCGGCAGGTCGTCGGGGAGGACGACGCCCCGGGCCGGGTTCTCGATCAGCCACATCGTCGCCGCCACCACCGAAATCGCCACCTGCATCGTGGTCGCGTTCTGGTGGGGCACGAGCCGGCGCGACTCCTCGATCGACAGGTCGGTGCCGCACCACCACGACGTCAGCGGGTGCCCCATGACCAGTGCCCCGAGGATGTCGGCCCCGCTGGTGATCTCGTCGGTCATGATCCGCACCCGCGGCTGGAGCCGGTAGTCGTTGCCGCGGAGTTCCCAGAGGCTGGCGATGGCGGCGTCGCAGGGGCAGTAGGCGTAGTGCACGGTGGGCCGGTAGATCGTCCGCCCGTTGGGATCGCGGACGGAGAGCTTTTCGGTGATGCTGAAGGCCTCGCCGTGCCGGACCACCATGCCCACGATCGTGTGGTTCGGCACCCAGCTGGCGACCTGCGTGTTGATCCCCATCCGCGCCAGGCAGATCTGGCTCCGCGGGCCGTCGTCGTGCTCGTAGGCGAACGGGGGGAGTTCCTTCTCGTGCGTTCCCCAGCCCATCTCCGCGGTCGTCGTCCCCTCCTCGCGGAAGCCCTCCACGCTCCAGGTGTTGACGAACTCGTCCACCTCCTTGGGGCGGTCGGAGATCTGCGTGTCCCGCTCGCTGCAGTGGATCACCTTCACGCCGAGCTCGTGGGCAAGGTGGTTGAAGGCCTGCGACTTGGCATGCTGGGCGATCCGCTCGGCCTGCTCGCCGGCGAAGGCCCGCTCCTCCAGGCAGACGCGGGCGATGTCGAGCAGGGCGTGCTTGGTGAAGTGGCTGATCAGGCCCGGGTTGGCGCCGTGCTCGAGCACGGCCGTGGGGCCGGGCTCCCTCCAGCCGGCGATCATCCGCCGCAGCTTCATGTGCCGCCAGTAGAGCGTGAGGTGGGTCGGGTGCGCCCCCTTGGCGTGCTCGTAGGGATCCCAGAGCTCGACCGAGGTGTTCAGGTAGCGGACGCCGTGGTCGTGGCACCACTGCACGATCTCGCAGCAGTCGATGTTCCAGGCGAGGTCGATGAGGATGTCGCCGGGGCCGATGTGGCGGCCGAGGATCTCGGCGAGGTTGTCCGGCTCGACCTTGCCGCGAACGAAGTTCACGCCGCGTTCGATCCACGGCCGCAGCGCCTGCTCGTCGGGCTGAAACTCCAGGATCGTGACGTTGCCCGGCGCGACGCGGACGTGGTCGAGGAGGATGGGGAGCGTGCAGCGGGCGACGGCGCCGAAGCCGACGAACAGGATCCGGTTCTGAAACTGGAGCATCGCGGTCGTGGGCCTCGGGGAGCTGGTCGGGGTGTGGGGGCGCGGGGCCCAGGAGCACGGCATGGACCGGGCAGGATGTTGTTTACGCGAAATGGCCGGGTTTGTTCAACCGCGGCGGCGGCGCCAACGCGTGGCGGCGCAAGCGTCCCGCGCCCGGCGCCCGTTCACCGCACGCGCACCGGCACGCCGTCGGCCACCCGGTCGCTCGGGTAGGCGATCACCGACTCGCCGCCGGCGAGCCCCTCGAGCACCTCCGCCTCCCGTTCGGCGCGCCGCCCGGTCCGCACCGGCACCAGCCGGGCCCGGTTGCCCGCCACGACGAACACCGCCTCCTCCCGGCCGTGGCGAAACAGGGCGGCCAGCGGCACGCGGACCGCGTCGGCGAGTTCGTCGACGGTGATCGCCGCCTCGACGCGGAAATCGTCCCCCAGCGTCGGCCGCTCCTCGGGCGGGCTTTCGAAGTCGACGATCACGTTCACGCGTTGCTCCTCGACCCCCAGCGGCGACACCTTCGTGAAGCCGCGCGGCTCCACGAGCCGCACGCGGCCGGCCAGCGGCCGATCGCCCCCCCAGGCCGTGATCTCGCAGCGGTTCCCCGTGGCCACCCGGGCGGCGTCCTCCGAGACGAGGTCGATCACGACCTCCAGGTCGGTCGGTTCGCCGACGACCGCGATCGGCGTCCCCGGGCCCACGACCGTGGCGCTCTCGTTGACGACCCGCAGCACGCGGCCGCGCACCGGGGAGCGGATCTCCATCCGCCAGTCCTCGGGCCGCCCCTGCCCGGTCGGCGGCCGGGTGCGCAGGAGCGCCGCCTCGGCCAGCGCCAGTTCGTACTGCGCGATCTGCACCCGTTCCGCCGCCGCCTTCTCGTCCTCGACGGCCGTCTTCCAGGCCCGCTCGGCGGCGTCGAGTTGTTCGTGGGTCATCGCCTTGCTCGGGGCCAGGTCCCGGGCCCTGTCCAGGTCGGCCCGCGTGTATTCGACGGCCACGCGGGCCCGGGCGAGGAGCGGCTCGGCCCTGCGCCGGGCCGCCCGGGTCGCCTCGACGCGGGCCAGCGCCTCCGCCTCGGCCCGCGGATCGAGGAGCGCGGGATCGGTCGGCTCGATCACCGTGATCGGCGTCTCGCCGGCCACGACCGGGTCGCCGGCGTGGAGTTCGACGCGGCTCATCCGACCGGCGAGCGGCGCGGAGACGACATACCGCTCCTTGATCCGCGTCACGCCGTCGTCGGCCACGCGGACGGCGAGCGGCCCGCGGGTCACAAGCCGCACCTCGACCGGCACCCGCTCCGGCAGCAGGGCCCAGGCCGCGGCCGCCGCCAGCGCGGCGATCACGGCGACCGCCGGCAGCCGGGATGCGATCGAGCGGCCCGTCATGATCAATCCCTCGCCTTCAGCACCGCCACGAGATCAAGCCGATCGAGCTGCCGCCTGACGACCACGGCGGCCGCGGCCGCCGCCACGAGGAGCGTGCCGGCGGCGACGGCGTAGGTCCGCGGGTGAACCCGCGCCGGCACGCGAAACAATTCCGTATCGTAGCCCCAGGTCGTGACGACCACGAACCCGGCCCCGAGCAGGAGCCCGGGGGGCAGGGCGGCGAGCGTCACGAGCGCCTGCTCCCCGAGGAGGATGGCCGCCACCTCGCGGCGGGTGTAGCCGAGGACCCGCAGGCTGGCGAGGTCGCGCGACCGCTCGATGACGCTCTGCCGAGCCGTCGTGGCAACGACGCCGCAGGCGATCACCGCCGCGAACAGGGCGTTCACCGTCCGCATCCGCAGGAGCGTCCGCGCGATCGTCTCGCGAAACGTCCGCAGCTGCACGTCGCGGGCGACGACGCCGGCCACCTGCGGCGTCTCGGCGAGCGTCCGGTCGAGGGCGGCGGCCCGGGCTGCGTCGACGGCGAGAAACGCCCCCGACACCGTGCCCGCCTCGCCGAGCAGGCCGCGCAGCGCGTCGATGTGCAGGTAGGCGGCGGTGCCGACCATGTCGTCGATCGTGGCCACGATCGGCAGGCTGACACGCGGCCGCCGTCCCTCCAGCACGTCCACCTCGATGGCGTCGCCGAGCCGGGCCCCGAGCAGGTCGGCGAGCTTCGCGCTGACGACCAATCCCTCGCGGCGCACGTCGTGGACGCGGCCGTGGCGGTCGACGAGCCGCAGCAGTTCCCCGTCCGGGGCGAGGGCCATGATCTCCTGGCGGCGTTCGCGCGGGCCGAACCGCAGCGTCGCGGCCACCGCCCGGAAGGGCTCCACTCGGCGCACGCCCGGGAGCCGGCCGAAGGCGGCGACGGCCCCGGGCCCGGCCGGCTCGACGAGCGTGACGGAGCGGTCGAACCGCTGCACCTCGGTGAACTGGAAGTCGCCCAGGTCGCTCACGGCATCCCCGACGAACATTCCCAGCACCATCACGGCCGCGCCGAGCGCCAGGCCGAGGATCGACAGCCCGGTGACCAGCGGCCGCCGTTCCAGGTGCCGCAGCGTCATCCGCGCCGCCGGCGAGAGGAACCGCGCAAGCCCGAGCCGTTCGCCGACGGAGGGGCGGTAGCGGGCCGGCGGCTCCGGCTGCATGGCCGCGGCCGGGTGGACCCGCACGGCCCGGGCCACGGCCCTGGCCACGCCCGCCAGGGCCGCCGTCGCCGCCACCGCCAGCGACCAGCCGACCGCCGCCGGGTCGAGGCGGAAGGCGAGCAGCGGGAAGCGGAAGAACCGGCCGTACATCTCCGTCAGTTCGATCCCCAGCCACCAGCCGAGCGCGACGCCGAGCACGCCCCCGGCGGCGAGCACGACGACCGCCAGTTTCGCGTAGTGCATCCCGATCCGATCGGCGGGATAGCCGAAGGCGGTGAGCGTGGCGATCTGCTCGCGCTGCGTCCCCACGAGCCGGGAGACGACCAGGTGCATGAGGATCGCCGTCACGGCGAGGAACACGACCGGGGCGACGCGGCCCATGTTCTGGAGTTCGCGGAGTTCGTTCGTCAGGTAGCGATGCGAGGGCTGGACGTCGCGTTCGAAGCCGCCGCGGCCGCCGTAGCGGTCGAGCCGGCGGTCGAGTTCGCGGCACACGTCCCGCGGCGACGCGTCCGGGGCGAGCGTCACGAGCACGTCGTTGAAGGCGTCCTCCATGTCGAAGGCCGCCGCCAGGCCGCGCCGGTCCATCCAGAAGACGCCGAACGACCGGTCGTCGGGAAACAGCCCGCCGGGCCCGATCGTGTAGACGTATTCCGGCGACGTGCCCACGCCGACGATGTCGAGCCGTGTCAGCCGGCCGTTGAGCACGGCGAACACCCGGTCGCCGGACGTCAGCCGGTGGGCCGCGGCGAATCCGGCGCCGACGACCGCCTCGTCGCGCCGGGCGGGGTCGGGAAGCCGGCCGCGGAGGATGTGGAGCCGGTTGAGGCCCCCGCCCGCGGCGGCCGTGGCCCGCTCGGGGAGCGAGATGAGCCGGCCGACCGCGGGCACGGCGCCGGTCTCGAGGTGCCGGCCGGCGGCATCGCGGGAGAGGTCGAGCGTGACGTCGGCGACGACGCGGGTCTCGACGTCGGCGACGCCGGGGATCGTGCGCAGGCTGCGGCCGACCACGTCCGGTGCCCGTTCGAGCCGCAAAAACAGGTCGGCGAACCGGGCCTCGGTGTAATACGTCCGCTGCGTGCGGGCGAGCGAGTCGAGCATGCTCCAGGCCATGACGAGCACGGCCACGCCACAGGCCATGACCAGCGCCACGGCGGCGAGCTGCGGCCCGAGCCGGACGGCGTCGCGAAGCAGTTTGCGGTCGAGGGCTGGGGGCCGCAGCGGTACCGCAGCCGCGGCCATGAAACTGGTCCTGGCCCCGGCTCCGCCCGTCGTCCCGGCTCCGGCCGTGGTCCCGGCTCCGCGGTTTTCGGCGTGGTTATCGGCGTTGGCGGGCATGGTTCGGGCGATCAGGACGATCGGATGGTGCGGCGACTCACGTGTGGGCGAATGGACGGAGTCGGGCGAGCGTTCGGGCGTGCGTCACGGCTTTCATGTGGCGGCTCCCATGCGGCTGCTCCCAGGCCGGCTACCAGTGCAGCTGCTCGGGGGGCGTGCGCGTGGCGTTGACCCGCTCGTCGCAGATCCGGCCGTCCGACATGAAGAGCACGCGGTCGGCCATGGCGGCGATCCCGGCGTTGTGGGTGATGAGCACGGTGGTGGCCCCGAGTTCGGCGGTCACGCGGGCGAGCGCGGCGAGCACGACCACGCCGGTGGCGGCGTCGAGCGCCCCGGTCGGCTCGTCGCAGAGCAGCACCTCGGGCCGCTTCACGATCGCCCGCGCCACGGCCACCCGCTGCTGCTCGCCGCCGGAGAGCTGGGCGGGAAAGTGGTCGGCCCGGTCGGCGAGTCCGACGAGGGCGAGCGCCCGCGCCGCGGGCATCGGCGCCCGGGCGATCTCGGCGACCACTGCCACGTTCTCGAGCGCGGTGAGCGCCGGCAGCAGGTTGTAAAACTGAAACACGAAGCCGACGTGGTCGCGCCGGTAGGCGGTCCGCCGGGCGTCGTCGGCCGTGGCGAGATCGTGGTCGTGAAACCGCACGCTGCCGGCCGTCGGCGCATCCAGCGCCCCGAGGATGTTGAGCAGCGTCGACTTGCCGCTGCCGGACGGCCCGAGGAGGACGACGAATTCTCCGGCGGCGATGTCGAGATCGACGCCGCGGAGCGCCGCGACTTCCACCTCTCCCATCCGGTAGACGCGGGTCAGGCCGCGGGCGGTGAAGGCGGGAACGGGCATCGGCGCCACCATTTCAAGTTCGAAAGGCGGTCGCAATTGTACGCGGTGCGGGCAGGAAAAAGGCTCCCGAAAAGGCCCGGAGAAAATCCCGAAAAAACCGGGAAAAGCCCTGCCAAACGGCTGCAATCATCTCCTCCCCACGGGCCCCGTCGTGCGGCCGACACCGGTCCCCGCGCCCGCGGTCTGCGCTGGCGCATTGGCTGGTGCATCGGCTGTCTCGCTCCATTACACTTGGGTGCGGGGGTGGCAGACAGCAGACAGCGGGTCGGGTCTGCCGCGGGATGCGACGATTGCTGGCCGGGGGAGGCATCGGCGGGGTCGCCGATCGGCCGCAGGCGGTCAACGACGGAGACCGGGGGGAGCATGGCCGTCACCATCCACGACGTCGCGCGAGCCGCTGGCGTGTCTCCCGGCACGGCGAGCCGCGCGCTCCGCGGTCATCCGCAGGTGAGCGCCGCCTGCATCGCGCGGGTGCGCGCCGCTGCGATTCAAATCGGCTACAAGGCGCTTCGCGATCGTTCCGGTCGTGCCCGTCCCGAGCCGCTCGCCGGTCGGCGGATCGGCATCGCCGTGATCGGCACCGACCGCACGGCGGCAAGCGTGCCGTGTGTCGCCGAAGCTGTCGCCGGCGCCGAGGCCGCGTTGCTCCAGGCCGGCGCGGAGCCCTTGCTCGTGCGGGCATTCAACCCGGCGGAGCCGCCGAAGCTGCTGCGCCGCATCAAACTCGACGGCGTCCTCGCGCAAGTCTCGCTGCGCGCGGGCGTGATGGCCGCGGTGGGTTCGCGCGTCGAGCCGTTCTTCCGCGACACGCCGCTGGTCTGGATGCTCGGCCGGCCGGCGGGCGCCGCCGGCGACGCGGTCGATGCCGACGACCAGCGGGCCGGCGAACTCGCGGCCCGGGCGGTGCTCGATCAGGGGCATCGCCACGTGGCGATCGTGAACCCGTCGATCGACCATCTCCTCCACGCGGTCCGCAGCCGGGCGTTTCGCGAGGCGATCGAGTCGGCCGGGGGCCGGGTGGAGGAGTTCCCGCCCCCGCCGGACCGCACTCCGTCGTCGGCGCAGGAAGTCAAGGACGTGGCCCAGGTGCAGCCGCTCGTGGACGAGGCGACGACGGCCCTACGCCGCCGGAAAGCCCGCGGGCCGGCGGCCGGCCCGACGCTGCTGTTCTGCCCGGCCGACGGCGTCGCCTCGCTCGTCTACCAGGCCCTCGCGGCCCGCGGCCTGTCGGCGGGCCGCGACATCTCGGTGGTCACCTGCACCCACGACCGCGGCCCGGTGGCCGACCTGCGGCCGAGCCTGGCCGCGGTTGACATTCACCCCAAACGGGTGGGGATGATGGCCGTCTCGCAGTTGGGCCGGCGAATCAGGGGGGATTTTGCCGGTGCGGCCGTGCGGATCGGCATCGCGCCGACGTTCGTTTCGGGCGGGTCGCTGGAGCGTTGCCGAGCCGACCGGAGGGCCTCCCGATGACCGCTCCCACACCCAGTGCCGCCGCGGACCGCCACGCGAGCTTTTTCAAACCGATAAACGCGGAGAACACGGGAAACACAGCCCCTTGCGCCGCCGGACAACGCCCGAGGCCGTTGTTCCGGTGCGGGGCGCAAAAAATTCCCCTATTTGCGCAAGATTTGGTTGTTGTAGTCCGAAATTTTTGCTATTCTGCGACAGTTGGGGGTTTTGGTTTTCCAAGCGGTTTTCCTGCACCATGATCGTTCGCTCGACTGGTCACTTTTCTTCGTCCCGGACAGTTTTTGGGGGTGCCATGAACGGTGAAATTCTGACTCATCTGGCCGCTGACCATCGCGGCGCCGCGAGTCGATCGACGTCGGCTCGCCTGAGCGCTGACAGCGGTTCGCGGCGGCCCGCTGCCGTGCATCGTGCCGGCGTGGCGCTCTTGGCGGTCGTCTCCGCGATTTGCAACGCGGTGCCGGCGGCGCGTGCGGCAGACTTCACCTGGATCGGAACATCCCCCACCGGTACGGCTTGGTCAACCGCCGGAAACTGGATGAGCCTTAGCGGATCTCCCTCGCTGTCGGTTCCCGGAGTCAACGACGTTGCCTACTTCTCCGGCACGTTCGCGGTGAACCCAAACGTCGGTACCACTGCCACACCTATTCAAGGGTTGGTTTTTTCTGGGTCAAATTGGCGTCTCACGGCACCAGCCGGCCTTCAAATCGGCAGTGCGGGCATCTCGCTAAAGACGAGCGGAAACACCGTGACGACGGCTACCTTTGGCGTGACGGGCCTCGGGGCCAGCGGCACGCTCACCGCGAGTCAGACATGGAATATTGGTGACGGTGTGGCCAACGGAGGAACCGCGGCTATTTTGACGTTGAATAGGCAGATACAGGCCGCCACTGCTACGCCAAACATTGATCTTCGAATTACTGGCGGTGGGCTGGTCTTGGTGATGGACGGACTTAACAACACCCCTCTGGTCAACATTGGATCGGGCACATTTACTATCGATGGAAACTCAGCGTTTGGCTCAGGTAACAATTCAAATTCTCAAACACGTCCTCTGTTCGGTTCGTCGTCGCGTGTCAACATTGCAAGTGGTATTGTAGTGAACCAAACGAGCGGCAATCTCGCTGCTTCGGGAACGATTCGGGTAGCCGCAGGGGGCGCTTACATCGGTCGGAGTGGTAACACGGCGTCTGTCAATCTCACCAACAACACGAACGTGCTACTGACGGGCGGTTATTTCACTCTTTCCGGGGCTTCCGGCACGCAAACTCTCACCTCCGTAACTGCCGACGGAGGAAATTCGCTGTTCGGCTATGGAAGTGCCGGCCTCTCTATTTCCATCTCCGACCTTGTGCGAAGCAACCGAGGCACCTTGATCCTCACTGGCACGTCGCTAGTGACTGGTGCCGGAACGGGAACGATGGCTGTTACGAATATCAATGGAGCGTCAGCAGCTGGTGCTCTTGTCGGCGGCGGCGGCAACTCTGCGTCGACGACCCAGTCCATCCTTCCATGGGCGGTCGGCTCCGGCAGCACGCAGCCTAATATCACGTCTGGAACTACTTCTCTGGGTGACACGTTTGTCACTCATGACGGCACTGCACTACGTGTGCTGAGCGCCTCCAACTATGCAACGTCGTTGGGCGGGAATGCCACGGACAATGTGCGGATCAGTGCAAACACAACCGGTGCTGCTTCTGCCACGGTCAACTCGCTGCTGTTAGCTTCCTCTGCCGCGACGGGTTCGTTCGGCCTGGCTGGGAATGCTGGAGCGACGCTGACGATTACCAGCGGTGCCTTGATGTTCAGCGGTACTGGTTACGCCACTTCCAACCAGACCCGAGTGAACACGGGAACGATCAGCGGCTTTGACAGCCTCGTTTTCGGATCCGTTGGCACGCCCCGGGAGGCGATCATTACCGTCAACGCGCTGAATAACTCGATTTCGGGCTCGTCCGCGACCGTGGGTCAACTCCGGGTCTCATCGGCTATCACCACGGCTGACGGGTTGACAAAGGCTGGTGCGGGTCGGCTTATTCTGGCCGCTGCCAACAGTTATTCGGGAACGACGACGGTCAACAGCGGCGAGCTGGTGGTCGGTATCCAGGATGCGCTTCCGGTGGGAACCCAAGTTGTCCTCAACGGCGGCGTGGGGGTCCAGTCAGGCACGATTATGGGTTTGGGTGTTTTACCGGATCTTATCAGCACGACTACGAACCTTTCGAGTCGCGTCAACGTTGCCAATACGTTCCTCGACCTCAACGGCTTCAATCAGCGTATCGCTGGAATCACCGGCCCGTCTGGCAGTGCCGGCGGTGCGATCGGTATCGTCACCAATAACGGCGGGTCCGCCAGCGAACTGGAAGTCACGGGTAATTCCACGTTCGACGGCCAGTTGAGAAACGGTTCGAGCGCTCTCGCACTGCGGAAGTCCACCGGTGGCCTCTTCACGCTCACCGGCAGCAACAACTACACCGGTGCGACGACGATCACCGGCGGCACGCTGCAGATCGCCTCGACCGGTCGGATCAACAACACGAGCGGCGTCACGATCAACGGCGGTGAATTTCGCTACAACTCTGCCACTGCACTGAGCCAAGCGATCACGTTCAGCAGCGGCGTCCTGTCCGGCACCGGTGCAATCGGTGTTGCCGTCACGGTCGGCAGTGGCGATACCATCTCCCCGGGCAACTCGCCTGGCATTCAGCAGTACACGGCCGGGCTGACGATGGCCGTCGGCGGCGCTTATCTTTGGGAAACCAATGGATGGGTTGGCAGCACGGCAGGGAATCTGACAAATGGCTTCGACCAGTTGCAGGTGTCTGGCGGGGCGCTTGATATTGCGGCCGGTACGACCTCGGGGCAGCGGTTCACGATCTACGTGAGCGGTCTCACGTCGGGCAATGTGGCGGGAGCGGTTTCCGGCTTCAGCCCCGGGACGACGGGCACGTCTTTCATCATCGCCACGTCAGCATCGGGCATCACGAATTTCGACGCCGCGAAGTTCGATATCAACACGTCGCTCTTCACGAACAACAACACGATTCCCGGCGGGTACGGATTCACCATCTCGCAGAGCGGCAACAACCTGGTGCTGACCTACGGCAGCGTGGCAGTCGCTACGTCGACCTATTCGTTGAGCGGCTCGGCCAGCAATTCGGTCATCCGTGTCGGCGATTCGACGACGCTCACAGCGTCGATCGTCAACGCCGGCCCCAACTCGATTGCCTACAACGGGTTTACCCTCTCCGGTGCAAATGCCCTTTCGTCGACGACCGGCACGGTGTCTGCGGGCGGAACCAACTCGCCCACGGTGAGTTACACCGGCGTCACCACCGGCACGTTCACGTTCACCCCCGCCGTGACGACGGCCACCGACACCACCACGAACGTGGCGGCGATCGGCAGTGGCACGACGAGCGGAACTGTCACGGTGTATAACCCGGCGTCCTACAGTGCTCTGTCGGCACAGACGCTCGCGAACATTCGCGTCGGCGGCACGTTCTCGACCGGCACGCTGACGATCACGAACACCGGCACCGCGTCGGCGACCTTTCAGGAAGGTCTGTCGGCGGTCATTTCCGGCTCCAGCGGTGCTGCCACCGGGGCCGGTTCGGTGAACAACACCTTCAGCACGGGAAGCTTCACGTTCGGCCTCGGAGGCGGCGCCCAGCTCACGGCTGGCGTGCAGACCGGCTCGCTCACGTTCGGCTTCACGAGCACGGGTTCGACCAGCGGCGGTGCAACCGGCCTCTCGCCCCTCGCGCTGACCTCGGCAACCGTCGCCGTCACCGGCACGGTGTTCAACGCTGCCGCAGCCAGTGCGATCTCGGGCACCTACAACGTCGGCGTCGTCCTCACCGGCGGCACGCTGTCGCAGGGACTGTCGATCACGAACACGGCACCGAACGATGGCTTCTCCGAGAAGCTCAATGCGTCTTTCGGCTCGCTTACCGGCGTGACCACGACCGGCTCGATCAGCCTGCTCGCGGCCAGCAGCACCAGCTCGGCGATGTCCGTCTTCCTCAGCCAGTTGAGCGCCGGCAGCGGCACGGGTTCGGCGGTCGTCAACTTCCAGACCGACGGCCAGGGCACGAGCGGCCTGGCGGCGGAATCGCTCGCATCGCAGACGGTGACGCTCGTCGGCACGTTCCTCGACCCGGCCACGCCGAGCTTCACCCTGGGCGGCACGACGTCGCTGGTGCTCGACTTCGGCACCGTGAACCAGTACTCGAGCCCGGGCGATCTGGCCTTCGATATCTGGAACCTGGCGACCACTGCCGGGTTCACGGCTGACCTCGGCCTGACCTCGATCGTGTCTGGTACCGGAAACTCCGGCGTGTTCTCGTTCAGCCCGACTCTATCGGTGTTCAACAACCTCGCGTCGGGCACGTTCAACAGCTACCTGACGTCGCTGGACACGTCCACGACCGGCAGTTTCGAGAACACCTACACGCTGAACTTCGTCAGCCAGAGCGGCACCTCGAACCTGGGCGCACCGCAGAGCATGACGCTCACGTTGCGAGGCGTCATCGCCGTGCCGGAGCCGACGACTCTCGCCCTCATCGGCGTTGCTGCGGCGGCCGCGACGCTCTCCCTCCGCCGGCGGCGGTCGGCATCGTGACCGACAGAGCGGCGCGGCGGATGCGGAAGGCCATCGGTGGCCATCGCTGTCGTCTCGTGATGCCGTTGCTGTGGAACCCTCTGCTCCTCAGCATCGCTCGAGGCAGGAATCCACCGTCCTCCGGGAGGGTTTCACGGCACTGGCAACATGGCCTTGAAAACCAAGGCTGTCGCTGAAACCCGCTGACTCGGCCACCGGCGAAACCCTGCAAACGTCCCGGCCGAAACAGAAAACCGTCTTTTTTGCGAGAAATCTGGGTTGTTGCAGCAAAAAATATTTTCCCTATACTGTCGGGCTGTAGTTTTCAGGTCGGGCTACTGATCTTCAACAAATCTGTCCCCGCCTGCTGTCCCCGCCTGCTGTCCCCGCCTGCTGTCCCCGCCTGCTGTCCCCGCCTGCTGTCCCCGCCTGCTGTCCCCGCCTGGTCATTCACACTTTCCCTGCCATTGTCTTTGGAGACGCCATGAACGGTGCACTTCTGACTCATCTGCCCGCTGAACATCGCGGCGCCGCGAGTCGATCGACGTCGGCTCGCCTGAGCGCTGACAGCGGTTCGCGGCGGCCCGCTTCCGTGCATCGTGCTGGCGTGGCGATCTTGGCGGTCGTCTCCGCGATCTGCGGTTTGTCTCCGGCGGCCCATGGGCAGACACGAGTCACCTGGGATTCAACTACCACCAACTCCGCGTGGGCTACCGGCGGCAACTGGCTGGGCGGCTCCTCGCCAACGTCGACGCAGGTGGCTGTCTTCTCGGGATCTGCGGCTGTGAATCCTCTCTCCTCCGGAACCGGCAATTTGATCGCCGGCCTCATGTTCACAGGTACTGGTCCTGCCGCAAATGGCTGGGAGATAGGGTCGATCAATGTCGGCAGCAGCGGAATTCGCTTGACGGGTGCTGGATTGAATCTCGCTCGATTCAACACGGGAACAACTGTGATTTTGAGAGGCAGCCAAACGTGGATGATTGGGGATGGCATTCTTGCCGGGGGAACGAACAGTTTTTTGGTTATGAACTCGGCGGTCGGCCAGTCAATCGGCGGCACTGTTACTCCAATCACGCTCACGATTGACGGCGGCGGCGTGCTTACGACCGGCGGCCCAAATGACAGCGGGGCTCTCAATGTCGGCAGTGGCACTGTGGTTTTGCAGGGCAATACTTTCATCAATGCGACTTCGCCCACTAGCGGTCGGTCCATTTCAAACACTGCCTTATTGTTCGATGTCCGAAGCGGACTCGTGTTTACTGAAACCACTGCCAACAGAAACCTTACCGGCACATCTACCTTGCAAATCTCCGCGGGTGGAGCTTACGTGGGGTCGGTAGCAGGTTCGGGCCCTGCGCTTGCAAACGGCGCCAGCGTGACCCTGGCGGGAGGCTATTTCTCGGCGATTGGCAGTCCAACAACGACTGGCACTTTTGGGCGATTGGAAATCGGCGGTGGCGGTTCTCAATTCGGAGCCTCAAACACTGCTCGCGTTTTCGAAATTACCAGCGCTTCCAGGAACGGCCGCGGCACGCTAGATCTCACGGGATTCTCCATCGGTGCTGGCAACTCTGGAACCTGGACCGTTACGAGTTCGACCAATGCGTTTTCTGCGAGTCTTCTTGGTGGGTCTGGCACGATTTCGGGCACCTCGACTGAGACAAATATTGCGATTATCCCATGGGCCGTAGGTGGCACGAGTGGTCAAAACCAGGTGGCCACGCTGGGTAACGGATTCGTGACGTACGACAGCACGCAGGGATTGCGGCTCCTCCGTGCTGAGAATTACCTGACAAACTCAATCACGGGCACGGACAACAACGTGCGGTTCATGGGGGCCCAGACGTTCGTGGGCAGTGGCACTGCAAACGCCGTTTTGCTGTTGGCTCAATCAGCCTCCGGAACGGTCTCTTTGTTGGGCTCGGCGAACAACACGCTTCGGATAACGAGCGGTGCTCTCATGTTCAGTGGATCCGCTTACACGAATGCCAGCCAAACCCGTGTGAACAGCGGCACGGTCGGCGGTTTTGACGAAGTGATTTTCGGCACAACGGGGTCGCCTCGCGAGGCGATCATCACCGTCAACGCACTCAACGCGATGGCCTCCGGAACATGGTACACGGCCGGAGAGCTCACAATCACCTCGACGATCGCCACCGCCGACGGCCTGACCAAGAGTGGTGCGGGGGCGTTGGTGCTGTCTGCGCAGAACACGTACGGCGGTCCGACGACCGTCAACGCCGGTGAACTGAGGCTCGGCGCAGCTGACGCGCTACCCACCACCGGTGCGGTGACCTTGAACGGTGGCCAAGGTGTGGCGTCAGGTACGATTCTTGGCCAAGGCGTGACCACCTCCGTGAATACGGCCTCCCGTCTCAATGTCGCGCATACCTACCTCAATCTCAACGGATTCAATCAGAAGATCAGTGGTATCACAGGACTTTCCGGCAGTGCCGGCGGCGCCATCGGCATCGTCACTAACAACAAGTCGGCTACGACCGGTACGTTGGAGATTGCCGGCAGTTCCACGTTCGATGGCCAGTTGAACAACGGAAGCGGCATTCTCGCACTGCGGAAGTCCACCGGTGGCCTGTTCACGCTCACCGGCAGCAACAACTACACGGGTGCGACGACGATCACCGGCGGCACGCTGCAGATCGCCTCGACCGGTCGGATCAACAACACGAGCGGCGTCACGATCAACGGCGGCGAATTCCGCTACAACTCTGCCACTGCACTGAGCCAAGCGATCACGTTCAGCAGCGGCGTCCTGTCCGGCACCGGTGCAATCGGTGTTGCCGTGACGGTTGGTGGCAACAACACGATCTCCCCGGGCAACTCGCCTGGCATTCAGGAGTACACGGCCGGGCTGACGATGGACGTCGGCGGCGCTTATCTTTGGGAAACCAATGGATGGGTTGGCAGCACGGCAGGGAACCTGACAAATGGCTTCGACCAGTTGCAGGTGTCTGGCGGGGCGCTCAACATCACCTCTGGCACTGGTGCGGGACAGCAGTTCACGATCTACGTGAGCGGTCTGACGTCGGGCAATGTGGCGGGAGCGGTTTCCGGCTTCAGTCCCGGAATGACGGGCACGTCGTTCATCATTGCCACGTCCTCTTCAGGCATCACGGGGTTCGATGCCGCCAAGTTCAATATCAACACGTCGCTGTTCACGAGCAACAACACGATTCCCGGCGGGTACGGATTCACCATCTCGCAGGACGGCAACAACCTGGTGCTGACCTACGGCACGATGACCACGTCGACGTATTCGCTGAGTGCGACTGCCAGCAATGCGGCGATTCGCGTTGGCGGTTCGACGACCTTTACGGCGGGAATCCAAAATGCCGGCCCGAATTCGATCGCTTACACCGGTCTGAGCCTGACGCTTGGCAGCGGTGCCGCGACCAGCGGCACCGTGGTGGCGGGCGGGACGAACACGGGCAATTTCACATATACGGGCACCGTGGCGGGCGGCTACTCGTTCACCCCCGTTGTGACCTCAGCGACCGATACTAGTGTCAACGTGGGTGCAGTTGCGAGCGGAACGACGACGGGCTCCGTCACCGTCTACAATCCCGCCGCAGCCAACGCGATCTCGGGCACCTACAACGTCGGCGTCGTCCTCACCGGCGGCACGCTGTCGCAGGGACTGTCGATCACGAACACGGCACCGAACGACGGCTTCTCCGAGAAGCTCAATGCGTCCTTCGGCTCGCTTACCGGCGTGACCACGACCGGCTCGATCAGCCTTCTGGCTGCCAGCAGCACCAGCTCGGCGATGTCGGTCTTCCTCAGCCAGTTGAGCGCCGGCAGCGGCACGGGTTCGGCGGTCGTCAACTTCCAGACCGACGGCCAGGGCACGAGCGGCCTGGCGGCGGAATCGCTCGCATCGCAGACGGTGACGCTCGTCGGCACGTTCCTCGACCCGGCCACGCCGAGCTTCACCCTGGGCGGCACGACGTCGCTGGTGCTCGACTTCGGCACCGTGAACCAGTACACGAGCCCGGGCGATCTGGCCTTCGACATCTGGAACCTGGCGACCACTGCCGGGTTCACGGCTGACCTCGGCCTGACCTCGATCGTGTCCGGTACCGGAAACTCCGGCGTGTTCTCGTTCAGCCCGACTCTGTCGGCGTTCAACAACCTCGCGTCGGGCACGTTCAACAGCTACCTGACGTCGCTGAATACGTCCTCGACCGGCAGCTTCGAGAACACCTACACGCTGAACTTCGTCAGCCAGAGCGGCACCTCGAACCTGGGCGCACCGCAGAGCATGACGCTCACGTTGCGAGGCGTCATCGCCGTGCCGGAGCCGGCGACTCTCGCCCTCATCGGCGTTGCTGCGGCGGCCGCCACGCTCGCCCTCCGCCGGCGGCGGTCGGCATCGTGACCGACCTCCCGCCCGGCTCGCGGGCGGGAATCGAAGGGCCGGGCAGGAAGTGATGCCGTCATTCCAGTCGCTCCTGCTCGTCGGGATCGCGGGGGCGGTAGGAGTGGTGCTCAGGGCCGGGCTCACCGCCCTGACAGGGCGTATCTGCGGCACGGATTTGCCCTGGGGCACGCTCGCCGTGAACATGGTCGGGTGCTTCGCCTGCGGCCTGCTCTGGGGGCTGATCCATCACAGGCAGATCCTGCCGGCAAGCGCCGAGCCCGTGCTGTTCGCCGGCTTGCTCGGCGGGTTCACGACCTACTCGAGCTTCGCCCTCCAGGCCACCGAGATGCTCGCGTCTGGCCGGCTCATGGCCGCCGCGGCGTATGTCGGCGGCACGAACCTTCTCGGCCTCGCGGCTGTCTGGGCCGGCATGCGGCTCGGCGGCTGACACAGCGCCGGTGCACCGGCCGCAGGCCGGATGCCGGCCGCCGCGGCCTTCACGGGGCGGGCAGTTCCCACACCGACCGGAGCACGAGACCATGCTCGGTCATGCGGACGGTGTCGACGCCCACGCCGAACACGCCCTCCATCTCCTCGGCGGAGGGCAGCACCCGCTGCGCCT